>Ga0163215_100069_pt1 | contig 335244 bp, 330 predicted proteins | sample SynspAceP_FD_185934 | JGI IMG/M metagenome (GOLD analysis project Ga0163215, IMG submission 185934) | Saline lake microbial communities from Ace Lake in Antarctica - Synechococcus sp. Ace-P (Hybrid Assembly) | ecosystem: Environmental > Aquatic > Non-marine Saline and Alkaline > Saline | place... | reverse complement strand
TGATGGGTGTCAGTCGGGCCAGAGGGTGGCTATGCATGGTGTGTGAGGTCTTGGGACGGTGGTGACACTCCGACCCTGGCGACCTCACACCCCCTTGTCAGCTGAACAACGTGGTGGGACTACACAGTTAAGCCCCATGGATCGATCTGCTGCTGATCAGGGCGGCAAGTCATCGAAACCTTGCATGCGCCGCCAGGCCTGGCGCAGGGTGCCGGCTGTGCCGAGGTTGCCCGGAAAGGTGAGCAGGGGCAGGGCGGGGAAGAGCGGGTGATCGGCTGGCAGCCGCAGCAGTGACAGCCCTGGCAGCAATTGACCCTCCAGCCGCACCGTGCCCAGGTCGAGGCCGGAGCTCAGGAGCGTCTGGCTGGTGGTTCCTCCTTTGCTGATCAGATAGCTCAGCTCGACGGGGAGCCGGGCGGCCAGGCGGGCGATCTGAAGCGCCAGAGCCCGGCCCAGCCGTTGGCGTTCCTCGGCGTCGTGGCAAATAGCCTCCCCCCGGCTGGTGAAAAGCACCGGCGTGCGGCCAGCGGCGATGACGTTGGCCATCACTTCAGCAAGCTCAAGTTCCAATTCCAGCTCAAGTTCCAGGTCCCGATCCAACTCCAGATCCCGCTCTTGCTCGCCACCGAGGCTTTCCGCGCTGGCCGTGTGCGCCTTGCGCAACGCTGCAAGCACCCGCGTCACCGGCAGCTCCACGCCCAAACAAGCCGGCTCCAGCAGCAGCTCCTGCAGTTGCCGGTTGCTGAGCGGCACCCAGGAGCCCACTAGCACGGCACCCGGTGCTCCACTGCGGCGCAGCTGGGCCAGGGCCGCGGGCTCCAGCGGTTGAGGTGGCAGGTTTGCCAGGCCATTCAGCAGGCTGGCCGCCGATTGCAGTAGCAAGCGCCGCGGCCGCGGCCCCTCCCGGCCAGGCAACGGCACCGGCCGCACCACCTGGCGCAGCGCCGCCCCCAGGGCCCTGAGCTGCTCAGGCTTCTCCGCATCCACCACCAGCAGCGGGTTGCCGGCCAAGGCCGCCAGTCGGGCGCTGAGCCCAATGGCGTTCGCGGGCTCCAGTTCCGCCAGGCCGATCCTGCCCACCTGGGCCGCCTTCCGCCTTCCGCCACTCTTGGCTTCCGCCCAGTCGGGCAGAAAGCTGGTGGCGTAGCTGAAGCGGCTGTCGGCGGCAAAGGGGGAGTGGTGCACCGGTTCACCGTGCAGCAGGTGCACCCCCTCCACCGTGGTGCGTCCGCCCTCCACGAAGGCCGGAACCAGCAAGGTGGCATCGAAGGGGCCGAGCTCCTGCTCGATCACCTCCACCTCCAGCGGGAAGTGACCCCGCAGGGTGGAGTCACCGCGGCTCACCAGCAGCCACTGCTCCAGACCGGCTTCGGCCAGGGCCGGTTTCAGGGCCCGGCAGATCTGGCGCACCCGGGCCGCCGCCGCCGCCGGGCCCAGGGCGCGGGTGTCGGCCAGCAGGAAGACCAGGGGGGAGGGATCCCGCAGGCCGGCCAGCAGGGTCGGCCGATCCCAGCGCAACAGCAGCGGGCAGCTGTGCACCGTCTGCGAACCGGTGGGATCGTCGTCGATCACGACAATCTTCAGGGCCGGCACTCCATTCGCTACTCCATGCGCCATGGCACCATCGTGCCGTGATCACGCCTGAGCCCCACGAACTGAGCGAGCTGGTGCGGCAGCTGCATGGCCAGGCGACCCCCTGGCTGCCGGCTGGCTTCGGCAGCCGCCTGGGCTGGGGACCCGCCGTGCAGGACACGGCCACCGTTGTCAGCTGCCAGCGCCTCAACCGCATCCTCGACCACGCCGTCGGTGACTTCACCGTGACCGTCGAAGCCGGCACACCGCTGCGCCAGCTGCAGGAAACGCTCTGGAGCCACGGGCAGTGGCTGGCGATCGACTGGCCCTGGGGCAGTGAGGCCGATGGCTCGGGGGCCGGCTCGGTCGGCGGCCTGGTGGCCCGCGGCCTGGCCGGTGGGCTCTGCCATCGCTACCTCGGTGTGCGCGATCAACTGATCGGCATCGGCCTGATGCGAACCGATGGGGTCGCGGCACGGGCCGGCGGAAAGGTGGTCAAGAATGTGGCCGGCTACGACCTGATGCGGCTGTTCACCGGCAGCTGGGGGTCCCTCGGCCTGATCACCGAACTGACCCTGCGCACCACCCCGATGCCCCCCCAGCGGCGGGGCCTGCTGCTGCAGGGACCGCTCGAAGCCCTCGATGGCCTGCGCCGCTGGCTGCTGCGCTCCAGCCTCACGCCGGAGTTGATCGACTGGTGGAGCCCGGCCCTGAGCCTGCGGGCGGCCCGTGAGCCGAAGAATGCTTTGTTGCTCAGCCTGGCCAGCGTCAGCGCCGAGGCCCTTGCCGACCAGAGCACGGAGATCCAGGGCCGGGCCGAGGCGCTGGGCCTGCACGGCCAGCGCCTCGATCCCGAACGGCTCGAAGCCTTGCGGGCCGTGGCCCTCGGCGAGCGCAGCGCCCAGGGTTGGCTGCTGCGCCTCGGGCTGTTGCCCAGCCATGCCAGCGAGCTGCTGGCCGACCGCGCCCTGCGCGATCTTCCGCTGGTGCTGGGCGCCGGCAGTGGCCTCGGTTACGCCTGGGCCACCGCCGAAGCCCTGCCCGCCTACCGGGTGGAGGAGCTGCGCCGGCTCTGCTGCCGGCACGGCGGCTACCTGACCGTGCTGCAACAACCGCAGTCCACGGCAGTGCCCGCCTGGAGCGATGCCCCCTCACGCGCCCTGATTGAAGCGGTGAAGCGGGAGTTCGATCCGAAGCAGCAGCTGGCCCGCGGCCGCCTGCCCGGGGTGCTCAAAGCAGCCTGAGGGCGTAGCGGCACTGCAGCCTCTGCACGCCGCCGGCGGGCACCACCAGGCGACGGTCGCCACTGACTAAGGCGCCGCGTGGAGCGGTCCAGGGCTCGAGGCAGAGCATCGACCGCGGCGGTTCGGTCCAGATCACCGCCAGATCGAAGGGGGGTGTGGGCTGCAACTCAAGGGCGAGGCCGGCGGCGGGATCCAGCAGCCGCACGGCTCCTGCAGGGGCGGCCAGCAGGTCGACGCCAACCGCCAGCCGCTGCAGCTGGGGCGCGGTGGCCTCCTCGGCCATGGTCAGGTGGTTGAAACAGTGTTCGGGCAATCCCTCCAGCCGCAGAGCGTTTCCACTGGCTGCCTCTTCACCAGCCGCCTCGGCTGTGGCCAGCCCCGGGGCCTGCAAACCCGAGACATTGAAATAGGGGTGGAGGCCGAAGCTGTAGGGCATCGGCTCGTCGCCGCAGTTCTCGATCCGCACCTTGATCGCCAGGGCCGCCGCTTCGAGGCGATAGGCCAGTTGCAGGTGGAAGCGAAACGGGAAAGCGGCCAGGGTCGCGGCTGTGTCAGTGAGGCTCAGCTCCACCCCACCGCCCTTGCCACCTGCGGGCTCAAGCGGGGCGAGCTGCCAGGGCAGATCCCGGGCAAAGCCGTGTTGCTTGAGCTCAAAATCGCCCTGGGGTAAGGGCAGCCGGTCGCCCGGTAGGTTGCCGCAGATCGGGAATAGAACCGGGATTCCCCCCCGCACCGACAGGGCCGGCTCGGCGAAGCGGGCCTGATCCAGGTAGAGCAGCTCATGGCCAGAGCAGCGCCAGCCGCTCAGCAGCCCGCCCCGCTCGGGCACGACCCGGAGCAGGTCGCCGCTGAGTGGATCCTCGTACTGCCAGTGGGGATAGGGCGTGTCGCGTTGGAGCAACGGCATCGCGGTGATCTCGGATCTCTCAGGCCAACTCCAGCTTGGCGAGCCACTCCAGCAGGGCGGCGTTCACCTGATCGGGCACCTCGTCGTGGGGGCAGTGGCCAGCCTCCAGCACCACCTCGGTGGTGGCGGCAGGGGCGTGGCGCTGGAAGTCGCCGCGCCGGCCGACGGCATTGATCCAGGGATCGCGGATGCCCCAGAGCAACAGCAGGGGGGCCTGCAGCTCGGCGAACAGTTCATCGAGCGGCTGGCCGCGGGGGATGTCGAAGACGGTGCGGAAGACACCGAAGGCCCCAGGGTCGAGTGACGGCCGCCGGATCGCCTCCACCAGGGCGTCGTCGACGTTGGTGCGATCGATATAGACCTGGTTCAAGGTGCGGCGGATCGTCGCCGGTCGCCGCAGGTTTTCGAACAGCAACCGCTGCAGCACCGGGCTGCGTAGCAGGGCGCCGCCGATCGTGCGGCGTGCGATGGCGCCCCAGCCGCCCGGTTCGGCTTTTTCATCACTGAACGGTCCGGCTGCATTGATCAGCACCACCCCGGCGGCTTGGGGGCCCAGGGCGGCACCGGCGGCGAGCACGGCGAAGCCGCCCAGGGAATTACCCACCAACACGGTGGGCCGGCCGATCCGCTCGTTCACATAGGCCACCAGCTGGTCACGCCAGAGGCCGCCGCCGTAGGGCAGACCCACAGGCTTGGCACTGCGGCCGAAGCCGATCAGGTCGATGGCATGCACCTCGTGCTGCTCGGCCAGCACGGGGATGTTGAAGCGCCAGTGGTCGGTGGAGGCGCCGAAGCCATGAACCAGCAGGACGGCCGGACCTTCGGGCTGGGCCGGTGCCTGGCAGACGCTGTGGACGGGATGGCCGTGAAAGGTCCAGCCCTCCGCTCGATCGATGGACAACCGATCGATGGACAACAGATCGATGGACAACACGGGCCAGGTCGGGTGGTCGATGCTAAGGATCCATCCCCGGGGTGCGTTCCTTGCTCGATTGGTCCAGCCTGTTGCCAGGAACGGCTCTCTGGGCCCTGGCGCTCTACCTGCCGCTTTCCGTGCCATTGAGGCGGCTGGAGGCGGCCCTGGCGGAGGGCACGCTCAGCGAAGGTCTGCGCCAGATCGCCCTGCTGCTCAGCAGCGTGGCCCTGGCCCTGGCGGTGGGTGCCCTCACCCAGCTGGCCCTGAGCGTGCTGCTTGGTCCCAGCTGGGGCGCCAGCCTCGGACTAATGGCTGTGCTGGCTGGTGCTTTCTGGAGCCTGGCCAGCCGCAGCCAGGACGATTGAATCCGGCTCAATGGCGCCAGTCGAGCCAGGGCAGGCCGGGAATGATCGCGGCGGTTTCGGCTCTGTAGCTGGCGTAGGCGGGATGCTGGGCGATCAGACCCCGCTCCTCGCGCCTGGCTTTGCCGCCGAGCACCGCAATGAGGGCGAGCAACAGGGCCAGGTGCAGCAAGCTGCCCAGCGCCAGGCTCAACCCGAGGCCGCAGATCAGCACCGCCTGATACAGCGGGTGGCGGCAGCGGCCGTAGGCGCCGCTGGTGACCAGGCCAGCGCCGGGTTTCGGGTCAGGCAACGGGCTGAGGCTCGACCCCAGGCGCAGGAAGGCTGCGGCGGCCAGCAGCAGGCCGATCGCCAGCAGGCTCCAGCCCACCAGCGCCAGGGGCCAGGGCCACACCAATCCCAGCGATAACGGCGCCGGGGTGGCCGGCAGGAGGTTGAGAAGGATGAGCACGCCCTGGGCGGCCAGCCACCATTCGCCCTGGCGGTTGTCGCGCAGGCCTGCCCAGCTCAGGCCCCAGCCTTGAAAGGCCTCAGGCAGGTTGTTCGGCAACGTCGGTCTTGCGGCTCAAGACCAGTCTGAGCAGAACCGGCGCCAGGAAGGTGGTGCCGATCACCATCAGCAGCACGGCCGCCTCCAGCGACGGGGTGAGCAGTCCAGCGCTGGTGCCCAGGCCCAGAAAGATCAGTCCCACCTCGCCGCGGGGCATCATGCCCAGCCCCACCACCAGGCGATTGGTGGGCTTGTCGCTCACGAAGCTCCAGCCCGACGCCAGCTTGCCGAGAACGGCCACCACGAACAGGAAGGCCGCAATCACCAGGCCGGAGCGGTTGGCGGGGTCGGCCGGGTTGATCACCGAAAGATCCATGCTGGTGCCGATCAGCACGAAGAAAATCGTCGCGAATAGCGACACCAGCGGAACCACGGCGGTCTGAATGGCGTGGGTGCGCTTCGAGCCACTCAGGATCAAGCCAGCGGCGAAGGCGCCCAGGGCGGCCTCCAGGCCGATCGCCGTGGCGGCGAAGCAACACAGACAGAGCACCAGGAAGGAGGCCACGATCACTTCGCCCGGTGCCTTGAGCTGATCGAGCACCCAGTCGAAGGCCGGTGCGGCGGTGCGGCTCAGGGCCAGGGCCACCACCACGAACAGCGCCGCTGCGATGCAGAGCTTGACGATCGGACCGATTTCCAGCTGGCCGCCACCGGCCAGTGCCACCACCACCGCCAGGATGACGATGCCGAGGATGTCATCGAGCACGGCGGCGCCGATCACGATCTGACCCTCGCGGGTTTTCAGGTATTTGAGTTCGCCGAAGACGCTGGCGGTGATGCCGATGCTCGTCGCTGTCATCGAGGCGCCGGCGAACACCGCCGGGATCAGATCCACCTGGAAGATCGCCATCAGGCCGAAGGTGCCCAGGGCAAACGGCAACACCACACCGGCGAGGGCCACCGTCGAGGCCTGGGCGCCGACGGCGACCAGTTCATCGAGCTCACTTTCGAGGCCGGTGAGAAAGAGCAGGGCGTAGAGGCCGAGGGTCGAAACCCCCTGCAGGATCGGGAAGGTCTCGTCGTAGATCGGCTGGACCGAGTCAGGCGGGATGGCGGAGAGGGTGCTCACCAGCCGGATCAGACCCTGGTTCAGTTCCGCGTGGGTTTCCGGTGGTACCACCAGATGGAGCCCGGAGGCGCCGATCAACACACCCGCCACCAGTTCGCCAAGGATGGTGGGCAGCTGGAAGCGCACCAGCAGTTCAGCGAGGGCGCGGGCCGCCACAAAGATCACCAGAAAGCGACCGACCCCGATCAGGGTTTCGGCCACTTCTATTTGGTGGTTGCCCAGTTCGAGCAATAGGGAAGGAACGATCATTCAGCCAGCTGACACCCTGGGTGGGAGTTGGAAATGCGGCGACCTTAGGGTGTTTGCCAGCGAGCTGACCGTCCAGCCCTGCGAACAAGCCATGGGCGTTGTTTGATGGGCTTGCCTGCATGGGCGCAGTGCAACGGGACGCCGCCGGCGATGGATCCGCCGTGATCGGGCTGCCCAGTCCGAAAAAGCTGATGTTTCATGCAGCCAAGAGCCAGGCCAGGGATGCTGAAGGCTCACCCGTTTTGCCAAAAGTTGATCAGGGCTTGAGCCAGCCAAGCCCTGATCAACTGTCTCCCCTGCCGCCATTCCCATGACAAAAAGCCTCACCACGGATCTTTCCCGCGAAACGGCTCCCCTGGGCACAGAGGAACTCAGCCTGGTCGATGCCTGGTGGCGCGCGGCCAACTACCTGGCTGTGGGCATGATCTACCTCCAGGACAACCCCCTGCTGCGCGAACCGCTTGTCCCGGAGCACATCAAGAACCGGCTGCTCGGCCACTGGGGCTCGAGTCCTGGTCAGGCGTTCATCTGGGCCCACGCCAACCGGCTGATCCAGGCCAACGATCTCGACATGATCTACCTGTCGGGGCCTGGCCATGGTGCCCCCGGCGTGCTCGGACCCACCTACCTCGACGGCAGCTACAGCGAGATCTATCCCGACAAATCCCAGGACGCGGAAGGGATGCGCAGCTTTTTCAAGCAGTTCTCCTTCCCCGGCCACATCGGCAGCCACTGCACCCCGGAAACGCCCGGCTCGATCCATGAGGGCGGTGAACTCGGTTACGTGCTCTCCCACGCCTGTGGCGCCGTCTTCGACAACCCCGACCTGATCGCCCTGGCCTGCGTCGGTGATGGCGAGGCCGAAACCGGCCCTTTGGCCACCTCCTGGCACATCAACAAGTTCCTCAACCCGATCAGCGACGGCGCCGTGCTGCCGGTGCTGCACCTGAACGGCTACAAGATCGCCAACCCCAGCCTGCTGGCCCGGATCGGCCACCAGGAGCTGGAGCATCTGATGCGGGGCTACGGCTGGAATCCGCTGTTCGTCGAGGGGCATGAGCCCGAGGCGATGCACCAGGCGATGGCCGCGGCGATGGATACGGCCGTCAGCCAGATCCTGGCGATCCGCCAGCAGGCCCGCCGTAGCGGTGAGGCCGTGCGGCCGGCCTGGCCGATGATCGTGCTGCGCTCCCCCAAGGGCTGGACGGGCCCCAGCGAACTGCATGGCAAGAAACTGGAGGGCTTCTGGCGCTCGCACCAGGTGCCGCTGCCGGCGCCCAACAAGGATCCCGAGCAGTTGCAGATGCTCGAGACCTGGCTGCGGAGCTACCGCCCCGACGAACTGTTCGATGCCGGCGGCACCTTGATCGCCGAGCTCCAGGCCCTTTCGCCCAAGGGCTCCAGGCGGATGGGATCGAGCCCGCATGCCAATGGCGGCCTGCTGCGCCGCAAGCTGCGCCTGCCACCGATCGAGGCCTATGCGGTGGCGGTGGAGCACCCCGGCCAGAGCGAGCACGAGAACACCTACCCGCTCGGTGAACTGCTGCGCGACACCATCGTCCGCAATCCCGACGGGATGCGGGTGTTCGGCCCCGATGAAACCGCCTCCAATCGCCTACAGGCGATTTATGAGGTGAGCAAGAAGGTGTGGATGGAGGAGCTGCTGCCGGAAGATGCCGGCGGTAGCGAGCTGGCCCGCAACGGCCGGGTGGTGGAGATGCTCTCGGAGCACACCCTGGTGGGAATGATGGAGGGCTACCTGCTCACCGGTCGCCACGGCTTCTTCCACACCTACGAGGCCTTCGCCCACGTGATCGCCTCGATGTTCAACCAGCACGCCAAATGGCTGGAATCCTGCATCCACCACGCCACCTGGCGCGCACCGATCGGTGCCTGGAACTGCCTGATCTCCTCCACGGTCTGGCGGCAGGATCACAACGGCTTCACCCACCAAGACCCGGGCTTCATCGACCTGGCCGGCAACAAGAGCGGCGAGGTGGTGCGGGTGTATCTGCCGGCCGATGCCAACAGCCTGCTAGCGGTGGCCGAAGAGGCGTTCCTGGAAACGAACGTGTGCAACATCATTGTTTCTGACAAGCAGAAGCACCTCCAATACCTCACCATCGAGCAGGCCCGCCAGCATGTGGCCAAGGGCATCGGCCTCTGGAGCTGGGCCAGCAACGATGACCGCGCCGAAGAGCCGGATGAACCCGATGTGGTGATGGCCTGCGCCGGCGACATTCCCACCAAGGAGGTGCTGGCGGCCGTGGAGATCCTGCACCGCGAGATCCCGACCCTGAGGATCCGGGTGCTGAACGTGGTCAAGCTGTTCGCCCTCTGCGAGCCGAGCGAGCATCCCCACGGGCTGTCGGATCGCGATTTCGACAGCCTGTTCACCACCGACAAGCCGGTGATCTTCAACTTCCACGGCTATCCGTGGCTGATTCACCGTCTGGCCTACCGGCGCACCAACCACGCCAATATGCATGTGCGCGGCTACAAGGAAAAGGGCAACATCAACACCCCACTGGAGTTGGCGATGAACAACCAGATCGACCGCTTCAACCTGGTGATCGACGTGATCGACCGGGTGCCATCGCTGGGCTCCCGCGCTGCCCATGTCAAGGAGCGCATGAAGGAGGAGATCCTTCGGCACCGTGCCCATGCCCACATCCATGGCATGGACTCTGCCGAAATCACCGGTTGGCGCTGGGGGCTGGGAGCTGGCACCGAGGCGCCCGGCTAAGTCTTACCCGGCCCCGTTTTCTCCCTTCCCCTTTGCCAGCCCCGTTTCTCCATGACCCCTATCGATAGCGCTCCCCGTCAACTGATCCTGCCCACGCCGGGCTGCCTCAAGGACGAGGAGCGCATCGGGCTCAGCGCCGACGGGTTGTTCGAGGGCATGACCGAGCACCTGTTCTTCACGCTCGGCAAGCTCGCCCCGACGGCCAACCACCACGACTTCTACCTGGCGCTCAGCTACGCGGTTCGCGACAGGCTGATGACCCGCTACCTCGCGGGAATCGAAGCGATCAGCGCCACGCCCACCCGGGTGGTGGCCTATCTCTCGGCCGAGTTCCTGATCGGTCCGCAGCTGGGCAACAACCTGCTGATGCTCGGCATCCGCGAAGCGGCTTCCGAGGCGTTGCAACGCTTCGGCATCACCGATTTTGAGTCGATCCTGGAAGTGGAAGAAGAGCCGGGGCTGGGGAACGGCGGTCTCGGCCGTCTGGCGGCCTGTTATCTCGAATCCCTCTCCAGCCTGGAGATCCCCGCCACGGGCTACGGCATCCGCTACGAGTTCGGCATCTTCGATCAGCTGATCCGTGATGGCTGGCAGGTGGAGGTCACCGACAAATGGCTCAAGGCCGGCTGGCCCTGGGAACTGCCGCACCCTGATCAGGCCTGCTATGTGGGCTTCGGCGGCCACACCGAGGTCTACCGCGATGAACGGGGCCACGAGCGGGTGCGCTGGATTCCCGGCGAACATGCGATCGGCATCCCCCACGATGTGCCGGTGCTGGGCTACCAGGTCAACACCTGCAACCGGCTGCGCTTGTGGCGGGCTGAAGCCACCGAGAACTTCGATTTCTACGCCTTCAACATCGGCGATTACGACGGCGCCGTGCAGGAGAAGGTGAGCATGGAGAACCTCTCCAAGGTGCTCTACCCCAATGACGGCACCGCGGAGGGCCGGCGCCTGCGGCTCAAGCAGCAGCACTTCTTTGTGAGCTGCAGCCTCCAGGACATGCTGCGCAGCCTCGATCTGCGCCAGTTGCCCGTCAGCGAATTTCCCGATCACTGGGCGGTGCAGCTCAACGACACCCATCCCTCGATCGCCGTCGCCGAGCTGATGCGGCTGCTGCTCGATGAGAAGCACCTGAGCTGGGAAGAGGCCTGGTCGATCACCACCCGCTCGCTGGCTTACACCAACCACACCTTGCTGCCGGAGGCCCTGGAGAAATGGGGCCTTGATCTGTTCGGCAGCCTGCTGCCCCGCCACCTGGAGTTGATCTTTGAGATCAACCGACGCTTCCTGCAACAGGTGCGCCTCAAGTACCCCGGCAATGATCGGCTCCTGCGCAGTGTGTCGATCATCGACGAAGGCGGCAACAAGGCGGTGCGGATGGCCAACTTGGCCACGGTGGGCTCTCACCACGTCAACGGGGTGGCGGCCCTGCACAGCGAACTCGTGCGCACCCAGCTGTTTCCTGACTACGCCACCCTCTGGCCTGACAAGTTCATCAACGTCACCAATGGCGTCACGCCCAGGCGCTGGATCGCCCTGGCCAATCCGTTGCTGCGCGAGCTGCTGGATGGCTCGATCGGCACCAACTGGATCCGCGATCTGTCCGAACTGAAGAAGCTGGAGCCCTTCGCTGCTGATCCAGGCTTTTTGGAGCGCTGGGGACAGACCAAACTGGCTGTTAAAACGCGGCTTTCCGATTACATTCACCGCCAGAGCGGCCTGTTGGTGGATCCCTCCTCGCTGTTCGATGTGCAGGTCAAGCGCATCCACGAATACAAGCGCCAGCACCTCAATGCCCTGCAGGTGATCGTTCAGTACCTGCGCATCAAGAACGGCACGGCCGATGGCCAAGCCCCCCGCACCGTGATCTTCGGTGGTAAGGCAGCACCTGGCTATTTCCTGGCCAAATTGATCATTCGCTTCATCAACGGCGTCGCCGAAATGGTGAACTCCGATCCTGATATGGAAGGGCGCCTGCGGGTTGTTTTTCTACCTGATTACAGTGTCAAGCTGGGCGAGCGGGTCTATCCGGCCACGGATCTCTCCGAGCAGATCTCCACCGCCGGCCTGGAGGCTTCCGGCACCGGAAATATGAAATTTGCCATGAATGGTGCCCTCACGATCGGTACCCTCGACGGGGCGAATGTGGAAATTCGCGAGCAGGTGGGAGCGGAGAACTTCTTCCTGTTCGGCAAGACCACCGAGGAGATCGAAAGCCTCGGGGATGGCGGCTACCGCCCCTGGGACTTGATCGGTGAGATCCCCGAATTGCCGGAGGTGCTGCACTTGATCAAGCTCGGTCATTTCAGCAATGGCGATGTGGAGTTGTTCAAGCCCTTGCTGGACAACCTCACCGGCCGCGATCCCTTCTTCCTGTTCGCCGACTTCGCCGATTACCTTCGCGCCCAGGACGCGGTCAGCGCCGCCTGGGCGGACCGCGAGCAATGGAATCGGATGTCGCTGCTGAATTCGGCCCGCAGCGGCTACTTCTCCTCTGACCGCTCGATCCGCGAGTACGCCACGCGCATCTGGCAGGCCGATGCCTTCCCCGTCACGATCAGTTGTGCCATCGATGGGGATGGCGACAGCAATGGAAACAGCGACAGCATTGGAGAAGCCTGAATCCGGCGTGGATCTGGTGCTCGTCTTCAATCTGGGGAGCTCCAGCCTCAAGGTCCGCCTGATCGATGCCGGCGGCGACACTCTCTGGCAGCAGAGCTCCAGCTTCGAATCCGGGCAAGGAGGTGACGGGCCGCTGCTTGGCTTGGATGCCTGGCTGCCTGAGGCCCTGGCGCCCTGGTTGGAGCGGATCGGTCTGGCCGCCCACCGGGTGGTGCATGGCGGCGACTGGTTCACGACCCCGACGTTGATCACACCGGCGGTGGAAGAGGAGCTCAGCGCCCTCATCCCCCTGGCGCCGCTCCACAACGCCGGCGCCCTGGCGGCAATCCGCTGGCTGCGGCAGTGGCGTCCGGCCCTGCCCCAGTGGGCCTGCTTCGACACCGGTTTTCACAGCACCTTGGAGCCGGCTGCTTTCACCTATGCGGTGCCGGAGTCCTGGCGCTGGGCGGGCCTGCGCCGCTTCGGTTTCCATGGCCTCAACCACCAGCACATCAGCGAGGTGGTGATGGCCCAGCACGGCCATCACCATCCGTCCGGCCTGAGGCTGATCAGCTGCCACCTGGGCGCCGGCTGCTCGCTGGCGGCGATCCGCGATGGGCGCAGCATCGACACCACGATGGGCTACACCCCTTTAGAAGGGCTGGTGATGGCCAGTCGCAGCGGCTCAGTGGATCCGGGGTTGCTGCTGCACCAGCTCCGCGCCGGCCTGACGGTCGAGGAATTGGAGCGGCAGCTGCAGAAGGAGAGTGGGCTGCGGGGCCTCTCGGGTCTCAGCGGTGACATGCGCCAGCTGCGCGAGGCCGCAGCAACAAACCATGCCGGGGCCGCGCTGGCCCTGGAGGTTTTCCTGCACAGGCTGCTGCAGGGCATCGGCGCGATGGCGGCAAGCCTGGGCGGTGTTGATGTGATCGCCCTGACGGGTGGGATCGGCGAAAACGACACCATGATCAGGTCCGAACTGGCCGAACGGCTGGCCTGGCTGGAGCCTTTTGCTTTGGTGGTGGTTCCCGCCGACGAGGAGGGGATGATCAATCGACTCTGCCGGCGTGCTAACTACGATCAGGCAGGTCAGGGGTCTGATGCAGCAGGCGATTGAGCCGCAAGCGGTCAGCATTGAGCGGATCGGGTGCCAGTTCGCCGGCCACCTCGCGGAATTTCTGCTCCACTTCCTCCGGTACCCGCACATCGAAGATGCGCTCCATCAGCGCTTCGATCGAGAACAGATGGGCGTTGATGTTTTCGAGATCGGCAATCGCCTGCTGAACCTCGTCGGGTTCGTCAGCGGCTGTGCTGCCTGGGGAAGCAGGGGCTGCTGCGCCAGGGGCAGCGGCACCAGCGCCGGAGCCGGCCGGACCTCCGCTGGCATTGATCGAGCGCGGCGCGGTGGCCTCACTTTCATCCTCCCCGTGTTCCTTCTGCAGCTCCTCCAACACCCGGCCTGCCAGGGTGCGAAACGACTGCAACGCAGCCCAGTTGAGCTCCTGCTGCTGGCGCAGCGTGGCATGTTCGCGGATTAGTCGGTCATGTTCCCGATAAAAACGCTGACAATCCGGACATTGGCAGGGCTCTTCAGGCACCGAGCTCCCTATTTCCTTCGGGTTCCATCATGGCATTGCGTGCAGGCTTTCAGCGATCAGGCCAGACCAGGACAGGAATCGGCTCCACCCTCTCCTTCTTCCAAGCGGTGGTGGGAGGTTTCCTCCTGGGCGGCTGGCAGAGGGATTTCGATCGAACTCACCACCTGGAGCACGTCCCGCAAACGCATCGAATCGGCAAACCAACCCATGGCCTGCCCCATGTCGCCATGACGCTCGGCCTCTGAGGCCTGATCTTCATGGGCTTCGGAGAGCAGGGCCAACCAGCAGAGGCAGCGTGCCTGCACCACAGAAAGGTCCAGTTCGGCGGGCTGGCTACGGGCGATGCGCTCGCTTTCCTGCTGCACCAGCAGCCGCAGCCGCAGATCGTGGAGCTGGGTCATCAGATAGGGACGGACGACTGAACCAACGTTAGTCACGGTGACTGGGTTGTGCAGAGCGCCACAGGTGGTGGATCCGCCCAGGTTGTCTTCGTCTGTGAATGAAGATTTGCGGGCAGAGGCGCCAGCGCATCAATGCTGCTGGGCCAGCAGTGAGATGGCCGGAGAGTTTTCATTGAAAATGGAGCAATGAGCCCTGAAGATAGCTGTTTCTGATGACATCGACACTTTGATGACAGGAATGCCTTGGTGACAGGCAACTCTTAACGATTAGCGAGTTTTGATCATTGCAAGGCTGGGTCGTCACCCCTTGCTGGTTACAGGCTGGCCTCTGCTTTGGCTTCTTGCCCCACCGCGAAGGTGGCGAGCACCTCGTGGCAACGGCTGATCTGCCGCTCCCTCAACGTGGAGCTGATGTTGCCTTGATCCGCCATCGATACTGATCGTTCCCCGGTTTGTGTCATCGGGCCAATCAGATGGCTGGATGCTCAGAGCGTCCAATGCCAGGCACAACGTTCTCTTCGTAAGTTCACGCTGCACCAGCACCCAATGCGGTAGTCCCAGGCTCTGGAAGATGCTTTGGCAGGCCGTGCCTGGAGGCCTGGGAATTGCCCTGCTGATGCAAGAGCTCAGCCGATCGGAACGCGGCAGAATGGTTCACGCCGGAAACGCCGGTAGATATCGAAGTCGCTGTCCAGGCTGAGGATCTCGGCAACATCCAGCCGTTCCGAGAGCGTCACCAAGGTGAGATCGGCAAAATCGCCGGGTAGATCGGCATAGCGGTGATTGAGTTCCGCAATGCGGGCGTAATCCTCCCGAAGCAGGTTGATTGCCTCGATGCCACCGCGGCTGACGGCCCCAAGCAGGTGGTTCTGAGCCGACAGGACGCGGGGATCACCTGGATTCCCCAGCAGCCAGAGCACCTCGGCGATGCAGATCGGTGAGGTGATCAGCTGCGCAGCGGTCTGGTCAAAGAAGCTGACGACAGCTTGATGCAGGGGCTCCTGCTGCTGGTAATAGCTCAGCAGGATGCCCGAATCAATCAGGATCCGCCGCATCAGCGCCGTTCCGCCTGCCTTGCTGTGAGTGTCTGGCCAAGCCGCCGGCGCCGCTGCTCACGCTCTGCACTGCCGGGCGGCAGGGTATTGAGGAAGGACTCAGGGTGCCCGCCAATCCGCTGCGCGATCGACGGACTGGGTTGCCGCTGCTGCCAACACTCGCGGATCAGTTGGCGGATCAGGGAACTCCTGTCCTGGCCGGTTTCCGCCAGGAGCTCCTTCAGGCAGTGCTCGGTTTCGTTGTCCAGCCGGACGGTGAGCGGCATGGTGCGCAGGGACTACGACCCGTATGACGAAGTAATTGATTGTAGTACCGATGCTTGGGACGTCGACCGGCTTGACGCGAGACAGGTGTTCTTGACCTGAAGCTGGCCGAAAATCCCCGTATCACCCAGACCAAGCCGTTGAACGGCACTCCCTCCGTAAGTTGACGCCGCACCAGCACTAAAGGCGAAGGGCCCATGCTCTGGCAAACCGTGCGAGGAAGCCTGGGGATCGCCCTGCTGCTGCTGGTGGCCTGGTTGTTCTCGCAGGATCGGCGGGCGATTCCCTGGCGGCTGATCGGGGTGGCCCTGGCTACGCAGGTGGGGCTCGGTTTGCTCCTGTTCCAGCTGCCATTCGGGCGGGTGGTGTTCTCCTCGCTCAATGGAGCGGTGGTGGCGCTGCTGGCGCCGGCCCGTACGGGCGCTGAATTTGTGTTTGGCCCGCTGGCGGTTCCTGCGGGAGAAGAGGGCAGCCTGGGTTTGATCCTCGCTTTTCAGGCCTTCCCAATTGCGATCTTTTTCGCGTCTCTCACGGCCCTGCTCTATCACCTGGGGGTGATGCAGAGAGTGATTCACACTCTGGCCCGCTTTTTTCGCCGGAGTCTGGGGATCACAGGTGTGGAGGCCACGGCGGCCGCCAGCAATGTGTTCGTGGGAATTGAATCGATGCTCACGATTCGCCCCTATCTGGCCACGGCCCAGCCCCATGAGCTGGCCGTGGTGCTCACCGCTGGCATGGCCACCATCGCCAGCACCATGTTGGGGCTCTATGTGGGTGTGCTCCAGCCCTATTTCCCAGGCATTGCCGGCCATCTGATCACCGCCAACCTGCTCAGTGCCCCGGCGGCGGTGATGATGGCGCGTCTCCTGGTGCCGGCACCACGGAGGCCGGAGACGGTGGCAGGCAGCGCATCGCGGCCGTTGCTGCCGGAGCTGGTGGACGAGGGGCGCTACAGCAGCAGTGTGGAGGCCATCACGCAGGGCGCCAACGACGGCCTCAAGCTGGCGCTGGGCATCACCGCCGTGCTGATCGCCTTCGTGGGGCTGCTCGCCCTGGCCAATGCGGGGGTCGGCTGGATGGGCGGCTGGTTTGGCCAGCCGCAGGTCACGCTGCAATCCCTGCTCGCCTGGCTGTTTCTTCCCTTGGTCTGGATGATCGGGTTGCCCTTCAACGACGCGCTACCAGCCTCGGAACTGCTGGCCCTGCGGCTGGTGGCCACGGAGGTGCCGGCGTTTGTGAGCCTGGCCGGCAGCCTGCAGGCGGGCGAATGGAGCGATCCCCGCTCGGTGGTGATCCTCGCCTATGCACTCTGCGGCTTTGCCCATCTCCCCTCACTGGGGATTTTTGTGGGTGGATTGTCTGCGCTGGCTCCCGAGCAGAAGGGAGTGGTGGGAACCCTCGCCTGGCGCGTGCTGCTGGCTTCCACGCTGGCCTGCTTGCTCACCGGGGCCATGGCCGGCTTGCTGGGCGGATTCACCGGATTTTCCCTGGCCACGTGAGCGGCCTGTGCACAACAAGAACCTGATCAATCGCCAATTCAAGCCATCGGGATGAGCCTCCCCAACAGGCCAGAGATCGTTGCTGGGGCTCCGATGCTTGGATGGCTGGATCTGATTCAGGCAGGGGCCGATGGAATGGCAACAAGGGGCCTTCACGCTCTCCTGTGATCCCGAGCGCATTCAATTGGATGTGGTGCTGGAGTTCCTGCGTCAGTCGTATTGGGCCAGCGGGATCACCACCAGCCAGGTGCAAGTTTCCATACAACATTCGTTGAATTTCAGCCTGTTCCGAGGGCCCGATCAGATCGGCTATGCGCGGGTGGTCAGTGATCGCTCCACCTTCGGCTATCTCACCGATGTGTTTGTGCTGCCGGAGCATCGGGGCCAGGGTCTGGGCAAATGGCTGGTCAGCTGCGTGTTCTCCCACCCCGAGCTGCAGGGGTTTCGCCGTTGGATGCTGGCCACCGAGGATGCCAAAACCCTCTACGCCCGCTATGGCTTCAACGCCTTCGACGACTCCGGCATGATCATGCAGAAGTTCGACCCAGACGCCTACAAGCCCGCCTCCATGCCGCCTGCCGCACAATGACCCATCTCGGGCTGGGGCTGATCCCGCTGGTGGGGCTGTCGATCTCTTTGTCGCAGGTGTTCGCGCTGCTGGCCAATCGGCTCACCCCCCGCCAGATCGCGCTTCAGCTGGTGCTCACTGCCCTGCTGCTGGCGTTGGCGCTGTTGATCGTCTGCCTGCTGGACATGCTGCTGCTGGCGGCGTTCGGTAGCCAGCCGGTGCCGCCCAGCACCTTTGTGAACGCCATGGTGCCCGCCCTCTGGCCTGGCCTCTTCTATGTGCTTGCCGCGGCGCCGTTCATCGGTGATCTCATCGCCGTGGCCATCTGGGCCCTGATCCAGCTCAACGTGATCCTGCTGTTGCACAACTTGTTCGCAGTTCCCTATCAAGAAGCGCTGCTACTCGCCACACCGGGCTATGTGCTCGGCCTGGTGGTGGTGGCGATCCTGTTCCGCCAGAGCTGGAACGCCGGCTACCGCCGCCTGATCGCCGATCTCGATGGCTGAGCCTGGCCCTTCCACTGCCACCACCAACTCCTCCGCCGCGTTCCGTGGCCTGCTGCGCAGCCATCGCCTTGGCCTGCGGGGTCTGGTGGTGGTGCTGCTCGCCGTGGCGATCTGGGTGTCGCTCAGCCTCGGCGTTCTGTTGCCGGTGCTCGGCTCGGTGTTCAGCGGGCCCGACCTGCGTCTGCTGATCAGCGTGGTTGCAGCCCTGCTACTGCTGCTGATCCCCACCGCAGGCATCTATTCGCTGATCGGCCAATACGCCTTCTGGGAAGGCTGGCTCACGGGCCTGCCCAGACCCGCCGACCTGTTTCGATCTGCCCCCTCGCCACCCTCGGCTGCACCAACGCGCTTCCTGGTGTATCTCGATGGCATCCACCAGGTGGAGCGCGACCATCCACCGCGGGTGCTGCGCCTGCTGGAGGAGATCGAGCGGGGCCTCGATCCGGGCACGGTGCTGTTGAAGGGGATGGAGTCGTACACCGTGCTGCCGGTGAAGCTGGCAGACGATCGTGGCAGTGCCTGGCTGTGGCGCCGGCTGTTTGCCCTGCAGGAGGAGCACCCCCTGGCCTGGATCCGCTTTCTCGCCGCCTTCCTGGTGCAGGCCAACAACGTGATCAAGGTGGGCATCTCCTCTGATCGGCGCTACGGACCTATCGCCAATTACCTGCTGGCGCTGAAGATCGTCCACAGCCTGCTGCCGCTTGGCTTCGTAATCGGGCAGCAGCAGCAGCTGGTGCTGCTGGGCTACAGCGGTGGCGGCGAGATGGCGATGGGCGTGGCCGACTATCTCCACCAGCTCAGCCGCAGCCCGATCCGCATCCTCGCCTTCTGCGGGGTGTTCAGCGGCAACCAGCAGCTTGAGCATGTGGAGTCCATTGAGATGGTGGTGGGCAGCCGTGATCCGGTGGCCGCCTTTGGCCGGCTCGCCTACCCCGGCCGCCTGGACTTGCTGCCGCTCTCTCGCTGGAACCAGGCCCGGCGGCGGGGTCAGGTGTCGCAACGGATGCTGCGGGGCATGGGCCACAACGGCGAGTACGGGCCGTTCTCCGATCGCTTCCGCTCTTCCCTGGCCCGCTGCCTGCTCGACCTGCTCAGCCGCCCGGCCTGAGCAGAAAGGGGCTGGAGAGGGGCGCACTGCTACCGATCCGCGCGCTGGCTCCGCCGATGGCCGCCTCCCCGTGGATCGAGAGGTCGAGCGGCAGGCTGCCCAGGGCACGGTCATGGCGCGCCAGGGCCCGTGCGTGGCCGTCGCTCCAGCGGCCTCCTGTGCCGGCCATTGCCCGCGCCTGGGTGCTGGCGCCACGCAGCCGTTCGCGCCAGAGGCCGCTCAGCAGGATCGGGAAGAGGGAGCAGCGATCGCGCATGGCCTGCTGCAGCAGCGCCGTGCTGTCGATGCAGAAGCCGAGGCTGCCGTAACCACCGAGGCTCAGACTCTGCTGCGTGGCGATCCCGTTATGGAGCAAGGCCACCACCTCGCAGAGCTCGATCAGCTCCAGCAGCTCCTCGCCCTCGAAGGGGGCATCCAGATACCGCACCGTGCCGTTGGTGCGGTCGTTCTGCCAGGGGCGATGCAGATCGTTGAGACCTTCCCAGCCGCACAGCCCCTCCGTTCCCTGGTAGTACTGCAGCAGCAGGGGAGCGGCCCCAGCGGGCCGGCACGACGCCAGCTCCAGCTCCAGCTCCAGGCTGCTGTGGGGCAAGAGGATGCGCTGCTCCGGCCGATTGGGCCGTGGCGCAGCGGCCGGATCGAGAAGGCCGGTACGCAGCGGCAACGCCAGGGGCACCTGGGCCCAGCCGCCAGTGGCCAGCGGCAGGCTGGCACCCAGCCCGAAGCTGGCGACGCTGCTGCGCAGACGGGCCCGCACCGTCCAGCCCTGGGCCTGCAGCGCCGCGATCAACGACCGTCCCGTGCGGCAGCCCTCCAGGCTCCAGGCCTGGTCGGTGAGCAGGTTGGCTGCCAGTCGGTTGAAGGCCTGGGCCAGCAGGGCGTTACGCCGCCGGCAGGGTTCGCTCTGCAGAAATGCCAAGCCGGTGTTGCGCAGGCGCAGGCCCCCAGGGGGGTTGGGGCTGCGACCACGATCCCCGGAAACGGTGGCCACAGAAACAGTGGCTTCGAAGTCAGTGGCCGCGTTGGTGGCGGTTAAGGCAGTGGCCATCAACTCGCTGAGGGAGCCAGGCAGCGGCAGGGTGGCGCCGCCCCAGCGGATCGTTTCGGCCCGCCAGCGCTCCAGTGCCGACGGCTCCCGCCCCAGCCCCGTTCGCAGGATGGGCAGTTCGTCCACCAGGGCATGGAGCAGGGCGGGGCTGAGCAACTGGCCCTCCAGCAGCTCCGCCAGCGAGCGCAGCCGGGCGGGAACCTGGGCGGCGCTCAGCCGCCAGCGCTGGGGCAGCATCCACAGCAGCGGCAGGTGGACGCGGTGGCGGAGCGATCGCCCCAGCTGATCGAGAACGTCCTCACGGCTGACGCCCCGCCGCAGCACGGTCTGCTCCAGGGCCTGCTCCAGCCCGAGCAGGGGCACCGGCGAGGGCCAGGCCGGGTCAATCGCCAGGGGATCCGGCGGCGAAGACGACGCCAGCGACACTCCGACCACCAGCGCTCCGCAGCGGATTCCCAGCATGGCGGCGCCGTGCTCCAATTTCAGCGCCAGTCCGTGTCCTGCCGCTTTGGATCGTCGTCACTGGGTGCTGCTGTTCGCCGCCCTGGCCTGCCTGGGCGGGCTCTTCCTCTGGATCGCCGCAATCGACCTGGTTCTCGATGAATCCCTTCCCCCCGCTCCTACGGCCCAGCCGGCCCCGGAACCAGGGGGCTTGAGGAAATGACCAATGCGTCGTTACAGCGAAGCCGTTAAAGCTGATGTGAGAAGCCGGATGAGCCCGCCGCACCGGCAGAGCGTGGCCAGGATTTCAGAAGACCTGGCGGTTGCAAGGAGAGGTGGTGCCGGCATCCCACGGGGCCTGCCTTGCCGCCCGGCAGTTCTCCGCTGAGATAGGCCTCATCCATCTGGATCTTTCCCCGCAGCACGTAAGCGTCTTCCCGCTCACTCATGGCCCGCTGGATCTTTTTATGCAGCAGCCAGGCTGTGTCGTCGTTGACGCCTAAGTGGCGGCTCAGTTCCAGAGAGGAGATCCCCGTTTTGGCCTGACCGATCAGATAGAACGCCAAGAACCAGGTGGTGAGCGGGCTTTCTCCAGCGCCGCCTCACACGGCTCCTCCGTTCCGTAGTGGCACTGGAACTCAGGCAGGGAAAGGTCTTAGTGGAACTGGATACCGCTTCGAGCCATGAGTGGAACAGTATTTGTGTGCTGCTCTAGCCGCGCTGGCTGGGCCCGGCGGAGCAAGCTGGGTCATCAAGTTTGTCCTTTCTGGTGTAGGCAAGTGCCTTCATCGTCCATCGTGAGGATCTTCAGAAAGATCGTTCGGTCTTTCTTTGGATCGACGGATGCGGGCATCAGCCTGCCGAGGATGCAAGCTCGAACCAGGATCAATGGCTACCGTCCCCACCATTGACCCAATCGAGAGGAACCCAGTTTTCAAGGAGCAGGCCGGGAACCTGGGCAAACTCGCGGCTGTTGTTGGTGATCAGCGTGGCCTGCTGGCTCAGGGCATGGGCCGCAATCATCGTGTCGAGAGAGCCGATTGGCGTGCCCCGGCGTTCCAGTTCGGCACGCAGGTCGCCATAGGCCCAGGCGGCGCGCTCATCAAAGGGCTGAAGTGTGAGAGGGGCTAGAAACATCTCCAGGGCCTGGCGGTTGCGCGCTGAACCACTCTTGGCCACACCAAAGGCCAACTCGGCGGCCACCACACTGCACAGACCAATCTCGCCCATCCGGTACTGCTTGAAGCGCGCCAGCACTGACGCTGGCCTGGCATTGATGATGTAAATGCAGATGTTGGTATCGAGCAAGATCATGGGCTGAAGGCTTCCCGGATCTGTATCTCGGGTTGCTCGCGCTTGAGCTCAAAGCCAGGCTCGAAGGCCTCCAACGCGGCCTCCATGGTTTGCCAGGGGTCGTCGATGGGCAGCAGCAGCACGCCACTACCGAAGTGCTTCACCACCACCTCGCTACCGCTGAAGCGGTACTCCTTCGGTAGACGCACCGCCTGGCTGCGGCCCGATTGAAAGAGCTTGGCAGTGTCCATGGCAGGGCTCTGATCGGGTAGTGACCCACGATAGATACCAAGGCTGGAAATTGGCTCCTAGCGACAGGGCCAGCCGTGAACACGGACAGGCGCCCTTATTCAAGGTAAGCCCCTTGCTCTTTAATAGAATGCAAGCCTGTTCAAGGTTCTCGAAGCAGCCCCATGCAGCGTGACGACGCGGGCCGCTATGAGGTCACCAGCGCGGCTGGTGAGTCCGTTCGAGCCTTTGTGCCGGCGCCGTTGCCGCCGGATCCACCCGTGCTGCTCGAGGGTGCTCTCCAGGCGCTGCATGAGCGGGCGCTGCTGGCTTGCGGGCGCCTGGACGGGGTCTCAGCCCTGCTGCCGGATCAGGCCCTGTTTCTCTACGCCTATGTGCGGCGGGAGGCCCTGCTGTCCTCCCAGATCGAGGGCACCCAGTCCTCGCTCTCTGACCTCCTGCTGTTTGAGCTGGAGGAGGCCCCCGGCGTTCCCACAGGCGATGTGGTCGAGGTTTCCAGCTACGTGGCGGGGCTTGAGCACGGCGTGGCACGGCTGCGGGAGGGCTTCCCGCTCTCCTCCCGCTTGCTGCGGGAGATCCACGCCCGGCTGCTGGCCAGGGGTCGCGGGGCCGATCGGCTGCCCGGGGAGTTTCGCCGTAGCCAGAACTGGATCGGCGGAACCCGCCCCGGTAACGCCAACTTCGTGCCTCCGCCACCTGGCCTGGTGGAGGCCTGCATGGGCCAGCTCGAGCAGTTCATCCATGGCACGCCTGGCGGGGCCCATGCCCTGCCTGTGCTGGTGCGGGCCGCTCTGGCCCATGTGCAGTTCGAAACCATCCACCCCTTCCTCGACGGCAATGGCCGACTGGGCCGGCTGCTGATCGTGTTGATGCTGATCGATGCCGAGGTTCTGCAGCTGCCACTTCTCTATCTCAGTTTGTTCTTCAAGCAGCACCGCAGCCGCTACTACGACCTACTCAATGGCGTGCGCCAGAACGGCGACTGGGAGGCCTGGATCGATTTCTTCCTGGAGGGCGTCGAGAGCACGGCGACAGCCGCTGTGACAACGGCCCAGCGGCTGCTGGCGTTATTCTGCTCCGACGAAGCCCGTTTGAGCGGGATGGGGCGATCCGGCCCCAGCGTTCGCCAGGTTTATGCGGCCCTCTGCCGGCGGGCACTGAACAGCATCGGCCAGCTCAGCGCCGCCTGTGACCTGAGCTTTCCCACCACGGGCAAAGCCCTGGAAAGACTGGTGGCACTCGGTATCGCGCGGGAAAGCACCGGCGGCCAGCGCAATCGCCTTTTTGCCTACGACGCCTATCTGGCGATCCTCAGCGAGGGCGCGGAGCCGCTTTGACCCAGCCAGGGGTCGAAGGCAGGCACAGGATTGGCCTAATCATTTGACTAATGGTGGTCGATCCGGGCCGATTTGCCTAGTTCTTTGCCTAACGGCGGCGGTGGGCGGGAGTCGAGTTTACGGCCTTGACTTACGTGAAAACCCCTGTAGCGACTGGGCTTTAGAAGCACGGGGCTGGCGGGACTCGAACCCACGACCTACGGTTTAGGAAACCGTCGCTCTATCCGGCTGAGCTACAGCCCCCAGGTGGTCATTATCAGCCTCGGACGCTCCCAGCCGCTGGCCCGCGCGGTTGACACTCGGCTGCTCCTTCCTCTCTCGACCTTTCCGTTGAAGCAGGCTGGCACCCCGGCCTAAAGTCTGGGGTTGAAAGCAGGCGAGGTGGTCGCAATCGGAGTGGAACATTGGCCTGCGGGTCGGTGGACTGGGTCCGGTTGAGGAAAGTCCGGGCTCCCCAATGGCCAGGCCTGCTGGGTAACGCCCAGTGCGGGCGACCGTGAGGACAGTGCCACAGAAACACACCGCCGATGGCTCCGGGTTCGCCCGCTGCACAGGTAAGGGTGCAAGGGTGCGGTAAGAGCGCACCAGCAGCATCGAGAGGTGCTGGCTCGGTAAACCCCGGCTGGGAGCAAGGCCCAGGGACAACGGTTGGCCATGACACCCGTCCCGACACAAGTGCGCCGCTCGAGGCCGTTGGTAACAGCGGTCCCAGATAGATGATCGCCCCGGCAGGCTTCGGCCTGCCGAACAGAACCCGGCTTACGTCCTGCTTTCACCCCATTCCCGCGCCCCGCTCGCCTGCGCATGCCCCCAACGCGCTCCCAGCTGATCAGCTTTCTCGCTGAGATCGGCGTGCTCGAAGCGGCTGGGCCCGAGCCAGGCGCGCTCCCGCCGATTGAGCCCGATCTGGCGCCGATCGAGGAGGCCCTCACCCACAGCTCGGCTGGTCTGGCCTGGAACCACGAACGGCTCGAATTCCTCGGGGATGCCGTGCTGCGCCTGGCCGCCTCGGAGTATCTCCAGCAGCACCATCCCGAGCTCAGCGTTGGCGCCTGCTCGGAATTGCGCGCCCAGATCGTCTCCGATCGCTGGCTGGCGGAACTGGGCGCAACCTGCGGCATCGACCGGGTGGTGCGCCTGGGGCCACTGGCCATCGGCGACCAGGCCGCCAGCCGCACGATCCGCGCTGAATCCTGCGAAGCTCTGGTGGGCGGGCTCTACGAGGCCTGGGGCAACCTGCGGGCGGTGCACCGCTGGCTGGCCCCCCACTGGAAGCGCAGCATCGCCGAACTGCTCGCCGATCCCCATCGCCACAACTGGAAATCGGGCCTGCAGGAATGGAGCCAGGCCGAAGCCCGGGGACTGCCCAACTACCGGGTGGAGGAGCGCAGCCAGCTCCATGGCGATCCCCGTCGCTTCCACTGCTGGGTGGAACTCGAAGGCAAGCGCCTGGCCGAGGGCTGGGGGGGATCGCGACGGGAGTCTGAGCAGCAGGCGGCCCGGGCTGCCTTGGCCGGAATCGAGCTGCCGGTGTCAACTCAGCCCTGATCGAGGGCGCTGAGCGGAATCGTGACGAGCTTGTCCCAGTTGCCGCCCTCGAAGAAGACCGCAGCCCTCGCTCCGCTGATCCGCTGCACGAAACCGCGGTAGCCGTTGTAGATCGAGCGGCCGTCACGCACGGTCACGGTGCTGCCCGGCAGGATCGGCAGGTCAGACGCAGCCATCAAATCGATGCATCGGGTTCGTCCATTATCGAGCCTGGAAGCTGAAAATGGTTGATGGACAGCGGCGATCAAGCGGCGACGGGCGCAGGGGCGGGCTCAGCGAAAGGCACAGTGGCGGGCTCAGAGGAAGACGAGTGGCTGGTGGTGGGCCGCGTCGTCGGGGCCCAGGGCCTGCAGGGTGAACTGCGCATGCTGCCCCGCACCGATTTCCCGGCACGGTTCACCCGGCCTGGCCGTCGCTGGTTGCGCCACAAGCGCGAAACGCCGCGGCAGGTGCAGTTGCTCAGCGGCCGTCAGCTGCCTGGCCGGGAGCTGTTCATCGTGCGCTTTGAGGGCATCCACAGCCGCGAGGCGGCCGAAGCCCTGGTCGACCATGACCTGCTGGTGAGCGCGGAGGATCGCCCTCCCCTGGCCGAAGGTGAATTCCACCTGCTCGACCTCCAGGGACTGGCCGTGCGGCTCGCGCCGGAGGGCACCGTGATCGGAACAGTGGTCGACCTGATCCACGCCGGCAACGACCTCTTGGAAGTGGAACTGATCGCCCCCGAGAGCCACGAGCAGCCCCCAGAGCCAACCCAGGATTCCGGCCAAGCTGCCGGCAAAACTTCTGGCAAGACGTCCGCGAAAACGTCCGCCAAGCTCCGTCGCGTCTTGATCCCGTTTGTGCTGCCGATCGTGCCGCGGGTCAACGTCGGCGAGGGTTGGCTGGAGATCACGCCGCCACCAGGGCTGCTCGACCAATAAGCAACGAGATTTCCGGACTATTTTTGCCTTCATCAACCTCGGCGCGATGCGGATGTTCCGACCATGAGCCCAGCTGCCTCCCTGGTGCCGGTCATCCTCTGTGGCGGCACCGGTACCCGCCTCTGGCCGCTCTCACGCGCCTCCTATCCCAAGCAGTACTGGCCCCTGGCCGGCCTGGGCGAAGAAACCCTGCTGCAGCAGACCCAGCAGCGGCTCGAAGGGCTCGCCAATCTGGGCGCCCCGTTGCTGATCTGCAACGAGGATCACCGCTTCATCGTCGCTGAGCAGATGCGGCAGATCGGTGTGGATCCCGCCGCCATCCTGCTGGAGCCGATCGGCCGCAACACGGCTCCGGCGATCGCGGTGGCGGCCCTCCATGCCACGGCCTTTGGCGACGACCCCCTGTTGCTCGTGCTCGCCGCCGACCACGTGATCCGCGACGCTGCCCGTTTTCGCGCCACCGTCGAAGCCGGCCGCGCCGCCGCCGAAGCCGGCCAGCTGGTCACCTTCGGCATCGTGCCCACCGCCCCTGAAACCGGCTACGGCTACATCGAGGCGGTCGAGCCGTTGCCAGCCCGGCTCGCCGACTCCGGGGCCATCCCGCCGCCGGTGCCGATCGCCCGCTTTGTTGAGAAACCCGATGCCGCCACGGCCGAGCAGTTCCTCTCCACCGGCCGCTTCACCTGGAACAGCGGCATGTTCTTGTTTCGGGCCAGCGCCATCCTGGCTGAGCTTGAACGGCTCTCTCCTGAGCTGGTCAGCAGTTGCCGCGCCGCCCTCGATCACGACAGCGCCGATCTCGAGTTTCTGCGGCTGGAGCGCGAGGCCTTTGCGCGCTGCGCCAACGTGGCGATCGATGTGGCGGTGATGGAGCGCACCCTGCTGGGGTCTGTGTTGCCCCTGGAGGCGGGCTGGAGCGATGTGGGCAGCTGGAAAGCGCTCTGGGAAACCGCCGATCAGGATTCCGCCGGCAACGTCTTGCGGGGGCGGGTGATCAGCGAGGGCAGCCGCAACTGTTACCTGCGCAGCGAGCATCGCCTGGTGGTGGGCCTCGGCGTCGATGATCTGGTGGTGATCGAAACCGATGACGCCGTGCTCGTTGCCCACCGCGACCGGGCCCAGGAGGTCAAGACGATCGTTCGCCAGCTTGAAGCCGCCGGTGCCTCTGAAGGCAAGGCCCACCGCCGCATCTACCGGCCCTGGGGCCACTACGACGGCGTGGTCGAAGGGGAGCGCTGGCAGGTGAAGAAGATCCTGGTGAAACCTGGGGCCTGCCTGTCGCTGCAGATGCACCATCACCGCGCCGAGCACTGGGTAGTGGTCAAGGGCACGGCCGTAGTTGAAAAGGACGGGGTCGAGGAGTTGGTGGGCGAGAACGAAAGCACCTACATCCCGCTTGGCTCCAGGCATCGCCTGTCCAACCCAGGCAAGATCCCGGTGGAGCTGATCGAGGTGCAGAGCGGCCCCTATCTTGGCGAAGACGACATCGTCCGTTTTGAAGATCGCTATGGCCGCAGCGACGTCCAGGCCAGCTCAGCGCGCCAGCACCCGGCCGATCACAGCGGCCTGCTCGAAGCCACTGGCCCTTAGCTCCCCTAGCGCGGCGGCGGCCCGCTCGGCTGGCAAGGCCGCCAGCAACGGGCCGCAGGTCTGGGGATCGATCAGCAGCTCTTTGAGCAGCTCCGGCTGTTGTGCTGGCGGTCTGAACCGCACCAGCCCGCACTCCAGCCATCCCAGCGCCTGCCGGTTGGATGGCGCCAGGCTGCTGGAGAAGCCATCGGCCAGCAGCGCCCAGACACCTGGCAGGACCGCAATCGCCTCCCCATCGAGCTCAACGGTCAGCTCCCCGGCGGCGAGCATTTCGCCCAGGTGGCCCAGCAGCCCGAAACCGGTGATGTCGGTGCAGGCCGTGCAGCCGTGGGCGGCCAGCTGCTCCACCAGCACCGCCTGGCTCTGCTGCATCACGGTCAGGGCCTGATCGATCCAGCTGGCGCCGGCGCCGCCGGCCATGGCCGCGGCGAACAGCACTCCCGTGCCGATCGGTCGCGTGAGGATCAGGGCATCGCCGGCCCGGAGGCCGCCCTTGGCCCAGAAGCGGCAGGCCGGGGTGCTGCCGTTGACGCAGAGGGCCAGACTCAGCCCTTCGCCAGCCTGTAGCTGCTGCAGGGTGTGGCCGCCCAGCAGCTCGGCGCCAAGGTCGTCGAGCACCGAGCGCACCCCGGCCAGGGTCTGCAGCAGCAGGTCTTCCTGGAGTGAATCGGCCGCTCGGGGCAGGGTCACCAGGGCCTGGGCACTCTCCACCCGGCCGCCGCAGGCCCAGAGGTCCGAGCAGGCATGCAGGGTGGTGAGGCGGCCATTCAGCCAGGGATCGTCCACCAGGGCGGGGAAGCCATCGAGGCTCTGCAGCAGCCGGGAGCCATCGGCTGCGGCCGCGATGATCACCGCGTCTTCGGCGGTTTGTGCGGTTGCGATCCCGCCTGACTGGCCTCCGGCCAGGCCGGCCAGCCGCGCCAGGGCACGCGAGAGGGGCGCGGCCGGCAATTTGGCCGCACAGCCTCGGCAGGGCATGGCGATAGCCGACTGGCCGGCCTGGCCCATTGCCGCCACGTCTTCGAAGCCGTCCATGAAGCGCTGATCGAGGTGTGCTTTCCAGCGCCACAGCCAGCGGCTCGGGCCCACGGCCAGGGGCCCCCAGAACGCGACCGCCCTGGGTTGAGCGGCCTTGTGTCCTGCCGTATTTCCAGGGCCGGCGCCGAGCAGCCGCAAAGCCTGCCGCTGGGGACGCCAGCGGCGCAGAGGCGTGCCAGCCGGGCTCAAGCTGCGGCGCAGATTGGTCGCCAGCACGGGTGCGGCGCGCACCGCCCACACCCCGCTGGGCGGGCGCGGTGCCGTTCGGATCAGGCCGCAGTCGCCGCTGGCGAAAATCGCCGTTTGGCCCTCCACCTGCAGGCTGGATTCGGTCCACACGCGGCCGCTGGCCGGATCGGTGGCCAGACCGGCGGCCGCCAGCCAGGCCGGTGCCCGGCTGCCCGTGCAGAGCACCCGCTGGGTTTCGGGCTCGGCGGCTCCGATGCGGATGCCCGCGGCGGCCAGCAGCCTTTCGCCGCAACGGTTCGCTGCCGCTGAGCCCAGCTGCAGGCCCGTGGGCCGCGGCTCGATCGCCAACGACCGCCCCGGGCCGAAGCGCCTGCGCAGGGCGAGGGCCACCTCCAGCCCGGCCGCCCCTCCCCCCAGTACCGCCAACGCGGCGGAGCTGGAATCCTGGGCGTCACACCAGCCCAGAAAGGGCTCCAACGGCTTGATGGCGATGTCCCGGCCACAGCCGTCGCCTCTGCCGTCGCCTCCGCAGCGCGCCGGGGCAGGGGCGCTCACAGCCCCGACATCAAGGCTGAGTCGGTCCCAGCGCAAGGGGGGGCGTCCCGCCAGCTGCAGCTCCTGCCTCGTCAGGTCCAGGCCGGTGATCTCGGCGCAGACGAAGCTCACCCCCGCCTGTGCGCAGAGCCGGCGCAGATCAATGCTGCAGGCCTCCCGGGCATAGAGCCCGGCGATCAGGCCAGGCACCATGCCGCTGTAGAGGGCGCTGCTGCTGCGGCTCACCAGGGTGATCAGGGCGTGGGCAGGAGGGCCGCTTCTGCTGTTACCCCTGGCTCTGGCCATGGCCCAGGTGCGCAACACCAGGGCGTGGCTGTGACCACCCCCGGCCAGCACCAGGTGGTGGGTGGGCGGGGTGGTGGACCTCAATAGCCGGCGGGATTGGCCCGCTGCCAGGCCCAGCCATCGCGGCAGATGTCATCGAGTCCGCGCTGGGTGCGCCAGCCGAGGCGTTCGCCGGCCAGGGCGGGATCCGCCACCGTGATCGCCACATCGCCCGGCCGCCGCGCCACCAGTCGGTGGGCGATCGGGTGACCGCAGGCCCGCTCAAAGGCGTGCACCAGCTCCAGCACCGAATGGCCCTGGCCGCTGCCGAGGTTGAGGATGAGGTGCTGGGGCGCCTCGGCGAGCAGGACGTCGAGGGCGGCGCGGTGACCCTCAGCCAGATCCATCACGTGGATGTAGTCGCGCACGCCGGTGCCATCGGCGGTGGGCCAGTCATGGCCGAAGACCTCGAGATGGGGCCGCCGCCCCACCGCCACCTGGGTGAGGAAGGGAAAGAGATTGTTGGGATGGCCGCCGGGGTCTTCGCCGATGCGGCCACTGGGGTGGGAGCCCACCGGATTGAAATAGCGCAGGCAGGCGATGCGCCAGCCGTCTTCGCTGGCCGCCACATCGGCCAGCAGCCGCTCGGCGGCGGCCTTGCTGTGGCCATAGGGATTGACCGGTCGCAGCGGCGCCGTTTCCGGGATGGGCACCGTTTCCGGCAGGCCGTAGAGGGTGGCGCTGCTGCTGAACACGATCGTGCGGCAGCCCGCCTTCGCCATCGCCATCAGCAGCCGCTGGGTGCCGCAGACATTGACATCCCAGTAACGGAGCGGATCAGCCACCGATTCCGCCACGGCCTTGAGGCCGGCGAAATGAATCACCGCGTCGATCGGCACGCTGCCGCCGAAGGCCCGCGCCAGGGCTGCGGGATCGCGGATGTCCCCCTCGATCACCTCCAGCCGATCGCCTGCGTCTGCGCCGGCCAGCTCGGCCACCCGGCGCAGCGCTTTGGGAGAGCCGTTGGAAAAATCATCCAGCACCACCAGCCGGTGGCAGGCCTCCAGCAACACCAGAGCGGTGTGACTGCCGATGAAGCCCGCTCCCCCGGTGATCAGCAGGGTGGGCATGGCTGGATTGGCACAACACCATTGAGCCTAACAAGCGATTGCCGATCTCCTTGCTGTTTATCTAAAGCCGTGGCCATAAATCAAGCATTTTTGCAGTTAATAAAAAGCAGCAGATCCTTGCCAAGGAAGTAACCAATGCTGGACATCTGCGCCAAGTTCAAGCCTGGTTCAAGCCAAAGCTCCAATCTGGTTCAGGCCAGGCGCAGATCGAGCGTCCGGCAGCCTCCAGCTGGCTCCGGCCAGTCCGCTGCATCGCTGGCCCAGGGGGGCGCTGCCTCTTCACTGCTTTCTGCCGCGGCCGCTTCCTGCGAAGGGCTCAACGGCTGAAAAGCATCCCCTGCCTCGCCCGTGCCATCGAGCACGAAGCGCGCTGGGAGATCCTGCAGGTCTGGGTTGCCTTCAATGGCCAACTGCAGGGGCAGGTGGGGCTCAATGCAGGGATGCAGCGAGGGGTAGAGGCTGCTGTGCCGGTAGCGCAGCCCCAGCCAGCCGTCGCCGAGGGGCAGCACCCGGCCGTTGAGGCGCAGGCGGTGGTTGGCGAGAAACGCTGCATTGGCCTTGATTTCCAGGCGCTGCAGCGAACTGTCCACGAAGCGGCTCGTGCTGCCGCCCTCCACCGGGGTGTCGCAGAGCAGGGGCCAGGGCTCCAGGGCCCGGCGGATCTCCAGGCTGGCTCCGTCGCGCTGCCAATCGAGCAACAGCGGAAAGCGCCACTCCCAGATCTGGCGGAACGGAGCCGTCTCAAGCGGCAGTCCATCGCCGCCGAGGCGGGCAATCAGGCCTTCAAGGTCACTCCAGAGGGCGGCGGGGAGAAGGAATTCGTCGTGGAGCCGCTCACCGAACGGCTCCAGACCGCTTGGACGATGGCTGGGCTCCAGCAGGTGGGCCGCCAGCGCGGTCCAGAGCAGGGCGATCGTGGCGGTCCATTGCGGCTGCGGCAGGCTTTCGATCGCCCGGAATTCGATCAGGCCCTGGCAGCCGCCGCCCCAGGCGGGATTCCAGAATTTGTCGAAGCTGATTTCACTGCGGTGGGTGTTGCCGCTGCGATCGGCGTGGATGTGGCGCAGGGTTTCGCTGATCAGTTGGCGTTGATCGCCCTCCGGCAGCGCTTCGATTGCGGTGTGGGCCAGGGTCAGATCGAGGCGGCTGGCGCTGCCTTCATCGAGCCGGGGTGACTGCGAGGCCGGACCGACCGAACGGTTGCCGAACAGATAGGACAGGCTGGGGTGGTGCTGCCAGAACCGCAGGATTCCAATCAGCCAGGCGGGCCTGCCGAAGAATGGGTTCTGCTCCAGGCTTGGTCCGCCCCAGAGCAGGTGATTGCCACCGCCGGTGCCCTCGATCGAGTTGCCGTTGCGCTTCCAGGAACGCAGTCCAACCAGCGCGCCGACGGTATCGAGGGTGTGGATCCAGCCGGCGTACTCGCCCCAGCTGTGGCAGACCGGCAGGTTCACCTCCAGCACACCGGGATCGGCCGTCAGGCCGAGCACCTGCCAGTGGCCGTCCATGTCGATCGGCAAGACGCCGCTCAGCTCCGGCCGACTCCAGCCGGCACTGGCCGTGGCGATCACCTCCAGCAGTTGTTGCAGCGGCTGGCGGGCCAGGGGAGGGAGGAACAGGGTCCAGCCATCGGCTGTGATCTCCAGGGTGAGCACCTGGCGCAGCACGCCCTCCGGGAAGGATTGGAGCGGCAGGCGCAGGCCGGCGGGCCCCGTGGCCATCAACAGGTTGCGCAGCTCCTTGGCCAGGGGCCAGCGGGCCGCCTGCCAGCCGGGCGGCTCAGCGGCCTCGGCCGGATCCTCCGGTTCGCTGATGTGGCAGAGCGCCGCGGCCCAGACCCGGCTGTCAGCGGCGAGGGGATCGCGCAGCTTGAGCGGGTGCAGGCGGCAGCCCAGGGCCGTACCGATCGCCTCGAGAAAGGCCTCGGCCTGCTTGGCAGGCAGGGGTTTGGCCTTCTTGAGCTTCTTCGGTCGTCCCTTGGCCGGGGAGGAGGCGGGATCGGCATCCTGGGGCCAGTGCACCACTGGCGTGGCGTCGGGCCCGGTGATCAGCCGCAACGCCCAGCGCGGATTGACTTCGCCGTCGTAACGCTTGCCCGGGCAATACATCAAGGTGCTGCCAGGCCAGACCCTGAGACGCAGCTCCTGGGCCAGGGCGCGGGCGTAGGTGAGTTTGGTCGGCCCATCGGCTGCCACCGTCCATTCGGCGCCTGTCGGCTCAAAGGGCACATAGGTGGGCTCACCGCCGAGGGTGAGGCTGATGCCGGCCGCCTGCAGCCGGACCTCGGCGGCAGCAGCGGTTGCTTCCATCCAGTCCCCGGTCTTGGCCATCGACGGCGCCAGTTCGGTGATCAGCATCTCAGGCTTGGTCCGCCTGTGCCGAGGGGATCAGGGCGCAGGTTGTGATGGGCACTGGAGACACCTTCCAGATGCGCTCGGCGTACTCGTTGATCGAGCGGTCGCTGCTGAAGAAGCCGCAGCGGGCACAGTTCAGCAGGGACATCTTGCTCCAGCTCTCGCTTCGCACCCAGGCCTCATCCACCGTGTTCTGGGCGCGGCGGTAATCGCCGATGTCGGCCATCACCCGGAAGGGATCACTGCTGCAGAGGTTGGCCAGCAGCGGATGGAAGAGGTCGCGGTCACCTTCGCTGAAGTGGCCCGAGCCGATCAGGTCGATGGCCTCGCGGGCGATCGGGTCGTTCTCCAGCCAGGGCATCGGGTGGTAGCCATTGCGGTTGATCGCCTCGATCTCTTCGGCGGTGTGGCCGAACAGGAAGAAATTCTCGTGGCCCACCAGATCGCGGATTTCCACATTGGCGCCATCGAGGGTACCGATCGTGACCGCCCCGTTCAGGGCCATCTTCATGTTGCCGGTGCCGGAGGCCTCCTTGCCGGCCGTTGAGATCTGCTCGGAAAGGTCGACCGCTGGATACACCTTCTGGCCAAGGCTGACACTGAAGTTCGGCAGGAACACCACCCGCATCCGGCCGTCCATGGCGGGATCCATGTTGACGATTTCGGCGATGCCGTTGATCAAGCGGATAATCAGCTTGGCCATGGCGTAGCCCGGGGCCGCCTTGCCACCGAAGATGAAGGTGCGCGGCGGCAGATCCTCACCGTTGCGCAGGCGCAGGTAGCGCTCGACGATCTGCAGGGCGGCCAGGTGCTGGCGCTTGTATTCGTGGATCCGCTTCACCTGCACATCGAACAGGGAGGAGGGATCCACCAACACCCCCAGGTCCTGATGGATGGTGTTCGCCAGGCGCTGTTTGCCCTGGTCGCGCACGGAATGCCAGCGCTCCAGGAAGCTGGCGTCGTCGGCGAACGATTCCAGGCGCTGCAATTCGCCCAGATCACGGCGCCAGTTGGCGCCGATCGCCTCATCGAGCAGGCCGGAGAGAGGGGGGTTGGCCACGGCGATCCAGCGCCTGGGCGTGACGCCATTGGTGACGTTGGTGAAGCGCTCGGGCCAGAGCCCGGCGAACTCGGCGAACAGCTGGCTGCGCACCAGTTGGCTGTGCAGCTCCGCCACCCCGTTGACGTGGTGGCTGCCCACCACCGCCAGGTTGGCCATGCGCACCTTGCGCTGACCGCCCTCCGAAATCAGCGACATCCTCTCCAGCAGGCCCGGTTGGCCGGGGTAGCGGATGCGAACCATGCGCAGAAAGCGGCTGTTGATTTCGTAGATGATCTGCAGTTGGCGGGGCAGCAGCCGCTCGAACAGATCCACTCCCCAGGTTTCCAGCGCCTCGGGTAACAGGGTGTGATTGGTGTAGCTGATGCTGGCGGTGGTGATTGACCAGGCGGTGTCCCAGTCCACGTCGTGCTCATCCATCAGCAGCCGCATCAGCTCAGCCACGGCGATTGCCGGGTGGGTGTCGTTGAGCTGAACGGCGAATTTGGTGTGGAAGTCGGTAACCGCCAGCCCCTGCCCCTTGAGGATGCGGAACATGTCCTGGAGGCTGCAGCTCACGAAGAAGATCTGCTGGCTCAGGCGCAGCTGTTTGCCCTGCTCCATCTCGTCATTGGGATAGAGCACCTTCGAGAGCGTTTCCGACTGCATCTTCTGCAGAACCGCCCGGGTGTAGTCGCCGGCGTTGAAGGAGGCGAAATCGAACGCTTCCGGGGCCTGGGCCGACCAGAGCCGCAGGGTGTTGGCGGTGCTGACTCCATAGCCAAGGATCGGCGTGTCGTAGGCGACGCCGATCACCGTGTTGTCGCCGATCGTGACCGGGTAGCTCCACTCCGGGCGCACCACTTCCCAGGGGTTGCCCTGGGCCAGCCAGGGGTCGGTGCTCTCCACCTGATTGCCGTAGCGAATCTGCTGGCGGAAGATGCCGAACTCGTAACGGATGCCGTAGCCGATCGCCGGCAGCTCAAGGCTGGCCATTGATTCCTGGAAGCAGGCCGCCAGGCGACCCAGACCGCCGTTGCCCAGCCCCGGTTCCGGTTCTTCCTCGATCAGCTCCTGCAGGTCAAGGCCCAGTTCGCTGCAGGCGGCTGCGGCGGCCTCGCGCAGGCCGAGGTTGACCAGGTTGTTCTCCAGGTGAGGGCCGAGCAGGTATTCGGCCGAGAGATAGCTGACGGTCCGGACGTGGGCCTGGGTGTAAGCCTCGGCGGTATCGACCCAGTTGTGCAGCAGTTGATCGCGTACCGCCAGTGCCAGGGCGCGGTAGTAATCGTGCTGGGTGGCCAGCGAGGGCGACTTCGCCAGGCTGGAGAAGAGATGGTGGCGCATCCCCTCGGCCAGGGTGTGGCCGTCAGAGAAGGGAGCGTTACCCCGGTTGGCGGGGGGTGCGCTGGTCGTTGCCATCAAGCGTGACGTGTTGCTGAGACCTTCATGGTGCGGGAAGGGTGATCAATGCTGCTCCAACGGTTACCGATTCCTGTTGAGGATGGATGGCCCTCAGGCTTTGGTTTGGGTTTTGCTCAGAAGTGCAGCAGGTTCGGCAGCGTCGGTACGGCGTCAAGCATTTCCGCTTCGATCAACCAACTCAGCTCGCTCTCCACACCCAATGGCCCGCTGAACGAGCCGGAGATCGCGGCGGTAAGGGTGGATTTCGAGGAGGTGGCCAGTGGGATGTAGCGATCGTCGATGGCCCCCATGCCGCTGGGATCGAAGCCCCGCCAGCCAGCACCCGGCAGGTACACCTCTGCCCAGGCGTGCAGGTCGTAGCGCTCCGGTTTCGGCTCCACCAGGTGGTAGCCACTGACGAACCGCGCCGGCAGCCCGACGCAGCGGCAGGCTTCGATCATCAGCACCGCCAGGTCCCGGCAGGACCCCACCCGTTCCTTGAGGGTGCGTCCGGCCGGCCAGGCCGGACCGGTGTGCCGTTGTGTGTACTTGACCCGGTCCTGAATCATTTCGACCAGTTGCTGCAGAAACATCAGGGCGCGCTGATCGCTTCCCATCAGTGCTTCCTGGGCCAGTTCCACCGCCGCCGGCTCGTGCTGTCCGTTGGGCAGCCAACCCTCCAGGCTGCCCATCAGATCCCCGTTCAACTGGCCCACGGGATAGGGCAGTTCCGGTTCGTTCAGGGCCAGGCAGGCCTGCAGCAAGGGAGCCACCTGGGTTTCCACTTCGCTGATCGCCCGGACCTCAAGGCAGTCGGTGGAGCCGAGGAAATGGGCGCGCAGGATGTCGTCACCACTGGCGGCGATCAACGGATGCAGGCCGTGGGGATCGGGGGAGAAGGCCAGATCAAAGGCCAGCAGCCGCTGAAAACCATGGGCGCGCGGCTTCATGCAGAGGCGATGGGGTCCCAGCAGCACCGGCGCGCTGTAGCGATAGGTGAGGGTGTGGGTTATGCGGGCGCGCATGCCTGGGACGTGGGAGCGGTGGGGAGGGTGGAGCTCGCAGCGACAACGGCGGATTCGGCCCCAGTGTCGCCATTGGACGTGTCGCCACTGAAATCGGACGGCATCGAGGCAGTGGCCGGCGCCGGTTGGCTGGTGACGAAATAACGCTCGTCGATGCGTTCATGCAGGGTGTTGAGATCGCTCTGGAAGTGATCGATCGCCTCATGCAGGCCCCGACCGACCAACTCATCGATGCGCACATAGCTCCAATTGGCGAGCATCAGGCCACTCAGGCATTCCAGGTCGTCGGGTGGACCTGGCACGGGGTTGCCGCGAATCACCCGCAGGGATTTGTTGATTCCCTCCAGGCAATAGCGCACGGAGCGGGGAAAAATCGGGTCGAGCAGGAGGAAAGACGCCACGGCCTTGGGGGCGATGGCCTTCTGCTGCGACTGCCGGAACATCTGGTAGGCGCCGGCGGAGCGCAACAGCGAGATCCACTGCAGCTCATCGACCACACCGCCGACCACCTCGGCGGCTGGCAACAACAGAAAATACTTGACATCGAGAATCCGGCTTGTCTTTTCGGCGCGCTCGACCAATCGGCCCAGTTTGCTGAATTGCCAGGAGAGATCACGGCTGAGCGTTGCATCGGTGATGCCATAGAACAGCTGGCAGGCGTAGCGGATCTGGTGCAGTTGCTCCTGGGCTGGCTGCTGCCAGAACTGGTCGCTTTCGTGAATGGTGAGATAGATGTCGTTGAGCTGCTCCCACATCTCGGAGGTGATCACCTCGCGGATCTGACGGGCGTTCTCCCGGGCCGAGGCGATGCAGTTGACGATGCTGCTGGGGTTCTCCGGGTGGTTGATCAAAAAGCCCACCACGTCGCTGGGGCGGCCCTGCGGACAGAGCTCGTCGAAGAGCTCACGATCGTCGCTGGCATCGATCAGGGGCAGCCAGGGCTCGGCGCTGCCCGGCGGGCAGTCGAGGGCCATGGCTTCGCTGACCTCAAGGAAGCGCGACAGGTTTTCCGCTCGCTCGATATAGCGGTTGATCCAATAAAGGGAGTCGGCGACGCGGCTCAGCATGTGGCTTCATCCACGATCCAGGTGTCCTTGCAGCCCCCGCCCTGGGAGGAGTTCACCACCAGTGAACCGCGCCGCAGGGCGACACGGGTGAGGCCGCCGGGGCTGACCCAGGCGCCCTTGCCGCGCAGCACATAGGGCCTGAGATCCACGTGACAGGGGTAGAGCTCACCTTCACTCAGCGAGGGCACCGTTGAAAGTTCCAGGGTGGGTTGCGCAATGAAATTACGTGGATCGGCCTGAATCTTCTCAGCAAAGAGCTGGATCTCCTCGGCGGAGGCATGGGGGCCGATCAGCATGCCGTAGCCGCCCGCTTCACCGACGGATTTGACCACCAGATCCTTGAGGTGGGCCAGCACGTAGGCCCTGTCTTCAGCCCGCGCGCAGATGTAGGTGGGCACGTTTTCGATGATCGGCTCCTCGTCGAGGTAGTAGCGGATCATCTCCGGCACATAGGCATAGATCAGCTTGTCGTCGGCCACGCCGGTGCCGGGGGCATTGGCAATCGCCACCCGGCCGGCGGCGTAGACCTCCATCAGCCCGCGCACCCCCAGCATCGAATCGGAGCGGAACACGGCTGGGTCAAGGAAATCGTCGTCGATGCGCCGGTAGATCACATCCACCAGCTCCAGGCCGGCGGTGCTGCGCATCCAGACCCGGTTGTTCTCACAGACCAGATCCCGGCCCTCCACCAGCTGGATGCCCATCTGCTGGGCCAGGAAACTGTGCTCGAAGTAGGCGCTGTTGAACACCCCTGGCGTGAGCAGCACCACCTTGGGGGTGTCGGTCCAGGGGGCGAGCTTGTGCAGGGTCTGGAGCAGGTGGGAGGGGTAGTCGTCGATCGGCTGGACGGTGGGCCCGGCGAACAGGCTCGGGAACATCCGCTTCATCACCCGCCGGTTTTCCAGGAAGTAAGCCACGCCCGATGGGCAGCGCAGGTTGTCTTCCAGCACCCGCCAGGTGCCCTGTCCATCACGGATCAGGTCGAGACCGGACACATGGCACCAGCGCCCGAGCGGCGGCTTGAAGCCCCGCATCTGCGGCCGCCAGCCATGGGAGCTCTCGACATCGCTGCGGGGAACGACCCCGTCCTTGAGGATGGCCTGGTCGCCGTAGACATCGGCGAGGAAGTGATCGATCGCTTCGAGCCGCTGGATCAGGCCCCGTTCCAGGCGCTGCCAGTCGCCGGAGCGGATCAGGCGGGGCAGGGGATCAAAGGGAAGGATGCGCTCGCCGCCATCCTCGCCGGAGCCGTTGAGCCGGAACGTGGCCCCGAGCCGCTTGAGCAGCAGACCGGCGGCCACGTGGTTGCGGTTGATCTCCTCGATGCCGAGCTGGCCCAGGGAGGAGAGCAGGGGTTTGAGTGCGGCCCGGGGCTCGGCCGTTGCGGTGAAGTACTCGTCATATCCCTTGCGTGGCAGATACTCGGTGAACATCGATCAGCCTTGGGCAGATGGAGATCATGAAGAGCGTCATTGACAGCCCCAGTGATCGTTGCTACTGATTCAACTCGGGTTGGTGATCGATCCCCCGGCTGTGTGTTCAGAGCCGTAACGATCACGACACCGCCTGGCAGCCCTGCCCTGCATGATCAAAGCGGCTCTCGACGATTGGGCCGGCCCTTCAGGGCCTTGTTGACCATTCCCCAGGCGACGCACCTCTCATTGGCGTCAGCCGGCTGTTTGCGGTTCCACCTCTGCTGGGGCCCGGCTGCAGGCGCCGCTGTTGCTGGATCTACCGGTGCTGAATTCGCTGGCACCTTGAGCTTTGGCTCCATTGGGTTTGCCGCTGCGTGATTAGCGCCGTCACGCCATTTTTCCCACGTTGTTCGGGTGTGCCTGTTGGGCGTGCCGTTTGTATCGCCATGACTTCCGCTTCCCCTCCGGCTTCAGAACATCTGCCAGCGACGCTGACCAAGGTGGAGCAGGCCAAGGCTGACCTCTGCGGCCTCGACCTCCTGCCCCGCTTGCCCCAGCTGGCCCGCAATGGCTGGGAGGCCCTCGATGAGGCCACCCTCACCATTCGCCTCAAGTGGTTGGGGATCTTTTTTCGGCCGGTCACACCCGGCCGCTTCATGCTGCGCTTGCGGCTTCCCAACGGGGTGATCACCGCCGAGCAGCTGGAACTGCTGGGTGAAGCGATCGATCGTTGCGGTGAGCACGGCAGCGCTGACATCACCACCCGCCAGAACCTGCAGCTGCGGGGGCTGCTGTTTGAAGACATGCCGCCGTTGTTGGACGCCATGGAGCGGCTCGGCCTCACCAGCCGCCAATCCGGCCATGACAACCCCCGCAACATCACCGGCAACCCTCTGGCCGGGATCGACCCCGAGGAGATCGTCGACACCCGCCCGCTGGTGCAGGCCATCCAGGATCGCCTGTTCTGCGCCGATGGCCCGCGCAACCTGCCCCGCAAGTTCAACGTGGCCGTCGGCGGTGCTCCCGACAGCTTCCTGCTCCACAACGACCTGGCCTTCCTGCCGGCCCATCACGACGGCCGGCTCGGCTTCACCGTGATGGTGGGGGGCTTCTTCTCCGCCCAGCGCAATGAACTGGCCATCCCCCTCGGGCTCTGGCTGGAGGCCGACCAGCTGCCCGATTTCGCCCTGGCGGTGCTGCGCCATTTCGAGCAGTGCGGCAACCGCAAGCTGCGCAACAAGAGCCGGCTGATGTATCTGATCGACGAGTTCGGCCTGGAGGCCTATCGGGCGGCGGTTCTGGAGGTGTATGGCGAGCAGGCCGGTGCCCCGGCTGAGGCCCGGATCCAGCCCCACGACGGCCGCCACCTGGTGGATCGGGCCCCCCGCGATGGCCTGGGCTGGAATCCACAGGCGCAGGAGGGGCTCGGCTGGCTCGGGCTCCACGTGCCGATGGGCCGACTGGATGGGGAGTCGATGCTGGCCCTGGCCGGCCTGGCCCGCCGCTATGGCAGCGGCGAGCTCAGGCTCACCGAGGCCCAGAACGCCCTTCTGCCCGATGTTCCGCTGGCTCGCCGCCAGGCGCTGGAGGCGGAGCCGCTCCTGCAGCGCTTCCGCCCCGACCCCGGCGCCCTGCAGGCCGAAGCCGTGAGCTGCACCGGCAGCGCCTACTGCAGCTTTGCCCTGATCCCAACCAAAGGCACCGCCCAGGCGCTGGTGGAGGAGCTGGAGCGACGGGTTGACCTGCCTGAATCGGTGCGTACCCACTGGACCGGCTGCCCCAACGCCTGTGGCCAGCCCTACATGGGTCAGATCGGCCTGATGGGCGCCAAGGCCCGCAAAGACGGCGAGATGGTGGAGGCGGTGAAGATCTTCCTTGGCGGTGCCATGGGCGCCGAACCCCGGTTGGCCGAGCTGCACCACAAAGGGGTGCCCCTGAGCGAACTCCCCGATGTGATGGAGGAGCTGCTGGTGGAGCACTTCGGTGCCCGGCGGAAGCTGGCCGGCGGCTGAGGCCGCTGGCTGGCGAGGCTGCCATCGTGGAACCCCATCACCTGCGAGGACGGCGTGGCCTGCACGCCTGAGACAAGCCTGTTGCCGGCCGCCTTGCCGGGCCCGGAGTCTGCGCAGCGCTGGCCCTGGCTGCAGCGGCTGCGGCGCAGCAGCGATGTGCCCCTGGAGGCCTGGTTGCAGGCGATCGAAACCGGAGCCCTGTCGCTCGATGCCGACCTGATCGCCGCCCTGGCCCCGCGCCTCGACGCCGCGGCGGCGCTGCGGCTGCTGGACGGCTGGTTGAGGGGCGGCTCCAGGGATCCCGCCGTGCTGCAGGTGATCGGTCAGCACCGCGGTCCCGCCCTGGCGGCCCGCTTGCGCCAGGCTTTGGCCGCCGATGGGGTCGGGCGGGCGCCCTGGCTGCTGCCCCTGCTCGGTCATCAGCGCGATCCGGCCGACTTTGCGTTGTTATCGAGCTGGCTGCTGGGTCCGCAGCCGTTGCGCTGCCGTCAGGCGGCCCTTGAGGGGCTGGCTGTCGGACTCTCCAGCTGGCCCCTGCCTGCGCTGCGCGCCCTGTTGCGCCAGCTGGTTACGGGTCTGCAGCCTTCCCTGGCCGCCCCTGCGCTGGATCTGCTGGCCCGCTTGCCCCAGCCCAGGCGGGCGCTCGCGGGCCTGGCGCCCGCAGCCCTGGAGCCTTCGGTGCAACGGCGCCGGCAACGCCGGCTTGCGGCCTTGCCGGCCAATCCCCTTGTCCTGGTGGTGCACGGCCGCAGTGGTGGGCTGATCCCGCCCGAGCTGGAGGTCCTGCGCGCCGAGTTACAAAGCCTGCGTCGCTCGCCGGTGCTGCTCCAGGCTCTGACGGCAGCGGCCTTGCCCGTTCCCGAACCGCTCCGCCAGGCCGCTGAGGGCCAGCCCCTGAGCCTGATGCCACTGCTGCTGCTGCCTGGCAGTCACGTCTGCGGCGATGTGCCGGCGCTGGCCGCCCGCTGGCGTAGCAGCGGCCCAGTGATCCGCTTGCCCTTCCTGGGGGCCTGGCCCCTCTGGCAGCAGGCCCTGCGCCAGGAAGTGTGCGCCCTGGTGGCGGCCAGCGAGCCATCCGCTGGCGACGACGGGCCGCTGCTGCCACTGCTGCTGCATCACCCGCTTCGGAGCTCCCTGGCCGGGCGCTATCTGGCCCACCTCGGCCCGTTCTGCGGCGCCACCTGCCTGCCCACGCCCTACAGCGCGCCGGATTCCGATGCAGGGCGCTCGCTGCTTGAAGACCCTTCAGACCGCCCCGTTGTGCTGCCGTTGGTGCTGGCCAGCAATCGCCTCACTGAGGCCTTGCCCGATTGGTGTGCTGAGCCCCTGCTGCAGCGCCCCGCACTGCGCGCGTGCCTGCTGGATTTGCTCCTCTGCCTGCCTTAAGCGCTCCCGCTGCGTGAGCAGATGACCACATGGGGCGGCTACCGAGCCGGGATCGGGGTGGTTGGTAACACGAGCTACAGGCAGGAAGACTCGCCCCTGTTCTAATAATTGAGTGAATGAGTCAGCCTTGGCTGCTTCATTTTCTTTTTGGGTCAATATCTGCGGGTGCAACTTTGTTATGGGGCCAATCGGCTCCTGACGCCCGCACATTGACTTCCACGCGTGAAACGCTTGGGCTCTGTGTCCTTCTAGGCATTGACCCGCAAGCTTTTGTTGCGTCGTTGCTTTGGCCAGCACGATTCAGCCGTTTGAATGATTTGCGTTGCTTGGCATCTTGGGTCCGCTCAGGTCCCTGCTGCCGCTGTATCTCAGCGAATCTCGTCCAACTATTTTTGCATTGAGTTTTTATGGCTTCCATCCCTTCCAAGCAAGCTTCTGACCCGATGTCGCGGCTCCTCAATTGGTTCAGCGCCCTGGGCGCAGATACCCCTGAAACGCAGCCTTCACGGAAACGGCTTGATCCATTCAGCAGGTTGATGAATCGAATTAGCGGCTGATGTCTTCTCTTTTTGCGAACGTCAGGCTCGAATCCCAGGCCTGATTCAAAATCTGATACGCGCTTCTGTCCCACACCCTTTTCCAGGCTTACCTTCCTCCAATGGATTACGTCTTACCGAATGAACTCGTCGACGGCATGATTGCCGCCGGCGGCAAGAAATCCAGCGTCAGTATTAAGAATCTGTTGTTGCGCGGGTTTTATTCCGGATCCGCCCTCGGCCTGGCGTTGTGCCTGGCCCTCACGATCATGGTTCAGACGGGCATTCCCTGGATCGGCTCGTTCATCTTCCCGTTCGGATTCGCCAGCATCGTGCTGTTCGGTATGGAGTTGGTGACTGGAAACTTTGCCCTGCTGCCGATGGCGGTCTGGGCAGGCCGGACCACCTGGAGCAAAACCTTCCGCAACTGGATCTGGGTGTGGATCGGTAATTTCCTTGGCACCGGCCTGGTCGGCATTCTCTTTGCCATCAGCCTCACCAGTGGTGGCACCGCAGACCTGGCCACAGGCTCCGGTGACTGGGTGGAGGTCGCCAACAAAATCATCGGCCTGAACAAGGCCAATGTGATTACCAAGTATCAAGATCTGGGCCTTCTTGGCTTTTTTCTTGCCTTTCTTCGTGGCGTGATTGCCAACTGGTTGGTTTGTCTTGGGGTCACCCTGGCGCTGGTGAGCAAGAGCGTTCCAGGCAAGATCATGGCCTGCTGGCTACCGATCACCGCCTTCCAAGCCCTGGGTATGGAGCACATTGTGGTGAATATGTTCCTGCACACCACCGGCCCTTTGCTGGGTTCTGGCGTGGGCTTCGCCCAGATCGTCTTCTGGAATTATCTTCCCGTCACTCTGGGCAACATTGTGGGCGGCATGGTGTTCATCGGCATGCTCTTCTACAGCACGCACCGTTCACCCATCAGCAATGTGTTGCCGCTGAAGCATGATGAACGGCTGGAGCGTGAATTGGCTGCCGAGCTTGGTGCTCGCTGATCCAGCACTCTCTCGATAAGTGGCTACTCTTCGTGAGTGGCCGAAACCCAGCCTCTGGCTGGGTTTTTTATTGGCGAAAAGAACCGGGTCTGATCACCTGGCGGCGATTACCACTTCTTGTAGGGCAGGAACTTGCCACACATGCTGACCTGGACGCGAGCGCCGCCGGGGTCTTCGATTTTTTCCACATTGAGGGTGAAGTCGATGGCGCTCATGATGCCATCGCCGAATTTCTCTTGAATCACATCTTTGAGCGGCAAGCCGTACACCTGCATGATCTCGTAGAAGCGATAGATCAAGGGATCGGTGGGCAGCACCGGATCCAGGCAGCCTTTGGTGGGGTAGGCCTGCAGGGCTTCGGCAATCTCCGCTGAGAGATCCAGCAGGCCAGCCAGTTGTTCGGCCTCCGCCGCTGAAGCTGCGGCCTGGCCATAGAACAACGAGGCAATCCAGACCTCATCGAGACCCATGGCCGCTTCCAGGTCAGCAAAGCTGAGGCCCTTGGCTTTCTTGGCGGCCATCAGGGTGGCGGTGAGGCTGGGGCCTGGCGAAGCTGAGGCAAACGAGTGGGCCATAAAATGAGTAGAGCGGCGTACAGAAGGGATGGAAACAAGCAGGTTTTTATGCTGCTGAGCAACCGCCATTATGCGGCCTTTCAATCATCTCTTCCTAACGCGCAATAGCCCGTGCCGGTTGCTACGAATAGCCCCACCCTGCCTGGACTCAGAGCAGGAAGTAGCGCTGGGCCATCGGCAGCACATCGGCTGGTTCGCAGGTGAGCAATTCGCCGTCGCCGAACACCTCGTAGGTCTGCGGGTCCACCTCCACCTTGGGCAGGGCGCTGTTGTTGCGCATGTCTGCCTTGCCGATATCGCGGCAGTGCACCACCGGCACGCAGGGCCGCTTCAGGCCCAGTTTGCGCGGCAGGTCGTCGTCGAGGGCGGCCTGGCTCAAGAAGGTGAGGCAGCTGGGGGCGAGTGCTGCCCCGTAGGCGGCAAACATCGGCCGGCCATGCACGGGGCCCGGGGTGGGAATCGAGGCATTGGCATCACCCATCTGCGCCCAGACAATCGAGCCCCCCTTGATCACCAGCTCTGGCTTGACGCCGAAGAAGCCCGGCTTCCAGAGCACAAGATCGGCCAGTTTGCCCACTTCCACCGACCCCACTTGGCTATCGATTCCGTGAACAATCGCTGGATTGATCGTGACCTTGGCGATATAGCGCTTGAGGCGGTGATTGTCGTTGCGGGCGCCGCGGGGATTGGCGGCATCTTCGGGGAGATGGCCCCGCTGCACCTTCATCTTGTGGGCCGTCTGGAAGGTGCGGGTGATCACTTCACCCACCCGGCCCATGGCCTGGGAATCGCTGGCGATGATGCTGAAGGCGCCGAGGTCGTGGAGGATGTCTTCAGCGGCGATCGTTTCACGGCGGATGCGTGATTCAGCGAAGGCCACGTCTTCGGGGATTGAAGGATCCAGGTGGTGGCACACCATCAGCATGTCGAGGTGTTCCTCGAGCGTGTTGCGGGTGTAGGGGCGCGTGGGGTTGGTGGAGCTGGGCAGCACGTTGGCCTCGCCGCAGACCCGGATGATGTCGGGGGCGTGGCCGCCGCCGGCCCCCTCGGTGTGAAAGGTGTGGATGGTGCGACCGCCGATTGCCCGGATCGTGTCTTCAACAAAGCCCGCTTCGTTGAGGGTGTCGGAGTGGATGCAGACCTGAATATCGAACTTGTCGGCCACTGTTAAACAGCAGTCGATGGCGGCGGGGGTGGTGCCCCAGTCTTCGTGGAGTTTGAGGGTGCAGGCGCCGGCTCGAATCTGCTCTTCGAGGGCTTCGGGGGTGCTGGCGTTGCCCTTGCCGAAGAAGCCCAGGTTCACCGGCAGACCTTCGGCCGCCTGCAGCATGCGGCCCATGTGGAAGGCGCCGGGGGTGCAGGTGGTGGCGTTGCTGCCGGTGGCCGGGCCGGTGCCGCCGCCCAGCAGGGTGGTGACCCCGGAAGCCAAGGCGGTTTCGATCTGCTGCGGGCAGATGAAGTGGATGTGGGTGTCGAGGGCTCCGGCGGTGAGGATGTGACCCTCGCCAGCGATCGCCTCGGTGCCGGGCCCGATGACGATCGTGACGCCATCGGTGATGTCGGGATTGCCCGCCTTGCCGATCGCGCAGATGCGGCCGTCGCGCAGGCCGATGTCGGCCTTGACCACCCCCCACCAATCGAGGATCAGGGCGTTGGTGATCACCGTGTCGACGGCGCCAGCGGCGCGGGTGGTCTGTGCCTGGCCCATGCCGTCGCGGATCACCTTGCCGCCGCCGAACTTCACCTCCTCGCCATAGGTGGTGAAATCCTTCTCCACCTCCAGGATCAGCTCGGTATCGGCCAGCCGCAGCCGGTCGCCGGTGGTGGGGCCATAGGTTTCGGCGTAGGCCCGCCGATCCATCCGATAGGGCATGGGTCTGTTGGGGAAAGGTGTGGTGCGGAGAGGTTCGGTGCTGAAAGGGTTGGGCGAGCAGATTCAGTCGAGCGGACCGTTCACCAGGCCGTTGAAGCCGTAGACATGGCGCCGGCCGGCCAGGGGCACCAGATGCACCTCCCGTTCGTCCCCCGGTTCAAACCGGATCGCTGTGCCGGCGGGGATGTCCAGCCGCTGGCCGCGGGCGGCCTCCCGATCGAACTGCAGGGCGCTGTTGGCCTCATGGAAGTGGAAGTGGGAGCCCACCTGCACCGGCCGGTCACCGCGGTTGGCCACCGCCAGGGTGGTGACCGGCCGGCCTGCGTTGAGGGTGTGGCTGCCGGGCTCGCTGAACAGCTCGCCGGGAATCAGGGGGGTCATCGGGGGCGGGGGGTGTTCAACGGATCGGGTCGTGCAGGGTGACCAGCTTGGTGCCGTCAGGGAAGGTGGCTTCCATCTGCACCTCGCTGATCAGCTCAGGGATCCCCTCCATCACCTGGTCGCGGCGCAGCCAGGTGGTGCCCTCACTCATCAGCTCAGCCACGGATTTGCCATCCCGCGCCCCCTCCAGCACCTGGAAGCTCAGCCAGGCCACCGCTTCTGGGTAGTTGAGGCGCAGGCCCCGCAGCAAGCGGCGCTCCGCCAGCAGGGCAGCCGTGACGATCAGGAGCTTGTCTTTCTCCTGGGGAGTGAGATGCATGGGTGGAAACGACCAGCGACACTCTGGCAGTGGCCAGGCGTCCGGGCAGGTTCAGCAGGAACGTTCAGACGGTGCTGGTTGAGAGGCCCAATTGGCTACGAAAGAGACGGTGGGGAGTTCGCACTCCACATCAATGGGGTCTCTCTTGGGAGTCAGGTTGGCGAACTTCAACTCGTAGACACTCTGGGAGGATCGTCTCATCCAACGGCCTGTGATCTGGAGCCAAGCGACGTCACCAGAGGGTCTGACAGGGAAAGGTGGAGAGCTGTGGATCGGCGGAGAGCAGCACCAAGCGATCCAGTTTGGCCTGGGCAGCGAGGACGCGATCAAAGGGATCCCTGTGAGGCTGGGGGTAGGCCCCTGCCCTCAGCCCGTGGGCCGCTGTGATCGGCAGGCCCCCGAAGCCATCGGCCTGCAGCAGGCCCTGCAGGTCAGCGATGGAGCCTTCCAGTTCGGGCAGCTTGCCGCGGTGGTGCTTGAGGCTCAGTTCCCAGACAGAGGCAGCACTCACCAGGATCTGGCTGGTGGGATCCACGAGCAGCGCCTGCACGGCTGAAGAGAGCCGTTCAGGATCGAACCACCACCAGAGCAGCACATGGCTGTCGAGCAGGTAGCCCGAGGAGTTCGTCCCAGGCTGCAAGCTCTTCAGCCTCCATGGGCTCCAGCAGGGCGTTGGGTTGGCTCAGTGGCCCTTGGTTGCGCAACCGGCCTGGTAGGCGCTGCGGGGGTGGGGGCGCCAGAGGCCCCAGCTGTGGGGCAGGCTGTTCCATGCCGGCATGACTGGATGATTTTTTAGCTTAGGGCTGGACTTAGTCCATCACAAGCCACCGAAATCCTGCCGCCTTGGCCCAGCCCGCTTCCGGCACCGGGGGCAGACCAACATGCTCAGAGTCTGAGCCGCTGCACCGCCATGGCCGAGCCGATGGATCTGCTGGCCTTGCCGTCGGCCCTGCGTCACCGCACGGTGGTCGCCTACGGCATCGGTGATGCCGGCACCGGCATGGCTGCGGCGCTGATCGGCTTCTATTTATTTGTGTTCTATACCCAGATCGCCGGGCTGCCGCCCTGGCTGGCGGGCCTAGTGCTGATGGTGGGCCGGCTCTGGGATGCCATCAACGATCAGCTGATGGGCTGGCTCAGCGATCGCACCCGATCGCGCCTCGGCCCGCGCGTTCCCTGGATGATCTGGAGTGCGCTGCCGCTCGGGTTGAGCATGGCGCTGATGTGGTGGTTCCCGCCGGGTGGTGAACTGCTGCGTTTCGGTTGGTTCGTGCTCAGTTCGGTGGTGTTCATGGCCGCCTACACCGGCGTGAACCTGCCCTATTGCGCCCTTGCCACCGAGCTCACCGAAGACACCAAGCTGCGCACCCGCCTCAACGCGGCCCGCTTCACCGGCTCGATTCTCAGCAGCCTGGTGGGCCTGCTGCTTGGCGCCCTGCTGGTGGGCTACGGCGCCCCGGGCTACCTGGCGATGGGGGCGGCCGCCGGAGCGGTCGCGGTGGTGGGCACCCTGCTCTCGGCCTGGGGCCTGGCCCCCGCGGCCCGGGTCTGCCGCCGGCCATCGGGGCGACCCGAGCCGATCACAGCCCAGTTGGGGCGCATCCGGCGCAATGGCCGCTTCCTGCGCGTGGTGGGGTTGTATCTGCTGCTCTGGGGAGCGCTGCAATTGATGCAGCCGGTGTCGTTGCTTTATCTCTCTGAGGTGATGCATCTGCCCCAGTCTTGGAGCACCTGGATGCTGATTCCTTTCCAATTGAGTGCCATGGCCGGCCTGGAGTTGTGGAGCCGGTTGGCGGCGCGGCGTGGACGGCTGGTGGCCCTGCGCTGGGGCGGTGGACTCTGGATCGCCATGGGTGTGCTGGCCATGCTGCTGGTGCCGCTCGATGCCACCGCGGCACCGTTGGCTCCTGGTGGCAACAGCCTCAGGTTCGCGTTGCTGGTGCTGGTGGTGCTGCTGCTCGGCCTGGGGGCCGCCACCGCCTACCTGCTGCCCTGGTCGTTGCTGCCCGATGCGATCGATGCCGATCCGGAGCGCCCCGCCGGGCTGTTCACCGCCTGGATGGTGATGACCCAGAAGCTGGGCAGTGCCCTCTCGGTGTTTCTGCTAGGCAACCTGCTGAGCTGGAGCGGTTATGTGGCCGGGCTCGCCGAGGATCAGCCCGCCACGGCCGTGGCGATGATCCGCCTCTGCATCGGCTTGATCCCAGCGGTGCTGGTGACGCTGGGGCTTGTGGTGATGCGGCGCTGGCCTCAGCAGCCAGTCGTTTCACAACAAGCATCAGCCTGAGGATTCCGGCGGCGCTGCTGGGCCAAGGGAGCGCTCCAGCCCATCAAGGATGAACTCAAGTCCGAAGCTGAAGGCATGAAGCCCGTCGTAGCGGCACTCGATCACCTGGCGGCTCAGCGCGTTCAAGTGGGGAAAACGATCGACGGGAAGCTGGGGCAGGAAAGAGGAGGCCATCGCGGCGTAGTCCTGAGCCTCGATCGGAAAATTGATCTCCTGCAGGGTGAAGCCGTAAATGTGGCTGTCGACGGCGTTCCAGCCGTGATCGGCCTGCTCCAGGGAGAAACCCGCCGCCACCAGGCATCCGAGGGTGGCATCGATGGAGCGGAGCATGGCCGGCCCGGTGTTCAGCCGCGAGAGAATCGCCAGGGCGGCCCAGGGGTGGCGTAGCAGGGCCCGATGGGCCGATAGCGCCCGTTGCCGCATCGCGGCCTTCCAGTCGCCGCCGATCTCCGGCAGGGCGATCTCGCTGACCACGATCTCAACGAGGCCGTCGATGATCGCGTCCCGGTTGGCCACGTGGTTGTAGAGCGACATCGCCTTGACCCCCAGCGCCTCGGCGAGCTTGCGCATCGAGAGGGCCGCGAGCCCCCCCTGATCGGCGATCTCCAGCGCAGCCGCCAGCACCCGCTCCCTACTGAGGGGACGTCGGGCGATCGGCATCGAAGGGTTCGCTTCAGCCAGGTTCCCCGCTGCCAATCCGATCCAGTAAAGGCACAAACCTTACGGCGTATGCTTCGCTTACGGTGTAAGTGAGCAGCGTTGATGTCGAATCCGGGCCCGGCCACGACCACCATGCGGGCCATCACCCAAGACGTCTACGGCTCCGCAGACGTCCTCTCGCTCCAGACGGTTGAGAAGCCCGCCATCGGTGACAAGGATCTGCTGATCAGGGTTCGCGCCACCTCCGTCCATGCCGGCGACTGGCATCTGATGCGTGGCAAGCCGTTTCTGGTGATTCGGCTGTTTTTCGGGGGCCTGCGCCGACCGAAGTTCCGAACACTCGGCTGTGATGTCGCCGGAACCGTCGAGGCCATTGGCAAGGGGGTCGGCCGATTTCAGGTCGGCGACGCGGTGTTCGGTGATCTCTCGGTGTGCGGCTTTGGCACCTTTGCCGAGTACGCCCGTGCCACCGAAGACGCCCTGACGCTCAAGCCCGCCACGATCTCTTTCGAGGCCGCCGGCACCGTGGCCTGCTCCGGTTTGGCAGCCCTGCAGGGCCTGCGCGACCAGGGCCAGCTCCAGGCGGGACAGCACGTGTTGATTCTTGGGGCCGCCGGTGGGGTGGGCTCGTTCGCCGTACAGATCGCCAAGGCCTTCGGGGCTGAGGTCACCGGCGCCTGCAGCGCCCACAAGATGGCCATGGTGCGCTCCATCGGCGCTGACCACGTAATCGATTTGGCCGGCGCGGATTTCAGCGCCGGCAACCACCGTTATGACCTGATCCTCGATACAGCGGCCTATGGCCCCCTCGCACAAGTTCTGCCTGCACTTACTCCTGACGGCACTTACGTGCTGGTCGGTGGCTCGACGGCACGCTTTTTCCAGGTGATGCTCTGGCAGGGTCCCTGGATCTCCCGAACCAGCCGTCGCCGGGTCGGCGTGTTGGCCTCGAACCCCAATCCGGCCGATCTGCAGACCCTGGCGGATCTGCTCGAGTCCGGCAAGATCGTGCCGTTCATCGATCGCCGCTGTGGCCTCACAGAGGTTCCCGAGGCCATCACGGCGCTTGAGCAGCGCCAGGTCCAGGGGAAGATCGCCATCGCGGTTGCACCCAAGAGCAGCGGCAAGGAGTCATCAGACCGGACTGAAAGAGCCGCCTGAGCCATCAAGCCATGGCGCCTCCTGGAATGGCCACACCCGGGGCAGAACCGGTGCCGGCAGGCCGCGCTCGGCCCGAATCCGGGCCCAGATCCTTGTGAACCAGAAGCGGGCCGCCTGGCTGGAAGGGCCCCGGTAGCGGGCCACCAGGCCCTGATCGAGGCGGCCGCAGACCATCTCCCCGTCGAGCCCGGCTCGGTCGGCGCGGCAGAGCTCCAGCAGCGCTTCGGGAACCGGCGCCGGCGCGGCCCAGACCAAACTGCCGAACACCGGGTGGCCGCCGAGGCCATGGCCGCCCATCAGGCTGTCGCCGCCCAGCTCGATTCGGTCGGCCACACTCCAGCGTCCCTCACGGCGCACCTCCAGCAACGAGCGCCAGCACCCGCTGCCGAGGGTTTCGGCGTCGGCGCTGCGGCCCAGCCGCACCACTTCAGCCCCCAGCCAGCTGGCGCCCGCGGCCAGCTCCACCCGGCACGACTGCTCGAACAGTCCGCCGGCAAACATCACCAGTTCCTGGGGCAGCCACTCCAGATCCGCGCCCGGCTGCAGCGCAAAGCGCAGCTCCTGCCGCGTCCAGCGACCCTCGGGCGCCAGCCGCGAACGCCCGACCGAGCCATAGACCTTCTGGGCCGCCACGCTGGTGATCAGGGCGCGGCTGCCGGCGGCCAGCTCCGCCTGGATCGACAGCTCATCGCCCCCCACCAGTCCGCCGGCGGTGTGCAGCAGGGGCAGTTCGCAGCGGCCGTCGCTGAGGGCAAAGGCCTTCTGAATCTTCAGTGGTGCGGTGGTTCCGCCCTGATGGCTGGTACGACCGTTCGCTTCGCCGCTGGCCTCGAAGCGCAACAGCGCCGAACCGCGCCAGGGGGGCGAGGCCTTGGTGTTGGTGGTGGCCAGAGCCGGTGGGGGAAGGGCGGTCATCGGGGCGATCGTCAGCGCCAGTTCGGTGCGCGCCAGTAGCAACGGGCACCATTGGCCGCCAGAGCGCTGGCTTAGGTGATGCTCAGCCCGTGGAGCAGCTCCGTTGTCAGCGAACCCGGCGTGAGCGAGTCTGCAGTCAGTCCGATCGTGTTGATACGACGGCTGGGCCTTGTGAGCGGTAGCCCTGGCTCAGCCCTTTCCCCATACAGCGAGCCCCTGCGGCTGCCGCTCAGCGCTGACCAGCGCAGCAGCCTTCGCGGCCACCGCCGCAGTGCCTGCGGCCGCGACCTTCTCCTGCAGTTGCCCCGCGGCGGCGCGCTGGAGCCCGGCGAATATCTGGCCGGAGCCACGGGCTCGGCCCTGGTGATCGTGGAGGCGGCCCCGGAGCCGCTGCTGCAGGTGCGCAGCCCCGATCCGCTGGCCCTCCTGCAGGCCGCCTATCACCTGGGCAACCGTCACGTGGCGATGGAGCTGCAGGAGGGCCAGCTGCGACTGCTTCAGGACTCGGTGCTCGAAGAGCTGCTGCACCAGCGGGGCCTGGTCGTCGAGAGGATCACCGCACCGTTTCAGCCCGAATCCGGCGCCTATGCCAGCGCAACCAGCCATTCCCATTCCCATTCCCATTCCCACTGAGCCTGGCGCCCGGCGCCTGCAGCTGCTGCAGCTGGTCAGCCCGGCCTTGCCGGTGGGGGCGTTCAGCTATTCCGAGGGCCTGGAGGTGCTGGTGCAAGCCCAACGGATCACCAGCGCTGGCGATCTGCGCAGCTGGTTGGAGGCCGAGCTCGACCGGGGTGCGATCGCGATCGAGGCGGCGGCCCTGGGCCCGTTGCAGGTGGCCTTGCGTCGATGGCGCGACGGGGAGCGTGAGCAAGATCGGCTGTCAGCGGCGAGCGCCCAGGCGGAGCTCATCGATCTCGATGGCTGGCTGCTGGCCCTGCGCGAAGCGCCGGAGCTGCGGGCCCAGCAGCGCCAGATGGGACGGTCGCTGCTGCAGTTGGTCGCTGAACTGGGCTGGCCGCTACCCAGCTCACCCGCCCCACGGCTCGCCTGGCCGGCGGCCTGGGCTTGGGCTGGCCTGGTGCTTGAGCTGGGCCAGCTGGAGTTGCTGGAGGCCTACCTCTACAGCTGGGTGGCCAACCAGGTGAGCGCGGCGGTGCGCCTGATTCCACTCGGACCCACCCAGGGCCAGCGCCTTCAGCTCGCCCTGGCCGCTCCACTGGCGCGCCGGGCCGGCGAGCTGATCGGCGTTGATCCGCGCAGCCTCTGGAGCGGGGGCGTTGGATTAGGGATGGCCCAGCTCGGCCACGCGGAGCTCTACTCAAGGCTGTTCCGCAGCTGAACGGTCTCTGTCGGGCAAGGTTGCAGACCCCGGAATTCGCAGTTCAGAATCTGCAGCCGCTTGGACCCAGGGCCCCGCACCAACCACCTAGAACCCCGTCAACCGTTGAAGACTCCTCCATGAGCAAATTGCGTGTCGGCGTGGCCGGGCCGGTGGGCTCCGGCAAAACAGCTCTGGTCGAAGCGCTCTGCCGGCGGCTGCGGCAGCGGCTGCAGCTGGCAGTGGTCACCAACGACATCTACACCCAGGAGGATGCCCAGTTCCTCACCCGCGCTGGTGCACTGGAGCCCGAGCGGATCCGGGGGGTGGAAACCGGCGGCTGCCCCCACACCGCCATCCGGGAAGACTGCTCGATCAACCGGGCGGCGGTCGAAGAGCTCGAACAGCAATTTCCAGATCTGGATCTGGTGCTGGTTGAAAGCGGCGGCGACAATCTGGCGGCCAGCTTCAGCCCCGAACTGGTGGATCTCTGCATCTATGTGATCGATGTAGCCGCTGGAGACAAAATCCCGCGCAAGGGCGGTCCTGGCATTACCCGCTCCGACCTGTTGGTGATCAACAAAATCGATCTTGCCTCCATGGTGGGCGCCAACCTGGAGGTGATGCAACGCGACACCGAGCGCATGCGTGGCGGTCGACCCTGGTGCTTCACCAACTTGCGCAGTGGCGAGGGGCTTGAGCAGGTCGAGGCCTTTCTGTGGCGCCAACTACCGAAATCCATCCCTGATCATGACCAACAAGTGCTGGAAGCGGGATCTCTGCCTTGAGCGCGCCCTGTCGCCCTGCTGATTTGTGCTTTTGACTACACGCCCTAAAAGGCATGCTCCCTAGGTTCACTCAGCCGACAGCATTGCGGCGTTTCCATCATTTTAAACAAGCCCCAATGGTTTCCATTTCCCAACGACAACTCTTCGCAGGATTTGCCGCAACTGTTCTCGGAGTTTCACTCTCTGCCTGTGGTGGCGGAACGGAAACGACCACAGACTTTGATGGTGAAATCAAGGTTGGAATTCTCCACTCCCTGAGTGGAACGATGGCAATTTCTGAAACCACCCTCAAGGAAGTTGAGGAGATGGCCATTAAAGAAATCAATGACGCCGGTGGTGTCACGGTCGCAGATAAGAATTACAAGATCGTTCCGGTCATCGAAGATGGTGCTTCAGACTGGCCCACCTTCGCCGAGAAATCCCAGAAACTGATCGATTCCGACGGCGTCAACGTTGTCTTTGGTGGTTGGACTTCGGCAAGCCGTAAGGCGATGTTGCCGGTGTATGAGGCCGAAAACCACATGCTCTTCTACCCCATTCAATATGAGGGTCAGGAATGTTCGAAAAATATTTTCTACACCGGAGCCGTTCCGAACCAGCAGGCTGAGCCTGCGGTGCAGTGGCTGATGGACACCTACGGCGAGTCCCTCGGCAAGAAGGTCTACCTGGTGGGTTCCGACTACGTCTACCCAAGAACAGCCAACACGATCATCAAAGAGCAGATGAAAGCTCTTGGTGGTGAAGTTGTTGGTGAAGATTATATTCCCCTCGGCAACACGGAGGTTGCTCCCATCATCGCCAAGATCAAGGAAGTCTTCCCTGAGGGCGGCATCATCATCAACACCTTGAACGGTGATTCCAACGTTGCCCTCTTCAAGCAGTTCCAGGCTGCGGGCATTGATCCTGAGAAGTACAAGATCATGTCGTTCTCGATCGCTGAGGAAGAAATTCGTCAGATCGGGCCTGAATTCACAGCTGGCACCTACGCCGCCTGGAATTACTTCATGAGCCTGGACACCCCAGCCTCCAAGAAGTTCGTCGAAGATTTCCAAGCCGCCTACGGTGACGACCGCGTGGTGGGCGACCCTGCGGAGTCGGCCTACAACATGGTTTACCTCTGGAAGAATGCCGTCGAAAAAGCCGGCACCTACGACGATCTCGACAAGGTCCGCGAGACCATGATTGGCATCACCTTCGATGCTCCCCAGGGTGAAATTGAGATGTTCCCGAACCATCACACCTCCGAACGGGTGATGATCGGCGAAGCTGAACCCAGCGGCCAGTTCAAGATCCTCCAGGACAGCGGCACGGCCATCCCGCCGCTTCCCTGGAATCAGTTTGTGCCTGAAACCAAGGGCTACACCTGTGATTGGACCCAGGATCGTCCTGATGCCGGCAAGTTCCGGATGTGATAAGCCCGGTAGCTTCAATGATTCAGTGGAGCCAATAGTAGAGCCAGCAGTAGAGCCATCAGTGGCGTCAATCTGATCTCTTCCTACGTAACGGATTCAGTCAATCATTTGAACTGGATTCGCCGCAGGTGGGGGAAGCTCAGCTTTCTCCACCATTTTCCCTACACAGGTGACCATCATCGTCGCTTGTAAGAAGCGACCCCACTTCCACTTATCAGTCTTCGTCGGTGGAACTTTTCTTTTCTCAAATTTTAGATGGCCTCAGCATTGCCTCAGTGCTGCTTTTGGCCGCTACTGGATTGGCCATTGTCTTTGGCTTGATGGGTGTCATCAATCTCGCCCACGGTGAGCTGATGATGTTGGGTGCCTATGTCACTTTTGTGGTTCAAAATCTGTTCAAGCCCCTGGGCCCGGCGATTTTCGAACTGTATTACCCGGTGGCGTTGATCCTTGCCTTCATTATCACGGCCATGGTTGGGGTGTTGCTGGAGCGAACCCTGATCAGAAAGCTCTACGGCAGGCCTCTTGAAACATTGCTGGCCACCTGGGGTGTCAGCTTGGTGCTGATTCAGTTGATTCGCAGCATCTCAACGTCCATGCTGATTGGCATCCTGGCGGCCGTCGCGATTGGTTTGATTGGAAGTAAGTTTATGGCCAAAAAGATTGGTGATAAGCCGTATTTCACCTATCTCAATGGTTTGATGTGGGCTTTTTCTCTGGGCATTGGCTTGATTGTTGTCAACTCCATGTCTTCGGTGCGGCAGCTCTCGTCGCCCTGGTTTGGTCCTCGAAACCTGGATGTCAGCCCACCGAAATGGCTGCAAGGCAGTTGGGGCAAGATCGGTACCGTTGAGTTGCCTGGTATTCGGGTCTTCATTATTCTTCTATCAATCTTTTTGCTCATCGGTGTTCTCTGGTTTCTCAGTAAGAGTGCATGGGGGTTGCGGATTAGGGCGGTCACCCAGAACAGGCAGATGAGCAATTGCTTGGGAATTCCAACTGATCGTGTCGACAGCATTACCTTCGGGCTTGGTTCTGGTTTGGCCGGTGTCGCCGGTGCTGCGATTACGCTGTTGGGTTCGGTGGGTCCCAACCTCGGTACGGCTTATATCGTTTCCTGTTTCATGGTGATTGTGCTTGGGGGCGTTGGCAATCTGCTCGGCACCGTGCTGGCTTCAATCATGCTGGGCATCATTCAATCTGTTGTCGGTTCGGGCTCAATCCTGATCGTCTTCCCCAACCTGCCGCCGGCGCTTAAAGGGGTGGTTGAATTCTTTGCCACCACCAGTATGTCGTTGGTTCTGGTCTTCATCTTTATTATCGTCTTTCTGCAGTTTAAGCCGAATGGGATGTTCCCTCAAAAGGGACGTTCAGTCGATGCTTGAGTCCTACTTGGCCTACCCAACTGTTTTACTTTGTCATAGATCCACTTGGAGAACTAGTTAACCATGAAACTCTTCAAACGCCTGGTTCCCTGGATCCTCCTTGCCATTGCCCTTTTCGTCCTTCCGGCAATTCTCAGTGATTTTCGGCTGAATCTTTTTGGACGCTATTTTGCCCTGGCCATCACGGCCTTGGCGATTGATTTGATTTGGGGCTATACAGGTCTGCTCAGCCTTGGCCAAGGAATCTTCTTCGCCTTGGGAGGTTATGCAGCGGCGATGTACCTCACGCTGAATACGCCGAGCCAACAAGGCGGTAACGGGATTCCCAAATTCTTTGAGAACTTTGGAGTTAGTGAGTTGCCATTCTTTTGGCAGCCGTTTAATTCTCCATTCCTTACCCTGGCTTGCCTGTCTCTGATCCCCGCATTGGTTGCAGGAGTAGTTGGATACTTGATTTTTAGAAATAGAATCAAGGGTGTTTATTTCTCCATCATCACCCAAGCGGCCTTGATGGTGTTTTTTCACTTCTTTAATGGCCAGCAAAAGCTAATTAATGGTTCCAACGGGCTCACCACCAACACTACTGAATTATACGGCCTGTTGGTTGGATCTAGTGATATGAAGCTCTGGTTTTATCGATTAACGGTATTATTGCTGCCTGTTGCTTTTCTAATCTGCAGATATTTCACGACAGGCCGTTTTGGCGATGCTTTGATTGCGATCAGGGACGATGAGCAAAGATTTAGATTTGCTGGTTTTAATCCCGTTCCCTTCAAGACCATTGTTTTTATTGTTGCTGGTGGCCTTTGCGGTGTTTCAGGAGCTCTTTATACCGTCCAAACAGGCATCGTCTCGCCTCAGTTCATGTCGATTTCATTCTCGATTGAAATGGTGATCTGGGTCGCAGTGGGCGGCAGGGGGTCCCTCGTGGGACCGATCATTGGGGCCGTTCTCGTCAATTACCTGCAGAGCTTGGTGAGCGAAGCCTTGCCAGAGCTCTGGTTGTTCGTCCAAGGGGGTTTGTTCATCTTTGTCGTCGTCTTGATGCCTGATGGCATCTACGGATGGTTCACCGGCGGCGGTTTGCGCAGCTTCCTAGCTTCTTTCGGGATTGCCCAGAAAGCCCGAACCTATCCCAAAATCGATGAGCAGATCGAAAGCCTGCAGGAGGTTGTCAGCACAACTCCAACCGATTCTTCTGCTTAGGGGCCCTCATAGCCGAAGCACCTTGCCGATCAACTAATGACCCTCCTTTTGCCAATTCAGGTTCTCTCCACCCCCTCAACGTTGTCGCAACGCTAAATGCCATGGCTGAAACGCTTCTTGAATTGACTGATGTCAGTGTCAGCTTTGATGGCTTTTATGCTCTGACCGATCTTTCTCTCAAGCTGATCAAAGGAGAGGTCAAGTCGATCATTGGGCCCAATGGTGCTGGCAAGACGACGTTTCTCGATGTGATCACTGGCAAGGTCCGTCCGACTAAAGGAACAGTGACCTACAGGGGCCAATCGTTGGTTGGCATGTCGGAGCAGAAAATCTCCAGGAACGGCATTGGCCGAAAGTTCCAAACACCAAGGGTTTTTGACAATCTGACAGTGCTTCGAAACCTTGAATTGGCTGTGTCACCGCGAAAGAACGCCTTAAGCCTGATGCTTGATCCTCTGCCAATGGCGGCCAAGGATGAGGTCCATCGGCTGATGAGTTACGTGGGCCTGGCTCCCTTTGCCGGCACCCAGGCGGGTTCGCTCTCCCATGGTCAGAAACAGTGGCTTGCCATTGCCAGCCTTGTGGCCCAAGCTCCAGAAGTGCTGCTTCTCGATGAGCCAGTGGCTGGCCTCACCGATGAAGAAACCCTACGCACAGCTGAATTGATCAAATCACTGGCCGGTGATCATACTGTTGTGGTGATTGAACATGACATGGAGTTCATCAGAGATCTCGACTTTGATGTGACAGTCCTCCACCAAGGCCAACTTCTCACAGAAGGTCCCCTTGATGAAGTCAAGAAAGATCCAAGGGTGATTGAAGTCTATCTTGGCACCACAGAAGACTGAACTAGATCCACCCCTATTGACTGTCAACTCACCAGCCATGACAACATCCAACATTCTTAAGGTCAATGATCTCAATGTTTATTATGGTCAAAGCCATATTCTGCGAAATGTAGATCTTTCGATTCCAGAAGCCCAAATGGTTTGCTTGATTGGCAGAAATGGCGTTGGCAAGACAACATTTCTTAAAACAATCATCGGGCTTCTGAAGCAACGTTCCGGTTCGATCCTCTATGGTGATCAAACGCTTACAGATCAACCGCCCTATCGTCGCGCCAGATCAGGGATTGGATATGTTTCCCAGGGGCGAGATATCATTCCCCAGGTGACAGTCAAGGAAAATCTGTTGCTGGGTATGGAAGCGTTGCCTGGGGGGTTAGGTAAGAATCGCCACATCGATCCGATTGTGTTCGACCTATTCCCCATTCTCGAAAAATTTCTAGGACGTAAAGGTGGTGACCTCAGTGGCGGCCAGCAGCAGCAATTAGCCATTGCCAGAGCCCTTCTTGGGAAGCCCAAACTGCTTTTGCTTGATGAACCAACTGAAGGTATCCAGCCTTCCATCATTCAAGACATTGAGATTGCCGTCCAACGCATCATGAAAGAAACAGGGATCAGTGTTTTGCTTGTTGAACAACATCTTCACTTCGTCAGGCAGTCAAACTATTACTACGCCATGCAACGGGGTGGAATCGTGTCAAATGGGCCAACTGAGAATCTCTCTGATGATGTGATCCAAGAGTTCCTCACGGTGTAAGGCCGAGCCAGCTCAGCAACCTCGGTTAAGCATCCATGGACGGCTGGTGTTTTCGCGAAGTCTGGGTGACTTGGATGGTTCCTGGCTTTGTTTGCGGACCAGCTTTGGTTCTTTTGTCTCGACCTTGAGCCTGAATGCCCCAGACAGTGTCATCGGGGGCGTAAAAAATCTGATCCCATCGTCACCACAGGATGGGCATTGCGTATTGGTCTGGCGCTCTTCAATGCTGCGCCAAACGTCATAATTCTCGCATCCTCTTGTACAGCTGAATTCGTAGACGGGCATGGAAGTAAAGCCTTGAAGAATGTTTAATCAGCAAAAGCTCCTTTCAACGAATTGAAAGGAGCAGGGATAAGCCTAAGCACTAGTGTGGCAATATATCCTGGTCGAAAATGGACGTTGGCAAGGCCAGGGTGCAGCAGGCATTGGGAATATCAACAATTCCGCTGATACGACCCTCCACCGGCGCACAACTCAACAGCAGGTAGGCTTGCTCGCCCGTGTAGCCAAACTTCTTGAGATATTCAATGGCATTGAGGCACGCCCTGCGGTAGGCAATGTGCACGTCCATGTAATACTGCTTGCCGCTGAATTCATCAACAGAAATCCCCTCAAACACCAGATAGTCAGTGAAATGGGGCTCCACTGGGCTGGTTTTGAACATGGGATTGACCATCCCATACTTTTCAACGCCGCCTTTGATGATCTCGACGTGAAGATCAAGAAAGCCAGACATTTCAATGGCTCCACAAAAGGAGATCTCACCATCCCCTTGCGAGAAGTGGATGTCACCCATCGAAAGCTTGGCGCCTTCAACATAGACAGGGAAGTAGATCTTGGTGCCGCGCGTCAGGTTTTTGATGTCACAGTTGCCGCCATGCTCCCGCGGCGGAACGGTGCGGGCGGCTTCATTGGCCACACGCTGAAACTCAGAACCTGGCAGGGTTCCAAGGATGGCGCTGTTGGGATTCGGCAAAGCTGCCAGCACCGGCTCACTGCCGGATAGTCCGGCGCCATAGGTTCGCCGGTCGGGTGCCGTGTTGACCAATTCGGTCTCGCGGCGGTTCCATTCCCGCAGCAGCTCATGCGAAGGGGCACAGCCGATCAGGCCTGGATGGGTGATCCCTGCAAAACGAACGCCTGGGATATGGCGTGAACTCGTGTAGATCCCTTCAAAATCCCAGATGGCCTTGGCTGCCTTGGGGTAGTGATCGGTCAGAAAACCGCCACCATTTTCTTTAGCAAAGATCCCGGTAAAACCCCATTCATCGCCTTGCAAGGCGCCGACATCAAGAATATCCACCACCAGGATGTCTCCTGGCTGGGCGCCATTCACCCAGATCGGACCACTGAGAACGTGAACCACTTCGAGGTTCACATCGGCAATGTCCTGGGGATCGTCATTGTCTTTGATCTGTCCATCCGTCCAGTCTTTGCATTCAATCCTGAACACTTCACCGGGATTCACTGAAACGACGGCAGGAATGTCTGGATGCCAACGGTTGTGACCGGGCATCTCCTGCTGATCCATCGATTTGGTCAGATCAACCTTAAAAAGTGTTTTGGGCATGGATGCTGACAGCACTTGCTAGCGATTCATCCAAGGCGATGACACCATCTACGGTGGTGTCATTGGCTACTGGATCCCGGCCTGCTTCGGCTTGGCCGTGCTGTCGTTGAAGTCACCCCGCCGGCAGAGATTGTCTTTCAGGCGTGCAGTCCAGGCTTTGTCCTTGAGATTGCTTTTGCTTTCGACACGGCCATCGTAGTGATAGAGAATCTGCCAACGGGAGGCTGTAGAGAACTCGCCAACTTTCTCGATATCGGTTAACGGATGGCCATAGAGATTGTCATACTCGGGCCATCCCGGCAGATCTTCCATGCTGCACACCGCGCTCACCTGATACAGTACCTCTGGCGACTTCTCCGCTGCATCTCTGACATTGACGGCCCCGTTGTACAGCCCGTTCAGAGTTCCCGCTGTGAATTGTTTCACCAACGACACCTGGGTGTCCTCGGTGTTAACCAGGACATCACCCGCCTTTGCATCCTGAATCGCGACTTCTTTTTGTTGACCACAACCCAGCAAGCCGATTAAGGCAAGGCCGCAGACCAGGGAGTTGCGCCACGACTGTCTGTGGATGGCATCCCTTGGCATGATGTCGAGATGGAGAGTCTGGGCACCCTATGGCAGGGGCCTCGGCGCGGAAAGCAGCGACCGCCACAGCGGCTCCACGTCCAGCCATTGCGGTCTGGCGAACCCGTTGAGATTCACGATCGCCCGGCAGCTGAGGCTGTTGATCAGCAGCGCAGCCCCCTCAAGCCCCTGGCTTGTTGGCAGCTCCATGCCCAGGTCGGTGGGACTGATCCAAGCTTCTTCGGCCAGCCCCAGGCCCAGGGCCCGGCCGCGCATCACCCCGGGCAGGCAGCCACTGGCAGCTGCTGGTGTCAGCCAGCGACCGCCCTGGCATACCAGCAAATTGGCGGTGCTGCCGCAGCAGAGCCCACCGGCTGTGCTGAGCAGCAGGGCGTCGTCGGCGCCGGCGGCGCGTGCCTCGCGTCGTGCCTGGATCGAAGCGCCGTAGGCGAAGGTCTTGCAGCGGCTCTGCAGGCTGTTGGCGTTGCGCTGCTCGCTGCCGCTGACGAGGACGCTGACTGGCTCGAAGCAGGGTGTTGCGGCGTTGAATTGCAGCCAGAAGCGATGCGGTGGCGCTGGTTCATCGGCGGCGGGCAGGTTGATGCCGCGGCCAGTGGCCGGGCCATGGCCGCGCCCCCAGTTCAGTCGCAGGGCGCCGTCGCGGATGTCGCTGCGCTGGATCGCTTCTGCCAGCAACAGCTCCACTTCCTGGCGCTCAGGCGGTTGTTCCATTCCCAGCAAGCCGGCGCTGCTCTGCCAGCGCTCCAGGTGCTCACTCAGCAGATGGGGCTGGCCGGCTTCGACGCAGACGGTTTCGAACAGTCCATCGGCCAGTTGCAGGGCGCGGTCGCCGAGGGGCAGGTTCAGGCTTTCTGGTGATCCCCATTCCCCCGCCCGGACCTGGCCCGGTACAGGGCAGCGAGGCGTCCGTTCGGCTGCTGCGATCCAGGCGATCGCCCTCATCCCAGGGCCTCGAGCAGGGGCCTGAGTTTCCAGCCCAGTTCTTCGGCCTCGGCCGCCGGGTCGGAGTCGGCGACGATGCCGCAGCCGGCGTGGGCCCGCAGGCGCCGGCCGTGCAGCATCAGGCTGCGGATCAGGATGTTGCTGTCGAAGCTGCCATCGGCCCCCAGCCGGAACAGGGAGCCGCAGTAGGGGCCGCGGGCCACGGGCTCGATTTCGCCCAGGCGTTGGCAGGCCCGCAGTTTCGGGGCGCCGCTGATCGAGCCCCCCGGCCAGCAGGCCCGCAGCAGATCCACCAGGCCGGCGCCGGAGCGGAGCTGGCCCTCCACCACCGAGGTGAGATGGTGCACCTGGCGGTAGCACTCCAGCCCCACCAGTTGCGGCACCTGGATGGTGCCCGGCTCGCAGACCCGTCCCAGGTCATTGCGCAGCAGATCGACGATCATCACGTTCTCGGCACGGTCTTTGGGGCTGCTCACCAGGGCGGCGGCGGCAGCGGCGTCGGCCTCGGCATCGCCATGGCGGGGGCGGGTGCCTTTGATCGGCCGGGTTTCCACCTGGCCGCTGGCGCTCACCTGCAGGAAACGTTCCGGTGAAGCCGACAGCACGGCGTCCTCGCCGTTGATCAGCAGCCCGGCGAACGGTGCCGGACAGTGCTGGCGCAGGCGTTGATAGAGCGCCAGCGGATCGGGGCGTTGCTCCAGCACAACCTCGCAGCAGGCCGAGAGATTGGCCTGGAAGAGATCGCCGGCGGCGATCCTTTCGCGCAGCTGGCTCACCTGGGCGGCAAAGACGGCCTCGCCGGTGTGCCAGTGCCAGCGGCCGGGATCGATCGGCTGACCAGGCGGGTCGGCGGGCACCTGCTCGGGGCTGAGCCCGGCCACCAGCTCCTCCCAGATCCCCAGCCGGAGGGGCTCCTCGCCCTCCAGCCAGAGCCGCCGGCCGCTCAGATCGAACTGCAGCAACGGGTCGTAGCGGCCGGCCACAAGGGTTGGCATGGCGGGGGACCGCCAATGATCGGCGGGCTCCACCCAGGCGCCGGCCTCGTAGGCCAGCCAGCCCAACCAGGTCCCGCCTGCGCCCACCAGCTGGGCCAGGGCCTCGAAGGGATCCCTGGAACCGTCGCTGCCCGGCAGCCCGCGACAGACCACCAGCTCCCGGGGATCGGCGCCCAGCACGGCGGTGGCGCCGAGCGGACTGCCATCGCCATCGAGCCAGCCGAGCCCATCGATCCCGAAGCGGGCGGTCAGGGCCTTGGCAACGGCCCAGGGTTCCCGCCAGGGAAGCTCTCGCCGCTGGACTGCCGCCATGCTGATTTCAGCTGCTGCCAGCCCTGGCCCGCCGCCAGGGGCTGGCCAGATCAGGGCGGCCGGCCTCGCTGAGGGCTGTGTCGCGGATGCGGCAACTGTCACAGCGGCCGCAGGGTTCAGCACCGCCGGCGTAGCAGCTCCAGGTGGCCTCAATCGGTACCCGCAGCCGGAGCGCCTCGCGAACGATCCGTGCCTTGTCCCACTCCACCAGGGGTGCCCAGAGCCTGGTGCCCTGGCCCTCGCGGCCGCTCTTGCTGGCCAGATCGGCCAGATGCTGAAAGGCGGCCAGGTAGTCGGGCCGGCAGTCGGGGTAACCGGAGTAATCGATGGCATTGACGCCGAGCACCAGCCGCTGGGCGCCTCGGGCTTCAGCCAGGCTCAGGCCCAGGGCGATGAACACCGTGTTGCGGCAGGGCACGTAGGTGGGTGGAATCGTGCCTTCCACCACGCCGCTCTTTGGCAAGGCGATGGCGGGATCGGTGAGGGCGGAGCCGCCCCAGGCCGCCAGATTCACCGCCACGGTGAGGTGCTCCTGCAGGCCCAGGGTCTGGGCCAGGCTGTCTGCGGCAACCAGTTCCTGGCGATGGCGCTGGCCGTAGTCGAACGACAGACCGATCACCCGATCGCCTGCTTCGATCGCCAGGGCCGCGGCGGTGGCTGAATCCAGGCCGCCGGAGAGCAGGGCAACAGTGGTGCGGGTTGTCACGTCTGCTGCTCTCACGGTGGTGGTGCTGGCGGAGCAATTGGTCTTGGCGGTGCCGGGGGCGGATTGGCTGGCCTGGAGGGTTGCTGCTCTGCTTCGCCGCCTGGCCGGATCGGTTGGTTCGGGGCCGTTGGCGTCCGGGGTACCAGGGGGAGGCCAGGGGCGTCAGGCTCCGTCAGAGCCGGTTCGGGCCTTGGTTCGGGCGGCGGCTCCGGAGGCGGTGCCTCAACCTGCAACGTGAGCGAGATCGAGGCTGCGGCAACGCCGTCATTGCTGACCAGCACCTGCACCTGGGAGTCTTCGACTCGTTCAACGGTGATCCTGCGCAGGGGACCTTTCGGTTCGAGCTGGGTGCCATTGCTGTCGTAGACGCTCATCTGCATCAGCGGGGACCCGTTCACCCCGAGGGAGAGTCGGTAGCCCTTGGGCACCCGGATCGGGAAGACCCGCGCGCCGCCGGCCTGAATGCGGGCCGAAACGATTCGCGCCTGTTCGGGAGCGACCTCGATCGATTCGATTCTCAGGTTTTCCAGGGTTTGTTGAGCAGCGGCATACCAGAGCTGTCGCTGGGGCTCGGGTGGGATGTCCTTGCCGGCGCGGCCTGGCAGCAGGTTCTGGGCATTGCCGGACACCAGCTGCCGCAGCACCGGCGGGCTTAAGCCCTGGCCGGCCAACCGCTGCTGCTGGGCTTCCCAGTCGCCGGCACTGAAGCCTCCCAGCCGGCTGCGTAGCGACAGGGGCAACGTCTCCACCCGCACCAGCCAGTCTTCAGCCAGCTCATTCCACACCCGGCGCAGGGGCGCATCCTCAAGACCATCGCCTGGCAGGCGCCCACCCCGCTCGGGGAACTGGGCCAGCAGGCTGGAATCCACCAGCTTGAGGAACCAACCCCGATTCACCTGCAGCGCCCTCAGGCGATTGAGCAGCTGCTGGCGTTGGTCCACCTCGGCGGGTGGCAGGCTGGAGGGGAGCTGCTGCAGCGGTACCTCCGCCTGGGTGTCGCTGGGGGCACTGGAGCGGCCCAGAAGCCACCAGCCCAGACTGATTCCCACCACGGCGGAGAGCGCCAAGGTCACCACCAGGGGCCAGAGGCGTCCTTCGACAGCCTCCTCCTTGTTCTGCTGGCGCGATCGCGCCAGCACCGGCGGCACCGGCTGGGGCGACGGAGTTGGCTCGGCCGCTGCTGGCTGGGTTTGGGGCAGTTGGATCTGTTGCGCCGGGCTGGCCGCTGCCGGCGGTGGCACCAGAACCACGGTGCGGTCGGCCCTGGGCACCGGCCCTGTGCTCTCGGGCATCGGCAGCTGTTGAAACGCCTCCAGGGCATTGCCGGCCGAGCTGAACCGCCGGGCGGGATCGGCGCTGATCAGGCGTTCGATGGCGGCCTGAAACGGGGGATCGAGCGCCAATCCACTCGGCCAACGCCAGGAGAGGCTGGCTGGATCCAGCAACCCTGCGGGCTCCTCGCCACTGAGCAAGACCAGGGCCACCACCCCCAGGCTGTAGAGATCCATCCAGGCCGCTGCCGGTGCGCCGCGGCCCAGCTCCGGCGGGGCATAGCCAGGCGTCGCGCCCGTGGCAGCACGACTGTCGTTGCCGAGGCCAGTCGTCAGACCGAAGTCCAGCAGGACGGGCAACCCATCGCGGTCGCGGCGCAGCAGGTTGGCGGGGCAGAGATCGCCATGGACCAGCTCCTGGCCATGCAGCACCGCCAGCACCGGCAACAACTGGCGCAGCAACAGCATCACCTCCCCGTTGCCGAAGACCAGCTGGCGTTCACGCCTCGCCTCGATCAGCTCCCGGTAGGTGCGACCCCCCTGCCACTCGCGCACCAGCCAGAGATCGCCGTCGCGGCTGATCACCTCTCCGAAGCGGGGGACCTGGGGGTGAAGCACCCCCCGCAGCTGGGCCCAGAGCTCCTGCAGCCGGGGCTGGTCCTGATCGGGCCCCAGTTGCCGCAGCACAATCGGCGCCTCAGCCGCCAGCTGGTCGCTGGCGCGCCAGAGCTTGCCCTGGGTTCCATCGCCCAGTTCCGCCTCCAGTCGGTAACGCTCGGCGATCACCACTCCAGGTGCCGCGCTGGCCATGCTTTCCATCAGGTTGCCGCGTCCATCAAGGCGCTCGCCGGGGCTGGCTGAGCCCCTTGGCGGCCAGCCAATCGTGGTTGTAGAGGCGGGAGCGGTAGCGGTCGCCGCTGTCGCAGAGCACCGTCACGATCGTGTGGCCAGGCCCGAGACGGCGGGCGGTCTCGACGGCCGCGGCCACATTGATGCCCACGGATCCTCCGAGGAACAGCCCTTCGCGCCAGAGCAGGTCGTAGATCGTGGCGAGGGCGCTCTGATCGTCGATCCGAACCGCGTCATCCACCGGAGCCCCTTCCAGGTTGGCGGTGATGCGGCTGTTGCCGATCCCCTCGGTGATCGAGCTTCCCTCGGCCTTCAGTTCGCCAGCCGTTGCCCAGCTGTGGAGGGCGCTGCCATGGGGATCGGCGAGCACGCAGCGCACGGCGGGCGAACGCTCCTTGAGATAAAGCGCCACCCCGGCATAGGTGCCGCCCGTGCCGGTTGCCGACACCCAGGCATCCACATGGCCGCCGGTCTGCTCCCAGATCTCCGGACCGGTGGTGCGGTAGTGGGCGCGCCGGTTGGCGAGATTGTCGAACTGGTTGGCCCAGATGGCTCCGGGGGTTTCGGCCGCGAGCCGGCCCGAGAGCTTCACGTAATTGTTGGGGTCGCGGTAGGGAACCGCCGGCACGGTGCGCACATCGGCCCCGAGCGAGCGCAGCAGGTCGATCTTCTCGGCTGACTGGGTGTCGGGAATGACGATCAAGCTGCGGTAGCCGCGGGCATTGCAGAGGTGGGTGAGGCCGATGCCGGTGTTACCGGCGGTGCCTTCGACGACCGTGCCCCCTGGCTGCAGCTGGCCGCCTTCCTCCGCCTCCAGCAGGATTCCCAGGGCGGCCCGATCCTTGACGGAGCCGCCGGGGTTCATGAATTCGGCTTTGCCGAGGATCTCGCAACCGGTGAGCGCACTGAGCTGGTGCAGGCGAATCAGCGGCGTGTTGCCCACCGCCCCCACGAATCCCTGGCAGATCGTGCCTGGACGGTTCGTGCCCTGGTTCACCGTTGGCTGGCTGCTGCCCATCACGCCGGCCCTGCAGAAGTGAACGAACTTTGCTGATCGTACGGTCGGCGGCTGACCCGCCTGCGCCCCTTACGATCAGAATCAGCAACAGTTAGGCCATGGCCACCGCCGCCCCGACCGAGGCCTTGTTGGAACGCCTGGGGTCCACACGGCGGCGAAGCGAAGAGATGGTGGCGGGGCTGGAGCCCGAAGACCTCGGCCTGCAGGGGATGGCTGACGCCAGCCCGCCGAAGTGGCACCTCGGCCACACCACCTGGTTTTTCGAAACCTTCCTGCTGCGGCCCCATCTGCCCGGCTACACCCCGGCCGACAGCCGCTGGGGCTACCTGTTCAATTCCTATTACGACGCCATCGGCGCCCGCCATCCCCGTCCGGAACGGGGTCTGCTCAGCCGCCCGGTGATCGCTGAGGTGATCGCCTGGCGCCGGCGGGTGGATGCCGGCCTGACGGCCCTGCTGGAGCGGCTCGGCAAGGAATCGGGCCCCGAGGCCGAACCCCTGCTGGAGCTGTTGGAACTGGGGCTGCAGCATGAGCAGCAGCACCAGGAGCTCCTGCTCATGGACCTGCTCGACGGGTTCAGCCGCAATCCGCTCGAACCGGCGGCCTGGGCGGGGGGCGCTGGTCCCGAAGCCGGCTATGGCCCCAGCCAGGTGGCCGGCCCCTTGCGCTGGCTGGCTGGCCCCGCCGGATTGGTGGAGATCGGCCATCCAGCCAATGGCGGCGGCTTCCACTTCGACAACGAGGCTCCCCGTCATCGCGTCTGGCTGGAGCCCTACGCCATCGCCAACCGGTTGGTGCGCAACGGCGATTACGCCACCTTCATCGCCGATGGCGGCTACCAGCGCCCGGAACTGTGGCTGAGCGAAGGCTGGGCGGCCGCGCTGGCTGAGGGCTGGCAGGCGCCCCGCTATTGGCGTGGCAGCGGGCCTGCCTCCGGTTGGGAGTGGGAATTCAGCCTGGCCGGCCGCCGCCCCCTGCATCCCGAGGCTCCCGTTCGCCATCTCAGCTGGTTCGAAGCCGACGCCTATGCCCGCTGGGCCGGTGCCCGGCTGCCCAGCGAGGCCGAGTGGGAGGCCGTTGCCTGTGCCGAAGAGCTCCAGGCAGGGGCAGATGGCTGTGGCGAGCGGATCGCAGAAGTGGATGGGCTGCTCTGGCAGTGGACGGCCAGTCCCTACCGCCCCTACCCGGGCTTCCAGCCAGCGGCCGGTGCCGTGGGCGAATACAACGGCAAGTTCATGAGCTCCCAGATGGTGCTGCGCGGCGGCAGTTTCCTGACGCCGGCGCAGCATGCGCGCCCCACCTACCGCAACTTCTTTCCGCCGGGCAACCGCTGGATGGCCAGCGGCCTTCGCCTGGCTAGGGACGCCTCATGAGCACCCAGTTCCTGGAGCGGCAGTCTTTCCTGGAGCGACAGGCCGTTGCCCTGATCGATCTCCACCCGGTTCCCGCCGATCTGGAGCGGCTGGCAGTGGAAGGCCTCAGCCGCGTCCCTAAACAACTGCCCGCTTGGTTCCTCTACGACGCCGAGGGCTCCAGGCTGTTCGATGCGATCTGCCGGCAACCCGAGTACCGCCTCACCGCCACCGAAACCGCCCTGCTGGAGCAAGAAGCGGTGGCGATGGCCGCGGCGATCGGCCCCGGCCTTCCTATTGAGTTCGGTGCCGGCAGTGCCCGCAAGGTGTCGCCCCTGCTGGAGGCCCTTGCCCCTGCGGCCTATGTGGCGCTGGACATCAGCTCCAGCCACCTGACGGCAGCCTGCGGCACTCTCCAGGCCCGCCATCCGGCCACCGCCGTGCTCGGCATCTGCTGTGATTACAGCCAGTTGCAGGACCTGCCGGCCCATCCCCTGCTCGAAGGCCAGCGCCGGATCGGTTTCTACCCCGGCAGCTCCCTGGGCAACTTCGAGCCCCCCCAGGCCAGGGCGTTGCTGGCCCAGTTCGCCCGGCTGCTCGGCCCCGATGGCTGTTTGCTGATCGGTATCGATCAGCCACGGGCGGTGGCCAGCCTGGAGGCGGCCTACAACGACCGAGCCGGCTATTCCGCCGCCTTTGCCAGCAACCTGCTGGTGCGGCTCAACCGTGACCTCGGCGGCAGCTTTGACCCCGAGGCCTTCAGCTATCGGGCCCGCTGGCAGCCTGATCAGTGCCGCATCGAGATGGCCTTAGTCAGCCAGGGGCAACAGGTGGTGCGGCTCGCCTCCCAGGACTGGACCTTCGCCCCCGCTGAAGCCCTGATCACTGAGTACAGCTACAAGTACACGCCGGAGGCCTTCGCGGCCCTGGCCGGCTCTGCAGGCTGGCGGCCGCGCCAGCGCTGGAGTGATCCGGCCGGTACGTTCTCTCTGCATCTTCTGGAGCCTCAGCCATGAGCCGCGACGACCAACGCCAGGCGATGCGCCAGGTGCGGGAGGGGCTGATCGACCAGCTCGAAACGCTCTACCGCCAGGCCTTCGACAGCATCGGCGCCCAGGATCTGGGCGAAGGGGCCATCGCCCGGCTCACCCAGCTATTGCTGCGTTCGCGCGAAGCGGCGATCACGCCGCTGCAGGAAGAGATCGAGGCTCCGCTGATCACGCGGGCCCCGGAATGAACCACTTCTGATGGGCCGTCGCCGATGACCTCTCCCCGATGAGCAGCAGCTGGTTCGATCAGCTTGAGGCCCAGCTGGATCGTCAGCTAGAGGCCTTTTTGGGCTCTCACCCGGAGCAGCAGGTGCTGCTTGAGCTGGAGGAGCGCCAGGAGCGGCAGCGGCGCCTGAACCGCCAGCGCCTGCAGATTCAGGGCCAAGCTGAGAGCGCCCGAGCGGCGCTGCTGGAGCTGGCGGCCGAGATCACCCAGTGGCAACAGCGGGTCGAGCGGGCCCGAAAGGCCGGTGCCGAGGCGCTGGCCGATCAGGCGGAGGCCCACCTGCGCCAGCTGATGGGGCAGGGCCGCGACCGCTGGCAGGTCCTCAACGACCTGGGCCTCACGTTCAGCCAGGTGGAGACGGAGCTGGCGGAGCTTGAGGCCTCTGGCGGCCCGGCCACCCCGTCGGGTGGACGCCCCAAGGCCGCTGCTGATCGCTCCGAGCCACCTGACCTGGAGCAGGCCTGGGCCAGCTTCGAGAAGGAGCAGGCCCTGGAGGATCTGCGCCGCCAGCGCCGCTCCCCGAGGGCCTGAGCAAGCAACGGCGATGGGATTTCTGCTCTCCAAGTTGCTGCCGCTGCTCGCCTATCCCCTCGGTCTCAGCCTGGTGCTGCTGCTGGCCGCCCACTGGGGCCGCAGCCGCCGCTGGTCTGGCTGGCTGGGCAGCAGTGGTCTCGCCCTGCTCTGGATCAGTGCCATGCCGCTGACGGCCCGGCAGCTGGTCTGGGGGCTGGAGGAAGCCAGCGCCGCCCTCACCCCGGTGGTGGTGCCCCGCGCCGATGCCGTCGTCGTCCTGGGCGGCGGCCTGCAGGCCCAGCTGCCGCCCCGCGCTGCCGTGGAGGTAACAGGCGCCGGTGACCGGCTGCTCACCGGGGTGCGGCTGATGCGGGCCGAGAGAGCGCCGCTGCTGTTGCTCAGCGGCGGCAAGGTCAGCTTCCGCCGTGACGACCCCGCCCCGGCTGAAGCCGTCACGGCCCGCACCCTGGCCCTGGAGCTGGGTGTTCCCACAGCCCGCATCGCCATCAGCGACACGGCGCGCACGACCGCCGAGGAGGCCGCCGCGGTGGACCAGATCGCCAGGGAACGGGGCTGGAGCTCGGTGCTGCTGGTCACCAGCGCGCTGCACATGCCCCGCGCCCTTGCCAGTTTTCAGCGCCGCACCGGCCTCACGGTGATCCCGGTGGCCTGCGATTACATCCTGCCGAGCCGTAACCAGCTCGGCACCGTCACGCCTGGATCGCTGCTGATGTCCCTGCTTCCCGATGCCAACGCGCTTCAGCTCACGACATTGGTGGTCAAAGAGCGGATCGGCCTGCTGGCCTATCGCTGGCGCGGATGGGGTTGAGCTGAACCCAACGGAGCCGAACGGGCTCGGGCCAATTACTTCTTGGGGGCCGGTGGTACCAGGCTCACCCCTTCCGGCGGCGGGGTGGGATCGGGATCGGCGATCAGCATGTGCTGCAACACGATCTCGGGGCGCTCACTGTCGCGCCAGCGGATGCGGTAGGCAGGCATCTTGGTGCCTCGGCTGGTGGTCTGCTCCACCGGCTCCATCACCCAACCCCGACGGGACCGGCCCTGGGGATTCCGCTTGACCACCGCATCGGCGTGTTTGAAGCGAAACCCGACGCGCTCACCACTCATGGGCTGGGATGGATGCCAACGTCTCCCAATTATCCACTGTGGCCGTCTGCGCCTCCAACCGGAGCCGCCACCGCCACCGCCTCAGCAACCGCACCGGTCTCTGGCCTCATCAGCGGAAAGGCGATCACATCACGGATGCTGGGGCTGTCGGTGAGCAACATGGCCAGCCGGTCGATGCCGATACCCAGCCCGCCGGTGGGAGGCAAGCCCACCTCAAGGGCTGCGAGGAAGTCTTCGTCAACGCCCTGGGCCTCGAGGTCGCCGGCGAACCGGCGCTCCTGCTGGGCCTCCAGCCGCCGGCGCTGGTCGAGGGGATCGATCAGCTCGCTGAAGGCGTTGGCCGTTTCGCGCCCGACGATGAACAGCTCGAAGCGTTCCACCAAGCCCGGCTTGCTGCGATGGGCCCGGGCCAGTGGCGAGATCTCCACCGGGTAATCCAGCACAAAGGTGGGCTGGATCAGGTTCGCTTCCACCGTCTGCTCGAATGCTTCGTTGAGCAGACGACCGACGCTGTCGGCCGCCGCCGGCACCTCCAGGCCCACGGCGGCCATCGCGGCCGCTGCTGTCTGCCGCTGCTCGAAGTTGTTGAAATCGAGGCCGGTGGCCTGCTCCACCAGCTCATGCATGGTGGCCCGGCGCCAGGGGGGCGTCAGGTCGATCGGCGTGCCCTGATACGCGATCTGCGTGCTGCCGCAGACCTGCTGAGCGGCCTCGGCGATCAGCGCTTCGGTGAGCGCCATCATGTCGGTGTAGTCGGCGTAGGCCTGGTACACCTCCACCGAGGTGAACTCGGGGTTGTGGCGGGTGCTGATGCCCTCGTTGCGGAAGATGCGGCCGAGTTCGTAGACCCGCTCGAAGCCGCCAACCACTAGTCGCTTGAGGTGGAGCTCGGTGGCGATCCGCAGGAACAGCGGCAGATCGAGGGTGTTGTGGTGGGTGGTGAACGGCCGGGCGTCGGCGCCGCCGGCCTCGGCATTGAGCACGGGGGTTTCGATCTCCAGAAATTCGCGCTCATCGAGCCAGCGGCGGATGCAGCTGACGAGCTTGGCGCGGCGGCGGAAGGTCTCCCGGGTCTGGGGAGAGACGATCAGATCGAGATGGCGCTGCCGGTAGCGCTTCTCCACATCGGCCAGGCCATGCCATTTGTCGGGTAGCGGTTGCAGCGCCTTGGAGAGCATCTCCCAGCGCTTCACCTTCACCGACAGTTCGCCCTTGTCGGTGCGGCGCAGACTGCCATGCACCCCGATCAGGTCACCGGCATCCACCAGGGAGGTGAGCTGGGCGAAGCTTTCGGGCTGGTCCGGCAGCGCGGCGGCGAGGGTGGCCTTCTCAATGAACAGCTGGATGGGGCCGCTTTCATCCACCAGGGTGAAGAAGGCGAGCTTGCCCATCACCCGCCGGGTCATCACCCGCCCGGCCACTGCCACGGCGAAGTCGCGGTCCTGGCCATTGGCCAGATCGGCATGGGCCTGCTGCAGCTCGGCGTTGCGGTGCGTTGGATCGAAGCGCAGGGCATAGGGGCCCTGGCCGATGGCCGCCAAGGCCTCAGCCTTCTCCAGGCGGGCCTTCTCCAGGCGGTTCAAACGCGGCTCAGGCAAGGGAAGAAGGAGCGGTTGCAGCCCTCCATCCTGCAGGAACGGGCCTGCACGGGGTTGGCCCCAGGCCGTTTTCACCGGATCTAGGTGGTGGCGGTGCCCACCGGTTCACCCGTCCGCTGGGAGGAATAGCCGGTGCCGCGCACGGTGAGGATCAGCTCGGGGTTGCGGGGATCCGGTTCGAGCTTGCCGCGCAGGCGGGCCACATAGACATCAACAACGCGCAGGTCGGCGGCGCGACGTGGTGGGTAGCCCCAGAGCTGCTCGAGGATCTCAGCGCGGGGCACCACACGGCCGGGCTCGCGGAACAGCATCTCCAGCAGGCTGAATTCGGTGTAGGTGAGCCCGATGCGCTCGCCGGCCCGGGTCACCTGGCGGCGGTTGGTGTCCACCATCAGATCGCCCACCCGCAGGATGCCCTGACCAACCGGAACGTCGCGGGGCTCGATCGTGGCCGAGCCCCGCCCGACCCGGCGCAGGATCGTTGAAATCCGTGCTTCGAGCTCCTTGGGGCTGAACGGTTTGGGGAGGTAGTCGTCGGCTCCGAGATCGAGGCCAGACACCCGCTCGGTGATCGCATCGAGCGCCGATAGAAAGATGATCGGAACGCAGGATTCAGCCCGCAGACGCCGGCAGACCGCGAAGCCATCAAGCTTCGGCAGCATCACATCGAGAACCACCAGATCCGGCTGCTCCCGGTGGAAGAGGGTCAGGGCCTCTTCGCCATCGACGGCGCAGAGCACCCGATAGCCAGCGAGTTCCAGGCGCATCTGCAGCACCCGCCGCACCGTGGCTTCGTCATCCACCACCAGCACCGTGGCAAGCGGTGCACCGACTGGTTCTCTGGAGGCTTCACCCTGAGCAGGTCTGGGTTGTGCTTCCAGGGACATGGCACCAGAGGCATTAAGAAACGCAACCCTACAACTCAGCAAGTCGTCGCTGAGAGCTGGCAGCCACTGGGGAGTGGCCCCATCAGGGCCAGCGGCCCACCGCATAGCTGTTCCACTCCCGCTCGGCGGCAGCCAGCGCTTCATCGCTGCTCGACTGGCCCAACATCGCCCGTTGCAGCTGCCTGTAGAGGATGGCTTGCAGCCGTTTCACCCCCGGGCTGGCGGGCACCAGCACCTCGGCCATCTCGAGCGTCTCGAGGGATTGCAGCCGGGCCCGACGCACCAGCTCTTCCTGCGCGTCGCCCAGGGCTGGCTGACGCAGGCCCTGCTCGATCTTGGCGAGGGCGCCGCTGGCGGAAGGCAACACCCGGGCTTCCTCGGCGAAGCGGGCCTGGTTGGTGGCATTGGTGAGGAAGAGGGCAAAACTCAGCGCTTCCTCTGGAAAGGCGCTCTGGCGTGGCACCGCCAGGTTCATCATCGCCACATTGGCTCTGTCCTTTGGTCCGGTCAGCGGGGGGTGCGGTTCGGTCTCCGCGGCGATCTGGGGGGCGTTGGTCTGGATGCTGCGCAGGAACTCGGCGCCGCTGGCCAGGGTGGCCAGCTCTCCGCTCTGGTACAGCTCAACGGCGCGGCGGTAGCCCTGGCTGACCACCTCCCTGGGGAGCAGGCCGCGGCGGTAGAGATCGGTCCAGAAGGCAAAGGCACGGCGGCCGGCAGGGCTGTTGAAGGCGGCACGGCGCCGCTGGTCCTGGAGGGTCACCCCCATCTGTACCAACGACTCCAGCAACTCGGCGGAGTCGTCGGGAACTGCGGTGACGAACAGGGCGTAGCGCCCGGTGCGGCGTTTGACCGCTTCAGCGAAGGCGGGAACCTCCTGCCAACGGCGGGGCGGAGCGCTGTAACCGGCGCGTCGCAGCAGGTCGTTGTTGGCCAGCGTGATGCGGGCGGTGAGATACCAGGGGATGCCGATCTGCTCGCCTTCGATTCGGCCGGCCTGCCAGATCCGTGGCAGAAAGGTGTCGCCAGCGCCAGGTGGCAGCAGTGGATCCAGTGCCAGCAGTCCCCCTTTGCTGGCCAGGTTGGCGGCGAACAGGGGGTTGAGGTTGACCACATCCGGTGCCGTTCGGGCGAACACCGCCGCCAGCAGCTTGCGCTCCACCGATCCCCAGGGCAGGTCGGTCCAGCGCACCTTGATCCCGGGATGGAGCGCTTCCCAGGCGGCGATCACCGAGGTGATGTAGGTGTCGAACTTCGGTGAGAGTTCGAGGCTCCAGAACTCCAGCTCCCGGCCCGGGCGGCGGCGCGGCGCGCAGCCCGCCGCCAGCAGCAAGGCCGACCCCAGCACGGCGCGCCGGCTCCAGCGAATCCCGCCGCTCATCGCTGCCGCCCGCTTGCAATCGGCCGCCGGCCGGCCTGGCATCGGTTCAAGTTCATCAGATCGGCTCTTCTAGATCGCGCCCTGCCGTCGCCAGAGCAGCAGCAGTAATGAACAGATCATCGGTGCCAGCAGCGCGGTGACCAGGGTCTGGGCCAGCAGGGTGTGCAGGCCAGCCTGCCGGAGGAGCGGTTCCGACAAGCTGATGCCATGGCGCTGCAGCAGCAGGCTCAGGCCAAGAAAGAGGGTTCCGAGGAGGGCCAGCAGCCCCAGGCTCAAGCTGCGCTCGATCGGGGCCCCCTTGCGGGCCAGGCGCCCCCACCACCAACCCAGCAGGGCCAGGGCGGGGATCTGGGTTTCCGGGCCCACCTGCAGGGAATCAACGAGCAGCCCCAGGCCCACCCCGGCCAGGGCGCCGGAGAGCGGGCCATCGGCCAGGGACCAGGGCAACAGCCAGAGCACGGCCCAGCTGGGCGACACCCCAGCCACTTTCAGAAAGGACGGGGAGGCCAGGGTGAGCAGGGGCACAACGCCAGCGCTGGCCACGGCCCACCGAAGGCGATGCAGGACCCCCATCGCTCAGGGTGCCTGCCTGCTGGCGGGCGACGTCACCAGCACCTGCACCCAGTCGATCGCACCAACCGGTGCGCTCAGCTGCACCACCGCCGTGGGGGCCGGCACCGCCTTGTCATCCACCGCCTGGAGGACCCCCACGCTCAGCCCCGGCGGCACCAGGGTGCTGGCCGGAGAGGTGACCACCAGATCCCCCGGTCGCACTTGTGGGTCTTTCTCCAGGAAGACGAGCTGCGGCCGGCTGGTCCCCAGGCCAGTGAGCAATCCATGGCGCTGGGTGCGTCCCACCCAGACCCCCACCCGGCTGGTGCGATCGGTGAGCAGGGTCACCCGGGCCGTGGTTGGGGTCACGCTGGCCACCCGGCCGATCAATCCGCCCGGACCCACAACCGCGTCGCCTGGGCCGATTCCCTGAGCCTGACCGGAGCCGAGCACCAGCTGCTGCCACCAACCCTCAGGCTCCCGCGAGATCACGGCGGCGGTGAGTTTGTCGGGATTGGCCCGTTGCAGGTCAAGCAGCATGCGCAGCCGGCGGTTGTCCTGCTCCAGATGGGCCTGACGGGTCAGCAGCTCCAGACCCGTGCCCGACTGCAGCCACTCGCGCTGGGCCGTACCGGGCCAGAACGGCCTGCTCAGTAGGGCATAGGCGTCGCTGAGCACAGCCCCCTTGCTCAGCCTCACCGCAACCAAGGCCAGTACCAGCAGCCCCCAGGGCCAGGAGCGGAGCACCAGCCGCAGGGGCTGGAGGCGTGGCAGACGCCCTATGGGCATGGCGATCAGCTGGAGAGGCGGCTGAAGCTAGGGGTGTCGAGAACCCGCTCCAGTCGCTTGTAATCCTCAAGCACCTGACCGCAGCCGTTGACCACGCAGAGCAGGGGGTCCTGGGCCACGTGGGTGAGGATGCCGGTTTCGTGGCTGATCAGATCACCGATGCCGCGCACCAGAGCGCCGCCGCCGGCGAGCATGATTCCTCGATCGACGATGTCGGCGGCGAGCTCGGGCGGGGTGCGCTCCAGGGTGCGCTTCACCGCCTCCACGATCACGTTGAGCGGATCGGCCATCGCCTCGCGGATGTCGCCGGCGCGGATATTGATCGTGCGGGGCAGGCCCGAGAGCAGGTGCAGGCCGCGCACGTCCATCGAGCCGTTGTCGTGGGCGTCGTCGGGGAAGGCCGAGCCGATCCGGATCTTGATCTCCTCGGCGGTGCGTTCGCCCACCACCAGGTTGTGCACCTTCTTGAGATAGACGCTGATGGCGTCACTGATTTCATCGCCCGCCACCCGCACCGACTCGCTGACCACCGTGCCGCCGAGGCTCAACACGGCCACTTCGGTGGTGCCGCCGCCGATGTCCACGATCAAAGTGCCGACCGGTTCGGTCACCGGCAGGCCGGCGCCGATCGCGGCTGCCACCGGTTCGTCGATCAAATGCACCTCCCTGGCCCCGGCCAAACCGGCCTCGCGCACGGCCCGCCGCTCGACGCCGGTGACGCCGCTGGGGATGCCGATCACCAGCCGGGGCGCCACGATGCCGCGACCCTCGTTGCCCTTGCGGATGAAGGTCTTGATCATCATCTCGGCGGCGTCGAAGTCGGCGATCACGCCATCGCGCAGCGGCCGCACCGCCCGGATGTTGCCGGGGGTGCGGCCGAGCATCAACTTGGCCTCATCGCCCACCGCCAGGGGGATGCCGCGCTCGAGATCCAGGGCCACCACCGAGGGCTCCTGCAGCACGATCCCCTTGCCGGACACATACATCAGTGTGTTGGCCGTTCCCAGATCGATGCCGATGTCACGGGAGAGCTGGAACCGTCTGAAAAACACGGATGTGCCGCACTGCGGCGCGAATCATAGGAGTGAAGGATCGAGTGCTTGGCCTACGTCAGCGCCAGCTGTTCAGGCCCGCCGTGCGCTGGCGATGGAGCCCGAACCCTTCGCTGAAAACCTGGCTGAAACCCGTTTCTGATACATCCGGGTCAAAGGGTGGAACCTGCGGAGTGAAGCGCCTTGAACCAATGGCGCATCATTGATCCAATCAACCTCTAGCCCCCGTCCAAGGAGAACCCCATGGGTGTCAATTCCATAACCCTCGTCGGCCGTGCCGGCCGTGATCCCGAAGTGCGCTACTTCGAATCCGGCACAGTGGTGGCCAACCTCACCCTGGCGGTGAACCGCCGCAGCCGCGACGACGAACCCGACTGGTTCAACCTCGAGATCTGGGGTAAGCAGGCACAGGTGGCCGCCGACTATGTGCGTAAAGGCTCCCTGCTCGGCATCATCGGCAGCTTCAAGCTCGACCGCTGGACCGATCGCAGCAGCGGCGAGGAACGCTCCAAGCCGGTGGTGCGGGTTGACCGGCTCGAACTGCTGGGCTCCAAGCGCGATTCCGACCAGGGCGCCTATGGCGATGGCGGCCCCAGTGGAGGATCGAGCTACCAGGGTGAGCCGAGCGACCAGGAAGTTCCGTTCTGAAGCAGCGGGGTTGCAGGTGGGAGAAGCAAAGGGTTAGTGGTTGTGGATGTTCTGGCGTTGGCGCCAGACCCGCAGCCCGAGCCACACAACGAGGGCGAGCCCGCCGATCACCACCGCCACCTTGATCACCTGGGCCACCGGCTCGATCCACACCTCCACGTTGGTGTAGCCCTCACCCAGCAGGATGCCGGCCACGGTGAGCAGCACGGTCCAGATCAGGCTGCCAGCAGTCGTCCAGATCAGGAACGGCACCATCGGCATCATTTCGATGCCCGCTGGCACGGAAATCAGGGTGCGAATGCCGGGTACCAGCCGGCCCCAGAACACCAGGGCGGTGCCGTGGCGGCTGAACCAGGCGCGGCTGCGGCGCAATTCCTCGGAGCGCACACCGATCCAGCGGCCGTGGCGATCGAGCCAGTGCTCGATGCGCTCCTCATTGACCAGCCGGCCGATGCCGTACCAGGGCAGGGCCCCGAGCACGGTGCCGAGCAGGCCGGCCAACACCACCGGCACCAGGGCCAGCTGGCCTTGGTGCACGTAGAAGCCCCCGAGGGGCATGATCAGTTCCGAGGGAATGGGCGGGAAGAGATTCTCGAGAAACATGGCGAGAAAAATCGCGCCATAACCCGCCCATGGATTGGCTTCCACCGCTGCACCGATCAGTTCGGGCAGTTTCTGGACCAGTTCAGCAAGGCCCATCAATACCGGTAGTGCTCGGGCTTGTAGGGGCCCTCCACCGGCACGGCGATGTAATCGGCTTGTTGCTGGCTGAGTTCGGTGAGCTTGGCGCCGATCTTCTCGAGGTGGAGACGGGCCACCATCTCATCGAGGTGCTTGGGCAGCACATAGACCTCCTTGCCGTAGGCGTCGGGTTTGGTGAAAAGCTCGATCTGGGCCAGCACCTGGTTGGTGAACGAGTTGCTCATCACGAAGCTTGGGTGGCCGGTGCCGCAGCCCAGGTTCACCAGCCGGCCTTCGGCGAGCAGGATGATCCGCTTGCCATCGGGGAAGATCACATGATCCACCTGGGGCTTGATCGTGTCCCATTCGTATTGCTTCAGCGAGGCCACATCGATTTCGTTGTCGAAGTGGCCGATGTTGCAGACGATGGCCTGATCCTTCATGCGCAGCATGTGCTCATGGCCGATCACCTGGAAGTTGCCCGTGGCGGTCACGAAGATGTCGACATCGCCGACCACCTCTTCGAGCCGCACCACCCGGTAGCCCTCCATGGCCGCCTGCAGGGCGCAGATCGGATCCACTTCGGCGATCATCACCGTGGAGCCCAGGCCCCGCAGCGACTGGGCCGAACCCTTGCCCACATCGCCGTAACCGATCACCAGCGACACCTTGCCCGCCACCATCACATCGGTGGCGCGCTTGATCGCATCCACCAGGGATTCGCGGCAGCCGTAGAGGTTGTCGAACTTGCTCTTGGTGACTGAATCGTTGACGTTGATCGCCGGGAACGGCAGCTCACCAGCCTTCTGCATCTGGTACAGGCGAGCCACGCCGGTGGTGGTTTCCTCGGTTACGCCCTGGATCTGGGCATGGATGCGGGAATAGAAGCCCGGCTGAACCGCCAACCGCGCCCGGATCGAGGCGAACAGGGCGATCTCCTCTTCGCTGCCGGGGTTATCGAGCACGGAGAGGTCTTGCTCCGCCTTAGTGCCGAGCACGACGAGGCCGGTGGCATCACCGCCGTCGTCGAGAATCATGTTCGGCGTGCCGCCGTCGCCCCACTCCAGGATCCGGTGGGTGAAGGCCCAGTATTCGTCAAGGGTTTCGCCCTTGTAGGCGAACACGGGAATGCCCGCTGCCGCCATCGCCGCAGCGGCGTGGTCCTGGGTGGAGAAGATGTTGCAGGAGGCCCAGCGCACCTCGGCGCCCAGGGCTGTGAGCGTTTCGATCAGAACGGCCGTCTGAATCGTCATGTGGAGGCTGCCGGCGATCCGGGCTCCCTTCAGCGGTTGTTCGGTGCCGTACTTCCGGCGCAGGGCCATTAGCCCCGGCATCTCGGTTTCGGCGATGGCCAGTTCTTTTCGTCCCCAGTCGGCAAGGCCGAGGTCGGCGATCACATAGGACGAGGGGGCCGGGAGGCCGGATGCAGTCGTTGCTGTTGCGGGCGTTGCTGTTGCGGCCGTTGCGGCGTCAGACAGCACAGAGGTAGGTGCAGCCACCATGGTGGGATAGCTCCCATTCGGGAGGAAGAAGTGGACGGGGAATATCTGCAGAGACGCCGAGGCTTCGGGCTCGCTTCTGGCGAATCTACAGGGACCTCGGTGAGCCTGGAGACAGGCACACGGTTTCGGGCCGACCTGGTTCTGGCCGACCTTGCGGCCACGCGCGCCTTGGGCAGTGAGCTGGCGGTGTGGCTGTTGGAGCTGGAGCCACCGCGGCCGCTGCTGCTGCTCAAGGGCGAGCTGGGGGCCGGCAAGACCAGCCTGGTTCAGGGGCTGGCAGCCGCCCTGGGCATCGAGGAGCCTGTCACCAGCCCGAGCTTCGCCCTCGCCCAGCACTACAGCGGCCGCCGCGAGGGCCGTATCAGCCATCTCGTCCATCTTGACCTCTACCGCCTGGAGCAGGCCGCTTCCGCCGATGAGTTGTTCGCCCAGGAAGAGGAAGAAGCCCAGTCGCTTGGTGCCCTGCTGGCGGTGGAATGGCCCGAGCGCCTGAGCCAGCCGCCCGCGCTGGCCTGGACGGTGGAACTGTTCCATGGAGGCGAAGGCCGCCATGCCCTGATCACGCCGGCGGATTCTCTGGGTTAGCCCCGCTGCTGTCTGCAGAGAACTGCTGCAAAAAGGTTTCTACCTCTGCCGCGCTGGGCTGGGGCTCGATCGCGCCGGACCCCGCGCAGACCAGGGCCCCGCAGGCACTCCCGAAGCGCATGGCCTGCCGCACCCCATCGGGATTGGCGGTGGTGTTTTCGGCAGCAGTGAGCAGGCTTGGATCCAGGCAGAGGCGATGCAGCAGGCCGGCCAGGAAGGCGTCGCCGGCGCCGGTGGTGTCGACCACCTCCAGCTTGAAGGCCGCCATCGAGCCGGCCTGGCCGCCCAGCCACCAGGCCAGGCCGTTGGCGCCGTCGGTGACGATCACCGCAGGCTTCTGGGGTAGGCCGGCGCTGATCGCGGCCGGATCCCGGCTGCCGGCGATCCAGTCGGCCTCTTCGGCGGAGAACTTGAGCAGGGCGGCGTGGCTGAGCAGGGGCCGGATCGATTCGAGGGCCTCAGCGGCCCCACAGCTCCAGAAGGTGGGTCGCCAGTTCAGATCGATGGCCAGGGCCACGCCGCGGGCGGAGGCCCGATCAATCGCCAGCTGCAGCGCAGCGGCGGAGGCTGGGCTGGCCAGGGGGATCGTGCCGATCAGCAACCACCTGGCCCCTTCCAGCAGTGGCTCCAGGGGCGACGCCAGGGCCGCGGCCTCGATCGCCTGGTCGGCGAAGCCAGCGCCTTGATCGCCGCTGAAGCCACCGAAGCTGCGCTCGCCATCGGCATCACGGCGTACCAGCACGATGCGGCTGGGCCGGAGCGGATCGCTCTGCAGGGCGGTGGTGTCGACGCCGCGTTCGGCGAAAAGCTGGTTGAAGGCTGCAGCGATGCCGTCGTTGCCGAGCCGGCCGATCAGGGCGGCGCCGCTGCCGAGCCGGGCCAGGGCGCAGGCCACGTTGGCCGGGGCCCCGCCGAGGCAATCCTGCAGCGGGCGATCGCTGGCCGGATCACCCCCCAGCGGCCCGAGCCGGTCGATCAGGGCCTCACCGAAACAGAGCACCTGGGGGGGCGAACACCGGTTCATCAGCAGGCAAGGTGTGAGCGCCCAGCATGGCTGGATTCACTGCTTCATTTACTGCCTTTAAGTAGCGCTGCTTCGGCCCAGCTGCTCTAACAGGGCCGCCATGATCCGGCTGTTGGCGGCGGGGAAGGGAAAGTCGGCCAGCTGCTCCGGCTCCACCCAGCGCACCTGTTGGCTGGCCAACGGGCGGGGATCACCGGAGCACCAGCGGCAGAGATGGACGATGAAACGCAGCCGCTTGTGGCTGTAGATGTGCTCCAGGGTGATCAGCTCTTCGCCGACCTCCACCGTGATCCCCAGCTCCTCGGCCAGCTCCCGCCCGATCGTGGCGGTGATCGCTTCGCCGGCTTCCTGCTTGCCGCCGGGGAACTCCCACAGCCCGCCCAGCAGCCCCACATCTAGGCGTTGATCGATCAGCACCCTGCCGCCGGCATCCAGCACCACGCCCACGCCAATCACCTGAAACGGCAAGGGTCTCGTGGCGTCTTTCACGGGGTAAGCAGCGGGATCGCCGGCAGCGTAGGCAGCGCAGTGCCCCTGCCAGGGGCAGCGGTCGCAGGCGGGTTGGCGGGGCGTGCAGACCGTGGCGCCCAGGTCCATCAGGGCCTGGTTGAACGCCCGGGGCCGCTGCGGGTCGAGCAGTGAATCACTGAGTTGCCAGAACCCGGCCAGCTGCCGCTGCGGAGGCCGGGGGCTGGCGGTCAGTCGCGCCAGCACCCGTTGCACGTTGCCATCGAGGATCGAAAACGGCAGGTTGTAGGCGGAGCTGAGGATGCTGCCGGCGGTGCTGAGGCCGATTCCCGGCAACGCCAGCCAACCCTCCAGCTGCCGCGGCCAGGGATCGACCGCCGAGGCCTGATCGCCGTCCAGCCCCGCTGCCAGCAGCTGGCTTGCCCCCTGCTGCAGTCGCCGGGCCCGGGCGTAATAGCCCAGGCCCTGCCAGAGCATCAGCACGTCGTGCTCGCCTGAGCCAGCCAGCGCCGCGAGGGTGGGGAAGGCGGCCATCCAGCGCCGCCAGAAGGGCAGCACCACCGCCAGCTGGGTCTGCTGCAGCATCACCTCAGCCACCCAGAGCGGGTAGGCGGGCAGGGGCTCCCCATCGCCAGGCCGCTGGCCGTCGGGCCTCAGTTTCCAGGGGATGTCGTGGCGACCGTTCGCCTCCCACCAGGCCAGCAACAAAGCGCGCAGTGACGGGGCCTGCTCCAAGACCCCTTCCCAGCCGCCATCACAAGCCCAACGTAGGGGCCAACTGAAAAGGTGTTCGTAGGGTTGGTCTCTTTGGCTTGGAGGCCTTGGTGCCAGCGCTCATTGCCGGAATCTGGCCTGACTCCCGCAGCCATGGGCTGCGTTCCATTCGACGACCAACGACATCCCGCTCGCTAGGCAGGGCCTTGCCGCCCTTGTGTGGCGCCACCCTGGCTCTGGCTACCGCCTTGGCCACAGCTTTTGCCACGGCCTTCGCCTCCTTCTTCATCCCTGTCCGTGCCGCCGAGGGTCTGCCGGGCTTTGCCCCAGGCAAGGGCGTGGATGCCGCAGCGGCAAGGCGAATCAGCCGCTGGGCGCTCAACACCTACGCGGTGCCCGGGATGGCGATCGCCCTGGTGCAGGACGGCCGGCTGGTGATGGTCGAGGGCTTCGGGGTTCGCGATCTCGCCACCGGCGCGCCCACCAGCGCCGACACCGTGTTTCAACTGGCCAGCGTGTCCAAGACCTTCACCGCCGCCACGGTGGCGGCTTTGGTGGATCGCAAGCAGCTGGCCTGGGAGCAGCCGATGGTGGAACTGTTACCGAACGTCCGCCTCCAGGACGCCTACGCCGGCCAGTGGGTGAACGTCCGCGACCTGCTGAGCCACCGCGCCGGCTTTCCGGCCTTCTTCGGCGACCTCTTCGACCATCTCGGCTACGAGCCCCGCGATGTGCTGCGCCGCATCCGCTACGTGAAGCCAGCCACCAGCTTCCGCGACCGTCCTGCCTATTCCAACATCGGCTTTTTCCTTGCCGGCGAACTGGCGGCAGCGGCCGGCGGCCAGCCCTTCACCGATCTCAGCCGCAACTTGATCTTCCAGCCGCTGGCCATGACCCGCACGGGCATCGCCTCGGCCCTGATCGGTGAGCGGCCGGGCCAGAGCGGCGCGCTGACGGATGTGAGCCGTTCCCACGCATTGGTGGGGGATCGCCTGCAGGTGGTGCCCCCGAACCTGAGCGGTGTGTTCATCCCCGCCGGCGGCTTCGCCAGCAGCGCCAACGACCTCGGTCGCTTCGTGGCGATGCTGGCCCGGGGCGGCGAGCTGGGCGGCCAGCGGGTGCTCTCGGAGCAGGCCGTGAAGGATCTGTTCGAGCCGGTGATCGCCGAAGAGCCCGGCTTCGCCGAGTTTCCCCCGATCGATGAACACTCCGGCTTCGACTACTCCCCCGGCTGGGGCGTGTATCAATACAACGGCCTGAAGGTGCTGGAGAAGGGCGGCGCCCTCGATGGCGTGCGCACCCTGCTGCTGGTGGTGCCCCAGAAGCGCTTCGCCGTGGCGATCGTGGCCAACCGCAACCTCACGGCCTTGCCGGAAGCGGTGCGCGCCGCCCTGCTGCAGCAGGCCTTCGGCCGACCGGGCGAACCCGACATGCAGCCGGAGATCAGGGCCAAGGCCAACGAGCTCGAAAGCCTCCTTCTGGCTGTCGAAGTGAAGCCCACCAACTCAAAGCCCCCCTCGTTGCCCCTGCCGGCCTACACCGGCACCTATGTCAACGATCTGTTCGGCTCCTGGACCGTGGCCCAGCGCGATGGGGCCCTGCAAGTGCTGGCGGGGCCAGCCGACTACCGCGGTTCGTTGACGCCCTGGAACGGCGATACCTTCCAGTTGCTCTGGCCCGGAGTGATCTCCTCATCGGTGGATGTGCCGTTCCAAACCGATGCCAACGGGCAGGTGAGTGGCTTCCTCTACGAGGGGTATCAGTTCACCCGCCGCCCGTAGAGCGCTGCCGCACGGCTGACGCGATGAACCCTCAGGCAAACCCCCCGGGCCGTTGCCGCGAGCTGGAGAGGGAGATATTGGTAGCAGCGGCCGGTGCCGGCCCAGCAGGCTGCGCCGGCGTTGGCACGGCCACCACGTTGAAGGCCAGAGACCAGCGCTCGCCGTCGCCACGGAAGGGCGGCACCGAATGGGGTTGCCAGGCGGGGAACACATACAGCTCGCCGGCCACCGGCAGCATGTATTGGGCCATGCCGGTGCGAAAGCTCTGGATGTGCCACTCCTCGGGGCCGTGAAAACAGAGCTGGCCGTCGAAGCTGTCGTTGTGGATCTGGGGCGGCACCTTAAGGAAGATCACACCGGAGAAGGAGCCACCGTGGGTGTGCATCGGGTTGTAATCCCCCGCCACCTGGGAATTGAGCCAGACATCGATCATCTGCAGCCGGTAGCGGCCAGGCGTCCACGGCCCCCGACCCTGGGGCGGCTGGCGGTCGATCACATGGCGGATCCAGTGCTCACAGGCCGGCAGAATCACTTCGGCGCAGAGGGCCTGAATACAGGGGTGCTGGGGGCCCAGCTCCCGCTGCTGGGCCAGCTGACCGGCCAGCTTGGTGGAAGCATCGGGGCTCTGCTCGGGGCGCTCCAGCACCTGAACTCCCAGTTGCAGCAGCTCAGCGAGCAGGGGCACGGACAGCCGGCTCTTGAGCACGTAGCGCGGGAAGAGGGCGAGAACTTCGGTGCTGCTGTCCATGGCAGGGGAACGATCAGCTGGCCGCGTAATCCTCCACGCAGGCGCTCAGGCGCCGCAAGCCCACGAGGCCATCCCGCTCCAGGTTGCGCACCCGATCACGGCTCATGCCCAGGATGCGGCCGATGCCGGTGAGGCTCATCGGCTCCTCCACGTCCATGCCGTAGCGCATCTTCAGCACATCGCGCTGCAGCTCCGGCAGTTGCTCCAGCAGCGCCCGCATGTCACCGCGTAGGCACTCGTTATCGACGTTTTCCTCGGGCAGGGTGCCATCGCCCTGCAGCAGATCGAGCAGCTCGGTGTCTTCGCCGTCGCCCACCTTTGTTTCCAGGCTCACCGGTTGCCGCGCCCGGCAGAGCAGTTCCTTCACTTCCTCCTCCGGCAGCTCCACCGACACCGCCAGCTCGCTCAGGCTCGGGGTGCGGCCCAGTTCCTGGCTCAGCTCACGCTGACCTTTCTTGAGCTTGTTGAGCGTTTCGGTGATGTGGATCGGCAGCCGGATCGTGCGGCTCTTCTCGGCAATCGCCCGGGTGATCCCCTGGCGAATCCACCAGTAGGCGTAGGTGGAGAACTTGTAGCCGCGGGTGGGGTCGAACTTCTCAACGCCGCGCACCAGACCGATCGTGCCCTCCTGGATCAGGTCGAGCAGCTCCATGTTCCGCTTGGTGTATTTCTTCGCCACGCTCACCACCAGGCGCAGGTTGGCCGCCACCATCCGCTCCTTGGCGCGGCGCCCGCAGGCCAGCTTGCGCTTGAGCACGGGCTGACTCAGGCCCAGGGCCTGGGCCCACTCCAACGAACTCGGCTTGGCGCCGCTGCGGATTTCCAGTTCCTGCTCCATTTCCTCGAGCCGCATCAGGTCTTGAACCTGGCGGCCGAGGGTGATCTCCTGCTCATGGCTGAGCAGGGGCACCCTGCCGATGTCGCGCAGGTAGGAGCGCACTAAGTCGCCATCCACCGGAGGCATGGAGCGGCCGGCCGTGGCGGGCTTGGCGTCAGCAGCTGCCTTGGGCTGCGAACCAGCCTTCGTTTCCGAACCAGGCTTCGCTTCTGAGAAAGCCTTGGACTTGGACGGGCGATCCAACGAGAGTGCGACAACCACAGCGAAATCCAGAACGTGTGTAAAGCCTAACCTGAAGAAGTGTGAAGCAACTCTCAGGAAGCCTGCGGATTTCCACCGTTCAGGGGGTCAGGCCCACGTGGTTCAGCAGCCAGGAGGCGGTCTGCAGGTAGATGAACACCCCGGCCACGTCGGTGGCGGTGGTGATGAATGGAGCCGACATCAGGGCTGGATCCAGGCCCAGCCGGTGAAACAGCAGGGGCAGGGACGCCCCGGCCGTGGCCGCCAGGGTGGTGATGCAGACCAGGCTGATGCCGGCGGCGGTGGCCACCAGCATGCCGCCGCCCACCTGCCAGGCCCAGGGCACCACCACGATCACCAGCAGCAGGCCCAACAGCAATCCTGAGAACGCTTCGCGGCCCACCGTGCGCCACAGGCCCAGGGCCTGGATCCGCTGGGTGCTCAGGCCGCGGATCACCACCGTGGAGCTCTGGGCGCCCACGTTGCCGCCGGTGCCGATCAGCAGCGGGATGAAGGCGGCCAGTCGCACCACCTCCTGCAGCACCCCCTCCTTCGAGGCGATCACCGCCGAGGTGCCGGTGTTGGCCACCAGCAGCACCAGCAGCCACACCACCCGGCGCCGGGCCACGGTGAACAGGTTGCTCTGGAAGTAGTCGTCCTCGTCGCCGGCCTGCACGGCACCGGCGGCGTAGAGGTCGCGGGTGGCCTCCTGCTGGATCACGTCGATCACGTCGTCGACCGTGACGATCCCGACCAGCCGCTCCTCCCGATCGACCACCGGCACGGCCAGGAAGTCGTAGCGCTGGATGATCCGGGCCACCTCTTCCTGGTCGGTGGTGGTGGTCACGTTGACCAACTCCCGGGTCATCACATCGCCAATGCGGTCGTCGGGCTCGGCGGTGACCAGATCCCGCAGCGAGAGGATGCCGGTGAGATGGCGGGAGCCATCGGTGACATAAAGGCTGTAGACGGTCTCGGTTTCGCGGGCCCGGCGGCGGACAATGGCGAGGGCCTGGGCGGCGCTGTGGAATTCCTTGAGGTCGATGAACTCGGTGGTCATCAGCCGGCCTGCCGTCTCGGCCTCATAGCCCAGAAGTTGGGCGGTGACGCGCCGCTCGGCCGGGCTGAGCTGCATCAACAGCCGGCGCACCACCTTCGCCGGCAGCTCGTCGAACAGCCGCACCCGGTCGTCTGGTGACATCTCCTCCACCAGCTCCAGCACTTCGCCGGAGCGCAGCCGCTCCAGCAGGCTCTGCTGCACACCGGGATCGAGATATTCGTAGACCTCAATCGCCTCGTTTTTGACCAGCAGCCGAAAGGCCAGGGCCTGCAGGGTGCGGGGCAGGCGGCCGATCGCCTCGGCGCAGTCCACCGGCTGCACCGGCTCCAGCAGCAGCTTGACCCCGTCATAATTGCCGGCCGTGAGCAGGCCCTGCAATTGGCGGGCCACCACATCGGCCACCTGCAGGCTGTTGTTTCCCGCCGCAGTGGGACTGCTGGCGCTGGTTGCCTCGCTCATCGCCCCAGAGGATCGCAGCCTTCCGAAGTGTATGGGGAGAGCCCGAACGCCTAGGGTCCGCTTCGACTGCACTTGGTCCCATGACTGTGAATGTATCGGACGTGGTGGTGAAAAACGCCATCGGCAGCGAGCAGCGGCTCGGTGATCTCGGCGGTGAGGTGCTGCTGATTGTCAATGTGGCCAGCCGTTGTGGCTTCACCCGCCAATACGCCGGCCTGCAGGCGCTTCAGGACAGCTACGGCCCGCGCGGCCTGAAGGTGCTCGGCTTCCCCTGCAACGACTTCGGCGCCCAGGAGCCCGGCAGCCTCAGCGAGATCCAGCAGTTCTGCGCCACCACCTACGGCGCCAACTTCACCCTGTTCGACAAGGTTCACGCCAAAGGGAACAAGACCGCCCCCTACGACCTGCTCACCCAGGTAGAGCCGGCCGGAGACGTGGAGTGGAATTTCGAGAAGTTCTTGGTGGGCCGTGACGGCACGGTGCTGGGGCGCTTCAAGAGCGCCGTTGAACCCGACAGCGCCGAGCTCAGCGCTGCGATCGAGGCGGCCCTGGCGGCCTGATCCACAACCAGCGGCTGGTCGCCAGGCCGGCGGCGGCGGCGGCCAGGCCCAGCACCAGGCTGAGGATCAGCAGGGCCTGGGCCTCTTGGGGTTGACCCTGGCCGTTGAGGCGCACCAGATCCAGCATCCAGGAGCTGAAGGTGGTGAGCGATCCACAGAAGCCGATGCCGCCGAGCAGCAGCAGGGGAGTTCGCCGGGGGATCGGTCCGGCCAGCACGCCGAGCAGGAACGATCCCAGCAGATTGGAGAGCAGGTTGGCTGCGGCTACCCCGGTGGCGCCGTCGGCGAGGAGGGGCCCGATCTGCACCCCCAGGCGCCAGCGCAGCATCGCGCCGGGCACAGCACCGGCGGCCACCAGCCCCAGTTCCCATAGGGCGAAGCGCAGGCGGCGTTTCATCTCAGCCTGCTCCCAGAAGCAAGCCCAGCTGCACGGCCAGGACGCCGGCGAGCACCGAGGCGGCTGCCAGCAGCGCCGCATCGCCGGGTTGGCCCTGGCGCAGGTTCTGCAGAACTTCCACCATCAAGGTGGAGAAGGTGCTCAAGCTGCCCAGGAAACCGGTGGCGATCAGCAGCAGCAGCTCTTGGCCGTCCGGGCCGCCACGCTGCACCAGGGCGACCAGCAAGCCGAGGGCGAAGGCGGCGCCCACGTTCACTCCGAAGGTGGCCCAGTGCCGACGGGGCAGCATCGGCTCGAAATGGTTGACCAGGCGCAACCGCAGCCAGGCGCCCGGCACCGCTCCGAGTGCCACCAGAAGGGTGCTATGCCAGGTCAAGAATCAGGCATGTGATCATCCGGGCAGCCAGCCGCGGCGGGGTTGGCCGACCGTGGGGCTGGAAGCTTGAACCTGCAGCCAGCGGTTGCCACCGGGTTCCCGCCAGGTGCGCAGCAGCCGCACGGGCTCGCTGCGCTGCAGTTGGGTCAGGACAGGGGCGGAGTGCTGGGGCGCGCAACGCAGCGACAGCGGCCCGGCGGCCAAGAGGGGATCTTTGCTCTGGCGCCGACGCAGCTCCGGCGAGCGGCGCTCACCGCCCCCGGCCGGCAACGCTGCTGGAGCGATCAAGGCCAGCCCCAGCACCCATGGCAGACGCCAATCCATCAGATGTCGAGCTGGGCGAAATCGAGTTCGGCGCTGTGGGCCTCGATGAACTCCCGCCGCGGGGCCACCTTGTCACCCATCAGGATTGTGAAGATGCGATCGGCTTCGGCAGCATCTTCAATCTCGACCCGCTTCATCGTTCGGGTCGTTGGATCCATGGTGGTTTCCCAGAGCTGCTTGGGCATCATTTCGCCCAGGCCCTTGAAACGCTGGATTGTGTAATTGGCCTTGCCGCCAAAACCATCGAGGGTGGTTTTGAGATCCTGCTCGTTGTAGCAATAGGTGTGATTTTTACCGCGCTCCACTTTGTAGAGAGGCGGGCAGGCGATGTAGATGTAGCCACCTTCCAGCAGAGTTTTCTGATAGCGATAGAAGAAGGTGAGTAGCAAGGTGCGGATGTGGGCGCCATCCACATCGGCGTCGGTCATGATCACGATGCGGTGATAACGCAGGGCCGATTCGTTGAACTCCTCCCCCTTGATGCCCAAGCCCAAGCCTGTGATCAGGGCCTGAATTTCGGTGTTTTTATAGATCTTGGCATCGTCGGTTTTCTCGATGTTGAGGATCTTGCCGCGCAGCGGCAGGATCGCCTGGAAGCGCCGATCCCGGCCCTGCTTGGCTGAACCACCGGCGGAGTCGCCCTCCACCAGGTAGATCTCGGATTCGGAGGGATCGCGGGAGCTGCAGTCAGCCAGTTTGCCCGGCAGGGTGGAGCTCTCCAGCACCGATTTACGCCGCACCAGCTCCCTGGCACGCCGCGCGGCCTCAGCAGCGTTGAAGGCCTGGATCGCTTTCTCCAGGATCAGGTCGATCACCTGGGGATGGAATTCCAGAAATTCAATCAGCGATTCGCCCACCACCGTGTCAACGATGCCACGAACCTCGGTGTTGCCGAGCTTGGTTTTGGTCTGGCCTTCGAATTCAGGATCCGGCACCTTCACCGAGAGCACAGCGGTGAGGCCTTCGCGGATGTTCTCGCCGGCCAGATTGGAATCGGCGTCTTTGCGTTTGCCGCGCTTTTTGGCAAAGGTGTTGAAGGTGCGGGTGAGCACCGTTTTGAGGCCCTCGATATGGGTGCCCCCATCGACGGTCCGGATGTTGTTGGCGAAGCCGAGGATGCTGTCGGAGTAGGCATCGACGCACCACTGCAGGGCGGCTTCAACCTGAACGCCGTCCTTCTCGTTGTTGACGTAGATGATGTCGGGATGGAGAGGATCCTTGCCCGCATTCATGTAGGTCACATATTCGCGAATGCCGCCTTCGTAATGATAGATCTCCTCATGGGCTTCACCCTCAGGGCTCAGGGCTGCCGCCCTTTCGTCGCGGAAGACGATCCGCACCCCGCCGTTGAGGTAGGCCAGCTCGCGCAGGCGTCCTGAGAGGGTGGCGTAGTCGAAGACGATGCCGACGGTGAAGATCTCGGTGTCGGGCTTGAAGCGCACGGCTGTGCCGGTTTTGCCGCTGCTGTCGGCTTCAGAGCGCAGTAATCCGATCGGTGTGCCCTGCTCAAAGCGCTGGCGGTGCACCTGGCCCTGGCGGCGCACGGTGACTTCCACCCATTCGCTCAGGGCGTTGACCACCGAGATGCCCACCCCGTGCAGACCGCCGGACACCTTGTAGCCGCCACTGCCGAACTTGCCGCCGGCGTGCAGCACGGTCAACACCGTTTCCAGGGCCGACTTGCCGGTGCGGGGATGGATGTCGGTGGGGATGCCGCGGCCGTTGTCGGTGACTTCCACCGAGCCGTCGTCGCAGAGGCGAACGAAGATTTCGTCGCAATGGCCCGCGAGGGCCTCATCCACAGAGTTGTCGACCACCTCATAAACGAGGTGGTGCAGACCCCTTGGCCCGGTGGTGCCGATGTACATGCCCGGGCGCTTGCGCACCGGTTCCAGCCCTTCAAGGACCTGGATCTGCTCGGCGCCGTAGGCGTGCTCGATTCTGGAGGGATCGGTCATGGTCAGATGCTCAGCGGCTGGCGCCGGTCGGTGGAAACGGCCCTAGCCCCAGCGGCGATGGCCAGATCTGCGCCAGCCCCATCGGCGAGATTCATCTGAATTGGGAACGCTGAGATTGGAAAGCGAGGTTCTGAGGGCTTCAAGAGACGCTCAAAGCCCAATCAAGAGGTTGACTTTATCACCCTGGGCCCTGAGAGGCTCCCAGGGGGCTCTGAGAGCCTGTTCGGGTATGGAGACCAACCATGCCTGGACTGTCTCCTGCTCCAGTCCCCTGTTTTCGCCTCCGCCCAGCGGCCGACCCGATGGCTCCCCAACCCCTGCCCGTGATCGTTCTGCTCGGCCCCACGGCCGCCGGCAAGACCGACCTGGCGATCGAGATCGCCGGCGCCCTCGACCTGGCTGTTCTGTCGGTGGATTCCCGCCAGCTCTATGCCGGCATGGACATCGGCACCGCCAAGCCCACAGCGCTGCAGCGGGCCCGGGTACGCCATGAGCTGCTCGAACTGCGCTCACCGGATCGGCCGATCAACCTCCACGACTTCCGCCAGGCCGCAGACGCCAGCATCGCCGCCGAGGGGGAGCGTCGGGGTATGGCCTTCCTGGTGGGCGGAAGCGGCCTCTACCTCCAGGCCCTGATCCAGGGACTCGAGCCCCCGGCCGTGCCACCCCAGCCGGCCCTGCGTGACCAGCTGGGGCGCCTGGGTCAGGCCAGCTGCCACCAACTGCTTGCCCAGGCCGACCCGATCGCCGCCGCCCGGATTGCCGCTGCCGATTCGGTGCGCACCGTGCGCGCCCTGGAGGTGCTCTATGCCACCGGCCGCCCCCTCACGGGCCAGCGCAAACGCAATCCGCCTCCCTGGCGCGTGCTCGAACTCGGCCTCGATCCACCTGACCTGCCAAGCCGCATCGCCGCGCGCAGCCGCCAGTTGTTCAGCGGCGGCCTGCTCGAGGAAACCGCCGCACTGATTGGTCGCTACGGCGAGGCTTTGCCGCTGCTCGACACGATCGGCTATCGGGAAGCCAGGCAGACCCTGGCCGGCGAGCTCAGCGAAGCCGAGGCCATCGCTCTTACCGAGCGGCGCACCCGCCAGTACGCCAAACGCCAGCGCACCTGGTTCCGCCGCCAGCACCAGCCCCTCTGGCTCGAAGGCCAGGATCTGCTGGGACAGGCCTTAAGGGCGGTCAAGAGCGGCCTAGAGTGAAGGTCTGGGTGTTTCCAGGGATTGATCTGTCGATCAGGCTCTCGGAAAGTTCAAGCTCTTGCCTCCCGCCCAGACGTCCTAAGAGCGGCACCTCCGCTCCGTCCCCTCGCTTCTTTGAATGCCACCTCGTCCCCGTTTTGATCGCCGCGCTCCTGTGCGGGAGCTCCCCAACATCAACGACCGCATCAGTTACCCCCAGTTGCGGGTGGTCGATGCCGACGGCAGCCAGCTCGGGGTGATCACCAGGGAAGCGGCCCTGGAGGTGGCCAAGGATCGGGATCTGGATCTGGTGCTGGTCAGCGAGAAGGCCGATCCGCCGGTCTGCCGGATCATGGACTACGGCAAGTTCAAATTCGAGCAGGAGAAAAAGGCCAAGGAAGCCAAGAAAAAATCTCACCAGACGGAAGTCAAGGAGGTGAAGATGCGCTACAAGATCGACTCCCACGACTACCAGGTGCGCATCAGCCAGGCCGTCCGCTTCCTCAAGGACGGTGACAAGGTCAAGTGCACGGTGATCTTCCGTGGTCGGGAAATCCAGCACACAGCCTTGGCTGAAGTGCTGTTGTATCGCATGGCCAAAGACCTCGAAGAGAGCGCTGAGATCCAGCAGGATCCGAAGCGGGAAGGCCGCAACATGAGCATGTTCCTCACCCCGCGCAAAACTCCACTCACCAAGGAGAAGGATGCTGCTGCCCTGGCAGCCAAGGCGGTGCGCACCATTCCCTCACCGGTGCGTCAGATCACCACGGCCGACCACGCCCCTGCCGAGGCCTGAGCAGCGCTCCTGGCCCCAACCGGCACAGCCCCGTATGCCAAAGGGGGAATTGTCACCGGGACAGAAGCTCCGTAGGGTGGCGGCAAAGCTGCAGGTTCCCACCGGCGTGCGATTCCACATCCAGCAGGAAAGCGACATCCCGGCGTCGACCCAGCTGTACAACCAGATCTGTTTCGCCATCGCGGCGCGCCACTACCCGCCCGGCCACCGGCTGCCCAGCACCCGCCAGCTGGCGATGCAGACCGGCCTGCACCGCAACACAATCAGCAAGGTCTACCGCCAACTCGAAAATGACGGCGTTGTAGAGGCCATGGCTGGTTCCGGCATTTATGTGCGCGACCAGCAGAAGCCCCGCGAGCTCAAGGTGCCGCCGGGGCTGCGCAATCGCCTCCGCCCCGACATTGACCGGGAAGTGCGGCAGTCGGTCGACGGGCTGCTTAATGCCGGTTGCACCCTGCAGCAAGCCCGCGAGCTGATCACCCGCGAGATCGACTGGCGCCTGCGCTGCGGCGCCCGGGTGCTGGTCTCCACACCCCGGGAGGACATCGGCGCCTCCCTGCTGATCGCTGAGGAGCTGGAGCCTGTTCTGGAGGTGCCGGTGGAAGTGGTGCCGCTCGAGGAGCTCGAAGCGGTGCTCGAAACCTCCAGCAACGGCACCGTGGTGACCAGCCGCTACTTCCTGCAGACCGTCGAAGAGCTGGCCCATCGCTATGGGGTGCGGGCGGTGGCCGTCGACCTCAATGATTTCCGCCACGAGCTCGACCTGCTCAAGGAACTGCGCACCGGCAGCTGCGTGGGGCTGGTGAGCATCAGCCCCGGCATCCTGCGGGCGGCCGAGGTGATTCTGCACAGCATGCGCGGCAACGATCTGCTGGTGATGACCGCCAACCCGGATGTCGGCAGCCGCCTGCTGGCGCTGCTGCGTGCCGCCAGCCATGTGCTCTGCGACAGGCCCAGTTTGCCGCTGGTTGAGCAGACCCTGCGCCAGAATCGGTCCCAGCTGATGCGCCTGCCCCAGGTGCACTGTGCCCAGAGCTACCTGGGGGCTGCCACCATCGACCTGCTGCGTAAGGAGATCGGCCTGACCTCCCCGCCCGACGGCCTCCTGGATCGGGAGTCAGCCCAGGCCGGCTGAGCTGCCTCGCCCCCCTCCCAGCAGGCCTTCCCCGTTCTTCTCCCGTCCACCTTTCCCCGTCTGCCTTGGGTTCCTCGTTCCGGCAACTCCTGAGCACCGTGGCCGCCGATCTCCGGATCATCCGCGAGCGCGACCCTGCCGCCCGTGGCAACCTGGAGATCCTGCTCTGCTATCCGGGATTCCACGCCCTGGTGCTGCATCGGTTCAGCCACCGGCTCTGGCGCTGCCAGATTCCTCTGCTGCCGCGGCTGCTCTCCCAGCTGGCCCGCAGCCTCACCGGCGTGGAGATCCACCCCGGCGCCAGGATCGGCTCCGGGGTGTTCATCGACCACGGCATGGGCGTGGTGATCGGCGAAACCTCCGAGATCGGCAACCGCTGCCTCCTCTACCAGGGCGTGACCCTGGGCGGCACCGGCAAGGTGCACGGCAAGCGTCACCCCACCCTGGGGGAGAACGTGGTGGTGGGCGCCGGCGCCAACGTGCTCGGGGCGATCAGCGTTGGATCGAACACCCGCATCGGCGCTGGATCGGTGGTGCTGCATGACGTTCAACCCGACAGCACCGTGGTGGGCATCCCTGGCCGGGTGGTGCATCAATCGGGGGTGCGCATCGACCCCCTGGCCCACTCCCAGCTGCCGGATGCGGAAGCCAGGGTGATTCGCAATCTGATGGAGCGCATCGACGCGCTCGAAGGCGACCTCAGCCGTCTGCAGCACTGTCTGCGCGAGGTGGCCGCCGGGCGTCCGCTGCAGGAAGCCTGCGGCGGCACCTCCCAGAACCTCAAGGATCGCGAAATCATCCAGTTCCTCGGCGAGGATGCTGCCAGTGATTCCGCCGCCACCAGCACCAGCAACTGAGCGGGGCGGGGGCCGCTGGGCGGCTCGGCTTCAGCCGGTGGCCACGGCCGGGCTGTTTTCCATGCGGGGCTGGAACATGAACATTGAATAGATCACATTGCGGCGCATCGAAGTCATCATGTCGAGGAACATGTCGTAGCCCTCGTTCTTGTATTCGATCAGGGGATCTTTCTGGCCGTAGCCGCGCAGCCCCACCGATTCACGCAGGGCGTCCATGGCCTGGAGATGCTCGCGCCAGAGGGTGTCGATCTGCTGGAGGATAAAGAAACGCTCGGCCTCGCGCATCAAGTTGGGACGGGATTGATCCACCTGGCTTTCCTTGAGGTCATAGGCATTGCGCAACTGCTCGCGCAGGAAGGCCTTGAGCTCCTCCATCGACAGGCCCTGCAACTGCTCAGGCGTGAGATCGGCCAGCAGATAAACGAATTCCTGCACCTTCGAGACCAGCCGGGCCAGATCCCACTCCTCCGAGGGCAGGTCGGGGTTGACGTAGGCCTCGACGACGTCGTCCATGGTGCGCTCCCCGTAGCCGATCACCTGCAGCTTCAGCTCCCGGCCCTCCAGAACACGGCGGCGTTCGGCATACACGGCACGCCGCTGGTTGTTCATCACTTCGTCGTACTCGAACACCTGCTTGCGGATGTCGTAGTAGTAGGTTTCGACCTTTTTCTGTGCTCCCTCGAGCGAGCGGGTGAGCATGCCCGATTCGATCGGCATGTCCTCTTCCACCCGGAAGGCATTCATCAGACCGGCCACCCGATCCCCACCGAAGATGCGCAGGAGGTTGTCTTCCAGCGAGAGGAAGAAGCGGGTGCTGCCCGGGTCCCCCTGGCGGCCGGCGCGGCCACGCAGCTGGTTGTCCACCCGTCGCGATTCATGGCGTTCGGTGCCGATCACGTGCAGGCCGCCGGCCTGCCGCACCCGTTCCTCCTCCTCTTGGACCACGCCATCGTATTCGGCCCGCACCCGGGTGATCAGCTGGCGCAGGCTCTGGATCTGGGCGTCGTCGGTGGGGGCCTTCTCGGCCGCCTGGGCGATGCGGTCTTCGAGTTCAAGCACCGAGAGGGCCCGATCGCCCCAGGCCTTGACCAGTTCCCTTGCCAGCTCCACCAGGGATTGTTCGGTGGCGTCGGTGAGGGCGCAGGGGTAGAGGGCGCCGATGGCGCGGGCCTCGCTGGGGGCATGGGCCAGGCCGGAGGGGCTGCTGCCGAAGCCACCGCCGGCAGCCTCCCGCGGCAGTGGAACGGGGGGACGGTGGCCCTCCTCCGGACGCACCAGGCGGGGCAGCAGCACCTCGCGCAGTTTGAGGCGGGCCATGTAATCGCTGTTGCCACCGAGGATGATGTCGGTGCCGCGTCCAGCCATGTTGGTGGCGATCGTGACGGCCCCGGCCCGGCCGGCCTGGGCGATGATCTCAGCCTCCCGCTCCACGTTCTCCGGCTTGGCGTTCAACAGGTTGTGGGGGATGCCCTGTTCGGCAAGAAGGGCACTGAGCAATTCTGATTTCTCCACGCTGGTGGTTCCCACCAGCGCCGGCCGATCGGCCCGGTGGATGCCAGCGGTTTCGGCGGCCACGGCGCGCCATTTGGCGGCCTCGTTCTTGTACACCTGATCCACCAGATCCAGGCGTGAACGGGTGCGGTTGGTGGGTACAACGGTCACTTCGAGCTTGTAAGTTTTCTCGAATTCCACTTCTTCGGTCTTGGCGGTGCCGGTCATGCCAGCCAGACGCGGATAGAGCAGGAAGAAATTCTGATAGGTGATGCTGGCAAGAGTCTGCGTTTCCGGTTGAATCGCCAGGTTTTCCTTGGCTTCAATCGCCTGGTGTTGGCCGTCGCTCCAACGGCGACCAGGCATTACCCGACCAGTGAACTCATCGACGATCACGGCATCCTCGCCGCGCACGATGTAGTTCACATCCTTGATGAACAGGGATTTGGCCTTGAGGGCGTTGGTGATGTAGTGGGCCCAGGGATCTGCAGGATCGAACAGATCCTGAACATTTAGCAGCTCTTCTGCCTTCGCGTAGCCCTCGTCGGTGAGCGTCACGTTGCGCTGTTTTTCATCTACCTCGTAATCACCTTCGGGGTCGATCCCGTCTTTGGAGGTTCCTTCGGCCCGCAGTAGCTGATCGGCGATCTCGGCAGCCCGTCGATACTTTTCCTGGGGCCTCTCGATCTGGCCTGAAATGATCAAGGGTGTGCGCGCTTCATCCACCAGAATGGAGTCGACCTCATCGATGATGCAGTAATTGAAGCTTCGTTGTACTACCTCTTCGATGTCGTTGGACATGTTGTCGCGCAGATAGTCGAAGCCCAGCTCACTGTTGGTGGCATAGGTGATGTCACAGCCGTAGTTGCGCCGTCGCTCGGACGGGGGCATGTCCTGTTGGATCAGCCCCACCGAGAGGCCAAGGAAGCGATGCACCTGGCCCATCCACTCGGCATCGCGGCGGGCCAGGTAGTCGTTCACGGTCACCACGTGCACCCCGGCGCCGGTGAGGGCGTTGAGGTAGGCCGGCAGGGTGGCCACCAGGGTTTTGCCTTCGCCGGTCTTCATTTCGGCGATCTGGCCTTCGTGCAGCACCATGCCGCCGATCAGCTGCACGTCGAAGTGGCGCATGCCCAGCACCCGCTTGCCGGCTTCGCGCACCACCGCAAAGGCTTCCGGCAGCAACTCATCAAGCAGCTGGCGCTGCCTGGCCGGGGATTCCGCCTTCGCCAGCATCTCCTTGAAGCTGGCAGTCTTGCCACGCAGCTGGTCGTCGCTGTATGGGGCGATCTCCTCCTCCAGCAGGTTGATGTCCGACACCAGGGGCTGAAAGCGCTTCAGCTTGCGGGCATTGGGATCACCCAGCAGGAATTTGAGCATTGCAGCGGCCACCTTATTGGCTTCAGCTTATCACCGCTGAACCTCTGAACGTTTGCAAGAAGCAAGGCAGGGCAAGGGGTTTGGCCTCACCAGCGTCCGCTAATGACGGCTCAAGGCAGGGTCTGCCGGCAGATTGGAAAGGGGCTGGCCGGTGAAGCTTGAGGATGGCAGCCGGCCCTGGAACGCCATGCCTGCCCGCCCACCCTCTGCTGAAGCTGTGTCTGGCCCTGCGGCCATCAGGCTGATCGCCCACGGACCGCTGAAGCTGCGGCTGCTTTGGCGTCTTGGCGCCCTGCAGCAGTTTCTCGATGCCCACAGCTTCTGGGCCTGCGGCCGCAGCCGCCACGACCTGCGCCGCATGCTGGGGGGCAGCAGCGCCGTGGTGAGTGCCTGGCGGGAGGGCGAATTGCTCGGCTTTGGCAGAGCCACCAGCGATGGGGTGTTCCGAGCTGTGCTCTGGGACGTGGTGGTGGCCGAGGCAAGCCAGGGTCAGGGGCTGGGCCGCAGCATCGTCGAGGAGTTGCTGCACGCACCGGCGATCAAGCGGGCCGAGCGGATCTACCTGATGACGACCCAGGGAGCTGGCTTCTACGAGCGACTCGGTTTCAGCTACGGCCACGCCCAAACCTTGCTGGTGCGCGACCGATTGGCTGATTCAAGCGGATGAAGAGATTCGAACTCTCGACTTTCTCCTTGGCAAGGAGATGCTCTACCACTGAGCTACATCCGCGATTCGACGCTTCCGCCGAATCAAGAGCATGCCCTAAAGGGTGCCCCCCAGTCAAATCAGAGGAGCTGGTGCCGTCGCTGGGGTCGTCTAAGTTCAAGTCCATGACACCGCGTTTCGTCCAGAGCCTCTGGAACAATCGGGAACTCTGGTGGACCCTGGCAACAGGGCGGATTCAGAGTCTCAGCAACGATTGGCTTCTGGCTGTTTCCGTACCATTGCCAGCAGTTAATTGATGTCGTGGGACACGAACTGCAAGCCGGCCTGGATCTGTTGAAAGCCGGCCAGCCTCAGCAGGTTGAGCGCTGCTGTTCAAAAAATCGCCAAGGCACCCGCCTTAGTGGTGCACATCAGAATTAGGGACGAACTAGCTCATCACTTCGAAAGACCTCCTTGCGTCTTCGCTTCCACTTCTATTGCCCCATATTCAGGAACCAGGGCTCGAAAGCAATTGCTCTAAATGGCTAAGCAATTAAATAGCACCAGTCAGATGCTGGCTCCTGCTACTCTGGACCTGGAAAACACCACTCTGAAACCATATGATACCACTCAGGGACTAGAAAACGCTAATCTGAAACTACAAAATGCCAGTCATGAGCTGAATCAAAGTAATTCCAGCAAAAGCTGCAGATTTATTCATTAAGTTGGGGAAACCACTCTATTCCTCGAATTCTAATACATAACAAATGAGCAACACAGCACTCATCGCCGGCATCACCGGCCAAGACGGGGCATATTTGGCTCGCCATCTACTTGAGTCGGGTTACCGGGTAGTGGGCAGTAGTCGCGATGCCCAAAGTAGTGATACCAGTCGTCTGCGCAGGCTCGGCGCCGATCAAGACATTGAGCTCATCTCCTTGGCCCCCAACGATTTCCGAAGCGTGCTTAAGGCACTGTCATCTATCGAGCCAACTGAGGTATATAACCTTGCCGGGCAAACGAGTGTGGGGCTCTCGTTTGAGCAGCCTGTTGAATGCATGGAGTCAATCGCCAGTGGTACGTTAAATTTTTTAGAGGTGCTGCGCTACCTTGACGCACCAACACGTCTCTTCAGTGCTGGCAGCTCGGAGTGCTTCGGTGATACCCAGCAGAAACCGGCAAATGAGACAACTGCCTTCCATCCCAGAAGCCCCTATGCCGTCGCCAAAAGCACAGCCTTCTGGCAGGTGGCAAACTATCGTGAGGCCTATGGTATTTTCTGCTGCACGGGTATTCTTGCCAACCACGAATCACCGCTCAGGCCTTCACGCTTTGTGACCCAGAAGATCATTGAAGGAGTACGAAGCATCAAGCGGGGAGATAGCCATGAGTTAAGACTCGGCAATCTCGACATTTGGCGCGACTGGGGTTGGGCGCCTGAGTATGTGCTGGCCATGCACCAGATGCTCCAGGCCCCAGAGCCCAAGGACTACTTAATTGCATCGGGTGTTACCACATCACTGCGTGAGTTTGTACGCCTGGCCTTTGTTGCTGCTGGGCTGGACGTAGAAACCTACCTGATCAGCGACGCCACCTTCCTGCGGCCAAGTGATCTTAGATACTCTGCCATGGATCCTAGCCTCATCGCCGCCGATCTCGGCTGGAAGGCTCAGGTGTCACCGGCTGAGATCGTCCAACGAATGTACGAAGAGAGACTCATCTAACACAGAAAACTACGTTCTGGATCCCTGCGTTTTGGTGACCTTCACTTCTCCAATCAACCTTTAACTTCTATGGCCAAAACGCATTGATCACTGGAATTACCGGTCAAGAGGGTTCCTGTCTTGCGGAACTACTGCACTAGAAGAGTTGTGAGGTACAGGGGCATCCAGCGACGCGCCAGCAGCTTCAACACCAACCGCCTCGACCACCTCTATCAGGACCCTCATGAACGCAATCCACATCTGAACCTGCACTATGGCGATCTCACGGATAGTACCAACTTGATCCGCATCATCCAAAAGGTGCAGCCCGCATAAATCTATACTCAAGGTGCTCAAAGTCACGTGGCTGTGAACTATGAAACTACTGAATACACAGCCAATTCCGACGCTCTGTGAACCCTTCGCCTCCTCGAAGCCGTGGCGGATCCCCTTGGGCTCACCAGCAAGGCTCGCATTTATCGGTCCTCTACAAGTGTGTTGTATGGCTTGCTGTAGAAAATATACAAGAAGGAGAGAGCTATCTTCTTTCCCTGCAGCCACTATGGTGTTGCCATCCTTTATGCCTGCTGGATCGGGGTCGATTACTGTAAAGCCTATTAAATGCATGCTTACACTGGCACTCTGTTCAGCCATGAATCACCACAGTGGGGCGAAATCTTCGTAGCCCGCAAGATCACACGAGGCCTTGCCCGCATTGATGGCGGGCTTGACGATTGCATCTTCATGGACAACCTCGACTCGCTTCGCGATTGGGGCCATCCACGTGATTATGTGGAGATGCAGTGGCTGATGTTGCAGCAGGAGGGGCTACCGGAGAATTTCGTGATCGCCACAGGCCGTCAGGAAAGTGTAACGCGGTTCATTGAACTCACCGCCAAGCACCTGGGATGGAATGGTATCACTTGGAGCGGTGAAGGCCTCAGCGAGATCGGCTCTCCAGTTGACAATGGAACACCCATCGTAAGGATTGATCCCCGCTACTTCCGTCCAGCGGAAGTGGAAACGCTCCTGGGTGATCCCACCCGAGCCAAGGAAAGACTGGGCTGGACGCCCACCACCACACTGGAAGAGCTGGTGGCAGAAATGGTCGCCTGCGACAAGGAAGAAGCTGCGAAGGAATCCATTCTAAGGCGGGAGGGATTTGACGTTGTGGGATCAATGGAAAACCCCACGACGAAACCCTTGTCATTAACAACAAAGCAAACAGCTGAGTCCTGAAACCGTGTCTTCTGTGGCCTGCCTTCTGCCAAGAAGGCACATCAGAGATGTGAGCCAAAACGGGCGTAGGCCTCAAGATGTTGCCGCACTAAACGATCCATTTCGTAATGGCGGCGAAGACGCGTGTAGTCCTCAGACCCGAGGCGATGGCTGGGGCGCTGCTGATCCACAGCTTCACCACTCCCGAGCCAGTCCGCCCATGCCTGAGCATTGAGAGGCGACAAAAAGGTCACGAAACCCTGACCAACCTCCCGATGCACTTCAAGATCGGAAGCTACAACCGGCGTGTCACAAGCCAAGGCCTCAATCAGGGGTAGGGAGAAGCCCTCGGCAAGCGAGGGAACCAGCACCGCCTCAGCATGGCGATAGAGCCAGGCGAGCATCGGGTCAGTCACCGAAAGCTGGAGAACGGCATGCTGGAGAGCGTGGTTGGCGATGCACTGATGCTCTTGAGGGGTCCAAGAACCGCCACCTGCGAAGACAAGGAGCGGAAGATCACAGCCTGCCGAGCAACCACGATGCAATATCGCCAGTGCTCGCATCAAGGTCTGACCATTCTTGTAGGCGTGGCGTTTACCCACCATCAGCCAGAAGCGCCGATCCACAAGCCCATCCACCTGCTGGGGGGGGATCTGATCCATGGCCGTAGCCAGATGAATCACATGGACAGGGGTACGAATACGCGGGTAAAAGAAATTGAGGTCATCAACAGATGCTGCACTGATGCTGATGATCAAATCAGAGGCAGCAAGCCAGCCTGGCTTGTTTGCATGGGGGGAGCGCAGAGCTGGAAGAAAGAAGTGTTCAGGATGTCGCTCTGGGGTCATGTCAAACAGGGAGCTCACAAGACGCTGCTCGCTGTGTAGCCGGTAGGGGCGGCCGCCATAGAAGGTGGCATGAACCACATCAGCCCGACGCCATGATGACGGGTTCAGCCAACATCTGGGTGGCCTTGAGGCACGGCTCACGCATACACCAGCCTGCAGAAGCTCAGCGGCAAGAGAATCGAAATAACGGCTGATACCACCTCGGCTCTGACGCCGAAAGATCTGAGCGTCAAAACCAATGTGCAGAGAATCCACAGATTGAACGCCGGTTGGAAAGGATAAGGAATAAAACGCTTGGGATGAAACAAGCGCGGATTGCCTAACAATCGACCTGGAACCATGATCGCTATGGCAGGCTGTGATCAGCTTACAAGCTCCCAGCCTATGGCCAAAGCCCCTGAAGGCATGGACTGTGAGGTATCTGATCAGACTGACACAGAGGCCGCTGGCCATCCACAACCGTTGATCACGGTCATTACACCCTGCCTGAATGCGATTGCCACCATTGCCGAAAACCTCCTGAGCGTCCTGGCGGCCCGTGAAGCTCTGAAACGAGATGGATGGCTTCTGGAACATCTCATCATTGATGGTGGCTCTGACGACGGCACGACCGAACTGGTGGCTGAGTATGCGGACAGATATTCATTCTGCCGGTGGATCGCCAACATCCGAGGCGGCCCCTATGCGGCCATGAATGCAGGGCTGGAGCAGGCCAGCGGCCACTACACCCACGTGCTTAATTCCGACGATCTGCTGCTGGATTCAGCTGGCTATGCCGCGTTCTTACAGGAGGGGCACAGGAAGGGGGCCAAGGTACTGATCACTTCCATCGGCTACTTCCGGAGACCCGATCGTCAGCTCAAAAGCCTATGGCTCGTGAATCCTGTGCCGATGAACACAAGCGAATGGAAACAGCAGCTCTTACGAGGGCTGCATTACCCACATCCGGGCTTTATTGCAGAGACAGAACTATACAGAGATGAAGCCTTTGACGAAAAGTACAGCCTATCGGCAGACTACAAACTGATGCAGAAACTTCTGCTGGGGCCCGCACGACCAGAAACAACGCTGCTTTACACCCAACCGCTCGTGGCGATGGCGGAGGGAGGAGCAACAGGCAGCTGGAGAGCCATCCTCAAGGGCTGGAAGCAACTGACGGCCATCAATCAAGAACTGGGGATCCAGGCATCGAGCGCGAAGCGCTATTGGAAAAAAGCACGACGTAGGTTACTGCCCCTGGCTGAAAAGATCATGATCGAAAAGCTGGAAGGCTGTGAGCGATGAGTGGATTAAAGGTCGCCTTTGATGTGAGTCAAACGGGTGGGCGCAAGGCTGGATGCGGATACTATGCGGCCTCTCTGATTGAGGGTCTGCTGACCTCAGACGTGACCAATGAGTTCACATTGCTGACCAGCTTCGGTGACTTCTTCCATGACCCCACACTGGCTTTTGCCCTGCCCCATCTCGGCCAGGGTATTCGCTATGGGCCACGTCTTCTGCGCCGAAAAGATGCAGAAATCTTTTGGCGCGACCATGACAGGGGTGGTCACTTTCTGGAGCAATTTGACGTCGTTCATGCCAACAACTTCTGGTGCCCTCCCTGGCCGATGCCAGGAGCACTCATCTACACGCTCTATGACATGAGCTTTCTCGACCACCCCGAATGGACAACCGAAAAGAACCGACGGGGCTGCCTTGAGGGCGTTGAACGGGCCGTCACGCTGGCCGACAAATTCGTGGCCATTTCCGAAGCAACCAAGCAGTCCTTTCTCAAGCACTTCCCACAGATCACACCAGAGAAAGTGCATGTGATTTATCCAGCCTCTCGCTTTGGTCAACCTGGCTTCAATGCAGCACCAAAAAGACCAAGACAGGAGATCTTCAACATCGGAAACCCTTTCTTCCTATCAATAGGAACCATTGAGCCAAGGAAGAATCAGACCTTCCTCCTGGACGTTTACCATCAATATCGGCACCGAGGTGGAGAAGCGACTCCTCTTGTACTGGCTGGCAAGAAAGGATGGCTAATGGATGACTTTGAAGAAAAGATTGTGGCATCACCCTGGGCTAGCGACATTTTCATATTGGGCTACGTGAGCGATGGTGAGTTGGCTTGGCTTTACCAGCACTGTCTTGTCAATCTCTACCCCAGTCACTATGAAGGGTTTGGTTTGCCCGTTCTGGAGGGAATGGCCTTTGGAGCTTGCACGCTCTGTTCTAACAGTACGTCCATGCCAGAAATAGTAGGAGATGCAGGGATCCTGCTCCCGCCAGATGATTTGGAGAGGTGGGTTCACGCTCTGGAATCGGTGGTGTCTGAAACCGAAAAGCGCATCAGCCTTAAGGAAGAAGCTCTAAAACGCTCAACCAGCTTCCAATGGGAACAAAGTATTATGCAGACTTTGAGTCTATACGAAAAAGCAACAAGGTGATATCCTCCTCAAGCCCAAGTGTAGATGACCAAGACTCAACGGATGGCCAAGAATATCTAGGGACTCCTAAAAAAGGAGCGTCTACCTACCTACCATGTAACCTTCCAGAAAGGTTAGCTAGAAAATGGGACAGGCTTTGTTGATGTCCGAAAGGGAAAAGACTCCTCGCATTGAAGGAGCATAGTAAGAAGCCGCTTTGAGCAGGAAGACAAGTCCAACTCCACGGCTACAGAGGTGTCGTCAGATGCAAGATCAATATATTCGATCATAAGCGTATGAGACTGGATACTTTTTCTGCCCTTAATCCAGTCAAGCAGCCCATCCGCTACTTTTCTAGAAATGCATATCGCGCCATAGTCTTTAACAACTACCTCAAGCCAATTCGCGAAGCTATCGGCCAAAGGAGGAGGGCAGTGATAATAATGCTCAACCAAGAGCAGATCATGGATAAAAAACTTCACCTTCAAGCCCCGGCAGCGAAGATACTGATAATAATCCGCATAATTAGACTGAAATTCAGGGCGTAGATCCATAGCAAAGAAAATATCGCCTGATGCGAAGTCTATAGGATCATCATTCAACCCCTCATTCTGCACATCAAGGAAAGTAGTAGTGAATTTACGAGCATATCTGTATGACTGATCCAATGTGGCGTAAACAGGTTCAATGCGCCAGCCGACAGGAGGATTTAACAACCACTCTCTCAATATGTACCTAACGTCTTGCGCAATCCCGGTAACTACTTGGTTGTTGATCAGGCCTGAGACATCTACGAGTAACTGCATTTGCGCCTGCGGTGGCGGGAATGTCAAGGCAATCGCTTGAGCAATCGACAATAAATCATCATCAGATGGCTCTTCGGAAGAAAGTGCCGCAATAGAGGGAATCAAGGTTTTAGGCATGAATCGTCTAGTAGAATAAAAATGCTCAACTGCATTCATATAGCGCTCAGCACATCGTAAAGGATCATGCGTTGTACGTATTTCGTTCAAGGCATTAGTACCAAGTTGTTGGCGCTTTTCGCAATCACGCCAAAGAGCCTCCAAAGCTTCAATAAGATCTTGGTCTGTAAAATCATCTGGCAACATCAAAACATTATCGTTGGCCAAGTCGGCCATGCTGCCATTGGCATTAACGATCGTGGGGTGGCCATAGTTCATGCAGTCAAGAACGGCTGCCGAAGTTTCACCACGCGTGAGTGATCGCAACTGAATCGTCAAGTCTGCAGCAGCCAGATATAGACGATAAACCTCCTGCTCTAACCAGCCAGTGATGCAGACTCTTGAACCGCCGGGGTGGCGAGTGATGGATGAGAGAAGTTGTGATCCGTAGTCACCAGGTAAGCATTCACCGACAAACATTAAGCGACAACTACTTGCCTCCGCCAGATCAGAACTTTGCCATGCTTGCAACAAGCGGTGGTTGAGCTTTGTGGGTGCAATGATCCCGAAGGAGCAAACCACAAAATCAGTAGGAGACAATCCGAGCGCAATACGCGCTTCAGGCTTATCAAATTGCAATACGGGCGCACGCAGAAGTGGAATCACCGTCAAACTATGCTCGTCAAGCCCATACCACTTCTCGGCGAGTTTGAGCGCATGATCTGAGTGAACAACTGTGCCCAAGCCATCTTCAATCACCTCCCTACTACAAGGATACTTCAATACTACTTCTGTAGCATCCTTGCATTGGGCTTTGTCAACAAGGCCAAGGTATCCGTGAGAACGATAAATGCTTCGATTAAAGTAGCCAAAAGCATATCCATGCATATCTATATGATGAAGTATGCCAGAAAGAAAAAAGTCATGTAACACAACAACACCTGGAACCACTTTCAGCAATCCGAACATGTGTTCATGAAATGTGGAGTTACCAAAGTGGTAAAGAACACGGTCAAAACGGTCAGCGTTGGCGACAAACCATTCAAGAGTGCGGATTGGGCAGTTGGCCATTATCCAAGGATCCGTAACATTCGCTTGAGCAACTACAACTTCAATCTCGTAATATTTCGACAATGCAGGCAGCAATGCGGCGCTGTAGTCGGAAATTCCCGAGCGCTCCGGCGGAAGTGGAGAAAGATAAGCAAGGAGAGGCCGAGTAAGATCGCTAATATTAAGCTTTTGTTCTGCATCGCGCTCGGCATATTTACGTTCCATTGCAGATATTGAACGCCGTGCGCTTTCGTTCCACGAAAATCTTGCCGCCTGTTGAGTGCCATGCGAGATAAGATGCTCGCGGAATGCAGCATCGGCAAGAGCACGTTCCATTGCGTTAGCTATGGCAAAATCGGAATATGGATCAAACACGGCTTCTGATAGATCAACAACTTCCGGCAGGCTTGATGTATTCGCTGCAATCACCGGTGCCCCGCAGCGCATGGCCTCCAGTGCAGGCAAACCAAAACCTTCATGCAATGATGGAAAAACAAATAATGCACACAAGTTGTAGAGAGATATCAGATCTTGTTCAGGGACGAAGCCGGTCAGGATAAGTTCATCTGCTCCGAGCCCTTGTTCCATCGCCAGTTTCACCAGAAGGCGTCGGCTCTCCGGTTGCACTGAACACACTATGGCCAATTGATGGTTTGTTCTCAGTTGAGTTTCCAGCCGAGCAAATGCGCGAATAAGGCCTTCTATGTTTTTGCGATGATCAATACCGCCGGTATACATCACAAATTTGCGAGTAAGGCCATACTTTATCCGTAAACTTTTCTGAGCATCAGGAGATATCGTAATTTTCTTGAAGCAACTGTCCGCGTCTGATGAAATATTTATGCAGCGCTCAGACGGCAGGTCTAGATGATGACAGCCTTCTTGTCGGGAAGACTCAGAGATCGCTAACCATAAATCAGCTCGACGCAGATATTGGGCCTTCTCAAAGTACCAGCCCTTGACTAGCGGATTATTCAGATACGATTTTGAATGTATGAGCGGGATAAGGTCGTATAGGATAACCACATATATAATGTCTGTCGAAAAGTGCTTGATGCTGGTCACAGCATCGTCAACCAACCCTTCGAAGAGGCTACTGACAAGAACTATATCTGGTTTAAGGCTTACGAGAAAAGCCTCTCGGATCAGCTCACTGGCTTGACACCGCCAATAGTTGGCAGCATCCTTTCTAGCCGTAGACCTAGGAGAATTCCAGATACGAATACATTCCGGTTGTAATAAACTTACGAAATGAGCGCGCACACGAGCAATAGAGTCTGGGAATGCGCCATTCAATACAAGAATAACTTCATGAGATCCGCGGTTGCTAACGATCGCAGAGGCAAGTGACATTGTATAGCGTCCAATCCCACGATTCCATGAGCCTGTAGATTGAGCGCCTTGCATATCGATAACGATCCGCATCAGCGTTGCCCTTCCTGATGAACTTTAATCGCGCCCTTTAGATCAGCATAGATCTGTCTAGCTCGAGGGCTTAACTGGTTAAGATCCTCAGGCGCTTTAGGTAAAAAATGCTGGAATCCAACAGGGTGAACTTGCCAAGCGAAATACAACTCTCCCAATTTGTTAGCAGCGCCAAGCCTTGAGGCCGAAGTGATGACGGCGCGTTTTAGACGTGGGTGATTATTGACAACCCGGATCGCCCGGAACAGCATACGTTTAGAAACCTCCTTCACCTTTACCTGAACACGAAGTCTCCTCATTCTGTGAATGAAGTCCATCGACCAACGCAGTGGCTTGGTTAGGTGCCAAGAGGTGCTTGCAAGAACAGCAGCAAGTTGAGCATGGTATTGATCTGCAGTGGCTAGAACTCGCAGGGCTTTGCTCTCAGCTTGCTGGGCTTTGTTCTCGGCTTGCTGGACTTTGTTCTCGACAAACCTGCAGAAAGGGTGCGAGGCACTCCCACTCAAGACAAAACCATCAAATACATTTGGCGGAGAACTAAATGAACTCACAAGTTCAAAATGTCTATGGGAAACATAGAAACGATTCAACCCATCGAAATATACAAACTTATAGCCCTTGCGTAGGAGTAGTTGCTCCCACTCGTTATAGCTTTTGTCTTGCGTCAAAGGGCGAGTACTCTCTATCACTAACACCCAAGGGAGCATCAACTCGCTCTGCCAACTCTCCAAAACAGGCCCCTCCGACTCTTCGACATCAATCTTCATCCAATGAATATCCTGAACACCAATACGGTCAAACAACATGTCAAGTGATATCACTGGGACCAATGTTTCATGATACCGAAAGCCTTCTTCTTGGTGCCTCAGAGCGAGATCAGTGACGGCGGTAGAAAGACCGGTGTCTGCAAACTCATAGAATTTTAAGGTGCCCGATTGGTTGCCAATAGCCACCTGCATTACAATTTCATCTGGGCGAGCCAGCTTTAAAAGCTCTGAGTATTGCTGCGTCGGCTCGACATTTACACCCCGCCAGCCATGCTCATAAAATGCAAGGCTTACAGAATCAACAAGCGGGTCTTGCGCACCGATATCAACATAAAATCCCTTCTCGACATGCTTAAGCGCACGCCAAAGCATAACGTCCTCAAAGTTCTGAGCATATGAAGTAATACCCATTAGATTTCTTTTCGAATGATGATCAGCATAGAGGTACTGACATACTCGCCAATCATCAGCTTTACATGCTGACGACCATGGGTATAGTAAGGAGGGTAATCAAACGCAATATCATGTTGTTCCGATCCTGCATCAAAATCCAGTGCCTCGATAGCACAGCCAAGCTTTCGTAAGCGATAATCAAAAGCTTCAATATCTCCCTTGCGATAAATCACGCTTTCACCCACTTCAATGGTATCCTGGTTTGAAGATACGTTAAACTCTGTAGTGTGGACTGCTATCCCACCGGGCTTAAGGCAGTCCAAAGAATTTATCAGAAATTGCAAGCCAGCTTCCAAGCTGCCTAAGTGTTCGAAAGAGCAGGAGCTCCAACTGAAATCATACATCTCACTTGGAATACGACTCAGATCGCGCATGTCGATGTTTTGATAACTTACTCTGGCATCAAAGTCGCAAAAACTGAGAATGCCGGGCCAATGAATACTAGCGAGTGAGTCTCCAAGCTGGCCTGTTTCCTCCCAGCTGGAATCATCAGTTTCGCCATGAAAATCTGACGCGATCAATTGAACACCGCGTTCAGCAAAGAGTGAGGCCAATGGCTCCATTCCTACCACAAAACCAATGCCTTTATGATCCGGAACCAGCAGGCCGCGTTCTTCCAGCACTTGTGCAATAGCACACCATTCCCAGAGTTTTCGGTGCATCGTCTTCTCGTTATTCATACCGTCCCATACAACGCCCCAAATGGCTTTCCTCTCGAGCTCTAGTAGCGGGGCTCCTTTGGCAATACGTTGCCTCCAGATCTGGTACCAAGAGGATGCGAAATGTTCTTGCCGGCATAACATAGAACGAATAACAGGTAAACTAAATTGCTTAGGCATGACACTCGCCCTGTCGCGACGACTTCATGACACGACAGATAAAGTCTCCATCGACAATATCCTCCACAAGCTGTAGATTAGCCAGTTGCATCAAGAGATCTTTTGATTTTCCGGTGAAGAAGTGCAAGTGAAACCTCGTGTACTCATAGAGGTATTCAAAACATGGTGTTGCGTGTGCCATGCTCCCCCCTTCATGTAGCAAGCGTTCCATTCGTTGCAACTCCTGAACAGGATGCCTAAAGTGCTCCAAGACATTGTTCGAAAAGATTCCGTCAAAGCGCATAAGTTGTAATTGCTCTGAAGAGCAAACACACCAATCTTGAGCTAAGCTGTGAGTGGCAGAGATATGAGGCTCATAGGCATAGACAATCCATCCTTGAGCTCGTAATTCCTGAACAGTGCGGGACCAACCACCTGCCCCATAATTCAGATAAACACCGCGTTTGTCTGGATTGAGTGCAAAAAACGCCCGTAGCTCACGCTCAGTCGAGTCTCCTTCTTGATAGACTTGATAATGCCATTCATAGTCCTCGGCGAGTCCAGCCTCAGTTAAAGCAAACATCTTGTCTGGCCCATAGATTACTTCGCATGCAGGGCAAATATGTCTCAGTAAATCACCACCACCAAAGATACAGTGAGACCTTAGTTTGCTAAATTGGTTGTCTGACGCCTTAAATCCGCATAACGGACAGCCTCTTGTTGACGTCTCCTCTAAGTTCTTCCTGAAAACGAAATCAACAATACTCCACTTGGCAGCTATCTGACTGCGTAGGAGCGTGCTCTGGATTTCCTTCAACAACGCATCAACACCGGCTAAGCCTAGCGAATTGGATGTCTCGCCAACAGGCAAGTTTCTGATAGCACTACGTGGCGCAATTACCATGCCAGTAGGGCCTAATATGTTATTAATTACTTGTAGAAGACTCACGGGTGCTCCACTTGCTGTGAATGAACAACAAATCGTGCATCTAGCCAAGTACACCCTGCAAAAAGGGGTTTTCCAACATTAATGACACTAAAGTGCAATGCTTGCTCACGCCATTCATGGTTGTCAACAAAGTGTGTGCCTGAACTGGTAAGCGCCGTGTGAATAGAGTAAGTACCAGGTCCAAGAAGCATTAAAAAGCTGATTTCGAAGTAAACGATGCCATCGGGTGATATGCTTTCAACAGCTTGACCTTGTAAATCAGTATTGGTTCCGTAGATCATTAGCCCGAGTCTGTCTTTGATACCAAAGCCTAGAACTAAGCGCTCATTGTATTGCCGAACCTGCACTGCAATGCGAAGTAAGACCGGCTGTCCGACGCGAACTACGTCAACTCGCAAGCCCTCACTGTCGAACAATGCAATATCCGTAACTTCAGCCTTGCCGGTCCCCGAAATGATTTGTATCTTGTTATCTTTCCCAGCCTGCTGGGAAATTTTGGCGGCTGACTCAACGCTGAGCAGCAAGGCATTATAGTAATCCATGACTTCTTCCGGCTCCCCTTCCCTGACCAATCTACCAGAATTGAGTAGTATAGCTCGGTCACAAATAGCCTGAATAGCTCCTTTATCGTGACTGACAAGTAACAAGGTCGTGCCCCGCTCACGGAACTCACGAATGCGGGCAAAACTCTTATGTTGGAAATAGGCATCTCCCACTGACAGCGCTTCGTCGACGATCAACACATCAGGGCGATGGGCTGTGGCGACACTGAAGGCCAAGCGCATTTGCATACCGCTGGAGTAAACGCGCACCGGCTGGTCGATGTAGTCTCCGATTTCGGCAAAGGCCTCAATTTCCGGCATCAGATGGGCGATCTCATCGACCCCGTAGCCAAGGAGCTGGCCCGCCATGAAGGCATTCTGACGGCCGGTGAAATCGGGATGGAAGCCCATGCCGAGCTCAAGCATCGCCGCAACACGACCGGTAATGTGCACTCCGCCAGTGGTGGGCTGGGTGGTACCAGTGATCATCTTGAGCAGGGTGCTTTTCCCCGCGCCGTTGATGCCGATGATCCCCACCGCCTCGCCGGGATTCACTGTGAAGTCAATGTCTTGCAACACCCAGTGCAGGTGGTGGCGACGCTGATGGAATGGACTGATCCACTCGGCCAGCCGAGCCCAGCGGCTGGGATACTTCTTGTAGGCCTTGCCTAGATGGGAAACTGTGATCGTGCCCATTACAGTTCATCCACCATTTCACCCGAGTGTCTGCGGAACAGGCGTAAGCCGACAGCACACAGTGCAAACGCGCATATCGTCATATAGGTCAGGCTGCTCCAAGCCGGCCATGTTCCCCTCACCAACACACCCTGAACCGCGCCAATGAAGGCGGCCAATGGATTGAACGCCATCAATGACTGCGTCCACGGCGGCAAGATGGTGGGAGAATAAACGATCGGCGTCAGCCAGAACCAGAACGTGACAATGATACCGAAGGCCTGGCCGACATCCCGGAAAAAGACGTTGAGCACCCCCAGCACCATGCCCAAGCCTGTCGAAAAAGCGACCAGCAGAACCAGCAGCGGAAACAATGCCAAGTAGGCCGAACCAGGAAAACTGCCGCTGATTAACAGAAAAACGGTGAACAACGAAAAAATAATGGTAAAATTTAGCAAAGCATTAGCAACCACCACGGCTGGTAAGCAGATGCGCGGAAATCTCAGCTTCTTCAGAAGATTCGCATGTTCGATGAACATCGTTTGCGACCGGCTCGTGATCTCGGCAAACAAGCCCCAGGAGAGAACGCCGGCGCAAAGGAAGATGCTATAGCCAAATGTATTGTCAACTCCTGGGAGCCTGGTACGCATGATTTGAGCAAAAATCACAGTATAAACAAGGATCGTGGCCAAAGGATTGACCACGTTCCACGCAAAGCCAAAGATCGAATTCTTGTATTTGCTCTCAAACTCTCGCTTCACACTGCTGGAGATGAATCCGCGGTAGGCCCAGAGTTCCCGGATCAATCGCATCAGTCAAAAACCTCCGATAGCACATGGGTAGATGATGGTCGCAAGACGTCTCATTGTTACGAAGGAACGAATGCAGTGCTTGAGTGCAAACTAATTTAAGCAAAAGGGCGAGCGGTACTAACATTCTCCATAGGAAGCAGTATCGACAATCTAGGTCATTGGATTGTCTTGATCCACACACCCTTAATCATACAATAACTCCCTTGGCCCCGGGCGTCACAAAGAAGCATCCTTGTGAATCGAAAGGCCTTGATGCTCGGTCTGATCGGAACGAGCCCAGGGCTGATTGAAAGTCTGATCAAGTCGCCCATCCTGGCCTGATCCCAGCCATTGTGAGCAGCTTGGCGATGTCGTGGGCCACCTCAGCCAGCCCAGCTCTCACCGAGTAGTGGCCGTGCAGCCCGAGCAGGTTGAGGGCCAGGGTCCTCAGCGTGGCCAGCACGGCAGCGCCGGGGCCGCCATAACGGTGTTCATCTTCATGGAGCTGGGTATCGCGGATCCAGTGCCAGCTTTCAATGCACCAGCGGTCCCTCACCAGTTGCAGCAGGGCTTTTGGCGTGGTGCGCAGGCTGGTGAGAAAAAGGTGCCGCTGGAGGGAGGGCTTGCCATGACGCTTGCCACTGACGACAAGTTCAACAATCCAGCTACTGCCGGGCCAGGCCTCGTTGATGAAGTCAGGAGCCTGTTTGGCCCTGAGTATCCAGGTGGTGTCGCGTCCATGGCTGCGTTCAGAAACCATTGCTGTGAGAGGGATCTTGCGGGAGTAGAGGAACTGCTCGCCGATCTGGCGATGCAGGGTCCTTTGGTTTGCTTTCACTGTGAGGAGGAAGTCGGCCCCCTGCTCCGTGAGCTGCCGAAAAACGGTTTCTGGGTATGAAGCGCGTCGGCCTGGATCAAGACGCCGTCGAGATCCATCGTGGCCAACAGCTCCCGCAGTACGGCACGCTCGTGAGATTCACGGGTGTCGTAGGTGGCCTGGGCAATGGCCACACCCAGGGTCTTGGAGTAGAGCGTCACCTGAGAAATGAACGCACCGCCGCCACCGTCGGTCTGGACAATCGAGCCGCGGAGTGTCTTGCCGTCGCACACGAGCTGATCAAGACCCATCGCACCACCTGGGATCTGGGCGAGCATCCACCCCTGCAGCTGCCGGCAGATCTCGGCCACATCAACCTGCAGGAACAGATAGCGGAAGGTGGAATCAGTGGGTGGCCGCCTGAGCTCAAGACCCAACGCCTGGTTCAGCGCAGCGTGATGGCGGAGGGCAAAGCGCTCCAGATCCCGCAGGCTCTGGCAGCCACTCAAGATCCCGAGGACCGCCACCAGGAGCAGAAACCACTGGGGGAAGCGCACCCCACGACGCATCCGTCCCTCTGGGATCGCCTGCAGAAAGCTGATCAGGTCGGCAGAGGCATTAGCAGGAGAGGGTTCTGGCAAAGAAGGGATCCATTCCCGCCGACCAAACCCAATGCTCGCAGCAACGCCAAGCTCGCTTGTGACAGACTTTCAATCAGCCCTGGGAACGAGCCAGAATAGATTCAACTCAATTACAATTAGCAGTAAGTAGGGCTGTAGCCATTCAGTGGTCGTGACAGCGAACATCGCTACGGCTGACCCTGACGGCGGCCTGATTGCCGGTTGTGTCTCATGTAGAGACTGCCTGAGACGAGAGCCCCTCCTGCCGGGATTTCAGAAGCGGACTGGTTGGCATGGCCGGCCAGTGCCCGTTTTCTGATCCTGCATCAACAGCAGGAGATTCAAGTGCTGCGCCAAGAGAACGAACAGCTCCGAGCTGAACTCACCGCCCTGGCGACGGAACTGGCCAGCCTGCGCGACCGGATCGGGCGAACGTCTCGCAACTCTTCCAAACCACCCTCCAGCGACGGGTAGGGTTTTAAGCCGTCTGAACGCCGTAAAGGCAGTGGCCGCAAGCGGGCTGGCCAGCCGGGCCATCCCGGATCCGGGCCGGAGCTGCTGCCGATCGAGCGGGTGGATGAAGTGCTGGAGTACCACCCCCAGGCCTGCCGCCGTTGCGGGCAGCTGCTGGACGGTGTGGGTCCAGATCCGCTGCGCCATCAAGTGATCGAGATCCCGCCGATCACACCGCTTGTGATCGAGCACCGGCTGCACCGGCTGGTCTGCCCCTACTGCTCGACCAGCACCTGTGCCACCCTGCCGGCGCATGTTGGGGGCAGCCGTTATAGGCCAAGGCTGAGTGCTCTGGTGGGCCTGTTTGGCAGTGCTTTCCCGTTGAGTTTCAGCAAGACCCAGGCGCTGCTCCATCAGCTGCTGGGGGTGGTGATCAGCCGCGCAGGGATTGCTGGGATCCGCCAGCGGCTGAGCCCAACCCTGGCCCCACCGGTGGCAGAAGCGCTGGCAGCTGCTCGGCAGCAGCCGGTGGCCTACGTCGATGAAACCGGCGCCCCCACAGGCAATGCCGACGGCCGCAATCCCGATGGCCGCAGAGGTTGGCAGTGGGTCATGGTCACCCCGGTGGCAACGGTGTTCCTGCAGGGCCTGAGCCGCTCGGCTGCAGCGGCCACGGAGCTGTTGGGGGACTCTTTTGGCGGAATCGTGGTGAGTGATCGGTTCTCTGCCTACAACCATCTGCCACTGGGGCAACGCCAGCTGTGCTGGGCGCACCTAATCCGTGATCTCACCGCTATCGCCGAACGCACAGGCGCCAGCGGTGAGATCGGAGCGGAGCTGCTAAGCCTGCAGCAGCAGCTGTTTGGGCAGTGGCACCGCTGGAAGGACGCCGCGATCGACTGGCCGCAACTCCAAAAGAACTGCCGGCCAATCCGACAGGCATTTGAGGCCACGCTGCAGCAGGTGGTGGAGCTGGGATACCAACGCGGCGAGCGAACGCCATGGGCCCAGACCGTTCGCACCTGCCAGCAACTGCTGCAACGCAGCGATGCCCTCTGGACCTTCCTGGAGCACCCTGGCGTGGAACCCACCAACAACGCCGCCGAAAGGGCCCTACGCCAGTCGGTGATTCAGCGCAAAATCAGTCACGGTGTCCAGTCGACCAGCGGCGCCATCTGCCGCAGCCGATTGCTCACGGTGACCACCACTCTGCGCCAGCAAGGCCGTGATGTCTGGCAGTTTCTGGAGCAGGCCTGGATTGCCCACCACCGCGGCGGACTAATGCCATCACTCCTGCCCAATACCTGAGCCGCTCAGCTCACAGCCTCAAGTCCTTGGTTGCTCAGCGCTGCGGGATCAGGACGATTGGCGCCATCGGCTTCCCGACCCCTGAATCGGTACTTGAAGTCTTACTAAAAGCCAAGTGAGGCACTGGCGCCTGTTAGCCCGGCAACACCCCCATCAAACTCCCCATCTCCAGCGCCTGCAGCGCGTAGCTCCAGCCCATGTTGCTCTTGATGCCGGCCCGCTCCAGTGCCTGCTGCATGGTGTCGGTGGTCAGAACGCCGAAGATCACCGGCACGCCCGTGTCGCGGGCCACGCTCGCCACTCCCTTGCTCACCTCGGCGCAGACGTAGTCGAAGTGGGGGGTGTCGCCTCGGATCACGGCCCCCAGGGTGATCAGCACCTGATAGCGGCCAGTGGCAGCGAGGCGCTGGGCGACCAGGGGAATCTCAAAGCTGCCGGGTACCCAGGCCAGGTCGAGCTGGCTGCTGCTGGGAGTCACATCGATCCCGTGCCGCGAGAGGGCATCCAGGCAGGCGCTCAAAAGCTTGCCTGTGACCAGGTCGTTGAAACGACCAACAACCACGGCAATCTGAAGGTCACTGACCTCGGTGAACCGTCCTTCAAAAACCGCCAATGGAACTCAGACCACGAAGTAGCTCATGCCCCAGTTGAGCAGAACGAGGACCAGCCAGGTTGCTCCTCCGAGCAGGATCAGGCGGTTGGAGCGGCCGCTGTCGTCGGTGCTGGCGTAGAGCACGGGCACGGCCACCACCAGGGCGAACGACATCACCACCAGGGCCAGAACGGTGAGGGTGTTGAGAATCTGCATGGAATCTGCGGGGCCTGGGCGGGCAGAAATGGATTGTCCCACGGCGTCTCTGGCTGCCTGGAAGGCGCCCTTGGATCCTTCACAACTTGTCGGGAGGTGACCCTCGTCTTACGATTGCCTCATCGATAACTTTGTTGTGGAATGGCGACGACGACAGTCTCTTCCAAGTTCCAGGTGGTGTTGCCCAAGGCGGTGCGTCAGCTCTACGACCTGAAACCAGGCCAGGTGCTTCAGCTGATCTGTCTGCCCGATCGCATTGAGCTCCTGCCCCTGCAGGCTGCCTCGGCCCTGCGCGGCTTCCTCAAGGGGGCGAACAGCTTTGAGCGGGAGCCCGATCGGCTGTGAGTGAAAGGCTCGTGGTGGATTCCTCAGGCTGGATCGAGTTCTTCACGGATGGCCCCAACGCTGACCCCTTCGCCGAAGCCATCGAGCAGCCGGAGCGCTTGGTGGTGCCCACCATCAGCCTGTTTGAGGTGTTCAAGTGGATCCTGCGTGAGCATGGCGAAGGCCCAGCCCTGCAGGCCATCGCTTTGATGCAGGGCGCTGAGGTGGTGGGCTTGAGCCCCGAAATCGCCCTCCATGGGGCCCAACTGAGCCTGGAGCTCAAGTTGCCCATGGCCGACAGCCTGATGCTTGCCACCGCACAGGCCTTTGGCGCCCTCTTGATCACCCAAGACTCGGATTTTCAGGGGCTTGCCGGGGTGCGCTGGCTGCCCAAGGTCGCGGGCTGAGCCTCCTACGATCGGGGACGTGCTGCAGGGGAAGCGTGGCGGGGGAAGCCCAGGAACAGCTTTCGCTGATGGCCGCCCCGACGCTGCAGGGATGTCTGTTCGGCCCTGCCGATGCCTCCACGGATCGATCACCCCAAGCTCCTGCCGGGGCCGATCCAGGAGAAGCTGATCCAGATGAAACCGGGCTCGACGACACAGCCCTGATCTCCCAGGCTGCCGCCAGGCCCCGTCAGCGCCAGGTCAGGCCCGAGGCGAGCCCAACGGAAACCAGCGCCGCCGATGGATCCGAACTGCCCCGTTGGCACCACCACAGCCTGTTGGATCCGGCGGCCCTGCCGCCGATGCTGCGCCACTACGTATCGCTCAAGGCGGCCCACCCCGATCGGGTGCTGCTCTACCGCCTGGGGGATTTCTTTGAGTTCTTTTTCGAGGACGCCCTGCTGCTCTCGCGCCTGCTGGAGCTGACCCTCACCGGCAAGGAGGCGGGCAAGGGGATCGGCCGCGTGCCGATGGCCGGCATCCCTCACCACGCCGCCGAGCGCTATTGCACCGAGCTGGTGCGCCATGGCCTGAGCATCGCCCTCTGCGACCAACTCGAAGCGGTGGCCGCCAAGGGCAGCCTGCTCAAGCGGGACATCACCCGGGTGATCACCCCCGGCACCGTGCTGGAGGAGGGCATGCTGGCCGCCCGTCGCAACAACTGGCTGGCGGCGGCGGTGGTCGAGCAGGGCCACTGGGGCCTGGCGATCGCCGATGTCAGCACCGGCGAATTCAGGGTCAGCGAGCGGGTGGGCAGCGACAGCCTCTACCAGGAGCTGCTGCAGCTGGAGGCCGCTGAGCTGCTCTGGCCGGCCGTAGAAGCGGCCTCTCCCAGCTGGTGCCCTGACGCTCTCCACCTCACCCGCCTGCCGCTCACGCCGTTTTCAGCGCCGGAGGCCCGCCGCACCCTGCTGGAGCGCTTTGAGCTGGCCAGTCTCGATGGCCTGGGCCTGGGCGAAGCGCCACTGGCGCTGCGGGCGGCCGGCGGTTTGCTTCGCTACCTCGATGACACCCAGCCAGGCCAGGGTGGCGAGCCGGGCGAAAGAGCGGATCGGGCTGATGGCCGCCGCGCCGTGGTGGTGCCGCTTGATCCCCCCACGCTCACGTTTGCTGGCGATCAGCTGGTGCTCGATGCCCAGACCCGCCGCAACCTGGAGCTCACCCGCACCCAGCGGGACGGCCAGCTGCAGGGCTCCCTGCTCTGGTCGTTGGATCGCACCATGACCGCCATGGGCGGGCGGGCCCTGCGCCGCTGGATCGAGCAGCCGCTGCGGGCTTTGGAGCCGATCCGTGCCCGCCAGGAGGCCGTCTCTGCCCTGGTGGCCCAGCGTCCCCTGCGTCAGGCCCTGCGCCGCCTGCTGCGGCCGATGGGGGATCTGGAGCGGCTGGCAGGCCGTGCCGGGGCGGGCAGCGCCTCAGCCCGGGATCTGGTGGCCCTGGCCGATGGCCTGGAGCGGCTGCCCCAGCTGGGCTCGCTGCTGGAAGCGGCGGACAGCCCCCCGCTGCGGGCGCTCCACCAAGCGGCCCCCGAGCTGGCTGAACTGGCCGCCAGCCTGCGCCATAGCCTCCAGGATCCGGCGCCGCTAAGCCTCTCGGAGGGTGGCCTGATCCATGACGGCGTCGACCAGACGCTCGATGGCCTGCGCAACCGCCTCGACGATCACCAGGCCTGGCTGGCTGAGCAGGAGGCCCAGGAGCGCCTGGCCAGCGGCATCCCCTCCCTGCGCCTGCAGTTCCACCGCACCTTCGGCACGTTCCTTTCGGTGAGCCGGGCCAAGGCCGCCACCGTTCCCGGCCACTGGATCCGGCGCCAGACGCTGGCCAACGAGGAGCGCTTCATCACGCCCGAGCTCAAGGCCCGCGAAGCGAAGATCCTGCAGCTGCGCGCCCGCGCCGCCGGCCGTGAATACGAGCTGTTCACCCAGTTGCGGGCGCTGGTGGGCGAGCAGGCCGCCCCGATCCGGGCCTGTGCCCGCCGGGTCGCGGCCCTCGATGCGCTCGCCTCACTGGCCGAGGTGGCGGCCCTCGGCGGCTACTGCTGCCCCGAGCTCAGTGATGACCGCGGCCTGTTCATTGAGGCCGGTCGCCACCCGGTGGTGGAGCAGCTGCTGGTGGCCGAGCCCTTCGCCGCCAACGACATCCATCTCGGTACGCCCGGCCAGCCCGACCTGATGGTGCTCACGGGGCCGAACGCCAGTGGCAAGAGCTGCTATCTGCGCCAGACGGGCCTGCTGCAGCTGATGGCCCAGATCGGCAGCTGGATTCCGGCCCGCTCCGCCCGGCTGGGTCTCTGCGACCGGATCTTCACCCGGGTGGGTGCCGTCGATGATCTGGCCGCCGGCCAGTCCACCTTCATGGTGGAAATGGCTGAAACGGCCAACATCCTGCACCACGCCTCCGACCGCTCCCTGGTGCTGCTCGATGAGATCGGCCGCGGCACCGCCACCTTCGATGGCCTCTCGATCGCCTGGGCGGTGGCCGAACACCTGGCTGAGGGCTTGCGGGCCCGGGCGGTGTTCGCCACCCACTACCACGAACTCAATGAGCTGGCCTCCCTGCTCCCCAACGTGGCCAATTTCCAGGTGATTGTGGAGGAAACCGGCGACAGGCTGGTGTTCCTGCACCAGGTGCGCCCCGGCGGGGCCAGCCGCAGTTATGGCATCGAAGCCGCCCGCCTGGCCGGGGTGCCGGCGCCGGTGGTGCGCCGTGCCCGCCAGGTGCTCGGCCGGATCGAGGCCAACAGCCATGTGGCCGTGGGCCTGCAGAGCGCGGCTGAACCCTCAATGGCCGAGGTTGAGCCCCTTAAGCCGAACGATCCAGATCCAGCCAGGCTCGCCGCAGCAGGGCATTGACGGCCGCAGCAGCGAGGCCGGCGCCGCCCCTGCTGCCCTCCAGCCGGATCTGGCTCAGGCCGCTCTCGGCCAGGTGACGCTTGCTGCGCTCCACCCCCACGAACCCCACCGGCATGCCGATCACCAGGGGCGGAACTGCCTCCCCCCTGGCGGCAGGCCCGGCGATCAGCTGCAGCAAGCGCTCCAGGGCGGTGGGGGCGCTGCCGATCAGCACCACCGCCCGTGGATGTGCAGCCAGCGCCGCCGCCATGCCCTCGGCGCTGCGGGTGCCCCCCTCCGGCGCCAGGGCGGGGGCCCAGTCGAGGATGGAGTGCACGGGGTTGGCGAAGGTGCGCCCGGCCATCGGCCTCACGGCCGCCGCTGCCATGGCGGTGTCGGTGAGGATCACGGCCCCGGCCGCCAGGGCGTCCATGCCCGCCTCACACGCACCGGGGCTGAAGCGCAGCGCTGGGCCAAGGGTCAGGTCGCCGCTGCTGTGCACCAGCCGCTCCAGCACGTCCTGGTGCACCCCATCGAGGCCGGTCGGCCCCAGGCATTGGCGGATGTGCCGCACGCTTTCGGTGAAGATCGGGTGATCCACGGCCTGCCCTGATGCCGATCCATCTCTACTGGGGAGACGACGAGGCCGGCCGGCAGCGGGCCGTCGACGCCCTGATCACGGCGGTGGTGGAATCCAGCTGGCAGAGCATCAACCTGACCAGGCTCGATGGCAACGATGGGGCCCAGGCGGCGCAGGCCCTCAGTGAGGCGCGCACGCCGCCCCTCGGTGGCGGTCACCGGGTGGTGGTGCTGCAGCGCAGTCCCTTCTGCAGCGCCTGCCCTGCCGATCTGGCTGGCCCCCTGGAGGAAAGCCTGGGGCTGATCCCCGAGCACACCCATCTGGTGCTGGTCAGCCCGGGCAAACCGGATGCCCGGCTGCGCACCACCAAGAGCCTGCGGGCCGTGGCCGAGGAGCAGAGTTTTGCCCTGCCGGCGGTCTGGGATGGCAGTGGCCAGCTGGACCTGGTGCGGCGCACGGCCCAGGGCCTCGGCCATGCCCTCACCCCCGAGGCGTTGGAGGCCCTGGCTGAGGCGATCGGCAGTGACAGTGCCCGCCTCGCCAGCGAGCTGGAGAAGCTGGCGCTCTATTGCTGCCAGCGGCCGATTGATGGCGCCGCCGTGGCGGCTCTGGTGGGCAGCCAGGCCACAACCAGCCTGCAACTGGGCGATGCCCTGCTGCGCGGCGATCTCGGCGAAGCGATCGCCCTGCTCGATCACCTGGTGACGGCCGGGGAGCCCCCCCTGCGGATCGTTGCGGCGCTCACCAGCCAGATCCGCGGCTGGCTCTGGGTGAGCCTGCTGGAGGCCCAGGGGGAGCAGGACGTGGCTGTGATCGCCCGGGCCGCCGGCATCGGCAACCCGAAGCGGATCTACGTGATGCGCAAACAGATCCGCGGCCGGCCCGCCCAGCTTTTTCTGGCCCTGCTGGGCCAGTTGCTGGAGATTGAGGCGTCGCTGAAGCTGGGAGCCAAACCTGGCGACGCCTTCCGCGATGGGCTGTTGGCGGCAGCCCCCCGATAATCAGCTCCTCACGACAGCGTTGCGCGCAGACCGGGATGGCCCTGCTGGTTCAGAAGTTCGGGGGGACCTCCCTCGGCAGCATCGAGCGAATCCAGGCCGTGGCCGGGCGCATTGCCGCCAGCCGCGAGCAGGGTTACGACCTGCTGATTGTCGTCTCGGCGATGGGCCACACCACCGATGAGCTCACCGGCCTGGCGCACGCCATCCATGCCGATCCACCCCAGCGGGAGCTCGACATGCTGCTGGCCACCGGCGAGCAGGTCTCGATTGCCCTACTGGCGATGGCCCTCCACGCCCTGGGGGTGCCGGCGGTCTCGATGACCGGCACCCAGGTCGGGATTGTCACCGAGTCGGCCCACGGCCGCGCCCGCATCCTTGAAGTCCGCACCGATCGGCTCAGGAAACTGCTCGACGATGGCTGCGTCGTGGTGGTAGCCGGCTTCCAGGGCACCAGCTGCGGCAGTGCAGGCACCCCGGAGATCACCACCCTGGGCCGGGGGGGATCGGACACCTCGGCCGTGGCCCTGGCGGCGGCGATGGGGGCGGAGGCCTGCGAGATCTACACCGATGTGGCCGGGGTGCTCAGCACCGATCCCCGCCAGGTGGCCGGGGCCCAGCTGATGGAGACGGTCAGCTGCAACGAGATGCTGGAGTTGGCCAGCCTCGGGGCGGCCGTTCTCCATCCCCGCGCCGTGGAGATCGCTCGCAACTACGGCGTGCCGCTGGTGGTGCGCTCCAGCTGGAGTGAGGCCGCCGGCACCCGCCTGACCAGCGGCTCGCCGCGACCGATCGGCAGTGGGGGTCTGGAACTGGGCAAGCCGGTGGATGGGGCTGAACTCGAGGATCACCAGGCCGTGGTCGCCCTCACCTACGTGCCCGATCGCCCCGGCGTGGCGGCCCTGCTGTTCGAAGCCCTCTCAAACGCCGGTCTGAACGTCGATTTGATCGTCCAGGCCACCCACTCAGGCGCCACCAATGACATCGCCTTCACCGTCAGTGAAGACCAGCTGGAGGCGGCCACAGCCGTTTGCCGCAGCTTGCTGGCAGAGCTGGGGGCCGATCAGACGGCCCTGACCAGCCAGGCTGGGCTGGCCAAGCTGAGCATCTCCGGGGCAGGAATCATGGGACGGCCTGGTGTCGCCGCCCGCCTGTTCGACACCCTGGCCCGCTACGGGATCAACCTGCGCCTGATCGCCACCAGCGAAGTGAAGGTGAGTTGTGTGCTGGAGGGCAGCCAGGCCTTCAAGGCCCTGCGGGCCACCGCCGAGGTGTTTGAGCTGCAGGATCAGCAGCTCCGCCAGAACCCGGTCCCCTGCAACCTCGGTGATCCCGCCGTGCGCGGTGTCGCCCTCGACCGCCACCAGGCCCAGGTGGTCGTGCGCCAGGTGCCCGATCGCCCCGGCAGTGCCGCCGCCGTCTGCCGCGCCCTGGCCGATGCCGGCATCAGCCTTGACACGATCGTGCAGTCGGAGCGCACCCACAGTTGTGAGACCGGCCCGGCCCTGCGCCGCGACATGAGCTTCACCCTGCGCCGCGACGACCTCGGCAGAGCCAGCCTGGCGCTGCAGCCGCTGCTGATGCAGTGGCCTGCCGCCAGCTTTGAGGAGGGGATCGCCATTGCCAGGGTGAGTGCGGTCGGTGCCGGCATGCCCTGCACTCCTGGCACCGCCGCGCGCATGTTCCGCGCCCTGGCTGAAGCGGGGGTGAACATCGAGATGATCGCCACCAGCGAGATCCGCACCAGCTGTGTGGTGGGCGAGGCCGATGGGGTTCGCGCCCTGCAGGCCGTGCACGCCTGCTTCGGTTTGGATGCGGCCTGCGTTGAGGCGGCCTGTTAGATGCACTGGCTGCGCCACCGCCGCTTGCTCGCCCTGGCCGCGAGTCTCGACGCCCTCGGGGTCAGCCTGTTGGCCGTTTGGATCGATCGGGCCCGCAGCGGCCAGATCGAACAACAACTTGGCCTGCTGCTGCTGATCGTGGCGATCTATTGGACCCTGGGCTGGTTGCTCGGCTCTTACACCCTGCTCAAGCAGGCCCGGCTGCGCTGGAGTCAGCTTGTGATCAGGGTGGGGATAGCCTGCCTCGGCACGGTGCTGGCGGCGGCAGTGCTGGGCTGGTTGCTCCAGGCCCCGCCTGCGATCACCCTGTTGCATCGGGGCAGCCTGATCCCCTTGTTCGCCTTAGCCGGCCTCTGGAGCGCCGGGGTGAGGCTGTGGATTCGGCGGCTGTCGCAGACCAACGGCGATGGGTCCTGGCTTGTGCTGGCCCTGGCGGAGGAGAAGGCCCCGGTTGGCTGCGAATGGCGGCGCCTCGGCCCCCAGCCACTGCCATTGATCGAAAGCCTGCCGGCCTCCCTGTCGATGCCAGAGGCCCTGGCAGGCCAGGGCCGGGTTCCGGCCGGAGTGGCCTTCAGCCCGGGGGTGCTCGCCCAGGCGAATCTCCAGGCCGATGTGGAGGCATTGGTGGGGCGCGGATGGTCGGTCACCACACTGGCCCAGCTGGCTGAGCGGGAGCTGCAACGCATCCCTCCCCAGTGGGTGGGTTCCCAGTGGCTGCTGTTCGCTGCTCGGATCGAAGCCAGCCGCTTCGGCTTTGAGCACCAGCTCAAGCGCTACGCCGATGTGTTGATCAGCCTGCTGTTGCTGCTGTTCAGCGCACCGTTGTTGGTTGTGGCGGCCCTGCTGATCAAGCTCGGGGATGGGGGCCCGATCCTTTATCGCCAGTGCCGCAGCGGCTTCCTCGGACAGCCCTTCATGGTGATCAAACTGCGCACGATGATCTCGGATGCGGAAGTTGCCCAGGCCGTCTGGTCGCAGCCCAACGATCAGCGCATCACAGCGGTGGGCAGCTGGCTGCGACGCACCCGCCTCGATGAACTGCCCCAACTTCTCAACGTGTTGCGCGGCGAGATGAGCCTGATCGGGCCGCGGCCGGAGCGCCCGGAACTGGAGGAGGAACTGGAGCGTCGCATCCCCCATTACCGGCTGCGGCACTGGGCCCTGCCTGGGCTGAGCGGCTGGGCTCAGGTGAACATGCCTTACACATCCTCAGTGGAAGATGCCGCCCTGAAACTCAGCTATGACCTCTTCTATCTGCGCAACAGCAACATCTGGCTGGATCTGTTGATCCTGTTCAAAACAATCAAGATCGTACTTAAAGCTGCGGGCCGTTAGGCATTGCTTGCACTGCTCTTCTGAGTGATCACTTCAGTGACGGCCCACCAGCTTCTGGCGCAGTTTCTTGATGCGGTCACGCAGGTTGCCGGCCTCTTCAAATTCAAGATTCTTGGCCGCCACTTTCATCTTGTCTTCGAGCTCGAGGATCACTTCCGGTAAGGCGTCGAGGGGCACATCCCTGTACAAGGCCCAATCGTCAACCACCTCCGGGATGTCATCGTTGAGCCGGCGGCTGAACTCAAGAGAGGAGAGGATCGAGTTGCCGGCCCGCTTGCCGGCCGGAGAGGGGGTGATTCCGTGCGTTTCGTTATATGTTTGCTGGATGACCCGGCGCCGTTCCGTTTCGGAGATGGCTTTGGCCATCGAGTCCGTGAGGTTGTCGGCGTAGAGCAGGGCTCTGCCATCCACATGGCGGGCGGCCCGGCCGATCGTCTGAATCAAGGAGCGCTCGGCCCGCAGGAATCCTTCCTTGTCCGCATCGAGAATGGCCACCAGAGAAACCTCCGGCAGGTCGAGGCCTTCGCGTAGCAGGTTGACACCAATAAGGGCATCAAAGAGGCCATTGCGGAGATCCTGAATGATTTCAATCCGCTCGATCGAGTGGATCTCCGAGTGCAAATAGCGGACTCGCACCCCATTCTCGGCCAGGTAATCGGTGAGATCCTCGGCCATCCGCTTGGTGAGGGTGGTGATCAAGCAGCGTTCCTGGCGCTCGGCCCGAACCCGGATCTCCCCGAGCAGGTCGTCGACCTGGCCCGCACTGGGGCGCACCTCCACAACCGGATCGAGCACGCCCGTCGGACGGATCACCTGCTGGGCCACCTGGCCAACACTCTGCTCCAGCTCCCAGGTGCCTGGGGTGGCCGAGACGAAGATCGTCTGGTGGGCTTTTTCCCAGAATTCCTCGGCCTTGAGCGGCCGGTTGTCGGCGGCGCTGGGCAGCCGGAAGCCGTGGTCGATCAGCACCTTCTTGCGGGCCTGGTCGCCGTTGTACATGGCGTGCAACTGGGAACAGGTGACGTGGCTTTCGTCCACCACCAGCAGCCAGTCATCGGGGAAGTAGTCGATCAGGCATTCCGGCGGAGTTCCCGCTTGGCGGCCGGCCAGGTGGCGGGCATAGTTCTCAACCCCGTTGCAGTAGCCCACCTCCTTGAGCATCTCCAGGTCGTAGGCGGTGCGCTGCTCCAGCCGCTGGGCTTCAAGCAGCTGGCCCTGGCTGTTGAGGACGTCGAGTCGTTGCTTCAGTTCTTCCCGGATAGCGGCGATGGCGCCTTCCAGTCGGTCTTTGGGTGTAACGAAGTGTTTGGCCGGATAGATGTTCACCGTCTCCAGGCTCTGGAGAATCTCACCGGTGGTGGGATCCACATAACGGATCGCCTCCACCTCATCACCGAACAGTTCGATTCGCACCAATCGGTCTTCATAGGCGGGGCCGATCTCGAGCACATCGCCCTTGATACGGAAGCGACCTCGGCTCACGTCGATATCATTGCGCGAATACTGGTTATTCACCAACTCCCGCAGGGAGCCGCGCAGATCGAGGCTCTCGCCCACCTGAAACTTGACGGCGGCCTTGAGGTATTCCGAGGGGATGCCGAGCCCGTAGATGCAGCTGATCGAGGCCACCACAATCACGTCCCGCCGCTCGAACAGGGAGCGGGTGGCCGAGTGACGCAGCATGTCGATCTCTTCGTTGATCGAGGCCGTCTTGGCGATGTAGGTGTCCGAGACCGGCACATAGGCCTCGGGCTGGTAATAGTCGTAGTAGGAGATGAAATATTCGACGGCGTTGTTCGGGAAGAATTCCCGCAGCTCGTTACAGAGCTGGGCCGCCAGTGTTTTGTTATGGGCGAGAACCAGAGCTGGCCGCCCCGTGCGCTCGATCACATTGGCGATCGAAAAGGTCTTGCCGGTGCCGGTGGCACCCAACAAGGTCTGGAAGCGCTCCCCACCATCCACTCCCTTGGTGAGAGCGGCGATGGCGGAGGGTTGGTCGCCTTTCGGTACGTAGGGCGCCTGAAGATCGAATCGGGCCATGCCCGTGGGAAATCAGGCGGAGCCTGGAGAATGGGGCAATCAGTCTACGGAGGGTTCAGGCCACACCGCCGCTCACCAGGGTCATGGCCCGGGTCAGGCCCACATCCAAACCGAGCAGTCGCAGGATCAGAGCGCTCAGAACGCTGTACACCAGGGCACCGAGAATGGCGCTGACCAGCCCGTTCTTGAGCTGGAAGCCCTTGATCAGCCAGGCCGCCAGGGCGAACAACACGATGGTGATTAGCCAGTTGAACAACAGCGACACCGGGCTGATCAGGCCACCGAGCGACGTGACAGCCCAGATCGGCCCGAGCAGGAGCCGCAGCGGAAAGATCAGCAACGTGCCCAGCAGGCCGATCACGACCGCCGAGAGCAACGCCGTGCCGAAGTTCGCCATGACCACGCCGAGGGGCAGGGCCGCGACGATCAACAGCACCACGGCCCGGATCGGCCATTGCAGCAGCCAGATGAAAGCACCCATGGATCAGGGAAAGCAACGCTGTAACCGTAGGCAGCGAAGGGCCATGGCGCCAGAACCAGGCGGTCCACTGCCATGGACTGTTACTGGATCAAGAAGCGATCCCAACCGCCAGCGGTGCGCCCAGGGCTTCGCGCAGGCTGCGCACCGCGGCTATCATGGCCGGCTCATCATCGAGGCGGCTCACCGCTGAGCCGACGCCCACACCGCTGGCCCCTGCGGCGATCGCCAGCGGCAGGGTCACCGCTGAGAGGCCCGAGGCGCAGAGCACCGGCAGCGGCGCCTCCAGTGATTGCAGGGCCCGGCTGATCGCATGGGCTGCGGCCAGGGTCGGAGCCGCCTTCTCGATCAGCCCCAGGGTGCCGGCGCTGAACGGACGGGCTGCGGTTCCCCCCTCGGTCTGGATCAGGTCGGCACCAGCCGCCGCCAGATCGATCGCCAGCTGCTCCTGTTGATCCAGGGGAAGGATGTGGGGAACGGTGACCGAAAGCACCACGCTTGGAAGCAGCCGACGGGTCCGGCGGGTCAAGGAGAGCACCTCGTCGGCGCCGAAGCGGCGGCCCAGGGGGTAAAAAGCATCGAAGTTGCCGATCTCCACGATCGTCGCTCCGGCGGCCACAGCCGCCGGAAACAGGTCAGGATCCACCGCTGATGCGCAGATCGGCAGCCCGGAAACCTTGGCTGCCAGCTGAACCAAAGCGGGGTCGCAGGCCACATCGATCAGATCGGCGCCCCCACCGCCGGCGGCCCGGCTGATGCGCTCCACCGCCAGCGGATCGCGATTGGTGAGCCCCGTGATCACCTTCAACAGACGCCGTGACACCAGCGCCGCATGGAGTTCGGCGGGCAGGCTGGAGAGACGCGACATCGGCAGGGTCAGCAAGTGGCAGCCATTCTCCCACCTGAAAGCACACCAGCCCAGACCAGTCCCCGGCATCCAGGGCCGGGCTGGGGGCCCCTGCACCGGCGGCTGCATCGGCAGTTATTGGCAGACCCATTCCTCCTGCCCAGGGGAGAGCGGTTGCTGGTGGCTGTCTCCGGCGGCCAGGATTCGATGGCGCTGATCCGGCTGCTGCTTGATCTGCGCCGTCTGCACCACTGGGAGTTACGGCTCTGGCACGGGAACCATGGCTGGCGGCCGGAAGCCGCCGCCCAAGCGGAGGCCCTGGCTGACTGGGCTGGGTCGTTGGGCTTGCAGGTCCAGCAGGATCAGGCGCAGCCGCCACCGAGCAGCGAAGCCGCCGCCAGGGACTGGCGCTACGCCCAGCTTGAACATTGGGCAGCCGAGCTGGATTGTGGCCATGTGGTCACCGGTCACACCGCCAGCGACCGGGCCGAAACCGTGCTGCTGAATCTGGCCCGGGGCGCCGATCGGCGTGGGCTCAGCAGCTTGCGCCGCCGTCGCCGTTTAGGGGAGAGCCGCTGGCTGGTCCGCCCGCTGCTGAGCCTGAGCCGCGAGGAGACGGCAGACTTTTGTGCCGCCTGGGAGTTGCCGGTCTGGATCGATTCGAGCAACGCCAGCCCCCGCTTCAGCCGCAACCGCATCCGCCACGACGTGATGCCCGTGCTGGAGGCCCTCCATCGCGGCGCCAGCCGCAGGATCAGTGCCCTGGCCGAACGCCTTGAGCAGTACCCGGGCGAGGAACTACTGGGCCTGGCCCTGGTGCCGCTGCTGGATCCAGCCGAGCCGAGACGGTTGTGCCGCCAACCCCTGCAACGGCGTAGCCCGGCCTGCCAGGAGTTGCTGCTGCGCCATTGGCTGGAGCAGGAAACTGGTAGGAGTCCGGCGTCGCGAACGCTGCTGGAGCTCTGCCGCAGCTTGCGCAGCTCTTGCGAGCCTGGCAGCCTCAACCTGGGCGGGGGCTGGCGGCTGGCGTGGCAGGCCCAACACCTTCTGCTTCTGGAGCCAACAGTCCGATGACGTCAGACCGTTTCGATTCCGACGCGTTCGATCAGTCCTACAAGGAGGTGGAACTCGCCTACAGCGAGAGCCGTTTCCAGAAGGCCTTTCGCCAGGCTGATGCGTTGCTCAAGCAGCAAGCACCAGAGGAAGGAGACCCCAGGACCCAGCGCCTTCAACTAATCCTTGGCCATATCCACCTGCATGGACTGCAGGAGCCTGAGCTGGCCATTCCGCTTTACCAGACCGTTCTGGAAAGCGGAGACAGTGCCACTTACAAGGAGCTGGCCGAGCAGGGTCTGGCGTTGTGTCAGGAGGCCCTAGCCGCACGTGACATGAGTGAGAAACCCGATCTGCTCGCGGCTGACCAGGGCGTCGCTCCGGCTATGCCATGGCTGGATCAGCCAGAGGCGCTTGACCCGAGCCCGAAAGCCGACCTGAGGATCGAAGCGGTCAGCGTCGATGAACTCAGGCCGGTGGCGACGGCAGAGGAGAGCGAACTGGCCCAGGGCCTGTTGCGCGTGGTGTTGGGCTGAGGCTTCAGCCGGCGGCGGTGGAGCGGCGGCGACGCACCCGGTTGGCGGGCATCTCCGGCTCAGCTGGCACAGAGACCGCTGGGGCTGCTTTGACCACGGGGGTCACGGCTGCAGCCGGAGCTGCGGTAGCTGTTACTGCTGCCGGGGCCGGCAGGGTGGCCACGGCTTGGCGCGCGCCAGCCGGAGCGGCTTCGCTGCGGGAGCCGACGTTGCGGATGATCTCCCGGCTGGTTTCCCGACCGCCCTGGCGACCACCCCGACCAGCCGGACGGCTGTCGGGCTCGGCATCGGCACGGCCCTTGTAGGCGGGCGTCCCGGCCGGTGCCGGTTGAACCAGGCAGATGATCAGAGGTTCCACCTGCAGCTCGCGGCGCAGGCGGCGCTGCAGGCCCACCTCGATTTCGCGTTGCACCCCCACCCAATCCACATCGGGGGCGGTGCCACCGGTGTGGCGGCAGAGCTGGTTCCAGCGGTTCTCGAGCACCCATGTGATTTCCCTCTCTGCCCAGATCGAGAGTTTGCGGGCATCGGCGGTTGTGACCACGCCCCGCAGGTTGACCCGTGGCGGTGCACCCATGGCCCCGTCGGTGCTGATCACGGTCAGCAGGGTGATCACGCCGTCTTCGGCGAGTTGCTGGCGTTCTTTCAGCACGCGGGCATCAACAATGCCGTTGCGGGACGCATCGAGCAGTTCGATGCCGGCCTTGACCGGATCACCCTTACGGATGGAATCGGGGGTCAGTTCGACCACGTCGCCGTTGTCGATGATCAACATGTGATCGGCCGGCACACCCATCGATTGGGCGGTCTTGGAGTGAGCCACCAGCATGCGGTGCTCACCGTGAACCGGAACGAAGTACTTGGGCCGGGTGAGGGCAATCATCAGCTTGTGGTCTTCCTGGGAGCCGTGCCCGGACACGTGGATGCCCTCGCCCTTGCCGTAAACAACCTTGGCGCCCAGCATCATCAGCCGGTCAATGGTGTTGACCACGGAGATGGTGTTGCCCGGAATCGGGCTGGCCGAGAAGATGATCGTGTCGCTGGCTTTGACCTGCACCTGGGGGTGCTCGCAACGGGAGATGCGGCTCAGGGCAGCCAGCTCCTCGCCCTGGCTGCCAGTCATCAGCAGCAGGGTTTCACGGTCGGGTAGATCACGGATCTGCTTGATCGGCACGAACAGTTCATCAGGGCAGCGGATGTAACCGAGTTCCCGGGCCTTGGCGATCACGTTGAGCATGGAGCGGCCGAGCAGGCCCACCTTGCGGCCATGCTTCATGGCCAGTTCGAGAATCATCGAAACCCGGTGCACCGAGCTGGCGAAGGTGGTGACGATCACCCGACCTTCGGCCTTGGCGAAGTTGCGATCCAGGTTCGGGAACACGGCCCGCTCCGGGAGCGTCGAGCCGGGAAGCTCGGCGTTGGTGGAATCACTGAACAGGCAGAGCACGCCTTGTTCGCCGTAATGGGCCATCCGCTGGATGTCGAAGTATTCGCCATCCACGGGCGTGTGATCGAACTTGAAGTCGCCGGTGAAGACAATCACACCCACTGGAGTGGTGATCGCCAGGCTGAAGCTGTCGGCGATGGAGTGGGTGTTGCGGATGAACTCCACTTGAAAGTGCTGGCCCACCTTGACGATGTCGCGGGGGCTCACCGTCTGGATGATGGTGCGATCGGTGACCGCCGCTTCCTCCATCTTCCCTTGCAGCATCGACATGGCCAGGCGTGGGCCATAGATCACCGGAATGCTGAAGTTCTTGAGGTGATGCGGGATGCCGCCGATGTGATCTTCGTGGCCGTGGGTCACGATCATGCCGCGGATGCGCTTCTGGTTTTCGCGCAGATAGCTGGTGTCGGGCAGCACCACATTGACGCCGTGCATGCCATCACTGGGGAAGGCCAAGCCGGCATCGACGAGCATCAGCTCATCGCCGTACTCGAACACGCAGGTGTTCTTGCCGATTTCATGGAGGCCGCCGAGGGGAATCACCCGCAGGGTGGGCTTGTTGCCGTTGGTGCTTGTGGGCATGGGTTGGGAATCCGGGGTGGTCCCGGGAGAGGGAAAACTTGGGGGTGCTGAAGCTGAAATCACCGGGCCAGGCTGCACCGGAGAGAAGCCATCGCGTCAGGTAGGACGCAGGGCAGCCAGGGCGGTGGTCAGGCGGTCGCGCACGTCGCTGTCAGCGGAAACAAGGGGAAGCCGGGGGGCGCCGACGGCCCAGCCCTCAAGCTCCAGGGCGGCCTTGACGGGAATCGGATTGGTGCAGGAGAACAGGGCCCGGCAGAGGGGCAGCAGCTGATCGTGAATGGCCAGGGCGCCGGGATGGTCACCGCCCAGGAAGGTCTGGATCATCTGCTGGATCTGGCGCCCGACCAGATGGCTGGCCACGCTGACCACACCAACGGCTCCGACGGCCAGCATCGGCAGGGTGAGGGCGTCATCACCGCTGTAGACCGCCAGACGGGAGCCGCAATGCTGGCGCAGGCGGCTCACCTCATCGGTGCTGCCGCTGGCCGCCTTGAAGCTGACCACGTTGGGCAGGTCCATGAGGCGGGCGGCGGTTTCCGGCGCCAGGCTGCAGCCGGTCCGACCGGGGATGTTGTAGAGCATCACCGGCAAGGCTGGCGCCGCGGTGGCGATCGCCCGGAAATGGGCTTCGAGGCCGTCCTGGGGAGGCTTGTTGTAATAAGGAACCACCACCAGCGCCCCATCCGCCCCGTGGGCCTGGGCCTGGCGGATCGCCTCCACCGCTTCGCTGGTGCAGTTGCTGCCAGTGCCGGCGATCACATGGGCCCGATCAGCGACGGCGCGCTTGACGGTGGCAAGCAGTTGATGCTGCTCCTGCCAGCTGAGGGTGGGCGATTCACCCGTGGTGCCGGCGACCACCAGACCATCGGAGCCATGGCTCACCAGGTGTTCGGCCAGCCTGGCCGCCTGGGGCAGATCCACGGAACCATCGCTGGCGAAGGGGGTCACCATGGCGGTGATCACGCGCCCGAATGGAGCGGTGCTGGCGGCTATGGCACTCAAAGCACACCTCCGGCTACGGCTGAGTGGGCTGGGTGAGCGGCCTGGGCGGCTGGATGGAGCAACAGCTCGGCGATCTGGATCGCGTTGAGGGCAGCGCCCTTGCGGATCTGATCGCCGCAGAGCCAGAGCTCAAGGGCGTTGGGGTCGCTGAGGTCCTGACGGATCCTGCCGACCGCCACCGGGTCCCGCCCGGTGACATCGGTGGGCATCGGGAAGCGGTTGGTTTCAAAATCTTCGATCAGCTCGACGCCGGCCGCCGCCGCCAGGGCCGCGCGCGCCTCCTCCAAAGGGAAGGGCTCGGTGAAGGCGATGTTCACCGATTCGGAGTGGGCCCGCAACACCGGAACCCGAACGCAGGTGGCGGACAGCCGCAAGCCCGGCAAGCCGAGGATTTTGCGGGTTTCATGGAGCATTTTCAGCTCCTCCTCGCAGTAGCCGCTGGGCTGAAGCGGTGAGTTGTGCAAGAAGAGGTTGAACGCCAGGGAGTGGGGCAGCACGGTGCTCACCGCTTCGCCGCCATCAAGCACGGTGCGGCTGAGCTGGCGCAGCTCCTCCATGGCGCGGGCGCCGGCCCCACTCGCGGATTGATACGTGCTCACCACCACCCGCTCGATCGCCCGGTGGGCCTGCAGCGGAGCCAGGGCCAGGCAGAGCAGGATCGTGGTGCAATTCGGGTTGGCGATCAGGCCCCGATGGCGGATGGCAGCCAGCGGATTCACTTCCGGCACCACCAGCGGAACGTCTGGATCGAGGCGAAAGGCGCTGGAGTTGTCGATCACGATCGCCCCAGCGGCCATGGCCACAGCAGCCCATTCCCTGGAGATCGAACCGCCAGCCGAAGCCAGTACCAGATCGACACCGATGAACGATGCGGCGCTGACCGCCTGCACCGTCAGGGTCTCCCCGTTCCAGCAGATGGTTTGGCCAGCCGAGCGGGGCGAGGCCAGCAAACGCAGTTCGCGGATTGGAAAGTGGCGCTCGGCCAGCAGCTCCAGCAACTCCTGACCAACGGCGCCGGTGGCACCGAGGATCGCCACGGTCAGGGGACGGTCGGGGAGTTGGGAGGGAGGTGCGGCGGTGGTCAAGGGCAGCGGGGAATCGGTACGGAGGAGGGAGAAATCAGTGGGCTAGGGCCAGGCTGAGGGTTGCTGTTCGCGTCGCTCTGGTGCGTCAAGACCATGGACTCAACCAGGTTTGTGGCCCGATGCTTCCGCCTGATGAAGGGGGAATGGGGCTGGGAAGCCTGAGTTGAAAATCGAGAATGGCCGAAGCGCTGGTCGGTGGCTGAGCGGAGAAAAGGCTGTAAATTGAAGGTTGCGTTAGGTGCTGAGAAATGAAAAGAAAAAGCTGATCAACTGAGCGAGCATCCGATGAATCACAGGGCACTGACAGGCCTCTATGAATTCAGGCTTATTCAATCAAGCCTGCCCAGATCTGTCCCAGATCCGTGAAAAACCTTGCCGGTTTCAGTCACGTCGTCGTTCTTTAACCATAGTACCCAGAACTGCTTCTCTGTTGTCAAGATTCTGGGTTGTCAAGCCGCTGAGCGGTTGCCCGGCACGCCGATGGCAGAGCCCGGTTTGCAGAGCCTGTTGCATGGGTTTCTAGGATCAAAGGCTGTCCTGCATTGCCGGTCCGGCCGGTTCAGCCATGAGCTCCGCCCTGAAGGTCAAGACCAGCCCCCGTCCCGGCAGCCGCTTGGCGCTGGAGGTGGAGATCCCGGGCGGCCGCTCCAAGGCCAGCTACGAAGCAGCGGTGACCAAGCTCAGCCGCAGCGTGCGTCTGCCGGGCTTTCGCCAGGGCAAGGTGCCCCGTCCGGTGTTGCTGCAGCAGATCGGCCCCCTGCGCATCCGCGCCACGGCCCTCGAGGACCTGGTCGATAGCGTCTGGCGCGATGCCCTCGAGCAGGCAGCCATCGCTCCGCTCAGCCAGCCTGAATTGAGCGAGGGATTCGAGGCCCTGCTGGCCCGCTTCAGCCCCGGAGAGGAACTGACCCTCACCCTCGAACTCGACATCCAGCCCTCCCCCAGCCTGCGCACCACCAAGGGCCTGGTGGCGGAGGCCGAAGCTGTGGCCTACGACCCGGCCCGGATCGAGGAATTGATTGAACAGTCGCGGAAGCAGTTGGCCGCGCTGGTTCCTGTGGAAGATCGCCCCGCCGGCCGTGGTGACCAGGCCGTGGTCAGCTTCAGCGGCACCTATGTCGACAGCGGCGAAGCGATCGAAGGTGGCAGCGCCGACGACCTCGAAGTGGAACTCGAAGAGGGCCGGATGATCCCGGGTTTTGTCGAAGGGATCCTCGGGATGGCCCTGGGCGAGAACCGTGAGGTCAGCTGCCGCTTCCCCGACGACTACCCCCAGGAAGACGCGCGCGGCCGGGAAGCCTGTTTTGCCATGACCCTGAAGGATCTCAAGGCTCGCGAGCTGCCCGAGCTCGATGATGCCTTCGCCCAGCAGGCCAGCGAAAAGGCGACCCTCGCTGAGATGCGGGCCGATCTGGAACAGCGCCTTCGCGATGATTCCGAGCGCCGTTCGCGCAACAACCGCCACGAGGCCCTGCTCGCCGCCCTGGTGGAAGAGCTGGAGGTGGAGCTGCCGGAAACCCTGATCCAGCAGGAGATCCGTGCCTTGATCGAGCAGACCGCCAGTCAGGTGGCCCAGCAGGGCATGGACATCAAGAGCCTGTTCACCCCGGAGCTGGTCCGCAGCCTGATGGAAAGCTCGCGCCCGGAGGCCGAGCTGCGCCTGAAGCGCAACCTGGCGCTTGAGGCTCTGGCGACGGCAGAGCAGATCGAGGTCGAGGCCGGGGCGATCGACGCCAAGCTCAAGGAGGTCAGCAGTGGCCTCAAGCAGCAGGAAAGCATCGATCCGGCCCGGCTGCGCGCAGCCCTGGCTGAAGATCTGCTCCGCAACAAGCTGCTCGACTGGCTGGAGGAACACAGCACGGTTACGGAGAAAGCACCTGACCAGGCCGCTGACCAGGCCGCCGATGGGCCCGATGACGGTCAACCCGCCAGCGGCGAGGGCTGAGTCGGCCATAGATTGCAGCCTCCACCCGTTCCATTCGTGCCTGCCGCGTGATCAACGCCTCTCGCCCCCATCCGATCCGTAGCCAGTGGCAGGGACCCTTCCCTGCGGCGGTTTCAGGGGCTGCCCGCCCGCTTGCTCCCCAGGGCGCTCCCGGTGTGTTGCCCACCGTGGTGGAGCAGTCGGGCCGGGGAGAGCGGGCTTTTGATATTTATTCCCGGCTGTTGCGGGAGCGAATCATCTTCCTGGGTACTGGCATCGACGACGCCGTTGCCGATTCCCTGGTGGCGCAGCTCCTCTTTCTCGAAGCCGAAGACCCAGACAAGGACATTCAGATCTACATCAACTCACCGGGAGGTTCGGTCACCTCGGGTCTGGCCATCTACGACACCATGCAGCAAGTGGCCCCTGATGTGGTCACGATCTGCTATGGCCTGGCCGCCAGCATGGGGGCCTTCCTGCTGACCGGTGGAGCCAAGGGCAAGCGCCTGGCCCTTCCCAGCGCGCGGATCATGATCCACCAGCCGATGGGTGGTGCCCAGGGCCAGGCCGTCGATCTCGAAATCCAGGCCAGGGAAATCCTCTACCTCAAGGACACCTTGAACAGCCTGATGGCTGAACACACCGGCCAGCCACTGGCCAAGATTGCCGAAGACACCGATCGCGATTACTTTCTTTCTCCACCTGAAGCCGTCGCCTACGGCCTGATCGATCGTGTCGTGGATGACGAGACTCCAGCCGATGCCGAACAGGTGGGAGCCAGCCTGGCCTGAGCTCTACCGTTGCATCGACGCGATCGACATTCCCCCGCGCTTTCGCCGCAGCTTTCCCCTTCGCTCTGAAGCCTCCGCCTGATGGCCAAGTTCGACGCCTATCTGAAGTGTTCGTTCTGCGGCAAGTCCCAGGAGCAGGTGCGCAAGTTGATCGCCGGGCCCGGGGTCTACATCTGCGATGAATGCATCGATCTCTGTAACGAGATCCTTGATGAGGAACTTGTTGAGGTTCAGGGCGGTACCCGGCCCGCTGCGGATACGGCCCGCAAAGCCGCGCCGAAAAAAACCGCCAAGCCAGCTCCCACCCTGGCCACGATTCCCAAGCCCCTGCAGATCAAATCGTTTCTCGATGCCCAGGTGGTGGGCCAGGAGGAGGCCAAGAAAGTGCTCTCCGTGGCTGTCTACAACCACTACAAGCGCCTGGCCTGGCAGGGCGATGGCAATGGCGAGATCGATCGCACCGCCACCCGGCTGCACAAATCCAACATCTTGCTGATCGGCCCCACCGGCTGCGGCAAGACCCTGCTGGCCCAGACCCTGGCCGAACTGCTTGATGTGCCGTTTGCGGTGGCGGATGCCACCACGCTCACCGAAGCGGGCTACGTCGGTGAAGACGTGGAGAACATCCTGCTGCGGCTGTTGCAGAAGGCGGATATGGATGTGGACCAGGCCCAGCGCGGCATCATCTACATCGACGAGATCGACAAGATCGCCCGCAAGAGTGAAAACCCCTCGATCACCCGGGATGTCTCGGGTGAGGGGGTACAGCAGGCCCTGCTGAAGATGCTGGAGGGCACCGTCGCCAACGTGCCGCCCCAGGGGGGCCGCAAGCATCCCTACCAAGACTGCATCCAGATCGACACCAGCCAGATCCTGTTCATCTGTGGTGGTGCTTTCGTGGGTCTCGACGATGTGGTGCAGCGGCGGCTGGGCCGCAATTCGATCGGCTTCCTGCCCAACGACGGCCGCGCCCGCCACCGCAACCAGAAGGAACAGCAGGCGGCCCATGTGCTGCGCCACATGGAGCCCGAAGACCTGGTTCGCTACGGCCTGATTCCAGAGTTCATCGGCCGCTTGCCGGTCAGCGCGGTGCTTGAACCCCTCGATGTGCGCGCCCTCAAGGCGATCCTCACCGAGCCGCGCGATGCACTCGTCAAGCAGTTCCAGACCTTGCTGAGCATGGACAGTGTCCAGCTGGAGTTCGAGCCCGAGGCCGTCGAGGCGATTGCCCATGAGGCCCACCGGCGCCGTACCGGTGCCCGAGCCCTGCGCGGCATCATCGAAGATCTGATGCTCGACCTGATGTATGACCTCCCGACCAGCACCGATGTCAGCACCTTCACGGTTACCAGGGAGCTGGTCGAGCAGCGCGGCAAGGTCAAGGTGCTGCCCCATCCCAGTGTGATCAAGCAACAGGAGTCGGCCTGAGGCCGGAAGGACGCCGCCATGGCCGCCGCTGACCATCTGCAGGTGCCTCGCCAGCATGGTCTGTTCGACCATCACGGCATCGACCTGGGCGACGGCACTGTCGTCCACTACCTCGAAGGCAGCCAGATCCTGCGCAGTCCGCTCGAGCAGTTCCGCCGCGGCGAAGACGCCACCGTGGTGTCCTACGACCCGGCCGCCATCTCCCCTTCGGGCGTGACCCTCAGGCGGGCCATGGGCCGGCTCGGCGAGCAGCGCTACAACCTGGTGTTCAACAACTGCGAACACTTCGCGATCTGGTGCAAGACCGGCCACCACCGCAGCACCCAGGTGGAGGACTGGCTGCGCAACGGCAGCTTCGGCGCCCTCGCCATCGGCCAGTTCGTCCCAGCGGCCCTGCTGGTGGCCGTTCGTCTGCTCCTGCGCCAGGGCCTCTCGCTCGATAACGGCCGCGACCTGGCCCTGAAGAGCCTGGAGCAGCTCGATGGCCTGCGCCAGCGCCTGCAGCAGCGGCTTGAGCAGGAACTGGAGCAGGCGGAGCTGTGGTGGTCGAGCAAGAAAAGCGCCGACCAGTTCGGCAGGCTGCAGCTGCAGGCCCAGAACCTGGCCGACCAGCTCGCCACGGTGGAGGAGCTGGAAGGAAGGCTGCAGAAGCTGATCGGAGAGGGGACATCCGGCCCGGGACCCACCGCCCCATGAGCGAGGCCCGCGCCTATGAACCGCTGCACCAGAAGTACCGGCCGCAGCGGTTCGACCAGCTGGTTGGCCAGGAGGCGATTGCGGCCACGCTGCGTAACGCCCTGCTGCAGAACCGGATCGCCCCCGCCTACCTGTTCAGTGGCCCGCGGGGCACCGGCAAGACCTCCAGTGCCCGGATCCTGGCCCGTTCGCTGAATTGTGGCGCCAGCGCCGCCCCCACCCCGGAACCCTGCGGGGTCTGTGAGATCTGCCACTCGATCACCGCAGGCAACGCCCTCGATGTGATCGAGATCGACGCGGCCTCCAACACCGGCGTCGACAACATCCGCGAGCTGATCGAGCGTTCCCGTTTCGCACCGGTCCAGGCCCGCTGGAAGGTCTACGTGATCGACGAGTGCCACATGCTCTCGACCGCGGCCTTCAACGCCCTGCTCAAAACACTGGAGGAGCCGCCGCCCCGGGTGGTGTTCGTGCTGGCCACCACGGATCCGCAGCGCGTCCTGCCGACGATCCTCTCCCGTTGCCAGCGCTTCGATTTTCGCCGCATCCCGCTGGCGGCCCTGGAGGGCCACCTGCGCTACATCGCCGAGCAGGAGCAGATCGGCATCACCCCGGAGGCCCTGCAGGTGGTGGCGCAACGGGCCCAGGGAGGGCTGAGGGATGCGGAGAGCCTGCTCGACCAGCTCAGCCTGTTGCCGGCTCCGATCGAAGTCGGGGCGATCTGGGAGCTGCTCGGGGCCGTGCCGGAGCAGGAACTGCTCAACCTGGGCATGGCTCTGGCTGCCTTTGAGCCCCTGGAGCTGATCGAGGCCTGCCGCCTGCTGCTTGACCGCGGCCGCGAACCTTCCGCGGTGCTCCAGGGGCTGGCCTCCCTGTTGCGCGATCTGGTGTTGGCCGTAGCCGCCCCGGATCGGCCCGAACTGAGCAGCCTTTCCCCCCAGTACCGGCCCCAGCTGCTTGAGCTGGCCCAGCGGCTCAGCAGTGATCGGTTGCTGCGCTGGCAGAGCCAACTGAGGGGCAGCGAACAACAATTGCGCCAGAGCATCCAGCCGCGGCTCTGGCTGGAGGTGTTGCTGTTGGGGTTGCTGGCCGAACCAGCAGCCGTTGCCATCGCCAAGCCGGTACACCCAGCTCCCTCAACCGCCCCTCGCGTTCAGGCCGCCCCTCTGCCCGTCCCCCGATACGCCGCTCCTCCGCCCCTCGCCCCTGAACCCAGCCCTGATCCGCCGCCGCTTCCCGTTGGGGTGCCAGATGCGACCAGCCAGAACCTGGCTGAGTTGTGGCAGCAGATCCTTTCCTGCCTGGAGCTGCCTTCGACGCGCATGTTGTTGTCCCAGCAGGCGTCGCTGGCGCGGCTCGACAGCCAGCGGGCCGTGGTGCAGGTCAGCGGAAACTGGATCCCGATGGTGCAGAGCCGGTTACCCCTGCTGGAGAAAGCACTGCTGAGTGCGCTGGGCAGCCCGCGCCAGCTGCTGCTGGAAAGCCACCAGGGCCCTGCAGTCCAACCTGTGGCCCCGAGTCCAAGTGCTCCGGCTGTCCCAGCTGCGATCCCCAGGGCCCCAGCGGTTCAACCTGTGGCGCCCGTTGCAGCATCGCCTGCGCCCCAAGCCCCTAGTCCCGCTGCTGCTCTGGCTCCCACGGCCCCAGCTCCGACGGCCCCGGAACCCCAGCGGATCGCGCAACCGCTTGAAGAGCAGGCCCGCCGGCTGGCGGAGTTCTTCAACGGAGAGGTGGTCAGCCTGATCGAGGAACCTGGGAGTGAGGGCGAAACTCTTGCCGAGTAAGTCAGCAGCCGACTAGGACACCTGGGTGGTCAGATCGGGATCGCCGGGCAGGGCGTCGTCGTCGTCGGGATCGTCATGGAAGACGCCGAGATGGAGGGTCTTGGCCCAGACCAGTCGCTTCGGCAAGAGGGCCATGCGCAGCGCCACCCAGGGGATCACCACGAACCAGTGGGCCAGATAGCCCATGCCCAGGGCGATGGAGAACGGGTTCATCGGCGGCAGGGCAGGCCCCTCGGCTGAACGGCGGCAACCGATCACCATGGCCCCGCCCGTCAGTCCTGATGCCACGAAGGTCAGGGGCCAGATGGCTGGCTGGGAGCGGGTCAGCAGGGCGGTGAACAGATCGAACGCTCCAATCACCGGCAAGGCGTACTGGATGAAAAAGAAGACACCGAGATCCAAGCGCTTGCGCAGCGATAGGCGGGAGGAGGTAAGGCCTGGCCAGTAATCGAAGAAGCGCTGCAGCCCCCCTTCGGCCCAGCGCTGCCGTTGTCTCCAGAGCGAGGGCAGGGTCAGAACCGCCTCTTCCTCCACTGGCGGATTCCACAGCATTCCAACCGGATGCCCAGCCAGCAGCAGGCGGAAGCTGAGGTCAAGGTCATCGGTAACGGTCTCTTCGTTGAATCCACCGCAAGCCGCGAGCGCGTCACGGCGGAGCAGCTGGCCATTGCCGCGCAGCTCAGCGATTCCGCCGGCAAGCAAGCGCCCCTCCTGGATCCCAGCGTCGAGAGCCATTTCCATGGCCTGGCCCCGGGTGAGCAGGTTGCGCTCGGTGTTCACCACCGCCTTGCGCAACTGAACCGCCGACCAACGGCCGGTTTCGGCATGGGCCACCAGCCGCTGGAGCAGATCGGCCTGCAGCCCGGCATCGGCATCGAGCACCAGCATCCAGCGGCCCTGAAGGCGGTCGAGAACGGTGTTGAGCGCCCCTGATTTGCCGCCGCCCGCCTCGCGGCTGCGCCGGATCACGGTGAGCTGGGGTGTCTGACGCTCAAGATCGGCCAGCAGCCCTGCCGTGCGGTCTTCACTGCCGTCATCGACCACCCACAGCCTCAGGCAGTTGGGCGGATAGTCCAAACGGCAGACCCGCTGCACCAGCCGCACGATCACCGCTTCTTCGTCCCGGGCGGCCACCACCACATCCACCTCGGGCCAGACCTGATCACCACCAGGCCAGGGCGAGGGGGGATCCGGCGTCGTTGACGACGGACCGCGCCAGAGGGACTGAAAGACGGTGCGCGCCAGGTAGGTGGCCATCAGCAAGCTGACGCTGATCGCCGGCAGCAGCATGCGGGGTGGCTCAAGCCAGTGGGGAGCTACCCCGGCCCAGCCGCAGAGGATCACAAACACGGCCGCCTTGCCCCTTCGCCGCCCTGGGGCGGCCATGGCCTTCGCTGTGCCTGTCACGACGACCTCTGCAGCTTCAAGACATCACCTTCAAGAACGTGCCCTCCAGGGCCTGGATCCGTGGACGTTGAACGGTGTGGTTTCAATTCTAGAGGTCACCGCCAAAGGAGCTGATCGGCCTTAGATCCGTGCCCGGGTAGTAGTGCTCGAGGATGCGCGTCAGGCTCCAGCCCCGTGCCGCCAGATCGATGGCTCCAGCCTGGGACAACCCAGCCCCATGGCCAAAGCCGCCTCCGACGAATCGCCAGGCACCGGCACCATCAGGAACCAGCTCGAACAGGGTGCTGGGCAGTTGGCGGAAGGTGCGACGGATCGCATCGAGCCGCAGAACCCGCTCCCCGGCGCTGCCCTCGACGGCCAGTGCCACCACCCGCCCGCTCGGCCCCCGCTCCAAGACCTTGAGCCGCAGGGGGGTGCCAATGCTGGGGCCGCCGCTGCGAGCTAAATCCTGGCCAATCTGGGCGCCAGTGAGCCTTCGTTGCCAGCGGAAACGGGGGTGGTCGGCGCCATAGGCGCTGCCGCCCTGGCTCAGGAGTCCGGGCAGCAGGGTCGCTGGCAGAGGGACGGCGAAGCGTTGGGCAAAGGCGCTCGGCCCATCCGGACGGGCCTGCAGATAGGGGCGGGCCTCGCCGCTCCAGACCTCCTCGAACCCAGCGGAGATGCCGCCATTGGTGGCGTGATACACCGCGTGAATCGGTTCGTTCCCAAAGCTGAGTACCTGGCCCTGGGTGGCCTGAATGGCCCCACGCACGGCAGCGCCGGCCTGGCGGGGATCGGCATAGACCTGGCACTGGGTGTCAGCGCAGAGGTGGTAGCCATCGGTGGCGAAGCGGTGGCGGTTGCGCAAGGCCCAGGTGCGTGCCAGCACCGCCTGGGCCGCCAGGGCCGCCGCTGGCGAGCGGGCGCCAATTTCGTGGGGAACCACCCCGAGCAGGTAGCGCTCGATCGGCACCTGCTCGATCAGGCTCCAGCCGCCGTAGGCGTTCGCCTGGAGGCGGAACGGTCCTTGGAACACCCCGCCGTCCCAGCGCAGCCCACCGGGAGCGCTGACCTGAATCGGACCCTCCAGCAGCGCGCCCGCCGGGGTTTCGAGCGTCAGACGGCTGTTCAGCACCTGCCTCTGCTCGCGGGCCGTGAACCCTTGCGGAGCGGTCGATCCCAGCGGTGCCCACACCTCAAATTCCCTGGGGAAGGCGACCTGGGCTGGCACACCGAGTGCTTGCCAGGCCGTGGCCGCCTGCTCGGCACTCTCGAAGCTGGCGAACGGCCCCAGCACACTGCGCTCCAGGGGCAGCGGTTCGGCGAGGGGCCGCTCCCGCCAGCGCAGGGTCAGGCTGGCCGCGCTGCTGCTCTGCCCGGAGGCATCGGTGAGGGTCACAGCTCCACTGGCCGCCTGCAGCACCAGCGGAGCTGCAGGGCCCAGCCTTGAGGCCAGACCAATCCAGAGCACGGGATTGTTTCCGTTCAGTGGCGGCGGCGGCTGGGTCGGCCAGTGCAGCGCCACTGGAGCGGACGCGGCACGGCACCCCGCCGCCATCGACAGCGAAGCACCGAGACCCAGCAAGGCGGCCGCTAGGCGTTGCTTGGAAAGGAAGTGCCTGGAAGGGCGGTGACTGGAGCGGGCCTGAAGCAGGGTCAGGTGAGGCATGGGCGGCAGCAAGGCGGCAGGGGTTCAGAAAGGACAGGGAAGCAGGGGGGAGTTGGCGGAAGGCGCTTCCACGTCGTACTTTGGTTGTTTGTGGTTGGGCGGAAGAGATGCCGAAACTCAAGACCCGCAGAGCTGCGGCCAAGCGCTTCAGGCTCAGCGGTAACGGGAAATTCATGCGCCGCCGCGCTTTCCACAATCACCTGCTTGATCACAAGAGCCCGAAACGCAAGCGCTATCTCGGCACGATGGCTGTCGTCGACGAGCGCGATGTGGACAACGTGAGGGGCATGCTCCCTTACGCCAACTGATCGACCACCCCATTCACTCCCGAAACTGATCCATGGCTCGCGTCAAGAGGGGCAACGTTGCCCGCAAGCGCCGCATCAAGGTTTTAAGACTGGCCCGCGGCTTTCAGGGCAGCGGCAGCAAGTTGTTCCGTACCGCCAACCAGCGGGTGATGAAGGCCCTGTGCAATGCCTACAGGGATCGCCGCCGCCGCAAGCGTGACTTCCGCCGCCTCTGGATTGCCCGCATCAATGCGGCGGCACGCCTGAATGGCCTCAGCTACAGCCGCCTGATCGGTGGGCTCAAGCGGGCCGATGTGCAGCTGAACCGCAAGATGTTGGCCCAGCTGGCTGTGGCCGATCCCGCCAGCTTCGCCAGTGTCGTTGGCGCAGCCAATCGCTGATTCACCCTGAACCGGGAGGCCCCATGGACATGCTCCTGCCTCAGGCTTACCTGATTGGACTGATCGTCCTGTTGGGTGCCGCTGCTGTGCTGATCGGCTTCCAGTTGGTGCGGGTGCGCCGGGATGAAGCCACCCTCTCCCGGCTGGAAGGGAAAGGAAAGGAAGCGAGCCAGGATCCGGCCACTCTCTATGAACTGGCTTCGGTGCAACTGCGCAAGCGGATGTATGCCCAGGCCGTCGCCTCCTTGCAACTGGCCCTGAAGCGCTCAGCCGGTGAGCCCGATGAGGCCCAGGCCCTGATGCAGAACGCTCTGGGCTTCTCACTGGCCGCCCAGAACAACTTCAGTACGGCCACCCGTCACTACAAGGCGGCCCTGCAGGCCAAGCCTGATTATCCCGTTGCGCTCAATAACCTGGGCTATGCCCTTGAGCGTCAGAGCAAACCGGACGAGGCGCGGCAGGCGTACCAGCAGGCTCTTGTTCTCGACCCCGGCAACAAAACAACGGCCAAACGACTCAAACTGCTTGATCGCCGCAACCCTCAGGACGCTGTCGATCCCGCTCCCAGCAGTGGGGCAGGCATGAAGAAGGCGTCGTCAGTTGTGAGCAAACCATCGCCATCCTCGGCGAAGAAACGCAAACCGCCTTCTGGAAAGCCGCCGTCTGGCAAGAAAGTGGCCTGACGTCTTCAGGAATTGCCTGCGGATTCAGAAGAGCTCTGCGGAACCTTGCTTCGCCTCACCACAGACCTCGGATCGCTCCAGGAGATTGGTTGCCCAGCGGCGCTTGGTTGGCTGGTCCAGCCCCTTGCAGTGGTGACAGCACCAGCCGTCCGCCGGGATTGGTCAGCCTGGGTGCATTCCAGCCGCTCAAGCTCAACCCCTCCAGGCCGAGAAAGTCACCACCGGGCTCCAGGCCGGTGCTGAGATTGTCGATCAGGGGCAGCAGCTCAAATTGATCCGACTTGGCATTGAGATTGCCCTGCACGGCCGTCGTGACGGATCCGATCGTCATCGCGCCGCGCAGATCAACGATCTGCCCGATGGCGGTGAGCGTGTCGAGCCGCAGCTCCACCGGCACAGGGGTGGCCGAGCCGAAAGCCTGATAACTGCCCCCCCAGCGGCGGGGTAGTTGCTCAACCAGTTGCAGGGCGCGGAGGCTGGGATCGAAGGTTTCAACCGAGCCGAAGTCAGTTTGGAACGATTCGACCGTGTTGGGATTCGGCGGGTTGAAGGGCACCATCGAGCCGATCGGAACCGGCGTGGCGGCGAGCAGCAGCGGAAGGACCAGGGACAAGGGGCTGACCAAGCTTTGATCAAGATTAAGGGCCAGCGCCAAGGTCAGCTGCGCTGATGAAGCCACGCGCTGCCGGAGCAGCTGCCTGAGGCCCGGTGGCCTGATCCCGATGGACCCCGCCCACGCCTGCGACCTTAAAGTTGCTGATTCATCCGCAGCGGCAACCGTGGCCGAATCGGAAATCCTGGCTAGACGCGAAGCAGTTGCTGTGCCGGAAACAGTGTCTGCAACGGATCCAGCCGCATGCGACAGCCTGATGATCGGTGGCCGGCGCTTCGGCAGCCGGCTGATGACCGGAACCGGCAAGTACCCCAGCCTCAGCGTCATGCGGGCCAGCCTGGCGGCGAGCCGCTGCGAGATCGTCACCGTGGCGGTGCGCCGGGTGCAGAGCTCAGCTCCGGGCCATGGCGGCTTGATCGAGGCCATCGACTGGAGTGCGATCTGGATGTTGCCCAACACCGCAGGCTGTGCCACCGCCGAAGAGGCCGTGCGGGTGGCGCGGCTCGGCCGGGAGCTGGCCAGGCTGGTCGGTCAGGAAGATAACAACTTTGTGAAGCTGGAGGTGATCCCGGAGGGGCGCCACTTGCTCCCCGATCCCTTCGGCACGCTCCAGGCGGCCGAGCAGCTTGTGGCCGAGGGCTTCACCGTGCTCCCGTACATCAATGCCGATCCGCTTCTGGCCAAACGGCTTGAAGAGGCCGGTTGTGCCACGGTCATGCCGCTGGCCTCACCGATCGGCTCCGCCCAGGGGATCCGCAATGCCGCCAATATCGCCCTGATCATCGAAAGCGCCGGGGTTCCGGTGGTGGTGGATGCGGGCATCGGCGTTCCCAGCGAAGCGGCCCAGGCCATGGAGATGGGTGCCGATGCCCTGTTGATCAACAGCGCCATCGCCCTGGCCGGTGACCCTGCCGCGATGGCTGAGGCCATGGCCATGGCCACAGAGGCTGGTCGGATCGCCTGGCGGGCTGGCCGCTTGCCCTTGCGCCAGGAGGCTCGGGCCAGTTCTCCCGTTCAGGGGCTGGTCGGCCAGGCGGGCGGGCGGAGCGCATGAACTTCCCCCCGAGCATGCCGATCCGCCAACGACGCGTGCTTACTCTTGCCCTCTCTTCAGGGGGGTTCTGCGATGTCGGTGACACGGGAAGACGGCGGCCGCCTGAATGCCTTTGCCAAGGAGCCCCCGATCCAGGTGGTGGTCCCCGGTGGTGGCCTCAGCCGCCCCACGCTCCTGTTGCTGATCGGTGGGTCCTTGCTGGTGCTGGCGATGCTGGCTGTGGCTGTGGGGATCAGCTGAACGGGCCGGGCCCCGGCGGAGGCGCTGAATGCCTGTAGTAGCTTGCCAACAGGGAGCATTCGCTCGTTCAGCAGGAGTTCAGACGTGAAGGTTCTCGTTCTCGGTGGCGATGGCTTCTGCGGCTGGCCGTGCGCGGTGAATCTGGCCGATGGCGGCCACGAGGTGGTGATCGTCGACAATCTCAGCCGTCGCAAGATCGACATCGATCTCGGCGTTGAGTCGCTCACCCCGATCGCCAACCTGCAGGACCGCCTGCGGGCCTGGGAGGAAACCGGCGGCCAGCCCATTCGCTTTGTGCCGCTCGACATCGCCCAGAACTACGAGGGCCTGCTGGAGTTGCTGCGCCAGGAGCGGCCCGAAGCGGTGGTGCATTTCGCCGAGCAGCGCGCCGCGCCTTACTCGATGAAATCCAGCGCCACCAAGCGCTATACCGTCGACAACAACGTCAACGGCACCCACAACCTGCTCTGCGCCATCGTCGAGAGCGGCCTGGATGTGCACATTGTCCACCTCGGCACGATGGGGGTGTACGGCTACGGCTCCCACCGCGGCGCCACGATTCCCGAGGGCTACCTCACCGTTGAGGTTCCCCAGCCCGATGGCACCCGGTTCCGCGAGAAGATTCTCCACCCCACCGATCCGGGCAGCGTCTATCACATGACCAAGACGCTCGACCAATTGCTGTTCTTCTATTACAACAAGAACGACAACATCCGTGTCACCGATCTCCATCAGGGGATCGTCTGGGGCACCAATACCGATCTCACTGACCGCGATCCCCGGCTGGTCAACCGCTTCGATTACGACGGCGACTACGGCACGGTGCTCAACCGTTTCCTGATGCAGGCCGCGATCGGCTATCCGCTCACCGTCCACGGCACCGGTGGTCAGACCCGCGCCTTCATTCACATCCGCGATTCAGTCAAGTGTGTGGAGCTGGCCGTCGCCAACCCGCCCAAATCTGGCGAAAAGGTCCGGATCTACAACCAGATGACCGAAAGCCACAAGGTCAAGGATCTGGCCGAGAAGGTGGCCGCCGTCACCGGCGCCAAGGTGAGCCATCTGCCCAACCCACGCAAGGAAGCGATCGAGAACGATCTGATCGTCGATAACCGCTGCCTGATTGAGCTGGGCCTCAAACCCACCACCCTGGAAGATGGTCTGCTGGCCGAAGTGGTCGATGTGGCCCGCCGCTGGGCTGACCGCTGCGATCGCTCCCGAATCCCCTGCGTTTCCGCCTGGACCTCCTCCCAGGCGCTGGCCGTCGAGGCCAAGGTCTGAACCCGCCAAGACCTCACCTGGACATGCGGCCCCCCTTGAAGATCGTCTTTTTCACCGAAACCTTCCTGCCCAAGGTCGACGGGATCGTCACCAGGCTCACCAAGACGGTCGAGCATCTGGTGGCGGCGGGCGAGGACGTGCTGGTGTTCTGCCCTGAAGGGGGTCCAGACACCTACATGGGCGCCCGGGTGATCGGCGTTCCGGCCATGCCCCTGCCGCTCTACCCCGAGCTCAAACTGGCGCTGCCACGGCCGGCGGTTGCCGAAGCCCTGGAGGCGTTCGCGCCGGATCTGGTCCATGTCGTCAATCCAGCCGTCCTCGGGCTGGGCGGCATCTGGCTGGCCAAGTCGCGCCAGATCCCTCTGGTGGCCAGCTATCACACCCATCTGCCCAAGTACCTCGAGCACTACGGCGTCGGCCTGCTGGAGCCCTTGCTCTGGGAACTGCTCAAAGCCGCCCACAACCAGGCCGAGCTCAACCTCTGCACCTCCACGGCGATGGTTGAGGAGCTCAGCCAGCGGGGCATCCAGCACACCGCCCTCTGGCAGCGGGGCGTTGACACCGAACTGTTCCGGCCGGAGCTGCGCAATCCCGGCATGCGCCGCACCCTAATGGGGCAGCACGCCGACAGTGACAGCCTGCTGCTCTATGTCGGCCGACTCTCGGCCGAAAAACAGATCGAGCGGATTCGGCCCGTGCTCGATGCCATGCCCCAGGCCCGTCTGGCGCTAGTCGGTGACGGCCCCCATCGCCAACAGCTCGAAAAGGTGTTTGCCGGCAGCGCCACCACGTTCCTCGGCTACATGGCCGGTGAAGAGCTGGCCAGCGCCTATGCCAGTGCCGATGCTTTCCTGTTCCCCTCCAGCACCGAAACCCTGGGGCTGGTGCTGCTGGAGGCCATGGCGGCGGGTTGCCCGGTGGTGGGCGCCAACCGCGGCGGCATCCCGGACATCGTTACCGATGGGGTCAACGGTTGTCTCTATGACCCCGATGAGCCCAGCAGCCTGGCGTCGGCAACAGCCCGCCTGCTGGCCAGCCCGCAGCGTCGCGAGGAATTGCGGCTGGCCGCCCGCTCAGAAGCGGAGCGCTGGGGCTGGGCGGCCGCCACCGACCAGCTGCGCGGCTTCTACCGGCAGGTTTCCAGGCCGAAGCTGCAGTTGGTGGGCTGATCGGCGGCTGGCCCGATCAGTTGCTGGCAGGCGTTAGTGGGCGGATTTCGTTGCTGGGCGGTGTGGACTTGAACCAGGTGGTCATCAGGGCCTTGACCATCGGCGCCGCCACGGTGCCCCCGTAGCCCCCACTGTTTTCCCCGAAGGCAATGATCACCAGTTCGGGCTTGTCGGCCGGCGCATAGCCGCCGAACCAGGAGTGGTCCTGCCGGGGTGGGTCTTCGGCGGTGCCGGTTTTGCCTGCCACCGGCGGCAGGCCGGGGATGTTCAGCAGGGTGGCGGTGCCGCTGGTGACCACCTGACGCAGGCTTTGTCGCAGCACCTTCAAGGTGGAGGGCTTGAGCCCCAGGTTCTCGCGAGAGCTTGGACCCTCCACCAGATGGGGCGTGACCAGCCAGCCGCCGTTGGCGATCGCGGCGTAGAGACGGGCCATCTGCAACGGTGTCACCGAGACCGCGCCCTGGCCGATCGAGGAGGTGATCGTGTCAACGGAGGTCCACCTCTCCTTGAGCGTCTCCAGCTTCCAGGCGGGATCCCCCAGCAGGCCAGCGCTCTCCTCCTCATCGAGCTCGATCCCGGTGGGGCTGCCGAAGCCCAGCCGCCGGGCGGCCTTGAACAGGTCTTCGGCCCCCAGTTGCAGGCTGAGCCGGTAAAAGAAGCTGTTGCTGCTCACGGCCATGGCAAAGGCGAAGCCGATGCTGCCGTAACTACCGTGATCGGCATAGCACTGGCCGTCAAAGCAGAAAGACTTGGAGGTGAGAATCTTGGAGTCGGGGTGGAAGCGACCCGATTCCAGCGCGGCCAGGGCCGTGATCACCTTGAAGGTGCTGGCGGGCGGAAAGGCCCGCAGCACCCGGTTCAGCATGGGCGCTTCGGGTCTGTTGAGTTCGTTCCACTCGGCGGTGGTCGGACCCTTCGAGAACATGTTGGGATCAAAGTTCGGGCGACTGGCCATCGCCAGGATGGCTCCGGTCTGGGGATCCATCGCCACGATCGCCCCCTTTTTCACCCCATCGAGGGCCTTCTCCGCAGCCCGTTGCAGTTCCAGATCCAGGGTGAGATTGAGATCCTTCCCGGATCGGGCCTGCTTGTCGCCCAGCACCCGCTGCACCTCCCCTGCCGCATTCACCTCCAGCTGCTGACCGCCCCACTCACCACGCAGGTGGGACTCGAACACCCGCTCCAGGCCGCTGCGGCCGATGCGGTCCTGAACCCGGTAGCCCTCGCGGGCCAGGCGGCCGTATTCCTCCTCGTTGATGCTGCTGGTGTAGCCGAGCAGATGGGACGCCAGCGTTCCATTCGGGTAGGAACGCAGGTAGTCGACGTCGATGTTGATGCCGTCGAAGGCGGTTCCCTGCTCCTTGAAACGCAGCACCTGGACGCTGCTGAGTGGTCCGGCCAGCGGAATTCGATAGCCGTCGCCGCTACCGGCGTTGCGCCGCTTCTGCTCCAGCTCGCCGACGGACACATCCAGCACGGCGGCGAGCCGATCGCGCAGCGATAGCCAGCGTTCCTCGGTGACCACCCGGGGTAGGAGGTAGAGGTTGTAGCTGAGGAGGTTGGTGGCCAGCACCTCGCCGTTGCGATCCAGCAGGCGGCCCCGCATCGGGTGGCGGGGCAGCAGCCGGATCCGGTTCTGATCGGCCATCTCCCGGTTCTCCTGGCCGTGGACCAGCTGGAGCCAGGCCAAGCGGCCGCCGATCGCTGTGGCGACCAGAAGAACCAGGCCCAGCAGCCAGGCCGGTTGGTGGCGCATCCCCGCCTGGCGTGACCCGCCAGCCAGCAAGCCGATGGCCATGGCCTTCAGGCCTCAAGCCGTTGATCCAGCAAGGCCAGCCGTGCGGTGATCCCGGCCAGCGCCCCGTGCAGGGCTTCACGATCGGCGTTGAGGTCGCCCTCGCCCGGGCCGGCTGGGCTGGTGGTCACCGCTTCACTGACTGGGATGTCACGCACCTCCACCTTCATCACCGGATTTCCCAATCCCGGCTGGATCTGATCGAGGCTCTCGCGCACGGCCTGTGCGGCGGGATCTCCCTCCTGTTTGAGCCGGGCGAGGGGATCGGTCGAACCGGTGAAGGCATCCACCACCTGGCGGGGGCCGCCACGGCGGGCCCGCTCGACGACAGCCATTCCCACCGGCAGCAGATCCTGCATCAAGGAGAGCCTCAGGGCATCGAGGGGATCAGTGGCCATGGCACGGGCAGCAGCGCGGCGCAGCAGGAAGAATGTCCTGTTGCAGATGTCCCAGTTTGCCGCCCTTCGGACCTGGGCTGCTCAGAGATTGCGTTCAATTCCTGGCTGGACCAGTCCGGGCCGGCAGAATTGCCTCGATCCCAGCCAGGATCCGGCCAGTGCCGAGAGCACCAGCAGGGTGGTGAGGGGCAGCAGGGCCTGGCGGGTTGTGTCCAGACCCAGCCATTCGCCCCAGCCACGCAACCAGCGCTCCCGATCAAAGCGACGCCGCTCCCTGCGTTCACCCTTGAGCCGTCGCCCCAAGGCCTTCTCCACCCAACGCTCGAAGGAGCGCTTCTTGGTGACCGCCATCTTGCGCTCCACCTCGAGCAGATGGCCGGCACTCAGATCGGGGTTGAAGGTGCTGATCAGCTCGAGGGTCTTGAGAAACATCTCAACGGCCCCGTCCTTGAGTTGCCGTTCCTGATCGGACAACTCATCCCAGAGCAGTTCGGGGTAGAAACGGCTGCGGTTGGCCTGGATCTGCTCCTCCGGGAGCTGACCTGGCTCGCGCAGCCAGCGGTCGGTATTGGCGTCGAAGCGCCTCCAATAGAGAAAGGGATTCAGGAAGATCGTCTTGGCGCCGAGCTGGATGCTGTCCTGCTGCAGGCGGCGCTGCAGCTGGGGATCCGGCTGGGTGGCGACGGTCACGGGAATCACGCTGGTGCCCGATGGTATCGAAGCTGCCGGGGGCTTACCAGTGGAGAACGCGCGCTCTGGCGGCAGGTTTCCTCATTCCCACTCGATCGTGCCGGGCGGTTTGCTGGTGATGTCGAGCACCACGCGGTTCACGCCCTTGACTTCGTTGACAATCCGGTTCGAGATCCGCTCCAGCAGGTCGTAGGGCAGCCTGGACCAGTCGGCAGTCATGCCGTCTTCGCTGGACACGCAACGCAGCACGATCGGATAGGCATAGGTGCGCTTGTCGCCCATCACCCCAACGCTGCGCACCGGCAGCAGCACGGCGAACGCCTGCCAGATCTCGTGATATAACCCCGCCTCCTGCACTTCCTCACGCACGATCAGATCGGCGTCCCGCAGGAGGTTGAGTTTCTCAGCGCTCACCTCACCGAGGATGCGGATCGCCAGGCCGGGGCCAGGGAAGGGATGTCGGCGGACGATCTCCTCGGGCAGGCCCAGGCTGCGGCCCACCTTGCGCACCTCATCTTTGAACAGGCGGCGCAGCGGCTCCACCAGCTTGAACTGCAGATCCTTGGGCAGGCCGCCCACGTTGTGGTGGCTCTTGATCTTCACCGCCACCCGTTCACCGGTGTTGGGGTCCACGCCCGTTCCAGCCGATTCGATCACATCGGGGTAAAGCGTGCCCTGGGCGAGGAAATCGAAGGGACCGAGGCGCTTGCTTTCCTCCTCGAACACCCGGATGAATTCAGCGCCGATGATCTTGCGCTTGTCTTCGGGATCGCTGATGCCGTCGAGCTTGTCGAGGAAGCGATCGCGGGCGTTGATGTATTCGACGCGAATGTGGAATTGATGGTCGAAGAACTCAGTGAGGAATTCAGGTTCCCCCTTGCGCATGAACCCCTGGTCGATGAACATGCAGGTGAGCTTGTCGCCGATGGCCTTGTGCAGCAGGAACGCCAGAGTGGATGAATCCACCCCTCCAGACAGGGCCAGCAGCACGCGCTTATCACCAACCCGTTCGCGAACATCGGCGAGGGCTTCATCGATGAAGGCTTCTGTGGTCCAATCAGGCTGGCAGCCACAGATCTCGTACACGAAGTTGCGGATCAGCGTCATGCCTCCGCTGGAGTGAATCACCTCCGGATGAAACTGAACGCCGTAAAGATGGCGCCGGTGATCAGCGATCACCGCCTCTGGCGTGTTGGCGGTGTGGGCCAGTCGCACGAAACCCGCGGGCATGGTGGTGACCGAATCGCCATGGCTCATCCACATCGTGGAGCCATCGACCACGTTGCTGAGCAGACTGTTCGGATCGTCCACGAGCAGAGGCGCCTTGCCGTATTCGCCCCGTCCGGCTGCTTCCACAGCCCCACCGAAGTGCTGCACCATCAACTGCATGCCGTAGCAGACACCGAGGATCGGAATGCCGAGATCCCAGAGGCCGGGATCGCAGAGCGGTGCCCCCTCGGCATAGACGGAGTTGGGCCCACCGCTGAGGATGATTCCCTTCGGGGCAATTTGGCGTAATTCTTCAACGCTGGTGCTGTAGCCCATCACCAGCGAGTACACCTCCGTTTCCCGCACCCGGCGGGCAATCAGCTCGGAATACTGCGAGCCGAAGTCGAGGATGACGATGGCTGGATGGCGCTTGGATTCCGGTTGTTCAGAGGATTGTGAAGCGTTCGACATACGACCGTTGCGGCGGCCAGGCCCTTTCAATTCACCCTAGAGGGTGCCCGAAAGCCTGCAGCAACCGCTTTCCCTCAGAGCCGCAGGCGCGCAGCTGGCGCGCCTGATCGAACAGCACCGCTCCGACACGCGTGTCGAAATCGCCGTAGCGGGCCAGGTAGGCCTGGCTGCGCTGCTCGATCGTGTCCGCCAGTCGCTGCTCCAGCCGTGCCGCCAGCTGGGGATCGAGCAATGCAAGTCCAGCGAGGGCTGCCTCCACCGTGGCGGCGCCATGGAGCTGGGCCAGGGGCTCGCCGCTCACCCCCTCCAGGGCCGCCAGGCTGGTGAGGATTTCGGCTCTGCCGTCGGCCAGATGGTGGTGGGTGTGGAAGATACCGCCAGCCAGCTTGATCAACTTGCCGTGGTACCCGAACAGGATCAGCTGCCGCACACCCGCCTCGCCCGCGGCCACGATCACCGGCCCCAGCCAGTTGCCGGCCTTGAGCAACAGCTCCGCCGGCAGGCCCAGCCGCGGCGCCAGATCCAGGCCGTTCTCGCCGATCACCACCACCAGATTTCCGCTGAAACCGGGTGCGGCGGCACGCTGACGCAGCTCGGCCAGGCAAGCCTCCAGCTGGTCGGGGGCGGCACTGCGCTGAACGATGGCCTGGGTGCCAATCAGGGCCAGGCCATCCACCACACCGAAGGCCGCGTTGCTGGTGCGCTCGGCGAGCCGGCGCCCCTGGGGAAAGATGATCCGCAGCCGCAGGCCCTCGCCGTCGGGCCAGAGCGGCCGCAGGTTCACGTCCAGCAGCTGACGGGCGTAGTTGGAGAGGCAAAGCTCGGAACTGCCTCCTTGGCCAGCCCCCCCATCGATACTCCCCGCGTGCACACCGACGCCTTCGCCTGCCTCCAGCCGCAACCACTCGCCTGTGCCCTGCCGGGGGGGCGCTTCGCCGGCAGGCCAGGCGCTCGCCCACACCCAGATGGCCAGATCGCGGGTGAGATCAAGCCCCTCGCCGGGTTGGCAACGGCTGATGCCCAGGGCCGTTCCCCCTCCCAGGCGGGCGGCGGCTTCGACGGGCACAGGCCGCAATCCCGGCGGATCGAGCAATTCCAGCAGTGGAGCTGGATCCAGCGGACCGGCGGCCTGATCCGGGCCAGCCACCAGGGCCTGCACGGCGGCGCGCGCCGCTGCTGCCACCCAGACCGGCAGGGTGAAACCGCTGGGGGAGGTCATCGCGGCGGCGCTGATCGGAGGGTCGCAAGGCCGTTTTTTAAGCTGGATGATCGCGCCGCCGCGCACCCACCTTCCGCGCCACTGCCATGCAGGACAAGCTGACCCTGATGATCCCCGGTCCTACCCCGGTGCCGGAGAGCGTCCTGCTGGCGATGAGCCGCCATCCGATCGGCCACCGCAGCGCTGAGTTCCAGGCGATTGTCCAGCGCACCACCGCCCAGCTCAAGTGGTTGCATCAGACCGAAGCGGATGTGCTGGCGCTCACCGGCAGCGGCACGGCGGCGATGGAAGCCGGAATCATCAACGTGCTCAGCACGGGCGACAAGGTGCTCTGCGGGGACAACGGCAAGTTCGGCGAGCGCTGGGTGAAGGTGGCCAGGGCCTACGGGCTCGAGGTGGAGGTGATCGAGGCGGAGTGGGGCCAGCCCCTGGATCCTGAAGCCTTCCGCACCGCCCTTGAAGCTGACACCGACAAGCGGATCCGGGCCGTGATCCTCACCCATTCGGAAACCTCTACCGGCGTGATCAATGATCTCGAAACGATCGCCCGCCACGTTCATGCCCATGGCCAGGCCTTGGTCGTTGCTGACTGTGTCACCAGCCTTGGCGCCTGCAACGTGCCGATGGACGCCTGGGGCCTTGATGTGGTGGGCTCCGGTTCCCAGAAGGGTTACATGATGCCGCCTGGCCTTGGCTTCGTGGCGATGAGCCAGCGGGCCTGGAAAGCCCAGGAACGCTCCAATCTGCCGAAGTTCTATTTCAACCTGGCCACTTATCGCAAAGCCGCGGCCAAAGACAGCAACCCCTTCACCCCTCCGGTGAATCTCTACTTCGCCCTGGAGGCAGCCCTGGAGATGATGCAGGCCGAAGGGCTTGAGGCCATTTTTGCCCGCCATGCCCGCCACCGCCGCGCTGCCCAGGCGGGCATGAAGGGGATCGGTCTGGCGCTCTATGCCGCCGACGGCCACGGCAGCCCCTCGATTACCGCCGTGGCACCGGAGGGGATCGATGCCGAAATCTTGCGCAAAGCCGTGAAGGAGCGGTTCGACATCCTGCTGGCCGGCGGACAGGATCACCTCAAGGGCAAGGTCTTCCGGATCGGCCACCTCGGTTTCGTCTGCGACCGCGATCTGCTCACCGCCGTGGCGGCCATTGAGGCCACCGTGGCGGCGCTGGGACTGGCCAAGGGAGCGGCTGGTGCGGGGGTGGCCGCTGCTGCCGTCGAGCTGGCCAAAGGCTGACACCCAGGGGCGGCGGTAAGTTCAGGCCGAACAAAACGCCCTGTCTGACATGCGCCGCTCCCTCGCGCTGGCTCTGGCTGTTGTCTCTCTCGCTGCGGCGGGCTGCCAGCAGGACACCGAGAAGACCGAAGCAGAGCTTGAGGCCAAGATCTGCAACAACCTGGCGGGCGTCGGCACGGCTCTTGAGGAGGTTGCGGCCCTCGAGCCAAGCTCCACGGTGGGGGAGGCCAAGGTGGCCAACCTGGCTCTCAGCTCTTCCCTGGCCAGCCTGAACCAGTCGGAAGCTTTGCTAGAGAAATATCGCCTGCGCGATTTCCGCGACCAGCTCAAGGCCTTCGACGCCGCAGCCACCCGGGTGACCACCAACAAGACCCTGACCCTCCAGGAAGCCGCCGGCGAGCTCAAGACCGAGGCTGCCCCCGTGATCGCTGCCCGCCGCAGGGTCTCGCAGCAGGTGAATTGTCCAGAGGAATCGGCAGAAGCCTCACCCACCGCCCCGCCAGCGCCGGGCAACGGCACGTGATGGGATGGCCCCGCGAGCAAGAGGTTTGCTACTTTGGGTGAGTGCGGGTGTAATTCAGTGGTAGAATGTCAGCTTCCCAAGCTGAACGTCGCCGGTTCGAATCCGGTCACCCGCTTGCTATTAACAGTTTAAAGCTTTTTCAGACAAAAGGCAAAAGCGCGGCCAAAAATTGAGTCAGTTCATCCAGCGAAACGTCGCGCGCGCAACCTCTTCCTGCTGGCCGCTGGGCTGGATGAAACAAAAATGGGTCTGTAACGCTTAACCCTGAATTGAGAAGCGTCTGGCTGGATCAAGAACGGGGCTTGATCAATTGGAGCACCTGTGGGCCCAAGCCGCTGACGCGCCTCTCGCAATCAAGAATCTTGAGGATTCCACGGCCCGCCTTGCCCAGGTCTCCTTGGGCTGCTGCCTGCTGTGCTTCAGCTTCCAATCCTTCAAGCTCCAGCAGCAGGGCCGCCCGCTGCCCTTTTTGCTGGAGGCTGACGTTGCGCAGGGAATCGTTCAGATGAACAGCGTTCGTTTGCGTCAAAACAGACGTATTCCTCTGCGAAGTCCTCGGTGAATTGTCCTTTAAGATGGAGCGGGGCTTGCTTAAAAGTTGAAAAGGAGCCACAGAAAAATCAACTCTGATTGCCAAACCTCTGCAGATTACATTGCAGCGTTATCAAGTGCCTGGTTCTTCCCCTTCTCCGCCGAGATCAGCAATCATGGAGCGGAGCTGATCAGCCCTCGAAAACTCCCCTTTGGCCATGGCGACAGCAAGGGAGAATTCAAGTTTTTCAAGCTGATGTCCTCCCTCGATGAACACCGAAGCGGGCTGACGGGGTGAGCCTGACTTGTGCTGCTCTGCGCTGAGGGGACGGGGCAGAGGGCAGGCCGGAAACGAAGGCGCCATGGTTGCATTTCTTTTCATTTTGACATCCCAGGCCGTGTGATGCGATACGGGCTCAGTGCTCAAGCGGCGTTGGCGAAGCCTTCCGGTTTTTCGGCGGCCGTGGTCAGCGGCGTCGAGAACGGTTCCGGTCCCTGCACGGAGTTCTCAACGGAGTCCTGCAGGGAGTCCTGAATGGGAGGATCGGAAGCCTCGGATGAGTCATCTAGAAGCAGCCGGCAATCACGGAGCAGCCCCTCCACATTCGTCAGAGCAGCCAGTTCGCCGGGATCGCCCTCCTGGCGATGATCCAAAGCCAGCTCCAGCGTCCCGAGCCGTTGTTCCAACTTCACCAGTCGGTGGGACAGGGCGCTCACCGTCTGGGCGAGGTCTTCGGCCGTGCGCGTGATCCGAAAGGAAACCGATTCAGGTGCCATCAAGGAGCGGCAGTAGAGCCGATGACAGCACAAAAACTCGCCGGACTCAAGTCAGCGTCCAGACTGCGGAAGCTCTGATCGACCACCCGGGCATGGCCCTGACGAGTTCTTTGCTGCCCTACATGCTCTGCGGTCTGGTGGGTGGGCTTTTGGCACTGCGCACGGGGATTCCAGCGGCCCCCCTGGCTGGCGCCCTGCTCGGGGCTGGCCTGGTCAGCATGAGTGGCCGTCTTGAGGCCGCAGAGTGGCCGATGGGAACGCGCACCCTGTTGGAAATCGGCATCGGCACGGTGATCGGTACCGGCCTGACCGGTTCGGCGCTGAGTGAACTTCGTCTGCTCTGGCGGCCGGCCATCTTGATCACCGTGACGCTGGTGGCGGCCGGCCTGGTGGTCGGGCTCTGGTGCAGCCGGCTGCTCGGGGTTGATCCGGTGATCATGTTGCTCGGGGCCGCGCCGGGTGGGATCACCGGCATGAGCCTGGTGGGCGCGGAGTTCGGGGTTGGGGCCGCGGTGGCCACCCTTCATGTTGTGCGGCTGATCACCGTGCTGATCGTGCTGCCGCTGGCCGTGCGCTTGCTCGCTTCGACCACAACGGGTCATCCCTCCGGTTGATCAAGACAGGCCCTGGCCCTCGACAGTTGGAAGTTGGCCGATACGTTGGGCCCATAGGTCCGGGTTCACCAACGCTTTCCATGGTTGCTCTGCGTTCGCTTCGTCTCTCGCCGCTGCTGCGTCTTGGCGTCGTTCTGGCACCGGTGCTGGCTGCCTTGGTGCTGCCGGCACCGGTTCGCAGCCAGACCACGGTGGCTGCAGGCTCCGATCCTTCCTCCAAAGGGGCGGAGGTGTATTGCTTCATGCGCCAATCAGGCAATGACCATGAGGTCAGTTGGACGGCCGCCTATGCCTTGATCAAACGGCAGAGCGCCAGCCTGTTCAAGACATCGCCTCAGCACGGGGCGGTGATGATCACCGAGGCCGTGGTCAACAATCCCAGTGCCTTCCCCGATTGCGGCCGCTACCTGGGGGCTTTGTTCGGCTCGGAACAGGGAGCCTCCGCCCCGACCCAGCGGGGTACGGCGGACAACAGCGCTTTCGCTGAAGGCCCCATGGCCATTCCCAGTGGTGGGACCACCAGGGATGATCGCTACAACTATTGAGATCCGTTCTGCGGTGATCCGTTCCCTGCGGCTTTTGGTGATTGCTCTTGTCGGGGTCTGCCTGGGGGCCTGCCGGGCTTCGCCACCGCCGCTCGACCCCAATCGCCTCAGCCGTGACGACTGCCTGAAGGACGTCAGGGTGGACGCGCTGGAGAAGGCCTTGCTGGCCTGTGATCAGGTGGTAGCGCAGTTCCCCCAGGATCCGCAGCCCTTGAACGATCGCTTCGTGCTTCATAGCCTCAACGAAGATCCCAAGGCAGCCTGCAGGGATATCGATCAAGCCGCCGCCCTGCTCGATAGCGGTGAGGTCGATGGGGATCCCCAGCTGGGCATTGATGTCCGCGTCCGCCAGGAAAGCTGCCGCGAGCGTGCCCCGCTGCCGCAGTCGTTGCGTTAATCCGGCTGATCAGGCCCAGCTCTACCAGCCTTCGAGCAGCTCCCGAACCATGGCCGGCAGGGCCCGCCGCCGCAGGCTGGTCTGCCGCCCTTCAAGCAACAGGGCGATGCGTTCGGCCTTGCTGGTGATCAGGCCATCGACCAGCTGATCGGCAACGCCAAGTTGGAGCCAGTGGCTGGTCAGGGGGCCCGCCATGCCGATGCGATGGCAACGGTCTTCGGCCTGCTCGGCGTCGCCTGGGGTCCAGGGACGCTCGATCAGGATCACGTGGGCTGCGCGGTGCAGGTTGAAACCAATGCCGCCGCTGCCGAAGGTGGCGACCAGCAGTGAGGTTTCGCCGGCCTGAAAGCGATTCACCTCTCCCTGGCGTTCGGCGGGCTTCAAGCGGCCGGTAATCAAGGCACCGCCCAAATGCTGCTGCAACAGCTCGGCGGCGGCCACGAACGCCGTGAACACGACCACGGCCTCCTGGCGCTGCAACAATTCCGCCACCAGCTCCCGGGCTGCGGGCAATTTGTACTGGGCCCCGATCTGGCGCAGGGCGGTGAGCATGGCCAGCGATTCGGCGCCGGGGCGCACCTCGCCGCGGGCCGCCCGACGGCGGTAGTCGTTCACCTTGGCCTGCAGCAGGTGTTGGAATCCCCTGCCTTCCGTTGTGCTCAGATCCACCGCCTGAAATCGGCGCCGTTTGGGGGGGAGTTCCAGGCAGTCCTGCTTGCGGCGATGCAGTAACAGGGGACGGGTCAGAGCCTGGAGCTCTTCGAGGCGTTCCGCACCGCTGGCCTGCCACTGACGCCGTTCGCCGATCTGACGCCAATGGCCCTGGCAGTAGCGCTGCTCAAAGGCCAGCTGATTGAGACCAAGTGGGTGGCCGATCGCCATCAGCAAGGGGAACAGCTGGGCTGGACGGCCGTTCTTCATCGGCGTGCCGGTGAGCAGCCAAATGGCGCGCAGACGGGGGTGACGCGCCAGGCGCAACAGGGCCTGGGTGCGGGCGGCGCCAAGATTCTGGGCATAGTGCGCCTCATCCACCAGCAAAACGGTTCCGGCTGGGGGCAGGCAGCGGGGAAGTCGGCCCCAGCTGATCAACTCCAACTGCAGTCCGAGTGCGATCGCTTCCTGGCGCCAGTGGGCATGGAGTCCGCCCGGGGCGATCACGGCGATGCGGCAGTCGGCCAGGCGGGCCATCGCCCGGGCGGCGGCCAGGGCGGTGAGGGTTTTGCCCAGGCCCATCGGATGGGCCAGCAGGGCGCCGCGGCGGGCCAGCAACCAGCGGACGGCTAACCGCTGATGGGCATACAGCCGGCGACCATCGGGCAGGCAGCGCTCAAGATCGGCGGCGGCAACAAGCTCGCGGTGGGCCGGCAAGGGCGGCAAGGGCTGCTCCAGCCAGTCCATCCACTCGCTCAGTTCGGCGTCGATGCGAAACTGTCTCCCCAGCAGCTGGCGCAGGGCCAGCGAGGCTTCCAAGGGAAACTCCCAGCAGTGCCGACGGGCCCGCCACTCACCCCGGGGCCTGACGGCGCGCAACTGCGCCTGGGTGACGGGATCGAAGGGAGAGATCACCTCGATCAATCCGGCCGGGCCCAGGGCAAGCCGGCAACTGGCACCGCTGCTGCTGTTTGCTGCCGCAGCAGCGGTGGGGGCTCGGCTGACCGGAGCAGGAGGGGCGCCAGACAGAAACAGGCCGCGCAGCTCGGTTGGAATCTAAGCCAGCCCCCCGGAGGACAAGCCGGATGGCAAGCCGTTAAAATGCAGTGGTCGACACATTGACAGCAGAGCTTTCCGGTGCAAACTGGCCCAAATTGAATCAAGGAGATGCACGCCAGAGATGCGGTCTTTCTTGAAGAACTCTGCCCCAAACTTAGGGTCAGACACTGGCGTCAATCTCTCCATAAATACACCCATCACCGTTGCATTTATTGCGGTGATCGCTCCGAATCCATTGATCACCTCATGCCCCGTTGTCACGGTGGTCTGAGTGTGACCGCCAATTGCGTGCCGGCCTGCCTGGCCTGCAACGGCCACAAGAGCGATGCCGATGCCTTCGATTGGTACCGGCAGCAACGCTTTTACGATCCCCGGCGGGCCATGGCGATCCGCGCCTGGATGGACGGTGATCTGCGGCTGGCTGTGCGACTGCTGCAGTGGGCCACCCCAGAGCTTGCGGCTGCGACCCAACAGACCCCCACGGAGCAGGGCCCTGCCGGCATGGTCTGGCAGGCCGCCTGAACCGGTGGCCCCAGGTCACCAGACCCGGCAGGCCGCAGGGTTCTGGTGACGCTGGCAGATCTGGCCATCAACCCAGGGGCGCTCCGGTGCGATCACCACGGCGGCCGCCAGCAGAGCAAGGGCACAGGCGGCGGGCATGGCCCGTTGCCAGGCCTGGCTTGATCGCCGGCGCGCGGCCCGTTGTTGGCCGCTGGCGACGGGCCTGCGGGCAGCGACCACGGAGCGGACTGGGTCGCGGGATAGGGAGCTGGATGTAGAGAAACAGGAGGCCGCCATCGGTCAACAGAACAACACTGATACAGGTGTACTCATGCCATCGAGCGATGTCAAGGCCGCGGCCGCGAAGCTGCTGGTGATCGGCGGCGGCTACAGCGGTCTTCGTTTCGCTCGCGCCGCTGCGGCGCAGGGAATGGCTGTCACGCTCACCCGCCGCCAGGTGGCCGGGAGCGATGCGTCCCCTGGCCTCCGCTGGCTGGTCTGCGACCCTGACCGTGGCCTGGTGCCGCCGTTATCCGAGCTGGCAGGCACCACCGAGGTGTTGGTGACGGTGCCACCGGACCGGCAGGGACGTGACCCCGTGTTTGCCAGCCTGGCGCCGCTCCTCGCCCAACTGCCGCTGCAATGGCTGGGCTATCTCTCCACCACTGGGGTCTACGGGGATCAGGCCGGCGGCTGGGTTGGCGAGGGCGTGATCCCAAGGCCGGGTCTGCCGCGCAGCCAGGCCCGGCTCGCCTGCGAGCAGCTCTGGCTCGGAAGCGGCCTGCCGGTGCAGGTGTTCCGGCTGCCGGCGATCTATGGCCCCGGTCGTACTCCTTTTCAAAAGCTGCGTGATGGCAGCAGCCGCATGATCCACAAACCCGGCCAGGTGTTCAGCCGCATCCACGTCGATGACATCGCCTCCAGCCTGCTGTTCTGCCGCCAATTACCGGCAGCCCAGCGCCCGGAGTTGCTGAACCTGGCCGATGACGAGCCCTGTTCATCGAGCCAGACCCTGGGCTATGCCGCCCACCTGCTGGGCTGCAAGTTGCCATTGGTGGAGTCCTTCGACCAGCTGGCTGGCGAGCTCAGCCCGATGGCCCTGAGTTTCTGGGCCGAAAATCGCCGCGTCAGCAACCGCCGGCTATGCCGTGAGCTGGGCTACCAGCTGCGCTATCCGAGCTACCGCCAGGGCTATCGCGCCTGTCTTGCCGAGGAGCTCAGCGGTGTCGGTACACCAAAATGACGTGGAGGCTCATCGGCCGGCAGGAGTGGCCTGGCCGGAGACCACCGAAGGGCAGACCACAGGGGCTTCCGGTTGAAGACTGTTCAGGCTTGGCAAATTGGTATCCGCCAGGAAACGACACCAATCGATTGCCACCCAGCCCCGTCGCAGCCCCGTTCCCAGGCCGAAAAACATTGAACCAATCAGCAGCCAACGGATCATGAGCGAGGCGATCCCCAAACTCCAGGGTAGGCAGCGGCGCATCGCCCTCTCCCTCGGAGATCCCGCCGGCATCGGCGTCGAGGTGACCCTCAAGGCACTCGCCGAGCTGGAGGGCCGGGGCCTTGAGGTGGTTCTGGTCGGTTGCCGCCGCTGGTTGGAGCACAGCCATGCGGCCTTGCAGGGGGTCAGCGCAGTGCCCCTGGCCAATCCCGCCAACTATCCGATCCTCGATCTGCCCCTGGCCGAGGACCTGCCGCCCGGCTGCGGCAGTGCGGCCAGCGGCCGGGCCAGCTTCGCCTGGCTGACGGCAGCAGCCGAGCTGGTGGAACGCGGCCAGTGCCATGCCCTCACCACCGCCCCGATCGCCAAACAGGCGTGGCACGCGGCCGGTCACGCCTACCCGGGCCAGACCGAGCGGCTGGCGGAACTCAGTGACAGCGCCGATCCCTCCATGCTGTTCACCGCCCGCTCCCCCCACGGAACCTGGCGACTCAACACCCTGTTGGCCACCACCCACATCCCCCTGGCAGCGGTGGCCCAGCAGCTCGGCCCCGCCCTGGTGGAGCGCAAGCTGGAGGTGCTGCTGGCCTTCTGCCGTCGCTTTGTCCCCAAACCCCGGCTCGTGGTCGCCGGGCTCAATCCCCATGCCGGCGAAAGCGGACTGCTCGGCTGCGAGGAGCAGGACTGGCTGATTCCAGTGCTGGAGCGCTGGCGGCGCTCCCATCCCGAGGTGGAACTCATCGGCCCCCTGCCACCCGACACCTGTTGGCTGGGTGCTGCCGCCGCCTGGCGCGGTGAGGCCCTTGGTCCGGATGGCTACCTGGCGCTGTACCACGACCAGGGCTTGATCCCGGTCAAGTTGCTGGCCTTCGATGCCGCAGTGAACACCAGCCTGGGGCTGCCCTTCTTGCGCACCTCACCGGATCACGGCACCGGTTTCGACATCGCTGGCTTGGGGATCGCCCGATCGATGAGCATGCGGGCCGCCCTGGAAACCGCCTGGGAGCTGGGTTGAGCGGCGCCCCTGTTCAGCCTGGTTTGAGGCGCACCAGCACCTGGCCATATTCCACCGGTGTGCCGTTTTCCACCAGGATTTCGACCACTTCGCCACTCACTTCAGCCTCGAGCTCGTTCATCAGCTTCATCGCTTCGAGGATGCAGACCGGCTGTCCAACCGTGATCCGGCTGCCGAGTTCAACAAACGGCGGATCATCCGGGCTCGCCGCCCGGTAGAAGGTGCCCACCATCGGCGCGGTGATCTCGACCAGATCGGCGCGCAGGGCAGGGGCAGCCGGTGGTGGGACCGAGGGGGCGGTGGCCTGGCTGCCGCTGACGGCCTGAGCCGGAGCTGTGACAGTGGCCGCAGGGGCCTGGGGCACGGCTAGGGCAGCCGGGGCAGGCAGATTGCGGCGCACTTCAAGCCGGAAGTCGTCCCCTTCGAGCTTGAACTCCTGAATATCGCTCTGCTCAAGGACGGCGAGCAGACGATGGAGCTGGTCATGGTCGAGCTGCATGGTGCCTCAGGACTCCCTGCCGAGATAGCTGTCGTTGCGCGTGTCGATCTTGATCTTCTCCCCAATCGTGATGAACAGGGGCACCATGATCTGGGCCCCGGTTTCGACGATGGCCGGTTTGGTGCCCCCCGTGGCGGTGTCACCCTTGACGCCGGGATCGGTCTGGGTGACCTCCAGGACGACGGAGTTGGGAAGTTCCACTTCCAGCGGCACGTCGTTCCACGACACCACATTCACCTCCATGCCCTCCTTGAGGTACTTGCGGCCGTCGCCGATCTGTTTGGCGGACAGGCGGGTTTCTTCAAAACTCGCCATGTCCATGAACACGAAGTCCTCGGCTTCCATGTAGGTCAGCTGAAGCGTCGATTTCTCGAGCACGGCCTGGGCAACGGTTTCACCGGCGCGAAAGGTCTTGTCGACAACGCTGCCGCTTTGAACGCCTTTCAGCTTGGTGCGCACGAAGGCCGAGCCCTTGCCCGGTTTGACATGAAGAAATTCGACGACTCTCCAGACCTGGCCATCGAGCTCGATCGTGGTACCGGTGCGAAAGTCGTTGCTGGAGATCATTCCGGCGGAACGTTTGAGCGGGATTGTACGGCTGCCCTTCCTCGGCGGGTCTTCCGCTGCCGGGCTGGCTGTGGGGGGCTGGCCGGCTGGTTGTGCCAAAGTCCGCTGAGAGACTCAATCAGCCATGAAAGGGATCCGGTTGGCTCTGAAGCAACGCCTGCTGGCCCCGGGGCTAGCCCTGCTGCTGGCGCTTGTCGTCAACCTCTTGGCGGTGCACCCCGCCGCCGCTGGCCTTCCCCCCGGCAATGCGGTCAGCGATCCTTCCGCTCTGCTGCGCAATGCCCTGCCGATTCCAGAGACGGATCTGCAAGACCTCCAGCACCGCCTGGAGGGCACCAGTGACGACCTGCGTGCCAAGCGCTGGAGCTCCCTGAGCAACGCCGTGCGCCGCGGCCAGTCGTTGCTGACCAGTCGCCGCGCCAGGCTGATCAGCAACTTTCCCTCCGAGCAGCAGGCAACGGCCGAGAGCCTGCTCGACCAGCTGGAGCTGGATTGGCGGACGCTTGCTGAAGCAACCGAAGCCCGCGACCGCGACGCCTTTCTCACCAGCCGCCGGGCTGCCTTGAGCACGATCGGCAGCGCGGAATCGTTGCTGGTGGGGCCGTTCCCCTTCGAGATCCCCGAAACGTTCGTGGCTCTGCCACGGCTGCTCGGCAGGGCCACGATCGAGCTGGCCACCACCAAGGGCACCCTTACCGCCGTGGTCGACGGCTACAACGCCCCCCTCACGGCCGGGGCCTTCGTTGATCTGGTTCAGCGCGGCTTCTACGACGGCCTGCCGTTCGGCCGCGCCGAGGACTTCTATGTGCTCCAGACCGGAGATCCCATCGGCCCCGCCGATGGCTACATCGATCCCACCAGTCAGCAGCAACGCCGCGTTCCTCTGGAAATCATGGTGCCCGGCGAGGACCAGCCCTTCTACAACCAGACATTCGAGGATCTGGGGATCTTCAAGGCCACCCCCGTGCTTCCCTTCGCCACCAAGGGAACATTGGGCTGGGCCCACTCCGATGAGGCCCTCGACGATGGCTCGTCCCAGTTCTTTCTGTTCCTGTTTACGGCGGAACTCACCCCCGCTGGCCTCAACTTGATCGACGGCCGCTACGCCGCCTTCGGCTATGTGGTCGATGGCTTTGAGGTGCTCGAGGAGCTGACCGGGAGCGATGGGATTGTTAAAGCCACCGTGCTGGAAGGGGCCGAGAACCTGCGGCCCCATGGCTGAGGGCAGCGATCCGACCCTGGCTGACCTGGGCGAATCAGGGCTGCTGGAGCGGATCGCCGCTTTTGCGCCGCCCGGACAGCTCGATGATGATGCCGCCCTGCTGCAGGAACGCAGCGGAGGTGTGCTGGTGCTCAACACCGATGTCTTGGTGGAAGGCGTTCACTTCAGTGATGCCACCCTCGATCCCGAGGATCTGGGCTGGCGCGCCGCAGCCGCCAATCTCTCTGATCTGGCGGCGATGGGCTGCCAGGAGGTGATCGGACTCACCGTCGGCCTGGTGGCGCCACCCGCCACTCCGTGGAGCTGGGTGGCGGGGGTGTACCGGGGCCTGGGCCAGGCCCTCGATCGCTATGGCGGCGATCTGTTGGGCGGCGATTGCAGCAGCGGCCAGCAGCGCCTGCTGGCGATCACCGCCCTGGGACGCCTGGGGCCGGCCGGGGCGATCCGGCGCCGCGATGGACGGCCCGGAGACCGGTTGATCAGCACCGGTCCCCATGGCCTGAGTCGGCTCGGTCTGGCGGTGCTTGGCCGGGAGCCGCTGCCGGCCTCCCTGCCCGCCAGCTTGCTGGAGCGGGGCCTGGCGGCCCACCGCCGCCCCCAACCCCGCTTCGACGCCGTGGACGCCTTGGTCGACGCCAGGCCCGCCGCTCAGCCCTGGCGGGTGGCCGGAGCCGACAGCAGTGATGGCCTGGCCGCCGCTGTCGCGGCGATTGCCCGCAGCAGCGGTTGCGATGCCCAGCTCGACCGCGGTGCCCTGCCGATGGCCGCCGGCATGGATGGTCTTGCCCAGGCCGAAGCCTGGTGTCTGGGGGGAGGTGAAGATTTCGAGTTGATCCTTGGCCTGGATGCGGCCTGGGCCGAGGCCTTGCTCAAAGCCCTGCCTGGGGCCAGCCCGATCGGCCAGCTCTGCGCGGTTACCGGTTCAGAGGCAGGCGGACACCTGAGCTGGTGGCCCAGCGGCGAACCGCTGGATCGGCGGATGATGGGTTTCAGTCACTTTCACTGAAGGGCCTTGAAGTTGGCCCGGCAGGTCAGTCAGGCCTGACTGAATCAGGCCCAGTTGCGGGCGACAATTTCGGCCAGGTCGACGACCCGCTGGCTGTAACCCCACTCGTTGTCGTACCAGGAGATCACTTTGACCATGTTGTCGCCCATCACCAGGGTGAGGTCAGCGTCAACGATGGCTGACTCATCGGTACCGGCGTGATCAGACGAAACCAGGGGCAGATCGCAGTACTTGATGATTCCTTTCATGCCATTTTGCGAGGCATTTTTGAGGACTTCATTCACCTCTTCCTTGCTGGTGCCGCGGCTCACTTCCACCACCAGGTCCACCACCGACACGTTCGGGGTCGGAACCCGCATGGCAATGCCGTTGAGCTTCCCCTCCATCTGCGGATAAACCAACGCCACGGCCTTGGCGGCGCCAGTTGAAGTGGGCACGATGTTGATCGCCGCAGCCCGGGCCCGGCGCAGATCGCGATGGCTTGCATCAAGAATGCGCTGGTCACCTGTATAGCTGTGGGTCGTGGTCATCGTTCCTTTGATGATCCCGAAGTTCTGGTCAAGGACCTTGACAATCGGAGCTAGGCAGTTGGTGGTGCAACTGGCGTTGCTGAGGAGGTCGAAATCGGCATGGTTGTAATCACCTTCGTTGACACCGACCACAAACGTGCCGATGCCGGGACCCTTGCCGGGGGCCGTGATCAAGACTTTTTTGGCGCCAGCCTGGATGTGCTTGCTTGCTCCATCTTTGTCAATGAAGACGCCTGTGGCTTCGATCACCAGATCCACTCCCCATTCTTTCCAGGGAAGGTTCAAGGGGTTGCGGTCTGAGAAGCAACGGACCGTTTGGCCGTTGATGATGAGTGAATCTTTGGCGTAATCAACCTCAGCATTACGAATCTTGCCGAGCATCGAATCGTATTGAAGGAGATGCGCGTTGGTGTGCGGATCAGATGTGTCGTTGAGACCAACAACCTCAATATTCGTGTCAGTCCCGCGGCTCAGCCAGCAGCGCATGAAGTTGCGACCAATTCGGCCAAATCCATTGATCGCAACACGCAAGGTCATGGCAACGGCGGGAAACCCGCAAACGCAATAGGTTTTGGATGCTGATCATACAGAAATGGCCTCTGGCAACCTTTCAGGGCCAGCGAGGCCAGCTCCCAGAAGCTTCTGACTGGCAGCGCTGACAAGGGGGGTCATCCACGATTAAGTTTCTGGGCGTCTGGGTGGGGCCGTTGGGACTTCTGCTTGATCGTCAGCAGCCGCTGCATTTCATTGGAATCGGTGGCATCGGCATGTCCGCGCTAGCGGTGATCCTCGTGGAGCGGGGCTTTCAGGTCAGCGGATCTGACAGCCGCGAGAGTGCCGTGGTTGAAGACCTGCGCCGTCGGGGCGTGCGCATCCACACAGCGCAGGACGCCGCTTCGTTTGAGGCCCTGTGCCAGGCCATGGCTGTTCCACCCCAGGTGGTGATCAGCACGGCGGTAAGGGAGGGCAACCCTGAGCTGGAAGCCGCCCGTGCCGCCGGTCTGCCGATCCACTACCGCTCGGATGTGCTGGCGGCCCTGATCAATGCCCAGCCTTCAATTGCTGTGGCCGGCAGCCATGGCAAAACGACTACCAGCACCCTGGTCGCCACGCTCCTGGCCGTCACGGGCCAAGACCCCACCGCCGTGATCGGTGGGATGGTTCCGGCCTTTCAGAGCAACGCGCGGGTCGGCCAGGGACCGCTGCTGGTTGCCGAAGCCGACGAATCCGATGGCTCGCTGGTCAAGTTCAGGCCCAGCCTTGGGCTGATCACCAACCTGGAGCTGGATCACACCGACCACTACCCCAACCTCGAAGCCTTAGTCGAGACCCTGACTGAGTTCGCCGACGGCTGTGGCCTTGTCCTGGCGAACAGCGATTGTCCGGTGCTGCGGAAACATTTCCTGCCCGGTGCCTGGTGGTCGATCGAAACGTTTGAAGGGGTGGACTTCGCCGCCCTAGCCGTCGAGGCCCATGGCGGCGGCACTGTTGCTGATTTCTATGAATCCGGGATCTGTGTGGGCCGCGTTCGCCTGCCCCTGCCCGGCCGCCACAACCTCAGCAATGCCACGGCCGCCCTGGCTGCCTGCCGGTTGCAGGGCCTGTCCTTCGCTGATTTGAGCGTCGCGATTGAATCGCTGCAGTCGCCCGGGCGCCGCTTCGACTACCGCGGCTGCCTGGACGGGCAATTGATTGTTGATGACTATGCCCACCATCCCAGCGAGGTCGACGCCACCTTGAAGCTGGCCCATCTGATGGTGGAGAGCGGCCGCTCGCCTCTGCCTGCCACCCCCCAGCGGGTGGTGGCCGTTTTCCAACCCCATCGCTACAGCCGCACAGCGGAGTTCCTCCTCCCGTTCGCCGCAGCCCTGGCCCAGGCCGATGCGGTCTTGCTGGCACCGCTCTACAGCGCTGGCGAAGCGCCCCTTCCAGACATCTCAAGCCAGCGACTGGCCACGGAGATCCGCCTGGTTCAACCGGCGTTGCCGGTTCAAGTTGCCGCCGATCTCGATGATCTGGCCCAGCTTGTTTGCCGTTACGGGCGCCAGGACGACCTGGTGCTGGTCATGGGCGCCGGGGATGTGAACAGTCTCTGGGACCGGTTGCAGGTCCAGCGGCAAGCGCAGGCAACGCCGCCCCCCCTGGCCGCATGACGGCGGCTTCTCCACGGCCGGCCAGCGGCAGCTTCCAGCCTGCTGGGCTGCGCCAGCGGGTGCCGCTCCTCAACTACACCACCTGGAAAGTGGGCGGAGCGGCCGAATGGTTCGCCGAGCCCGCCGCCTGCGATGAACTGATCGCCCTGGCCCGCTGGGCCGGCAGCGAACAGCTGCCCCTGCAGCTGATCGGCGCCGGCTCGAACCTGTTGATCAGTGATGAGGGGCTCGATGGGCTGGTGATCTGCAACCGGCGCCTGCAGGGAAGCCGGCTCGATGCCAGCAGCGGCTGGCTGGAGGCCCAGGCCGGCGAACCCCTCCCCAGCCTGGCCAGGCGGGCGGCGAAGGCCGGGCTCAGTGGCCTGGAATGGGCGGTGGGCATCCCGGGCACGGCCGGCGGTGCTGCGGTGATGAATGCCGGCGCCCAGGGGGGCTGCACGGCCGAATGGCTGGAGACGGTGACCGTGCTGGATCCGGCGGCCGGCGGTGAGCCCTTCACGCTCAAGGGCTCCGAGCTGCAGTTCGCCTATCGCCACAGCCGGCTGCAGCTGGAGCCGCTGCTGGTGCTCTCGGTCTGTTTCAGGCTCAGTGCCGGCCACGATCCAGCCGAGATCAGCCGCCGCACCACCGCCAACCTGCAGAGCCGAACCAGCAGTCAGCCCTATCACCAACCCAGCGGCGGCAGTGTTTTCCGCAACCCCGAACCGCTCAAAGCAGGCCGGCTGATCGAGGATCTCGGCCTCAAGGGCCTGGCTGTCGGCGGAGCGATGGTTTCGCCGCTGCATGCCAACTTCATCGTCAACACCGGCGAGGCCAAGGCTGGGCATATCGACCAGGTGATCCAGCAGGTGCAGGCGGCCGTGCGCGCCAGTCACCAGATCGACTTGCACCCTGAGATCAAGCGGCTCGGTCACTTCGCCCCCTAGCGGCCGGCGGGAGTGAGCTGAAGCCCAGGCCCTAGCCTGTGGGCCACACGCATGTCAGGCATGGCCGGCTTCGGGCTTCCCAACTTCGGACAACTGACCGAGGCTTTCCGCAAGGCCCAGCAGATTCAGCAAGACGCCCAGAAACTCCAGGACGAGCTCGATGCCATGGAGCTGGAAGGCACCAGTGCCGATGGCCGCGCCAGTGTCTGGGTCTCAGGCAACCAGCAGCCCCTGCGGGTGCGCCTGGCGCCGGAGCTGGTGGCGGAAGGTGCCGCTGTCACCGAAGCGGCCACGTTCGAGGCACTCAAAGCCGCCTACGACCGCTCCACGGCCACGATGAAGGAGCGGATGGAGGAGCTCACCGGCGGCCTCAGCCTGCCGGGGCTGGGGGGATGAGCTCGCTGGGGGCCTCGTCGCGGTCGCGCTCCTGGGCTTCCCCCTGCTGCGACAGGCGCCGCCGCGATGACTCCCGCCGCCGGTCGATTCTGAGCTCGGGCCGTTGGCCCGCCGGCTGCCGGCTCGCTGCTGGTGCGCGGGATTCGCCCAGCTCCTGCAGGCACTGCCGATAGATCGCGAAGCGGTCCCAGTCGGTGCCGACCCGGCAGCCCGGATCGCCTTGGTGCAGGCAATTGCTGTAGCGGCAGCCGCCTTCGGCCAGGGCTGGGGCCAGCTCCGGGAACAGGGCGGCCAGCCGGGTGGGATCAGCGGGAAGGTCCGGGCGGTTGAAGCCGGGCGTGTCGGCCAGCAGGGCACCGGGGCCCAGCGGGAACAGCTCGACATGGCGGGTGGTGTGGCGCCCCCGCTGCAGCTTCCCGCTCACCGCCGCCACCCGCAGGCTCAGGTCGGGGATCAGGGCATTGAGCAAGCTGCTCTTGCCCACCCCCGACGGCCCGCAGAGCACGGCCAGGCCTGGCCTGGCGAGCTGGCGGCGCAGGGCGAGCAGCCCTTCCCCCGTGGACAGGCTCACACTCAAGGCCTGGTAGCCCCAGCCTGCGGCCCGCTCTGTCCAGGCCAGCACAGCCTCCGGGGCCAGCAGATCGGCTTTCGAGAACACCAGCTCGACCGCCTGGCCGGTCGCCTCGGCGCTGAGCAGGAAGCGGCTGAGTTGCAGCGGATCGAGATCGGGCTCGGCCAGGGCCACCACGATCACCACCCGGTCGCAGTTGGCCACGGCCGGGCGCTCGAGCAGGCTCTGGCGTGGCCGCACCTGGGCGATGGCACCCCGCCTGGCTGGCCAGTCGATGCCGTCGAGCTCCACCCGATCACCCACGCAGACCTGCAGGCCGGTCTTGCCGAGGCGGGTCCGCCGGATGCAGAGCAGCCGTTGGATGGCTCCTGGGCCCGGGAGATCCAGCTGCACCTGGCAGAAATTGGCCTGCAGGGCCACCACCAGGCCGGAGACGACCACGCCTAGGCGCCGTCGCGGCGGATCAGTAACCGCACCGCTGCGGGGGCCTCGGCGGCGCTGATCGGGTTCTGCAGAGGGCTGGATTCGACCCAGTGTCCTTCCGATCTGAGGCCCTCGCTCACCATCCGCTCGGGCTCGCCGCCATCGAGGTCCACCTGGAGCCAGGCGCCAGGCGCGATGGTTTCCAGCTTGAGGCGGCTGCGAATGAAATTGACCGGGCAGGGGGTGCCGCGCAGGTCGACGCTGGCCTCAGGATCAACCTGTCTTTGGGACTCTGGACCGTCCACCTTTTCATCCACCCCCTTGTCCACCGCCATTCAGTGCCGCTGCAACGGTCCTAACCGAACAGGCCTCCGAACAGGCCGCTCTTGTGGGGATGCCCCTTGTCGGAGTGGTGTCCGGCCAGTTGTTCGAGCAGCTCCCGTTCATGGCTGCTGACCTTGGTGGGAAGTTGCACCTTGATCGTGATCAGGTGATTGCCTCGCGCCACGGGATTGCCCAGCCGCGGCACCCCTTTGCCGCTGAGCGTGAGCACGGCGCCAGGTTGACTGCCGGCCGGAATCTCCATGGTTTCAGGGCCATCCACGGTGTCCACTTCGATCTTGTCGCCGAGGATGGCCTGGAGATAGTTCACCGCCACGTCGGAGTGGATGTGGATGCCTTCGCGGTGCAGCTTGTCGTGGGCCTGCACCGACAGGTAGACGTAGAGATCGCCAGGGGGGCCACCCCGCTGGCCAGCGTTGCCTTCACTGCTGACCCGCAGGCGGGTGCCGGAATCGACGCCGGCTGGAATCGTGATCCGCAGTTTCTTGCGCACCTGCTGCACCCCCTGGCCGCCGCAATCGCCGCAGGGGTTGGCAATCACCTGGCCGCTGCCTTCGCAACTGGGACAGGGGGCCACCTGGGTGAAGCTGCCGAAGGGGGTGCGGGTGGCGCGACGCACCTGGCCGGCTCCTGCGCAGGTGCCACAGGTGGTGGGGCCGCTGCCGGTCTTGGCGCCCGAGCCAGAGCAGGTGCTGCAGGTTTCCAGGTGGCGGATCTGGACGTCACGCTCCTGGCCGAACACCCCTTCGTTGAAGCTGATGTTGAGGTCGAGCCGCAGGTCGTCGCCCTGGCGGGGGCCGCGGCGACGGGGGGCGCCGCCCTGGGCCCCGCCACCGAAGCCGCTGAAGAAGGTTTCGAACAGGTCGGCGAAGCCGCCCACATCGCCCATGTCCGGCGCCCCGCCGCCGCTGACGCCGGCCTCACCGAACTGGTCGTAGCGGGCGCGGGTCTGGGGATCGCTGAGGATTTCGTAAGCCCGACCGATCTCCTTGAAGCGGTCTTCGGCCCCGGGATCCCTGTTCACATCAGGGTGATACTGACGGGCAAGACGTCGGTAGGAACGCTTGAGTGAGTCGGCATCGGCATCGCGCCCCACCCCCAGCAGGTCGTAGTAGTCGGCCATCAGAGTGTTGCCCCATCTCCGGCTGAACTGTCCTGGCCTGCGTTGGGCTCGGCCGGGTCCGTCGTCGGGCCTGGACCCATCGACACTTTCACCAGAGCATGGCGCAGGACCCGTCCGTCGAGCTGGTACCCACGCTGCAGCTCTTCGACGATGAAGTCTTCGGGGTAGCGCTCACTGGGCTCGCGCAGCACCGCCTCGTGCAGCATCGGATCAAACACTTCCCCCTCCACCCGCATCGGGGCCACCCCCAGCTGCTTGAACACTTTCACCAGCTGCTCGTAAAGCACCTGATAGCTGCGGTGCAGGCCCTGGGCTTCTTCGCTCTGGGGATTGAGCTGCTGCCGGGCGCGATCGAAATTGTCGACCACCGGCAGGATTTCGCTGAGGGTGGAGCAGGTGATCTGCAGACGCAGATCCTCCTGATCCCGGCTCTGGCGCTTGCGGAAATTGTCGAAGTCGGCGGCGATCCGCATGTACTGGCTTCGGACCGTGTCGTGTTCCAGGCGCAGGGCAGCCAGCTCCTGGGCGATCTCAGCGGCGCTGGGGGCGCCACTGCCCCGGTCCGCGCCTGGCTCCTCCGCAGGATCTGGGCCACCCGCAGGCTTGCCCTGTTGATCACTCTGAGAGCCGCCTGCGGGTTGTTCACCCCCGGCTACAACGGGGGAATCGATCGTCTGGGGATGGCCATCTTGCAGGGCATCCGCCTCGGCGAACGGTTCCCGACCAATGGGTGAGGCTTCTCCACTCATGCTGACTTAACCGCCAATCGCTCCTAGACATGTTGGACGCCAGAGCGTGCCTCCCACAAGCGGCGGAAGCCCGCACCTCCTGAACACCCCCAGCGGCCATGACGCGTTCCAGCCACGGACCGGTCCCCAATGCCACGGAACGCGAAGAGCCGCTGCTCCGCATCGGTGAGCTGCAGCAGGCGGACCGGCGGGCGATCGAGGCCTGCGCGGCGATCGATGCCCGTGGCTGGCAGCAGCACAGCTGCCTGCCGCTGCAGCAGCTCGGCGAGAGCCTGGTGGTGGCGGTGCCGGCCAATTGGGAGGCCCAGCAGCGCAACGCCCTGGCAACGGCCGTCGCTAAAGGCGGGCTTCAGATCGAGTTCCGCTTCGCTCTGAAGCAGGAGATCGATACCGTGCTGGCCGAGCGGATGGCGCAACGCCAGCTTGAACGGGCGCCCAGGCCGGCCAACCCGGGCCTCCCCCCCGCACCGGCCGCTGCCGTGAGCCGGTTTTCGCTGCTCGATGACCTCAGCCTCGAGGATCAGCAGACCGAGGTGCCGGACGACCAAGACCGGGACGCCACGCTGGATCTGGAGGCCAACCTCTCGGCCCCACAGTCCTCACCGGTGATCAGCCTGGTGAACCGGATCCTGATCCAGGCCCTCGACACCGACTCCAGCGACATCCATGTAGAGCCACAGGAAGATGGGTTGCAGATCCGCTTTCGACAGGACGGGGTGCTCCACCCCCTGGAACAACTGCCGAAACGGCTGATCCCAGCGATCACCTCCCGGCTGAAGATCATGGCCGAGCTGGATATCGCCGAGCGCCGCATGCCCCAGGACGGGCGCATCCGCCGGATGTACAAGGGCCGCCGCATCGAGCTGCGGGTCAGCACCTTGCCGGGCCGCTGGGGAGAAAAGGTGGTGCTGCGGCTGCTCGACAGCAGCAGCACCCAGCTCAGCCTCGATGCCTTGATTACCGAACCCGCTGCCCTGGCCCAGGTGCGGGCCCTTGGCTGCAAACCGTTCGGAATGATTCTGGTCACCGGACCGACCGGATCGGGCAAGTCCACCTCCCTTTATGCCCTGCTCTCGGAGCGCAACGAACCGGGCATCAACATCTCGACGGTGGAAGATCCGATCGAATACATGCTCAAGGGAATCACCCAGACCCAGGTGAATCGGGACAAGGGCTATGACTTCAGCACGGCCCTGCGGGCCTTTATGCGCCAGGACCCCGACGTGCTGTTGGTGGGCGAGACCCGCGATGGTGAAACTGCCAAGACGGCGATCGAGGCCGCCCTGACGGGACATCTGGTGCTGACCACCCTGCATTGCAACGATGCGCCGAGTGCGATCGCTCGCCTGCAGGACATGGGCGTGGAGCCGTTCATGGTCAGCGCCTCCCTGCTGGGCATCGTTTCGCAGCGGTTGCTGCGCCGGCTCTGCATGACCTGCCGCAGCCGTTACCACCCCAGCGAAGAAGACCTGGGCCATTTCGGCTTGTTTGCCAGCCAGGAGGAAACGATTACTTTTTATCGGGCCAATCATTCCCCCAATGCCGAACAGTCTGTCTGCCCAACTTGCCAAGGAAGGGGATACAAGGGACGGGTCGGAGTGTATGAGGTGCTACGAATCAATGAGGCCCTGTCTACCGCAATCGCCCAGGGGGCCAGTACGGATGTGATCCGCCGACTTGCCTTGGATTCAGGCATGAAAACCTTGCTCGGTTATGGCCTGGATTTGGTCAGGAGGGGATACACAACCCTGGAAGAAGTTGAACGAATGCTGCTCACGGATACCGAACTGGAATCCGAGCGCCGTTTGCGCGCTCTCACCACCTTGACCTGCCAGGGCTGCGGAGCTGGCCTCAGGAGTGAGTGGCTGGAATGCCCCTACTGCCTCGCGCCAAGGGCCTGATCTTGTGCCAAGTGCCTGACCAGTGGCTCGGCTGCAGTATTGGACTGGCGGGGAGATCAGGAGATCCATTGGATTCAGCTCTAGATCCTGAGCGATTCTTTCGTTAAAACAAGCCAATGGAGCTGCAGATTCAAGACTTGATGGGGCAGCTGATCCAGGAGAAAGGCAGCGATCTCCATCTCAGTGCTGGCCAGCCCCCCTTCGGCCGCTTCAATGGGGAACTGCGGGTCATGCAGGCCGCCAGGCTCTCAGAGGACGACTGCAATCGCATGATCTTCTCGATTCTCAACGATGGGCAACGCCAGCACCTAGAGCAGACCTGGGAGCTCGATTGCGCCTATGGCCTTCGTGATATCGCCAGATTTCGCGTCAATGTCTATAGCCAGAATGGGTCCTACGCTGCTTGCCTTCGTGCTCTGAGCAGCAAGATCCCGGCTGCTGGGGAGCTGGGACTGCCTGCCGTTGTGATCGAGACAACAAAACGACCTTCCGGGCTTGTGCTGGTCACAGGGCCGACCGGCTCCGGCAAGAGCACCACCCTGGCTTCGCTGCTTGATGAGATCAATCACACGAGTTCTAAGCATATTCTGACGATTGAAGATCCGATTGAGTTCGTCTATCAGAGTGATCGCAGCTTGATTCATCAGCGCCAGCTCAACGAAGACACCAAGAGCTTCAGCAATGCCCTCAGAGCAGCGTTGCGTGAAGATCCCGACGTGATCCTGGTGGGGGAACTGCGCGACCTCGAAACGATTCAGTTGGCGATCACGGCCGCCGAAACCGGTCATCTCGTTTTCGCCACGCTCCACACCAGCTCCGCCGCCCAGACGGTGGATCGGATGGTCGACGTGTTTCCCTCCAACCAGCAGACCCAGGTACGGGTCCAGCTCAGCGGCAGCCTCGCGGCGATCTTTGCCCAGACCCTCTGCCTGCGCAGCGACCCCAGTGGCCATGCGTTCGGCCGGGTGATGGCCCAGGAAATCATGGTCAACACACCGGCTGTAGCCAACCTGATCCGGGAAGGCAAAACAGCTCAGATCTATTCCCAGCTCCAGACCGGCGGCCAGTTCGGCATGCAGACCCTGGAGAAGGCCCTCGCCGCGTTGGTCGCCGAGGGTGCCATCAGCTTCGATGAGGCCCGCTCCCGATCCACCAGGCCCGACGAGCTCAGCCGCCTGATCAGCAGCCAGCGCTGAGCGGATCGCCATGGCCGCCTTCCTCGCCACCTTCACCACACCCCGAGGAGTCACCAAGCAACTCCGGGTCACGGCGCACGACCTGGTCAGTGCCAAACGGGATCTGCGGCGTCGCGGCATCCTGGCTCGCTCGATTGTTCCGCTCACGGCCAGTTCCTCCGCTTTGGCCGCCAAAGGCAAGCCGGGCCATCGACTCCAGCTCGACCTCGGCAAAGTGTTCGAGGCCAGCCCCAGCGTTCGGGACAAGGCGCTGTTCGCGAACAAGCTCGCGGTGCTGATCGACTCGGGTGTGCCGATCGTGCGCAGCCTGACGCTGATGGCCAATCAGCAGAAGAAGCCCCTGTTTCGGCGATCGCTGGAGGCGATCAGCCAGAACATCAGCCAGGGCGAAAGCCTCAGCAGTGCGATGCGCCAGTGGCCCAAGGTCTTTGATCGGCTCAGTGTGGCGATGATTGAAGCGGGAGAAACGGGTGGTGTCCTCGATGAAACCCTCAAACGATTGTCGATTCTGTTGGAGCAAAATGCCAAACTGCAGAATCAGATCAAGGGAGCCTTGGGGTATCCGGTCGCCGTTCTGGTTATCGCGGTGGCCGTGTTCCTAGGGATGACGATCTTCCTGATCCCCACGTTCGCGACGATCTTCGATCAGCTCGGTGCCGAACTCCCTTGGTTCACCCAGATGATGGTTGGCATCAGTGCGTTGTTGCGCTCACCGTTTTCGATCTATTTGATCGGTGCCCTGATTCTGGCGGCCTGGTTGTTGCGTGGCTTTTACAAAACCCCGACTGGCCGCCGCAGGGTTGACGCTGCATTGCTGAAGCTTCCCCTGTTCGGCGATCTGATTCTGAAAACCTCCACGGCTCAGTTCTGCCGCACGTTCAGTTCCTTGAGCAAGGCGGGTGTTCCGATTCTCACGGCCCTTGAAATTGTGCGCGATACGGTCGGCAATGCGATTATTGCTGATGCAATCGCCTTCTCAAGTCAGGAACTCCAGAACGGGATTCCCTTGAGTGAGGCGCTCGCCCGAAAATCCGTCTTTCCAGACATGGCACTGAGCATGCTGGAAGTGGGAGAAGAAACCGGTGAAATGGACAAGATGCTCTCCAAGGTTGCCGATTTCTACGAAGATGAGGTTGCATCCACGGCAAAAGCGCTCACGGCCCTGCTGGAGCCAGCCATGATCGTGATTGTGGGCGTCATCGTGGCGGCCATTCTGCTGGCCATGTACATGCCGATGTTCTCGGTTTTCGACAAGATCAGGTAGGCGTTTCCCGGGTTGGCAACTTTCCTGTAGGCACCGCTGCCACCGCCTCAGTTGCAGCCGCTGCCGCAATCGCCTGGCCGGCCAGCCAGCCTGAGGTCCAGCAATGCTGAAAATTGAACCCACCGGTCACGCCGTCGATATCGAGCAGTTCCCCGGCGAAGAACAGCCCAGGTTGCAGGCGGCTCTCCATCGTGGCCATCGTCACCTCCCCCAGGTTCACTCCACCGGCGGTGACGAATTCCTCGCCGAAGGGGCCGCGGCCGCTCACCGCATAACAGCTGGCGCGCAGGGCCGTGATCAGGCGCCGTTGCTCGCTGCGGCCCAGGTCAGCCCAGCGCTTCTGCCCGCTCACGTCGTTGGCTTCCAGCAGATGGATCCAAAGCCGCCGGCTCAGTTCCGGCCACGGGCGCCAGTTGCACAGCAGCCGCTTGGCTTGCTCGATCCGGGCCGAGCTGAAGGCCGCCTCCAGCTCGGCGGCGGGCCTGCCGCCGCTCCAGTCGACCCGCAGCTGGGCGTGGTAGTTCTGCTCTTTGAGGGCACGGGCGGCGAAGGCGGTCAGCCGCAGGGTGGCCGGGCCGCTCAAGCCCCAGTGGGTGATCAGGGCCGTTCCCTGCTGCTCGAAGCGCTGGCCTGGCAGTAGCAGTTCCAGACCCACCGGGTCCATGACAACGCCGCTGAGCTCAGCTAGGGGGTTGGCGTCCAGCGCCAGGGTGAACAGCGAAGGCACCGGAGCCACCACCCCATGGCCCAGCTGGGTTGCCAGTGCCCGCCCGCTGGGGTGCCCGCCGGTGGCCAGCAGCAAGCGGCGGCTGCGCAGCTGGGCTTGTTGGCCGCGCTCCTGGCTGTGGGCCGGCAAGCGCAATTGCAACTCAAATCCCCCCTGCTCCAGGGGCTGGGCGCCCCGCAGGGCCGCGCCGCGCCAGACGCTGACCCCGGCGGCGGCGGCCGTCGCTTCCAGCAACGCGACCACGGAGCTGGAACGGTTGCTGCGCGGGAACAGGCGCCCATCGGGCTCTTCCACCAGCTCCAGGCCGCGGCTGGCAAACCAGGCCAGGGTGTCGCCGGCGGCAAAGCGACTGAAGGTTCCGCGCAGGGCCTTGCTGCCCCGGGGGTAATGGCCCACCAGCGCTCGCGGATCCCAGCAGCCATGGGTGACGTTGCAGCGGCCACCACCACTGATCAGGACCTTGCCGAGTGGCTGCAGGGTGGCTTCAAGCAGCAAGACTCCTTTGAGCCCCCTCTCCGCTGCTGTGATGGCAGCCATGTAGCCGGCCGGACCACCGCCGGCCACCACCAGGGACTGATCAAAAGGCAGCATGGGTGGATGGGAGAGGGGCACGGTCAGCCGACGGCGACAGCCGCGTATCGCTTCAGTGTGGCGCCGATGATGGACTGCACCGATCGCCACTTCCGGGTGTTGATGCGGCAGATCACTCGCCACAGCCTTCTCTACACCGAGATGGTGGTGGCGCAGGCCCTGCACCACGGCCGTCGCGACAGCCTGCTGGATTTCGACCCCTGCGAAAAGCCCCTCGCCCTCCAGGTTGGCGGTGACGATCCCCGCCTGCTCGCCGAAGCGGCCCAACTGGCAGCGGCCTGGGGGTATGACGAGATCAACCTGAACGTGGGCTGCCCAAGCGAGCGGGTGCAGAAGGGGCGCTTCGGCGCCTGCCTGATGGCTGAGCCTGCCCATCTGGCCCGCTGCGTCGAGGCGATGGCCCAGGGGCCCCTGCCGGTGACGGTGAAACACCGGATCGGCATCGACGACCAGGATTCCTACGCCGAACTCCTGGCCTTCGTGGACACCCTGGCTGCCGCCGGCGTCGCCCGCTTCAGCGTCCATGCCCGCAAGGCCTGGCTCTCGGGCCTTGATCCCAAGCAGAACCGCACGATTCCGCCGTTGCGTTACGACCTGGTGCACCGGCTTAAGCGCGAACGACCGGAGCTTCTCTTTGAGCTCAATGGCGGTCTGCTGGAGTTGGCCGACTGTCAGGCCCAGCTGCCGCATGTGGATGGGGTGATGGTGGGTCGTGCCGCCTATGACCACCCGCTGCGCTGGGGGAGCGTGGATCGGGAACTGTTCGGGGTGGCTGACCACCAGGCCGCGTTGGCCTCGGCGGTGCTGCGCGGCCTGATTCCCTACGTCAGCCGTTGGTGTGAGGGCGGCGGCCGGCTCTGGCCGATCGCCCGTCACCTGGTGCACTTGGTGGAAGGTGTGGCTGGTGCCCGCCACTGGCGGCGTCAGCTGGGGGAGGCCGCTGGTGTGCGAACGGCCGGGCCCGAAGTGCTGGAGCAGGCCGCTGTGACGCTGGAGCAAGCAGGCCTCTAAGGCGGTTCGCCACCGGCCTTCACGGCTTGCTCAGAGGGGGCGACTGCGGTCTTCCCAGCCCACGCTGCCGCGCTGGTAGCGCGGACGGGGGCCTCCATCCACCGGCTCAGGGCGCGGCGCGGCTCCCCGGGGCTCCGCCTTGTTGATGCGCAGGGGACGACCCATCAGCTCTGCGGCCTGCAGGGCCTCAATGGCCCGGTTTTCGCTGGCCGGCTCCGCCATCTCGACAAAGGCGAAACCGCGCTTGCGGCCGGTTTCCCGCTCTACAGGCAGGTTGCAGCTGGCAATGGCGCCAAAAGGAGCAAACAGTTCGGCTACATCACTCTGCTCTGCATGAAAGGGAAGATTACCTACGAAAATACTCACGACAGGAAGGGATTGAATAGATCAGCAGTTGATGCAAAATGCTGCTGCGAAGCGAAATAAAGCTGACTCAAAAATATGAATTCCTCAATCAAATTCATTATCCAGATTCATCGTCTGATGATTTTAAGGCCGATCTGCAAAGCCAGCAGGTTCTGGATCAAAGATTTAAGAATCAATCCCTGATCGGTGGTTGCTCGCCAGTGGTCCCGGGGCCGAGCCGCACGCGGGCGAGGCGAACCTGCTCCTTCACCTGGGCAAATCCGGTGCCCCCTTCGCTGCGACGGGCCGCCACCACCTGGCGCGGGGCGATGGCGGCGTAGAGGTCGGCGGCAAAGGCCGGATGCAGCAGCTGCCAGCGCTCCAGGGGCAGGTCGCGCAGCAGCACCCCTTCGCCCAGGCAGGTTTTCACCACACCGCCGACCAGCTGGTAGGCCTCCCGGAACGGCACCCCCCGGGCGACGAGATAATCGGCCACATCGGTGGCATTGGAGAAATCGGCCGCCACGGCCTGCTCCAGCCGCTCGGGGCGGAAGCTGATGCCCTCCTCGATCAAAATCGCCATCGCTTCGAGGCAATCTTCGGTGGTGCGGACCACATCGAAGAGGGCTTCCTTGTCTTCCTGGAAATCTTTGTTGTAGGCCAGGGGCAGGCCCTTGATCATCGTCAGCAGGCCCTGGAGATGGCCGAACACCCGCCCGGTCTTGCCGCGCACCAGCTCCGGCACATCCGGGTTCTTCTTCTGCGGCATCAGGCTGCTGCCGGTGGCGCAACGGTCGGTGAGCCGCACGAAGCTGAACTCCTCGCTGGCCCAGAGGATCACCTCTTCAGCCAGGCGGCTGAGGTGCACCAGGATCAGGCTGGCGGCGGCGCTGAATTCGACGGCGAAATCGCGATCGCTGACCGCGTCGAGGCTGTTGGCGTAGAGGCTTTCAAACCCCAGTTCGGCGGCGGTCTGGCGCCGGTCGATCGGGACGGGGGTGCCGGCCAGGGCCGCGGCGCCCAGGGGGCAGATGTTCACCCGCCGGCGCACGTCGGCCAGCCTCTGTCGGTCGCGCTCGGCCATCTCCAGGTAGGCCATCAGGTGGTGGGCCAGGCAGAGAGGCTGGGCCCGCTGCAGATGGGTGTAGCCGGGGATCAAGGTGTCGGTGTGGGCTTCGGCCTGCAGCAGCAGGGCCAGCTGGAAGCGCTCCAGACCTTGATCGATCCCGTCGATCTTCTGGCGCAGCCAGAGGCGCAGATCGGTGCCGACCTGATCATTGCGGCTGCGGCCGGTGTGCAGCTTCTTGCCCAGCGGGCCGAGCAGCTCGATCAGGCGTCGCTCCACCGCGAAGTGGACGTCCTCCGCTTCCAGGCCAGGGTTGAAGCTGCCGGCGGCCGCCTCGGCCCGCACCGCCTCAAGCCCGGCGATCAGGCCGTCGGCCTCAGCGAGGCTGATCACACCGCAACGGCCCAGCATGCGGGCATGGGCGATCGAGCCATCGAGATCCTGGGGAAGCAGGGCGAGATCGAAGCCGATCGAGGCATTGAAGCGCTCGATCGCCGGATGCAGGCCCTGCTCGAAGCGGTCGCTCCAGCCGCTGCTGCTGCCTGTGGTTCCGCTGCCAGTGCTCAGCCCTGCCTCCGCTGAGGAAATCTCCCCTTCCATCCAACTCCGTTGCGGCCCTGGGGCTCAGCTTGACGCATCAGCCGGGCAGGAAGGGAAGCCTCACTTCGTCGCGCACTTTCAGCACCACCATCGAGGCATCGTCATCGAGTTGGTGGCCAGCGCCGACGAAGCGATCCAGGCGGGCGAACAGGCGATCAAGGATGCCCTGGGCAGGCAGACCGGACCGGCTGGCGGATTGCAGGCATTGGATCAGCCGGTCTTCATCGAAGCGCTCCCCGCCCGGGCCGGCGGCTTCACTGACCCCATCGGTGTAATAGAGGATGACATCTCCGGGTTCGAGCACCACCTGCTGGCAGCCATAGTCCGCTTCGAGCTGCAGGCCGATCAGCAGGCCGGGGGCATCGAGCCGCTCGACCCGGTAGCCCTCGCGACGACAGATCAGTGGTGGATTGTGGGCCGCGTTGGCATAGCGCAGCACCCGGGTGAGTGGATCGAAATCGGAATAGAACAGCGTCACGAACCGATGCGAATGGGCCAGGTCTTCCTGGGCCAGCGCGTTGAGGTCGTGGAGGATGCGATCGGGCGGCAGACCGCTGAGCACCTCGGCCCGCAGCATGCCGCGCAACAGGGTCATCAGCAGGCCGGCCGGCACACCCTTGCCCATCACATCGCCCATCACCAGGGCCCAGGGCGAGGTTTCCCGCTGACGGCCGAAATGCTGGGGGTGGGTCGGGATGAAGTCGTAGTAGTCACCGCCCACCTGGAAGGCCGGCCGGCAATGGGCTGCCAGCTCGATCCCCTCGATCACCGGGCAATCGTTGGGCAGGAGCTGGGCCTGGATTTCCGCGCCCGTACTCAGCTGGCGATCGAGCCGTTCATGGCGGCGGCTGTCCTCCTGCAGCCATTCACTCTCGATGGCCACAGCGGTGAGGTCGGCCACCAGCTGGATGTGACGGCGATGGCTGTCGCTCCAGCTCAGGCCCTGGCTGGAGCCGAACACGTACAGCCGTCCCCACGGGTGGTTGCGGGCCACGACCGAGGTGCCGAACACCTGGGTCTCACCCAGCAACATGCCGACGTCCCGATCGAGCCGCAGGGCCACGGCTTCCTCTGCCGCTCCTTCCACTGGGGGTTGATTCGCCGGGGAGTGATGGGCCCTTGGCTGATCGGCCAGGCTGATCAGCTGTCGCAGCAGGTCGTGGCTGCGCTCCGGCGGCGAGGCCTGGAACTGCTCCTTCCAGAGGCGCCCATCGGCATGGAACGGCACCAGCAGGCTGCCCTCGGCTCCCACCAAGCGAGCGCTCACCAGTGGCACCAGCTCCAGAAACCGATTCAGATTGGTGAAACTGCGCAAGGCAAAGCCAAGCGAGGCAAGGAGTTCCTGGTTGCGGCTTTGTTCCCGGCTGAGGCTCTCGAGCAGCTGGCGCATCGAGGCCGTTGCCGTGAGCGAGGGATGCGGCCGAGGCGGCGGGGGTGGCACCCGTGGCGACGGCGCTCGGCTCAACGGGGCTCACCCCTTGGGTCGCGCAGGTTAGCAAGGTTTATTTGGGGCCCTGAGGCTGCTGCGTTCACCTGGTGGCTCAGGTCGCCAGCAGCGCTTCAACGAATTCGAAGCTGTTGAACGGCCGCAGATCACCAATGCCTTCGCCGGCGCCAACAAAGCGGATCGGCAGACCGGCTTCCGAGGCCACCGCCAGGGCCACGCCGCCGCGGGCGCTGCCGTCGAGCTTGGTGAGCACCACGCCGGTGAGGCCGGCGGCGCTCGCGAAGGCCATCGCCTGGCGCAAGCCATTCTGACCCTGGCTGGCATCAAGCACCAACAGCGATTCCACCGCCGCCGAAGGCGCCAGCCGGTCGATGATGCGCCGCACCTTGGCCAGTTCTTCCATCAAGTTGTGCTTGGTCTGCAGCCGGCCGGCCGTGTCGACAAGCACCAGTTCGGTGCCCTTGGCCTGGGCGGCCCCGATCGCATCGAACACCACGGCGGCGGGATCGGCGTTGGCGCTGGGGTTGGCGATCACCGGCACGCCGCTGCGCTCTCCCCAGACCGTGACCTGCTGCACCGCGGCCGCGCGGAAAGTGTCGGCGGCGGCGATCAGACAGCTGTAACCGCTGCGCACCGCCAGGTTGGCCAGCTTGCCCAGGGTGGTGGTCTTGCCGACCCCGTTCACGCCCACCAAAAGCCAGACATTGAGCTGATCCCGCTGGGGGGCCAGCAGGCTCTGGCCACTGGCGGTGATCGGTTGCTCCAGCAGGCCGCGCAGCTGCTCCTTGAGGAAACGGAAGCCCTCGGCAGGATCAACCACCTCGATGTTGAGCCGCTGGCGCAGGGCCTCCAGCACCTGATCGGTGGCCTGCACCCCGACATCGGCCCGCAGCAGGAGGGTTTCCAGATCGTCGAGAACCTCGGGCGTGAGTGGGTCATCGCCGAGGGTGTCGAGCAACTGGGAGACAAAGCCCTGGCGGGATTTCTCCAGCCCACGGCGGAGCCGGCTCAGCCAGTCGATCTCCTCAAGCGACACCTGATCGACGCGGCGCCCCTGGGCGGCCAGCACCTCGGCCGACCAGCTGAACTCGGCATCGAAGCTGCCCAGCTGGAGTTGGGGGGCTTCCGCTCCGGTGGTGGCGGCTGGCCTGGCGCTGGGAACAGCAGTGCTGGATTGGGAGGCCCCGGGTTCAATCGGGTCTGGCAGGAGTTCTGGGGCCTGCAGCTCGGACTGGCGTTGCTGACGCGCCGCCGCCGCCTGCTCCAGGAGCGACAGACCGGTCGCAGGTTTCTGGTCTGGCTCGGCGCTGGCGGGCTGGGTGGATTGGGGAGGCTGCTGCGGGGGAAGAGCGCCCGTGCGTTCTGGGGCCAGCTCAGCGGCTGGAGGGGTTGGGCTGGGTTCCTGCTTGGCCTGTTGCTCGGCCTTGAGTCGGGCGTAGGCCTGGCGCGCCCAGTCGAGGGCGTCCTGATCAACTCCCCCAGCCGCCAGCTCTGGCTCTAGCGGCGCCGGCGCGGCCAGCGGGGCGGCCTGGGAGGGTGCCTCCACGGCTGTCTGGCTGGCCTGCTTGGCTATCTGACTTGGCTCGGGGCTGGCCGGCTCAGCCTGATCGGCAGGACTTGCAGGCTCCGCAGCTGGGGCAGCTCTTCGTTTGAACCAGTCGAAGACCATGGCTTGCTCAGGAGCGCGGAGTTCAGGCGGCCGTGGTGATCAGACGCCGCAGGACGCCATTGATCATCCGCCGGCCCTGGTCGTCGCTGTAGCGGTTGGCCAGCTCCACCGCTTCATTGCAGGCCACCGCCGCTGGCGTGCCAAAGCTGTAGAGGTCGACAGCAGCCAGGCGCAGGATGTCGCGGTCGATGCGGGGCAGCCGGGTCAGGCGCCAGCCCTCCATCACGCCATCGAGGCGCTGATCGAGATCGTCGCGTCGTTCCAGCACGGCCCGGGCCCGATCGAGGGCTCCGCGACGGATCTCCTCCTGATCGGCGAGCATCAGCAGGCGAGGCAGTTCCAGGCTCGCCGAGAGGCGGTTGAGGGCTTGCTCGGCATGGGCCAGACCGTTGCGCAGGTGTTCGCGTACCCGGGGGATCTGGGCTTCGCCATCGATCAGTTCGCTGTCGAGCAGTTGCTGCTGGGCGTTCTGCAACTCCAGTTCCGAGCTGTCGAGCGTTTCACGCACGTGCTGATTGAGGCTGGCCAGGGCCTGACGCAGCAGGTGGTCGAGGGGAAGATCGGCCGGCGGCAGGCGGTCGCTGATCTGGCCGAGCATCAGCAGGGCCAGTTCTCGGGAGACGGATCGACTCTGCATCAAGAGGTTAGGGAAGGGCTTGAGCGGACTCAGGCCTTGGTCGGGGGGGTGGAGGAGAAGACAGGGGCGCGCAACTGGGCCAGAAGGCTGGAAAAACTGCGGCTGGCCTTGCCGGCGCGATCATCATCGGGGCTGACGATCCCCGCCGAGATGATGGTGCGGAAAGCTTCTTCAACCGAGAGGTCGATGTCGCGCACGGAAGGTTCGGGCACCACCGCATACCAGCCGGTGGTGGGGTTGGGTGCCGTGGGGATGAACACGCTGAGCATGGGTTCGGGGAATCCGCTCTGCAGGGCTGCGCCCATTACCCCGGTGACAAAGCCGATCGCAAACAGCCCCTCGCGCGGGTATTCCACCAATACAACCCGACGGAAGCGGGTGGAATTGTCCCGAAAGACGGTTTCGAGCAGCTGCTTGAGGGTTTTGTAGACGGAGCCGGCCAGGGGAATGCGCTGCAGGGTTCCCTCGCCGAAATCAAGCAGCCAGCGCCCAACAATGTTCCGCGCCATCAGACCGATCAGCAGGATGGCCAGCAGCGGCACCGACAGGCCAACTCCCAGGTTGATCAGGTCCTGGAGGAGCGGATTGAGGGTGTTGAACGGGTTGAACTGTTTCGGAATCGTGGTCAGAAAGGCCAGCACGAAACGGCTGAGCGTGGTCGCCAGCCAGATCGTGGTCGCCAAGGGGATGACCACCAGAAGCCCGGCGATCAGATCGTTCTTGAGGTCCTGCCGCAAGCGCCCTGCCAGGAGTTGATCAGATCTCGGACTCGATTCAACCAACGGTGGAGTCCGGCAGACCGGCGTTCAGAAAACTGGCACCAACTTAGCCAGCCATCGACTGGAGTGTTCCTTACAGGACAGCGGCCAGGGCCACCAGGGTGAAGGCGATGGTCAGGGCGATCGCGGCTGCCGTGCCTCCGTAGAGACGCTGGTTCACGGCAATGCCGCTGGCCCGTTCCTCCTGTTGGAGTTGCTGCTCCATCTGCTGGAGCTGGCGGTCGATGAAACCGCGCGCCGCCTCAAGTTTCTGCTCGGGGGTGGCTTGGGCTGGAACCTGTCCGGCCTGTTCGGCCTGCTGGACGAGTTGCTGGATCACCTCCGGATTCTCGCTCTGCTGCTTGGCCATCTCGAACTGGCTGCGTCGGGCGGCCAGGGCCTGCTCGTTCTGGGTCGTGAGCTCTCCGTCACCCGTGATCGTCAATGGCACCGCCACGGCGAGGGCGACGGCCAGCACGGCGGCCAGCGCCATCACCAGCCAGCGCAGCGGTGTGCGTGTCTGATCGGGATGGTCGAGGCGGGAGCCGAACAGCATCAATAACAGTCCCACCAAGGCCATGGGCGCCTGGCTGATCAGCCGCTCCAGCACCACCTGAACGAAGGCCGGCTCGTCCCAGTTGCCAAGGGCGGCGACGGCCATCACCTGGAAAAGCAGCAGCACGACCAGAGTGAGGCCGAGCCAACGCAGCAGATAGCCGAGACGTCCGGAGGTTGCAGTGGTCACAACAAAATGAATGGTGTACGGGAACTTTACGGATGAGCTCGGAGCCCCCCCAGCCCCGGCCAGCCAGCAGTGCCCCCGGCGGCGCCACAGAATCGATGGCGGCCCTGGCCTTGGCTCTGAAGCGGGAAGCGGCTGCCCTGGGGTTTGAGCCGGTCGGTATCGCCGCCGTGCCAGGCGGGGAGAGGTTGCAGCTGCGCACCGCCTCGCTGCAACGCTGGCTGGCGGCAGGCCATCAGGCCACGATGACCTGGATGGCCGACCCCAGGCGACAGCGGATCGAGGACCTGCTGTCGGGGGTGACCAGCCTGCTGGCGGTGGGGCTGAATTACCACGTGGCCGTGGAGCGGGCACCAGGCAGCCTGGCGGTGGCGCGCTACGGCTGGGGCCGCGACTATCACCGGCTGATCGATGGCCGCTTGCGTCGGTTGGGCCGCTGGCTGGAGCGTCAGCGGCCGGGGGTGCGCTGGCGTGTCTGCGTCGATAGCGCACCGCTGCTGGACAAGGCCTGGGCCGAGCAGGCTGGTCTGGGCTGGATCGGCAAGAACGGCAACGTGATCCACCGGCGTCGGGGCTCCTGGTTCCTGATCGGCCACCTGCTCACCAACCTGGAGTTACCGGCCGATGCTCCGGCCGAACCCCTCTGCGGCAGCTGCAGCCGCTGCATCGATGCCTGCCCCACCGGCGCCATTGCCGAACCGTTCGTGGTGGATGCCCGCCGCTGCATCGCCTTTCACACGATCGAGAACCGCGATGCGCGCTTGCCGGCGGAGATCAGCGCCGCGATGGGCCCTTGGGTGGCCGGTTGCGACATCTGTCAGGACGTCTGCCCCTGGAACCACCAGCCTTTGATCAGCAGCAGCGATCCCGATCTGCAACCGAAGCCGTGGATGCTCGATCTGAAGGCCGAGGAGGCCCTGGGCTGGAGCGATCAGCACTGGGACAGTCAACTGCGGGCCTCCGCCCTGCGCCGCATCAAGCCCTGGATGTGGCGCCGCAATCTGCTGGCTGGCCGCGGCGGTTTCGGCCCCTAGGCTGAATTCTGAAACGAATGGCAGCCATGGCACCGCGCTGGATGCAAACTCTGGCGGCTGCGCCCCTGGCCCTGAGTCTGGCCATGGCCGGGGTTGTGCTGCCGGCCGCGGCGGCGCGTGCCCTGGTTCCCTACACCTTTTTGCCCAGTTCCAAGGAACTGGAATCTGCTGGTTTAGGCATTGCCCAGGCCGCCTCTCGCCTGTTGCGTCTCGGCCAGGCCGAAGATGCGGCCCGGCTGGCCAGCCTCACGGTCCAGTTGCTGCCGGACGATCCCCGGGGCTGGGTGTTACTGGCCGAGGCGCAGTTGCGCAGCGACAATCCGGCCCTGGCCAGCATTTCCCTGGCCAGGGCCAAGGAGCTCGACCCCCGCAATCCCGGCATCTGGTTCGCCCAGGGCTCGATCGCCTTGCGACAAGGCCAACCGGAGCAGGCAGTCGGCCTCCTGCAACAGGGCCTGAAATTCGATGGAAAGAACGCCGGCGCCTACTTCGATCTGGGCAACGCCCACCTGCTGCTGAGCAATCCCAACGGTGCCCTGGCCGCCTTCGGGCGCGCCTCGGAGCTGCGCAAAGACTTCTGGGAGGCGATCAACAACCAGGGCCTGGTGCTCTACGAGCTGGGCCGGCGTGACCAGGCGATCGAGCGCTGGCGCCGTTGCCTGAAGATCAATGCAACGGCCGCTGAGCCGATGCTGGCCCTGGCCACGGCCCTGCACACCGGCGGCGGTTCCGCCCAAGAGGCCCAGCGGCTGGCCAGCGAAGCCCTGGCGATCGAGCCGAACTACGTGCTCGATGCCTATCAGAAAGAACAGCTTTGGGGGGAGCGTCTGCGCCTCAGCGCCCAGACCCTGCTCAGCCAGCCGGAGCTGAAGAGTGCCGTTGACCGAGCGAACGCCAATGCCACCGGCAGCACCGATTCTGGAGAAGAGGCTGGCGAGGGGGGCTCCCGGAACGAGTAAGCGAGCCCCAGGCCGGCCCAGCCCACCCAGACGTGATCTGTAGGCTGAGCCCCTTCCGCCCCAAGACACCAGACCCGGATGGCTGAGGAGCGCGTTCTGCCGATTGCTCTGCATCAGGAGATGCAGCGCTCCTACCTCGAGTACGCCATGAGCGTGATCGTGGGCCGGGCCCTTCCCGATGTGCGCGATGGGCTCAAGCCGGTGCAACGGCGCGTCCTCTTCGCGATGCAGGAGCTGGGGCTCACCCCCGATCGGCCCTACCGCAAGTGCGCCCGGGTGGTGGGTGATGTGCTCGGCAAATACCATCCCCACGGCGACCAGGCTGTCTATGACGCCTTGGTGCGGATGGCGCAGACCTTCTCCAGCCGTCACCCGCTGCTGGATGGCCACGGCAACTTCGGCTCGGTCGATGACGATCCGCCGGCGGCGATGCGCTACACGGAGATCCGGCTGGCCCCGATCGCCAACGAGGGCCTGCTCGACGAAATCAGCAGCGATACCGTCGATTTTGCGCCGAATTTCGACGCCTCCCAGCAGGAGCCCACCGTGCTGCCGGCCCTGCTGCCCTTCCTGTTGCTCAACGGCTGCACCGGCATTGCCGTGGGCATGGCCACCAGCATTCCGCCCCACAACCTGGCCGAGGTGGTGGAGGCCCTGATCGCCCTGATCCGCAACCCCGAGCTCAGCGATGACAAGCTGCTCGAGCTGGTGCCCGGACCCGATTTCCCCACCGGCGGTGAGGTCCTCACCGGCAGTGGTGTGCGGGACACCTATCTCAACGGCCGCGGCAGCATCCCGATGCGAGGCGTGGCCCATATCGAGGAGATCCAGCCGGGCAAGGGGCGCCACCGCCGCGGTGCCGTTGTGATCACCGAGCTGCCCTATCAGCTCAGCAAGGCGGGCTGGATCGAGAAGCTGGCCGATCAGGTCAACGACGGCAAGATCGGCGGCATCGCTGACATTCGCGATGAAAGCGACCGCGACGGCATGCGCGTGGTGGTGGAGGTGCGCCGCGACGGCGATCCCGAAAAGGTGCTGGGCGAGCTGCAGCGCCGCACCGCCCTGCAGAGCAATTTCGGCGCGATCCTGTTGGCCCTGGTGGACGGCCAACCGCGCCAGCTCAGCCTGCGCCAGCTGCTCCAGCACTTTCTGGAGTATCGGGAGCACACGATCATTCGCCGCACCCGCCACGCGCTCAAGCGCACCGAAGACCGCCTCGAGGTGGTCGAAGGCTTGATCCGGGCGCTGGATTCCCTGCCTGAGGTGATCGAGCGGATCCAGGCGGCCACGGATGCGGCGAGCGCCAGGGCCAGCCTGCAGGTCCACCTCGAATTAACGGAACGCCAGGCCGAAGCGGTGCTGGCGATGCCGCTGCGGCGGCTCACCAGCCTGGAGCAGGACGGCCTGCGCAAGGAAGCCGGCGAACTGGCCCAGGAACGGGAGCGGTTGCGTCACCTGCTCGACGACCGCCAGTCGCTGCTCGACGCGATGGTGGTAGAGCTCAGGAGCCTGAAGAAGCGCTTCGCCACGCCCCGGCGCACCCGCCTGGTCAGTGGTGGTGATGCCCTGGTGGCCCAGCGGGCTGCGGCGATTCGGCCTACCACCGAACTGCAGCGCCAGCAGGCCCTTAATGCCCTGCCGCCTGACGGTCGCCTGCTGATTCAGGCCGACGGTCAGCTGCGCATCCTCGGTCCCCAGATGCTGGGCCGCCTCCACCTCGACGAGGCAGCGCCGATCGGCGAGCACCCATCCCCAGCCCGGCTGATCCTGCCGATCGCGGCCAAGCCGGCCCTGCTGGCCTTTAGTGCCACGGGCAAGGTGGCCATGCTGCGCTGGGAGTTCGCCGCCCAGCAGAACGGCGGCATTGAAAAGTTCCTGCCCGAGAGCCTGGGCGGTGATGGCGTCCGCCAGTTGTTGCCGCTGGGCAAGAAACCGCAGGGCAGCCTCGGGCTGCTCAGCAGTGATGGCCGCTTCAAGCGCCTGCCGATCGAAACATTTCTGGAGCTCTCCGGCCGCGCCGCCACGGTGCTGAAGCTCAAGGACGGGATCGAGCTCTGCCGGGTGGTCGAGTGCCAGGAGGGGGAAGACCTGCTGGTGGCCAGCAGCACCGGCCGGATGCTGCGCCTTGTGGTCAACGACGCCACCGTGCCGCTGATGGGCAAGACGGCCCAGGGGCCTGTGTTGATGCGCTTGTTGCCGGGAGAAACAATCGTCGGAGCCGCCTCGGTTTCAGCGGATGGCGACGTGCTTCTGGCCAGCCGGCATGGCCAGATCAAGCGCCTGCAGGTCAAGAGTCTGCGCTTGTGTGAACGGGGCGATCTCGGCCAGATCGGCCTGCGCTTCGAGCGCCGCGACGATGTGCTGGTGGATCTGCAGGCCGCCACGGCGGCCGTGGTGGCGGCCGTGATGGTGGGCGGGCGCAGTCTGCGGCTGAAGGTGGCGGACCTGGAGCGGCAGGGCAGCTCGGGCTGCGGCCAGCCATGTGCGCTCAAGCCGGGAGAAATCCTGCAGGAACTGGTGCCGCTGCTCGAGTCGCCCGCCTAGAGGTTCCCTCCCCGCCGCTGAGCTCCAGCAGTTGCACGGGATGGAGCACCTCGATCGGGCGGGCTGTGCCGCCCATGTGTTGGCGGATCTGGAGGCTGCAGCCGATGTTGCCGCTCACGGCCAGTTCGGCGCCGGTGTTGCTGAGGTCGGCGGCTTTGATCCGCCCCAGCTCGGCGGCTTCGTTGGGTTGCACCAGGTTGTAGATGCCGGCACTGCCGCAGCACACCCCAGCTTCCACCGCTTCGAGGAGCTGCACATGGGGGATCTGACGCAACAGACGCCGGGGTTGGTCGCGCAGGCCCTGGCCGTGGATCATGTGGCAGGCGTCGTGATAGGCCAGGCGCAGGGGCCGCTCCGCCGTCGCCGCTGTGCCGTCGCTGTGCCGGAGCGGCTGGAGCTGGGCGGCGAAGTGTTCGCTCAGTCCGACCCGATCGAGGAATTCCTGCACATCGGCCACCCGATCGGTGAAGGCTCCGGCGCGGGCCGCCCAGGCGGGGTTGCCGGCCAGCAGCTCGTCGTATTTCTTGAGGGTGTGGCCGCAGCCTGACGCCGTGACCAGCACGGCATCGAGGGGTTCGGGTCCCGCGGCTTTGCCCGCGCCGACCACGGCCTCGAAACAGTCGATCAGATCTTTGGCCAGACCCTGGGTCTGCTCCAGCTCTCCCTGGTGATGGGTCATCGCGCCGCAGCAATTCTGGTCGGGCGGAATCACCACTTCAATGCCGTTGGCGCTGAGGACGCGCACCGCCGCGCTGGTCACCGCCGGATCGAACAAACGCTGCACGCAGCCCAAGACCAGTCCCACCCGATAGCGCCGCGGACCGGTGGCGGGCACCACCAGCGGGTAGGGATCGCTGAACGCCTCTGCGCTCAGCGGCGGCAGCAACCGTTCCATCGCCGCGATCTCTGGCCCGAACAGGCGGGTGAGTCCGCTGCGTCTCGCCAGATCCTGCAGGGGGCTGCCGGCGTAAAGCCGCAGCGGCTGCAGCACGGCCCGCAAGCGCTTGGGGTAGGGCAGCAGGCGGAACAGCAGGGCGCGGAAACTGTTCTGCCAGGGGCTACGCAGCTCCGGGGCATTCAGCTTCGGCCGCGTGGCTTCGATCAGTTCGTCGTAGCGCACCCCCGACGGGCAGGCGCTGACGCAGGCCAGGCAGCCCAGACAGGAATCGAAATGCCCCGCCACCGTGGCATCGAGGGCCAGCTCTCCAGCTTCGATCGCCTTGAGCATGTGGATCCGCCCCCGCGGCGAATCCATCTCCGTGCCCAGCACCCGGTAGCTGGCGCAGCTCGGCAAGCAGAAACCGCAATGGATGCAAGGGTCGGTGGCGCTGAGGCTTCCAGCGGCGCCGGCAGATGAACAGCTCATGGTTCTCAGTTTGCCTGGCTCGCGTCCAGCACCGGTTGCTCCAGCCGCCGCACCGCTGTGTCGGTGAGATGGTCGTCGTCGGCCAGCAGCTTGCGCAGATCGACGAGCGTGCAGCCCTGCGGGCAGATCCAGGGCATCGGATCGATGAAGCGCACGCCAGCGGGCAGCGATTGGCTCAGTTGAGTGTTGATCTGCTCGGCATTGACGGCTTCCTGCTGGAGCGCCTCCAGGCAGGCCGGGTTCCAGTCACCCGGGCGGAACCATTCCGGCAGGCAGGTGTCCCGCCCAACCAGCCGCGGCCCCGCCCCGATCACGATCACCCGCAGGCCCTTGGCCTCGGCCCTGGCCGAGAACGTTTGCAGGGCCTGGGCATAGATCGTCACCTTGGCGTTGGTGCCTTGGATCGGCTCGCCGGCAGGATCGAGGAAGCCATCACGGCTGGCCTGCACATCTCCACCCAAGTGGCTCAGCTGATAGGCCGCGATCAGCACGGCGTCGCCGGGCCGGGCCTCGGCAAGAATCCTCTTGGCAATTTTTCGCTGGAAGCGGGCACAGCCAGGGTCGAGATGGCCGTGGGCTGTGGCCGGGAACGGACAGCCGGCCTTGGCCAGCAGCGTGATGCCCAGGCCTTGCTGGTGCAGGTCAGCGGCCAGGGGAATCAGGGCTGCGGCGTGGCTGTCTCCGACCACGAAGAGGGTGCTCCCCTGGGTGGTCTCGGGCGGAGCCGAGCAGGTGCGGAAGAGCGCGCCGATCTGGTTGGTCTTGGGTTGTGCCTTGCGGTTGACCAGACAATCCGAGGATGTGATGGATGTGCCGGCGATGCGCTGCTTCTGCCGTTGCTCCGACAACGTGGCCGGCCGCTGGCCTGCATAGAGAGAGCTGCCGAGCTCGCCGCTGATCAGCAGCAACAGCAGGGCTGCAACGGCGGCATTGATGCCGAAGCCGATCAGGAGGCTTCGGATGCTTCGGGTTACCCATGGCTTGGCGCCCAACGGAGTTTCGATCCAGCGGTAGGAGAGTTCGGCCAGCCCCAGGATCAGCAGCAGCTGGAACGGCACACTCCAGGCGTGGATGCCGATCGTCCAGCGGCTGAGGGCAATGACGCTCCAGTGCCAGAGGTACAGCGAATAGGAGATCACCCCGAGGCGCAGCAGCGGCGGCCAGTTCAGGACCCGTCCCAGGGGCGATTCCTGCTGCAGGGTTGTGATCAGGGCGGCGGTGGCCGCCACGCTGACCAGCATCGGGATGGGAGCGGCGTCCTGTGGCGCCAGGGTCACCCCGATCAGGGCGGCCAAGGACCCCCAGGCCACCCCGTTGCGGATGCCGCTGGCCTGGTCCGGAGTTCCGCGCTGGCTCTCCCCGGCGGTGGCCAGCAGGCAGCCCAGCGCCAGTTCCCAGACCCTGGCGCCTGGCAGGAAGAAGGCGGCGGATGGATCCAGCTGCCTCTGGATCAGGAACAGCAGGAACGAAAGCGCGGCCACGACGGCCATCGCCAGGCGGAAACGCCGGCGACCCGGAGCGCCTGCTCGCCCGAGGCCGAGCTGCCAGGCCGCCAGGGGAAAGATCAGATAAAACTGATAATCAACCCCTAGATACCAGGTCTGGGTGAAGGTGTTCAGCAGCCCACTGCTGCCGAAGTAATCCGTGGCCTCCTGATAGAGGAACACGTTGGAGCTGCCCACCAGCGCCAGAAGACCGGTCCAGAGCGAGGCGGTGGGATCGGGAACCACCAGGCAGGTCAGCAGGGCTGTGACAACCACACAGATCGCCAGGGCCGGCACCAGCCGCTGAATGCGCCGCCGGTAGAACTCCAGCAGAAAGGCCCCCCGATTGGCGGCGGCTCGCTTCTTCTGGATGGAACGCGTGATTACATAGCCGGAGATCACGAAAAAAACGTCAACCCCGATGAAGCCGCTGGGTAACAGCGCTCCGTTCAGGTGATTGACGATGACGGCGATGATCGCGACGGCCCGCAAGCCGTCGATTTCGCCTTTGCGGCTGCTCTGGTGCTGGGTCTCCCTGATCGCTGCAGTTCCATGGGAGTGCGACCTTACCCAAGGTGGGTTGGCTGGCCTGACTCAGCTGTCGAAGTGCTGGATCACCGCCTCAGCGAAGCCTGAGCAGCTCACCGGCTCCAGCCGTGGCTCCATCAGTCGGGCGAGGTCGTAGGTGACCTGGCCACTAGCGATAGCGGCGCCGAGGCCTGCTGTGATCAGGTCGGCGGCCTCCTGCCAGCCCATGAACTCCAGCATCATCACGCCCGAGAGGATCACCGAGCCGGGATTGATCCGATCGAGGCCCGCATGTTTGGGTGCTGTGCCGTGGGTGGCCTCAAAGATCGCGGCGTGATCACCGATGTTGGCTCCCGGTGCCATGCCGAGGCCGCCTACCACCGCGGCAGCGGCATCGGAGATGTAATCGCCGTTGAGGTTGAGGGTGCACAGCACCGAATACTCCTGGGGCCGGGTCTGGATCTGCTGGAAGATGCTGTCGGCGATTCGGTCATCGACCATCACCATCTGTTTCCACTTGCCGCCGCCGTGGCTGGCGCCGATCGCCGCGATCACCCCGTCCACCTCCGCATCGATCGCCGCTTTCTTCTCCGGGGTGAGACTGTCGTAGCCAGGTTCGATCAGGCGGGCATTGGCCTCGGCACTGAGTCCGGGATCCTGGTCCAGGTTGCCAAGAATCCAGCTTTCCCGCTCGGTGATGCACTGATCACGGAATTCGCTGGTGGCCAGTTCATAGCCCCAGTCACGGAAGGCCCCTTCGGTGAATTTCATGATGTTGCCCTTGTGCACCAGGGTCACGTGGCGCTTGTTGCCCTCCAGGCCCAGAGCGTGCTGGATCGCCTTGCGCACATGGCGCTGGGTGCCGTTCTTGCTGACAGGCTTGATGCCGATGCCGGAGCCGGCAGGGATGCGGCGCTGGCCCAACTTGCCGTTGGCCGGAATCACGGTGTCGTTGAGGTGGGCGATCAGTTCGACGCAGACCGGATCATCGGCGGCCCACTCGATCCCCATGTAGATGTCTTCGGTGTTCTCCCTGTAAACGATCACATCGAGATCCTCGGGCCGTTTGTGCGGGCTGGGGGTGCCGGCGTAGTAACGGCAGGGGCGCACACAGCAATAGAGGTCGAAGATCTGGCGCAGGGCCACGTTGAGCGAGCGGATGCCACCGCCGATCGGGGTGGTCAGCGGGCCCTTGATGGCCACGCCGTAGGCCTCGATCGCCGTCAGGGTGTCCTGGGGCAGGTATTGATAGGTGCCGTAGAGCTCGCAGGCTTCGTCGCCGGCGAACACCTTGAACCATTCGATCCGGCGTTCGCCGCCGTAGGCCCGCTCCACCGCCGCATCGAGCACCCGCTGGGTGGCGGGCCAGATGTCGACGCCGGTGCCATCGCCGCGGATGAACGGAATGATCGGGTCGCTGGGCACCACGGGCTTGCCGTTCTCGAAGCGGATGGCGGTGCCGCTGCTGGGGGCGGTGAGCTTGTCGTACTGGGCGGTAGAGGCGATCACCATTGGGCGGTCAAGCGGGGTTGGAGGCGGCAACCAGGGAATGACCCGTGGTTGATTGACGACCATGGCTCACGGCGGCCGCGAAGACGCTGCAGCATGAATCGGTCGGCGGAGCCTAGGTTCAGCCCGATCTGCTTGTCTGCTCAAGGGAAACGCCATGAATGCGGCAGACCTGGCCCGCAGTCCTGAAATGGCCCAGGCCATCGCCTCGGCGGCCGCCCTGTTCCGCCTCCACTTCCCTGATGCCCGCGCCAATCTCACCCCCTGGCGCGACGATCCCCTCACCCGTGAATTCCGGGAGGAGGAATCGGTGGACCTGGCCTTTCATTTCCCCGGCTGGAGCCCCCGCCTCCAGTGCCGCAGCCTGCTGATTCAGCTGCGGCTGAGTGAAGCCCCCGCCCAGGCCGGCAGCGGCGGCAAGCCCCGGCTGCTCGGCGTGTTGATCAGCGGCATGACGTTTCAAGGGGAGCAGTGGCGCCTGGCCACCGTGGGCGACTGGCAACCCAGTGGCCCCCACCCGCCCCAGCCGGAAGTGGCCCAAACGCTCCAGCAGATCTGCCGGCAACTGTTCGATCTGCTGGCCCGCGGTCCGGCCGCTGAGTCTGGCCGCTGAGCCCAGCCAGGCTGCGTAACCCTTCGCAATCAACTTCAGACCCCAAGGGCCCAGGAGGCCTACCGTTTTCGTCTGTACCAACGACACCCAAACGGCGATGAGTGTTGCCCTTGCTTCCCAGTTGCGTGAAGGCACCAAGAAGGCCCACACGATGGCCGAGAACACCGGCTTCGTCACCTGTTTCCTCAAGGGTGTGGTCGATAAGAGCAGCTACCGCAAGCTTGTGGCCGATCTCTATTTCGTGTATTGCGCCATGGAGGAGGAAATCGGCAAACTCAAGAGCCATCCGGTTGTGGGCCCGATCGCCAGCGACGCGCTCAACCGTCGCTCGTCCCTTGAGGCCGATCTGGAATTTTATTTCGGCTCTGACTGGCGCAGCACCGTTCAGCCCACCTCCGCGGCCCAGGAGTATGTGGCCCGGCTGCATCAGGTGGCCCAAGAGACACCCGAGTTGCTGGTGGGCCATCACTACACTCGCTACATCGGCGATCTCTCCGGTGGTGTGATCCTCAAGAACATTGCCCAGAAGGCGATGAATCTGGGCGAACACGAGGGATTGCGGTTCTACGAATTCGACGCCATCCCCGATGAGAAGGTCTTCAAGGCGGCCTACCGCCAGAGCCTCGATGCCCTGCCGATTGATCAGGCCATGGCCGATCAGATCGTGGCGGAGGCCAACCATGCCTTCCACCTCAACATGACGATGTTCCAGGAGCTGGAAGGCAACCTGGTGGCGGCGATCGGCAAACTGCTGTTCGGCTTCCTCACACGCCGTCAACGCGCCGGCAGCACCGAGCCCGTGGTGGCTTGAGTTCGGTAGCGGCCAGGGCCTGAGCCAGAGTTGGTGGCGATCGAGCCAGCTCCCTTGCGCTATCTCCGCTTTCTGGTTCCTGGCACCACAGGTCGTTTCCGCTGTGGTGGCCTTCAGGTGGAACTCCAGACAGCGCAGCTCACCGCTGGGCTGGTTCCCACCGAGCTGGTCACCTACCGGCAACGGGAACCGGGCCGCCCCTTCCTCGCTGACCTGCTGCGTGGCGAGCCTTCCCCGGGCGAGGCCCTCTGGATCGTCAGCTGGGGTTTTGATGTGCCGCAGCTGCTGCGCCGGCTGAAAGGGCGGCCGGTGGCGTATCACGCCCACAGCAGTGGCTATGGCTTTGACCTCCCGCCCGGAGTGCCGGTTCTGGCGGTGAGCAAGAATACTCTGGGTTATTGGGGAGACCGGGCGCCCCGCAATCCCCTTTTCCTTGTGCCCAATGCCCTGGAGCCCCAGTGGCTGCAGCGCGGAGCGCGCCAGCCGGATCAGGTCGCTGCGGGGTCTCGGCCCATCGACGTGCTGGTGCAGGAGCGCAAGAGCAGTGCCTATGTGCTGGATCGGCTCGCGCCTGCCCTGCGGGGCCGGGGCCTGCGGGTGGAGGTCCAGCGCGGCTGGGTGGAGGATCTTGTCGAGCTGTGCAATGGCTCCACCGTGGTGCTCTACGACTCCGCCGATTACTGGCGCGGGCGGGGCGTCAGCGAGGGTTTCGGGCTGCCGCCGCTTGAGGCCCTGGCCTGCGGCTGCGTCGTGTTCAGCAGCCTCAACCATGCCCTGGCTGACAGTCTCGATCCCTCCCTGCTCGGCCATCAGATCGGTTGCGGGACACTCGAAGCCGATCTGGAGCGGATCGAGGCGGCCGTGGCCGACCCAGCCGCCTGGCTTCCGCAGCCGGCGCGGTTGAAAGCCCTGCTTGAGACCTGCTCAGAGCCCGTGCTGCGCCGGCGCTGGCAGCGGGCCTTGACGGCGATCGATGCCCATTGGAACCGCATCCTTCTGGATCAGGCCTTGGCTCTGCGCTCACTACCGGTGTGGAGATTGCGGCTGGACCAGGTCCGGGGGCGGCTAAAGCGCTGGCTGCTTAGGCGCAGGAATGGTGGCCGTCTCCCATAGGGTTGGGTTGAACGTTTGAGTCCGTCAGGCGATTGAACCCGCTCTTGAAGAGCCGGACCTACCGACAGCTGCGCACCCTGCTCACGTTCTTGCCTCAGGAACGCATCAGACAGCTGAAAATTCTGGTGCCACTGTCGATTCTTCCGGGCCTGATCGACCTGGCTTCTGTCGGCGTGATTGCCCGATTGATGGGCGCGCTTGTCGGCCGCCCGCTCGAAGATCGCATCCCTGGGGTGCGCGTTTTCGGGGGTGATCAGGTCGATCAGAGCCTCTGGCTGATTCTGTTGTTTGCCCTGCTGGCCTGGGCGGCTTCGTTCAGCAAGCTGGCTCTGCAGTTCTTTCAGCAGCGCCTCACCGCAAGGGTATGGATCGATCTTTCGAACAAGATCCACGCCAATGTCTTGGCACAGAATTATGAATATCATCTCTCTAGGAGCACGGCCAAACTATCGGCGATGCTGCTGAGCCATATCAAGAAAACATCTAACTCCGTGGTGAATCCACTGCTGAGGATGTTTGGCAGCGTCTTCTCGATTCTGTTGCTTTCCTTGGGTGTTTTGGTGATTGGCCGCTGGGCGGCTGTTGTGCTGATCGTGTCGTTGGTGGGCTCCTACCTGGTGCTCTCCCAGTTGATCACCCCCTATCTGCGCCATGCGTCTAAGCAGAAGCTGCGGCTGGAAGCCCGTACGGCCCACATTCTGCTGGAGTCGCTCGGCTCGATCCGCGACATCAAACTCACCGGTTCGGAGGCTTTTTTCCGCAAAGGGTTCATCGAAACCGGTGAGAAAGCCAAGGAATATGCCTGGTCGGCATCCTTGCTGCCGGTGGTTCCACGCTTTTTGATTGAACCGTTGGGGATCACCCTTATTTTTGCAGTTGGTGCTGTTCCCGCCCTGCTCAACGGCAACCGCTCCAGCATCACCGAGATCATCCCCTTCATCTCCTCGCTGGCCATTGCCGCCCTGCGCCTCACCCCACCGCTGCAGGAATTCTTCAGTTCGCTCAATCAGCTGCGTGGAGGGCTGCCGGTGATCGACAAGACCATTGAGTATCTGACCCTTCCAACTGGAAGTCCCGTGCTTGGTGACCTCGGTGTACCCACCCCCAAGGGGGTGATGCCCGCGCGCACAATCGGCCTCGAGGATGTCTGGTACGCCTACCCCGGCGCCCACGACTGGGTGCTCAAAGGGATTGATCTCACCATTCCGGTGGGCTCGCGTGTGGCCTTCGTGGGGGCCACCGGTAGTGGCAAGACCACCACCGCCCAGCTCCTTCTGGCCTTGCTGAGCCCGGGGAAAGGGCACCTCTCCCTCGATGGCATTCCTGTTTCCAGCTTTGACGTGCCGGCCTGGCAGGGATGCTGCTCTCAGGTGCCGCAGTTCATCAACTTGCTTGATGCCAGTGTGATCGAGAACGTGGCGTTTGGCCGCCACGCCGATGAGACCGATCAGGACTCAGTCTGGGCGGCGCTGGAGGCGGCCCAGCTCGATGAATTTGTCAGCGAACTTCCCTACGGACTCCATACCCCCATTGGCGAAAATGGACTGCAGTTGTCTGGTGGCCAACGTCAGCGGCTGGCGCTGGCTCGTTCGTTTTATCGGGGTTCCGAGTTTCTCCTGCTGGATGAGGCCACCAGCGCGCTTGATAACCGTACGGAGAGTGATGTGATTGAAGCCCTCGATGTGATCGGCAGGCGCTGCACCACCGTGGTGATCGCCCACCGCCTCTCCACGGTGATGCGCTGCGATCGGATCTATGAGTTTGATAAGGGCAAGATCAAGGCGTTCGGTAGCTTCCGCGAGTTGTTGGAACGCTCCGATTCCTTCAGGGATCTCGCCTCGCTGGAACGCAAACTCGTTCAATCGTGACTGCCGGCCTGACCCGCTGACACAGCATCTGTTTTGTTGAGCTCCACCCTCCATCCCCCGACTCCCCGTTTGCACCGATGACCTTCACCCTGATCGCCGGTCCCTGTGTGATCGAGAGCCCTGAGCTGGTCTTCGAGATCGCCGAAAAGGTCAAGGCGATCACTGATCGCCTGGGCATCGATTACATCTTCAAGGCCAGTTTTGACAAGGCCAACCGCAGTTCGGGGGGCTCCTTCCGCGGACCCGGCGTTGCTGCAGGGCTTGATGTGCTGGCTGAAGTGAAACGGCGCTTTGGCCTGCGCGTGCTCACCGACATCCACGAGAGCGTGCAGGCGGCCCCCGTGGCAGAGGTGGTCGATGTGTTGCAGATCCCGGCCTTTCTCTGCCGCCAGAGCGACCTGCTGATCGCGGCCGCTGAGGCCACCCGCGGCACCGACAAGGTGATCAACGTCAAGAAAGGTCAGTTTCTCGCTCCCTGGGACATGGCCCAGGTGGTGGCGAAGCTCCGGCAGGCCGGCGCTCCCGAGATCTGGCTGACGGAGCGGGGCAACAGCTTTGGCTACAACACCCTGGTGGTGGATTTCCGCAGCCTGCCCCAGCTCAGGGATCTGGGCTGTCCGGTGATTTTTGATGCCACCCATTCGGTACAGCAGCCCGGTGGTCAGGGCACGAGCAGCGGCGGCCAGCGGGAATTCGTGGCGCCCTTGGCCCGCGCCGCCGTGGCCGTGGGCGTGGATGGTTTGTTCATGGAGGTCCACCCCGATCCCGAGCAGGCCCTCAGCGATGGTCCCAACATGGTGCCCCTGCATCGCCTCGAAGCCCTGCTGGAGCAGCTGCTGGCGATCCGGGCGCCGCTCCAGCAGGGGCCGCTGGCGCCCAGCACGCTCTAAGCATCCGGCAGGCTTCCCTTGCAGCATTCTTCGCTTCTGCGCCGTCTTCGTTTCCAGCTGGGGCTGCGCCTCTGCTGCCGCCGCCTTGATGGGCTGCGCTTGCTGGTGCTCGATGTCGATGGTGTGCTCACCGACGGTGGCCTGTATTACGGATCGGAAGGCGAGCCACTCAAGCGCTTCGATGTGCGCGATGGCCTGGGGATCCGCTTGATCCAGTCGCTGGGCATCGAGGTGGCCTGTCTCAGTGGCGGCCGGGGCGGAGCCACCCAGCTGCGGGCGGCCCATCTCGGCATTCGCCACGTGCTGGTGGGAATCAAGGACAAGGCCGCCGCCATCGTCGAACTGGCTGCTTTGGTGGGTGTGGCGGCGGAGCAGACGGCCTACGTTGGCGACGACCTCAATGATCTGGTGGTGCGGGATCACGTTGGCCTGCTGCTCACCCCGGCCGACGCACCCGACTGGTTCTGCCGCCGGGCCGATCTGGTGCTACCAGAGCCCGGCGGCCATGGCGCCATCCGCGCTCTGGCTGAGGCGCTCCTGTACCGCAGGGGCCGGATGGAGGCCCTGTTGAGCCAGGGCTGGACGGACCGCAATGCTTAAGCTTCGAAGAAAGGATGCCCAGTGGTGGCTGAGGGGCCTGAGACGGCGGATCCAGCCCGAACCACAGGAGCAGCAGGCGCTGGCCGCCTACGCCGGCCTGGTGCATCAGGCCTTCCACAGCCAGCCCTTCGCTCCCCGGGTCTGTGCTGATCTCTGGGAGGGAGGACGGTTTTGTCTCAGCCATGGTCTGCCGGCCTTTCACACCCCGGCGCGGCGTGAGCGCGAAAAATCCTCGCACCACTACGGCCACGACATCCAGCTGAAGCGGCATGGCGGACTGCCCCTGATCGCAGCGCCCCTGCCCTTGCTGCTTGAGCATGGCCTCAAGGTGTCACGGGAGTCGGGTTTCGAGACTCCTAAGCCGTGGTCGAAGGCCTTCCTTTGCATGGGACCGCTAAGAGCCCAGTGGGTACGGGAACGGTTTGACCTTCCGGCGCTGGCGATCGGCCCCTGGATCGCCTATGCCCGCTCCCTGCTGGAGCCCCATCGGCAGCAAGAGCTGCGACAGCAGCTCGGCCCCACCCTGCTGGTGGTGCTGGCCCACAGCTGGGAAGGGGTGGAGCGGAGCACGGATCTGCCGGCCTGCCTCTCCGCCATCGAGGCCATCCGGGCCAAAGGGGGCTACCGCTCGGTGATCTGGCTGCGGCATTGGATGGATCCGGAGTGGCCCGGGCTTCCACCCGACTGGATCGTGGCCTGCAACGGCCATCGCTCCAACCCCTGGTTCCTGGATTCCCTGCGCACCTTGATGGAGCTCTGCCATGGCCTGGCGTCCAATGCCTTCGGCACCCATCTGGGTTACGCACTGGCGCTGGATCTCAACCTGCACTGGATCGGGGTGGACCCGCAGCAGGACCTCTCCGGGTTGCGCTCGGCCAAGGTCGATGTCGAGGTCAACGAGTGGAGCCAACGCCTGGCCCTCAGCCGCCAGCTTGCTTCCCTGCTCGATACCGGCGACAGTACAGGCGACACGACAGCGGCCCTGCGCTTGCTGCTCCAGCCCTACTGGGGATTTGATCAGGTCAAGAGCCCGGCGGAGATGCGCTCTATCCTCCGTTGTGATTTCTCCGCGTGATGCGTCGCCAACGACTCTCGATGATCCGCGCTTCGGCCGCTGCCCTCTGCGGGCTGGCTCTGTTGAGCGCCTGCGGTCGGCACGACCCACCCGAGGCCATCGATCTCACCACCTTCATCGTGGCCTCCCGCAATCAGCAGACTTCGAAAACTGTGCTGGCAACCGCCGGCCAGCGGGCCATGCGATTTGATCCCGATACCCTCGCCTGTGAGGGGGTCGGCGAATACCGGCAGGTGGGCCCCAGCACCGATGTGCTGATCCGCGATGAAAGGGGCGATGTGATCGGCTCGGGTGTCCTGGGGGCGGGAACGGTGCTGGCGAAAGAGCGGGACGCCGATGGCAGTTGGGTCTACCGGGGCTGCAAGTTCTCCGCCACCATTCCGCTGCTGGGTCCAGCCAGGATTTATACCGTGGAGCTGGCCAAGGGCAAGTTCGGGGTCCGGCGCCACATCAGTGAACTTGCGGCCTTATCCGGCGTGGTGGTGATCGACCTGGAGTGAACGCTTTTGCAGGCTGGAGGGGGGATAGATCGCGGCCAGGAAATAGCCGAACAGGGCGGTGAGGATGGGGACCTTCATCATCCCCAGCTCCACCATGTGGAAGCCGAGTAAGTAGAGGAACAGGGCCGTGCTGCTGAAGGCCAGTGCCCGACCCATCTCCTGGCCGCGTCCAGGCTGAGGGCTGTGAGCCGTGTTGCGCAGCACTCGGCGGATCATCAGCACCAGGAAGAAGACGACCAGGGCAAGGGGAACGACCCCGTTCTCTGCCCAGATCTGCAGCAACAGATTGTGAGAATGGGTGAGAAAGCGGCCGGTCACCTCGGGGGTGCAAAAGAGTTGCCAGGAGTTCTGAAAGCCGACCCCATAGATGAACCGGTTCTCCCCCATGAACGGCAGTCCGAGATAACACCCCCAGACCCGGAACCTGCCGATGTCGTTGGCGATGTTCTCCGCTCCGTAAAGATTGTTGAACCAGCCGAGCAGGCTGCCCGGGGCGCTGATCTCCACGACCAGGACGATGGCCAAGAGCGAGAGCGGCACCAGCACAGCAGCCAGGCCGAGGCCGCGCCGGGCAGCTGGGGAGAGCCGATGGCGGTTGATCAGCAGAGCCGCCAGCAGCAGGGCCAGGGGCACCAGCCCCAGGGCCGCCCGAGAGGTGGTAGCCCTCGCCAGGATCATGCTGGCGGCGATGCACGGCAGCATCGGCAGCCACCAGCGCACCTGACGCCGACCCAGCAACGCGGCCATCACACCGCAGAGGGCGCCCACTCCAGCCAGCAGGGCCGTCTGGTTCTTGGTGAGGCTGTGGGCCTGATACTCGATCGCCCACCAGGCGAAATCGATGATCACTTCGGCGTTGAGCAGCACGCCCAGCAGGCAGGCCCCACTCACTAGGGCGGCCGTGCGACGCCAGCGCTGGGCGCTGCGGCCGAAGCCCACCAGGAAAGCGATGATGATCAGTACGTAGTCCATGTGCGAGACCGGGGTCGGACCGTCCTCGAGCACGATTCCCCGCACATTCAGCGCCAGAATAGCCAGTGCTCCCCACGACCAGGGCAGGGCGCTGGTTAGGCGCAGGGTCTCGATGGCGAGCCAGATCGTGGTGGCTCCGGCGCTGTAGCGCTTGCCGTCTTCGATGAACAGCATCACAACGGCCAGCACCAGGCTGGCGTCGCTGATCAGTGACACAAAAAACTGGCGGCTGAGTCGGTTGCCTGTCGTCGGATCCGCTCGTTTCAATGGAGGGCTGGCAAAGAAGGGGCAGAGGTTCGCTGTGATGGTGAGCGGACCCAGAAGCTGCAGGCCGGCAGAAAGCCGAACAGCAGGGTGAGCATCGTCACCTTCAGCGTCGTCAGCTCGAAGATGTTGAAGATCAGCAGAAACAGGCAGCTGGCCAGCAGCGCCGGCCCGATCAGATGGGCCCTTGGGCCATCGACGCCCGTGCCACTGCTGGCGCTCAGCAGCCGTTTCAGCCGACCGAAGACCAGGACCGCCGCCAGGGTCACGGCGGCAGCACTGATCAAGCCTGAGTCGGCCACGATCTGGACGATGAAGTTATGGGCGTGGCTCACGGTGATGCCCACATCCTCGTCGCAGAAGCGGACCATCGCTGCTCCATACCCTGCCCCGAAAAACCAGAAGCCCGGCTCCAGGAAGGGCAGGCCGAGATAACAGGCCAGCACGGTGAGGCGGCCGTCATCCCCACTGGATTTCCGCTCGAAAAACGTATGCAGCAAGCGTGAGTCAAGCCCGCTCTGATGCAGCAGGACCAGGGCCAGCGCCGCAGCTCCGATCACCAGGGCCAGCCTGCGGGGCCGCCACCAGTCCCGCCGCGGTGGATGGCCATCCGCTCTTGCTGGTGTGGAGGGGGACTGGCGCGTGAGCAGCAGAGCTGCTGCCACCAGCAGCGGAGGCAGCAGCATGGCCAGCCGTGAGCCGGTGGCGAAGGCCGCGATGGCGCTGCTGGTGGCCGCCAGCGTCATCAAGATCCGCAGACTCCCGCTGCTGCGGATCGCCACAGCAGCGCTCTGACAGAGGCTCAGACCACAGAGAAAGGCCGTCTGGTTCACGCTCAGGGAGCCGACCCGGAAGTATTGGCCGCCCCAGGACTGGGCGAGATAGCCGGGCAGATCGGCCTGGCCTGCCCAGATGGCCTGCAGCGAGACGCTCAAGGGGGTGAGGTTGAAGACAAAACCGATCACAGCGGCCACCGCGATGGCCACCAGGGAGGCCTGCCAGTGCCGCAGCGGTCGCCCCAGGCCAGCCACGAAGGCGGTGATCACCACGATGTACGCAATGTGAGAAAAGGGCTTGGGGCCCTCGTGCAGCACCACGCCGCGCAGATTGAGCAGCAGAATCAGAATCAGTGCCCAGTTGAAGGTCTGGCTTCCCGGGCTGATCGCCAGCCTCAGCACCAGCCAGAGCAGGCCCACCAGGGCACTGGTCACATCGCTCTGAGTCCAGGCCATCAACACGCCCAGACCAAGCAGAACATCGCTGCTCCGCTCCAAGGGTTCGCGGTGCCGCTCGATCCAGGCCCTGGATCTCTCGGCGATGGGCTCGACCCACCAGCTGGGCTCCCTCGCCTGCTTCGCGTCGATGGGGCCGGCCTCAGACATCGATGGCGCCAATCGGAGTCAGGTGGGACCCAAGAATCTTGGCCCCCGAGCCAAACAGGTGAGTGGATGGTACCAAGCTCTGCTGCTGAAGGCCTCGAATCAGCAGCAGGCTGTGCCAATCAAGCTTGAGGGGATCAAGCTGAGCCCATTTGAAATTGACAAACCTCAACTACTTGGCGCATCTCTGCAGCCCAAAGGATTGGGGCTGTTGTTCTGAATCTACGTTCAGGATCACAAAGGTGCTGGATCGCGAAAATTGTCTGGGTTCCCAGCAGGAGGCTTCTGGGTGGGAGGCGAGCAGTGGCCGGATCAATTCCTGTTCACCGTGTAATCCGATGAACGGAAGTCTGACTGTTGCCCAGCGATCCGCTTGATCACGCTCAATACGCACCACAGGGATCGTATCGAAATAGGGGCGGAGCCGCTCTTTCTTGGCAGAGTTGCTGGAGCATCCCTGGCTGCAGAGGTCTGTTGCACGCAGGAAGCTGGCTAATTGCTTGTAGTTTTGCTGGGGATAGATTTTGGCGGAAAGAACCTCTTGAGAATGCCCGAAGTGCATGGCAATGGTGACGGCCAAAACGATCGCGGTGGCTCGTCTGGTCTGGGTGCTGCCGCTGTTGAACAGGGCCTGGCCGCCATCGGCTAGGGCGAGAGCCAGGGCAGGCAGTAGAACGATGAAATACCGCTCGACAGAGAGAGGTTTGATCAGATCAATCAGACAGATCAGCCCTAGAAATGTGGCGGCGCCAGCAAGCAGCTTCAGGGCTTCCTTGCTGTTGGGATCGCAGCGCAGCTCCTGATGCAGGCGTGAAGGCCGCGATTGCTGCCGCTTTCTCTCACCCAGCGCCCAGGCCAGAGTGGTCATCAACGCCAGGGCCAGGGCAACGCTGAAGGCAGGGAAGACCCCGTTGAAGGCCGCCTTGATCACGCCGACGACTGGCTGAGGTTCAATCCAGGCGGTTCGACCGCCGCCGCCGCCGAACAGGCGATGCAGCAGCGGCCAGGCAGTCAGCGACACCAATAAGATCAGTCCATGGCGCCGGCGACCCAGGCAAGGTGCGCCTGAGCGAAGGTCTAGGGCAACCAGGGTGGCGGCATAGAACAAGCCGAAGTAATGGCTCAGGGACAGCAGCAGCAGCGATAGGCCAAAACCAAGGCGAAGTCTGTGGAGTTTCGATGGGCGGATGGCCAGGCCCGGCCGCTGTGATCGCCACAGCAAGGTCATCGTGGTCACCGCTGTTGTTGCGAACAGCAGCGCCCAGGCGTAGGGCCTGACCTCCTGGGCATACAGGCTGAATAAGGGGCTGGTGCCCAGAAACAGAATCGCGATCAGCTGGCGCGTGAATCCGCCGCCGCGGGTGGCCACGGCCATGGCAATCAGGCTCAGCCAGGCTGGAATCAGGCTCAGCAGCCGGGTGGAGATCTCACCAGACCCGAACAGGCCGATCCAGGCTTTCAGCAGAACCAAATGGAAAGGAGGGTGGGTGTCTGGAAAGATCCAGATCTTGAAAAGATCCGCCCATGACTCGACGCTGGCAGCTCCAATCGTGAACAGCTCATCGTGCCAATAGGAGTAAGCCTGAAATAATCCGCGCGAACTCAGAAGAGCTAGGCCGATCAGAGCCACCAGCAGAATGAAGCGCTGCAGCCTTGCCTTGGTGCAGGGAGCACCGCTTGATCCAGTGGTGGGATCTGGGTTGTGGACCGCCTTCATCTGGGCCGACAGGGGCTGCTCATGGCAGGGGCTCAATCGGTGCCAGGCGCGGGTCGAGGATCTTCGGGCCCATGCCCTCAAACTTCACCGCGATCGAGATCTTCTCGCCGCTACCGAACAGGTGGGTGATCGTGCCGTCGCCGAAGCTGGCGTGGCGCAATTGATCGCCAATCGCCCAGGTCCGGGCCGGCGCACGCCGCCGCACCGCATTGGCCGGGGCTGCGGGGCTGCCACCGGCGGCCACCCGTTGGCTGTCCTCGCGATCGACCCGAGTGAGGCGATCCAGCCGCTGCTCCCGCCGGATGGACGCGCCACCGCTCTGGGGGATGTCGCCCTGGATCAGCTCCGGCGGCAGTTCCGAGAGAAACACCGACGGCACCGCCGGCTCGCGCATGCCGCCCCAGAGCCGCCTTTCGCTGGCGTGGGAGAGGAACAGCCGCTCCTTGGCGCGGGTTATACCCACGTAGCAGAGGCGCCGCTCCTCCTCCAGGGCGGAGGGATCCTCCAGGGAGCGGTAGCTGGGGAAGAGACCCTGCTCCAGGCCCACGAGGCAGACCACAGGAAACTCCAGCCCCTTGCTGGCGTGCAGGGTCATCAGGGTGACCCGGTTGGCCTCGGTGTCCTTGCTGTCGGCGTCGCTGGCCAGGGCGGCAGAGGCCAGGAAGCCCTCCAGCGAGCCCTCCTCGTTTTCTTCCTGGTATTGGAGGGCGGCATTGACCAGCTCCTGCAGGTTGCGCCGCCGTTCTTCGGCCTCATCAGTGCCCTCGGTGATCAACTCGGCCAGGTAGCCGCTCTGTTCCATCACCCGTTGCACCAGCTCCGAGGGGGGCGCGTCCTGGATGCGGCTGCCCAGATCCCCGATCAGTTCGCTGAACTGCAACAGTCCCTTGGCGGAGCGGCCTGCCAGGGAACGCACGGCCTCCGGATCGCTGACCACCTCCCAGAGCGGCAGACCCAGCTGGGCGGAGGCGTCGGTGAGGCGCTGCACGGTGGTTTTGCCGATGCCGCGCCGCGGCACATTCAGCACCCGCAGCAGGCTGACGCTGTCGGCCGGGTTCACCAGCAGGCGCAGGTAGGCCAGCATGTCCTTGATCTCGCGCCGGTCGTAGAAGCGCAGCCCCCCCACAACGATGTAGGGGATGCCCCAGCGCACCAGCGATTCCTCCATCGCCCGGCTCTGGGCGTTGGTGCGATAGAGGATCGCCATGTCGCCCCAGCTCAGCTCGGGGTGGGCCGCCTCCAGCATCCGCAGTCGGTGCACCACCGCTTCGGCTTCGGCGATCTCGTCGTCGCAGCGGGTGAGGGTGATCAGTTCGCCTTCGCCGCGGGTGGGCCGCAGCACCTTGTCGATGCGCTCGCTGTTGTGGGCGATCAGGGCGTTGGCCGCCGCCAGGATCGTGGCGGTGGAGCGGTAGTTCTCCTCCAGCTTCACCATCGTGCGGGTGGCTTCGTCGCTGGCCCGATCGCCGAAGTCGTCCTGGAAGCCCATCAGGATCGTGAAATCGGCCGCCCGGAAGCTGTAGATGCTCTGGTCGGCGTCGCCGACGACGAACACCGAGCGCTGGCCCCAGTCGTCGAACTGCTCGGGGTCGCGGCCGCCCGTGACCAGCAGCTTGATCAGGTCGTACTGGGTGCGGTTGGTGTCCTGGTACTCATCCACGAGCACGTGGCGAAAGCGGCCGTGCCAGTAGTGACGCACCTGTTCGTTGCTCTGCAGCAGTTGGACGGGCAGCAGCAGCAGATCGTCGAAGTCGAGGGCGTTGTTGGCGGCCAGGGCGCGGCGGTAGAGCCTGTAGGCCTCGGCCTCCTTGCGGCCACGCATCCCTTCGGCCTTCGCCTCCATCACATCGGGCAGCCAGCCCTGGTTCTTGGCATTGCTGATCGCCCAGCGCACCTTCTTGGGCTCAAAGCGCTTGGGATCCAGTCCCAGCTCCTGGGTGACGATTTCTTTAACCAGGGTCTGGGCGTCAGATTCGTCGTAGATCGAGAACTGACGGGTCCAGCTGAGCCCTTCGGGGTCCTTGTACTTGTCGATGTCGAAGCGCAGCAGCCGCGCGAACAGGGCATGGAAGGTGCCGATCCAGAGCTCCTTGGTCACTTCCCGGTAGATGCGGTTGCGCAGCTGCCGCTGCTGCTGGGGCATGAGGGTGCTGTAGGGCTGGCCGAACTGACTGCTGGCCAGGCGCTGGGCCAGGAGCAGCTCCAGTCGGTCCTTCATCTCCCGCGCCGCCTTGTTGGTGAAGGTGACGGCCAGTAGCTGGTGGGGGTCGGCGCCGTGGTGGCCGATCAGGTGGGCGATGCGGTGGGTGAGAGCTCGCGTCTTGCCGCTGCCCGCTCCGGCCACCACCAGCAAGGGGCCGTTGTGGTGATCGACGGCGCGGCGCTGGGCCTCATTGAGTCCACCCAGGAAGCCACCCGAGTCGGAGGGGGTATGACTAGTACTAGGCATAAGTGCAGCTTAGGGTCTGGCCTCCGGATTGACTGCGACTACATCCAGCTCATGAGTGGCCTTCCATCGTTATCGCCGAGGTGTTTGAAGCCAGGGATGGAAGTGTGAATAACTTCAATAGTTTTGAGCCCAGTGGTTTAGAGGCGACTCGCCAGGATTGCTTTTTCTGTATCCTTCGCCAAGCTCCAGAGGATTTTGGCATGGTTAAGTCAGTCGTGCGTCATTGGCTTGGTCGAGCCCGCATCAACTGGCGACGGGCGGATGGTAGTCGGGAGGGGATGGTTGTAGTGGGGGTGAGTCTATTTACGGCCGGCTTAACTTTAATAACGCTGCTTCGTCAGTACTCTCTTTATGCTCGAGTCGGATCTGTTCACACCACAAGGCTGCTGAATTCGGCTCAGGCCTGGATCGATCATGGATTTTGGAATCTGGGCGGATTTCTTCTATTTCAGAGGGATTATGGAGGTGAATTTCCTGAACAGTTGTATAAGTCACATGTTTCTCTTTATGCGCTGCCTCATTTCATTGGACTGTCCCTCGGCGGCGAGGCTGGCTTTGCTGCCGTAGTGGTTGCGATCCCGGTAATCACTGCTCTGGTGATGGCCCTTGGTCTCGCCGTCATCGCCTTTTACGCTTGTCTGGGCCAGGTATCTAGCGGCTCTGATGAGGGCTCGTCCCGCAGCATGGCCTGGGTGGCGGGAGGTGTAGCCTTCTCGGTCGCATTCAGCTCTGAGCCGGTATGGGGATTGGCTTGGAACAACTTCGATGGCTCCTTGGCAATCCTTCTATTGGTTGTCTCTGTCGCCATCTCGGTGGCTAAGCCAGCATGCCGTTCGTGGCAGAAGGTCTCTACATTTTTTCTGCTTCTTTCTGCTCTCAGTTGTGGCCGGTTCGGTATTTTGCTCGCTTTTGTGCTGTCGCTGGTGAAGCTGATGGCTCCTCCTGCGCCCACGGTCATCGCCGCCTCCCTGCGCCGTCCATTCTTTAGATGGCCCATTATCGCTGGCATCTTCTTCCTTGCCGCGTCTCACTACATCAGGGTTTGGGTCTATGAAACTTGGTTTGGCTTCTCCTTCTTTGGCAGTGATGCATTGCTGAGGATGGGGCTCACCCACTGGTACAAGGAGCTGGGACAGCAGAATATCGACTACCAGACACCCCTGAGTGCCTTTACTTTCCTGTGGCGACAGTCGGAGAATGCTATCGGGGAACTTCCTGCCTGGATGAATACCTATCATTTCCTCGTTTGGGTGTTTGCAGCCGCTGTATTTGCTCTCGTGGTTGCCTCCAGGAGCTCCTATCCGGCGCGCCCTTTTCTGGAGGTGTTTCTGCTTGTGCCGCTCTGCTGGTCGTTGCTACTGAATCAATCTGCTGCGGAGCATCCCGATCTTGTGGCCATCCTTTGGTTGCCGGTTTACGTTCTCGGCTGGTCGCTTTTCTTGGCCGGGTTGTTCCGCTTTGTCTGTCATCGATGGAGGCGCACAGCGGCACTATGGTGTGTTGGCTCAATTCTGTACTTACTATTCCTGTGGCAAGTTCAGTATTTCCTCAGGGCCTATCCCAAGTTTCACTGATTGAGGGTTGAGTAAGCTTTTTTAGAGCAAATGGTTGGAGTACACCAGTCGGCGGTTCATGGCCTGCAGGGGCGGGAGCTGGGCGGCGAGCCCGATCCAGGGATGACTGCCGCTGAGCCACTTGCCGTCGTAACGGATCGCGCTCGATTTGGAGGGATCGAAGCGCATGCGGTTACCCGAGAGGATGTGACTCCCTTCGATCGTTTGAGCCGGGCTGAGCATCGTCGGCTCATAGTCGAGCTCGAGCCAGCTGCAGAGCTTGCGCAGCGCCGCCTCCGGAGCCAGGGCCAGCTCCTCGTAGCCGAGCTGGAACACGGGCTGGCCGGAGCGACGCAGCACCTCGGCCACCTGCGCGTTGGTGCGGGCCCAGCGGGCCAGCGATCGCCAGGCGGCCCCAGGGGCAGAGCGCGAGCCACCGGCGCGTGAGTGCACCCAGGAGCGAACGTCGCGTACCAGATGGATCATCCGCACCTCCACCCCTGGCAACGGCAGCAGGGGGACCTCCAGATCGGACTGATAGGAGTCAACCGCCCAGCTGATCGGCTGGGCCGTGGGGCTCAAGGCCTGCACCTGAGCCAGCAGCCGCTGCAGTTTGTCGCCGATCGGGCGCTCGTCATGGCCCGGCAGCCACTCCAGCAGCGGCCCCCAGAGCGGACACTGCGCCGCCGTTGCCCCGCAGGTGCAGCGGCGCGTGTGGCGGAGCTCCAGGCGCAGCTGGGCTGGTCCCCGTTGCTCGTCGCCAGGGCGGATCGGCTCAAGGATCCGCACGGCCTCGCCCAGCCCGAGCATGCGCGAGTGGCTGCCGAGGATGAGATCGAGAATGGTGGTGCCGCTGTGGCCCAGGCCCCGGATCAGCAGCAGATTCGGGGCCTGGGCCACAGCGGGAAGGCGGGTCGACAGGGGGCTGACCTTACGGCGCCCGCCGGAAGGCGGAGGGGGGGCCGTCAGCACGGACGCGCTCGATCAGGTCCATGAGCTGCTCGATGTGATGGCTCACCGTGAACTGGGCTGAGCAGCGGGCGCGGCCGGCGAGCCCCAGCTGCTCCGCCAGCGCCGGGTCGTCGGCCAGGCGGCCGATCGCAGCGGCCATGCCGTCGCGATCGCCTTCCTCCACCAGAAGGCCCGTTTCCCCCTCCAGCACCACCTCCGGAATCCCGGCATGGCGCGTGGCCACCACGGGCAGGCCGCTGAGCTGGGCTTCCATCACCGCCACCGGTGAGCCCTCCTGGTCGCCGTCTGGTCCGGTCAGCGAGTGCTGCAGGAAGGCACGGCTGCGGCGCATCCAGTCGGCGATCTGCTCCGGTGTCTGCAGGCCGGGGAACTGCACCTGCGCCTCCACCCCCAGGGCCAGCGCCAGCTGCCGGGCCTGCTCCAGCAGCGGCCCCGCTCCCACCATCACCAGCCGCAGCCCGGCGGGACGCCCTTGGCTGGCTTGGGCGAAGGCCTCCAGGGTGATCAGCGGACCTTTCTTGGCCACGAAGCGTCCTACCGCCAGGAACAGGGGCGCTGCCGCCGCCGGATCGGCCCCGCTGAAGCGATCGGGATCGGCGCCCGATGGACTGATCAGCACGGGCAGTGGCGTGGCCCGCTCGCTCGCCAGGCCGCGCAGGGTGCTCGCCATTGGCTGTGATTTCACCACCACGGCGCTGCAGAGCTGCAACAGACGCCGGTAGCGCGGCTTCAGCCGCTGCAGGTAGCGGCTTGAGGAGGCATCGGCCCCGCGGAAGTGGACGATCAGCGGCAGCCCGGTGGCGGGCACCAGCTCCATGACCCGCACGGCGTGGAAGCCGAATTCGGCCAGCACCACATCGGGACGCTCGCGGCGGCAGATGGCGATCGCCACCTGCGCGGGAATCCAGCTGGCCAGCCGCTGGCAGCCAAGCCGATCCAGCACCTTGCTGGCCAGGATCGCCAGGCCATAAGCCAGCCGCAGCGGCGGCCCACACCAGGGCCGCTCATCACCGCAGTAGACGGTGGTGGCGCAGGGCAGGGCGCGCAGGTTGGCCCGGATGAACGTTTCCGAGGGGGCGCGGCGGCTCGGGGCGAACACCAACAGCTTGAGCAGGACCGGTGATGCCTTGCTGCCAGTACGAGAGCTCATCTCGTGCTCCCGCCCCCAGCTCCGCCTAAAAACGGCTGGAGCAGCTCCAGGAACTGGTCCTGGATCCGCTCGGGCGCAAAGCGCTCCCTCACCTCCCGGGCCTCTTCGCCCAGGGCACCACGACGCTGTGGATCACCCATCAGCCGGGAGAGGGCAGCGGCGAGCTGGGTCGCCTCGGCGTCAGCCGGCAGCAGCAAGCCGTTGCGCCCGTTCTCGAGAATCTCCGCCGGGCCGGTCGGGCAGTCGAGCGCCAGGCAGGGACAGCCGCAGGCCATCGCTTCGAGCAGCACGTTGGGGAAGCCCTCGTAGCGGGAGCTCAGCACGAACAGGTCGGCTCGGGCGTACCAGTCGGCCACGTTGCCGGCTTTGCCGGGGAACACCAGCCGCTGCTGCAGCTCGGCCCCACCCGCAAGCAGTCCGCGCAGGGCGGCCACCTGGTCGACACCGTGATACGCGCCGGCGTCGAGCCCCAGGATCACCAAGCGCCAGCTGGGGTGGTCGGCCGCGATCCGCGCAAAGGCGCCCACCAGCCGGTCGAAGCCCTTTTGATGGGATTTGGTTCCCACCGCCAGCAACACCGGCCAGGCGGGATCGAGCCAGTCGGCGGGGTCGAGGCGGGGCTCGAAGCCCGCCAGCGGCCAGGCCACCGCATTGGGCAGGCAGGCCGTCTGGCGGGCCAGCCCCTGCCGCCTCAGCCAGGTGGCGATCGCCTCGGTCTGAACCAGGTGCAGGGCCGCTTTGGGGTAGACGAGCCGCCGCAACAGCCGCCAGGGCGCTGCGGGGGGTTTGGCGGGCGGATAGTTCCGCTCCGACACCACCACGGGCAGGCCCAGGCCGCAGCTGGCCAACAGCAGCTTGATCGCCGGCAGGGTGGTCATGCCGATGGCCAGCTCGATCCTCAGCTGCCGTAATTGCTGCCGCAGGGCCAGCAGGCGCCAGGGAAAGCCGAGCGGACCAAGGCCGCGGGCGGCGTCGCGCTCGACGACCCGCCGCAGATCGGCGCCGACCGGATAGAAATCCCAGGCGGGCCCCTTGCGGGTGAGCACGGTCACCTCATGGCCCGCCTGGCTCAGCCAGCCGGCGAACTGAAGCGTGACCCGTTCGGCGCCACCGGCCTTGAGCGAATCGATGTAGAGCAGGATCCGCATCAGGCGCTCAGGAACTCCGTCAGCCGCTGCTTCAGCTCCGGTGTGGCCACGTTGAGGAGGCGTTCCGGTTCGATCGGTTCCGGCCGTGGCATCGGCCCCGAACTGGCCGGCTCCCCAAGGCCCGTGGCATACGACTCCAACAGTCCGGCCACGAAGCGCCGGTGGTTTTCCTGGGCGCCGCTGCCACCGTGGCGTGGGCTGAGGGTTTCAAGCCGAACGGCCTCAAGGGCGGCGAGCGCCCGCCGCTGGCCCGCGCCGTCGCCTCGGCGCCAGGCGTCGAGATAGCCGCTGCCCAGGCTGCGCGCGAAGTTGGAGGTGAGGCGATAGGCCACGTCGGCGGGCAGCTGCCCGTAGTCGATCCGCCCGGCCAGGGCCAGCGCCCGCTCGCCGAGGCCCGCCACCGCGTCTTGGTTGCCGATCAGCAGATACAGGTGGAGCAGGGTTGCGTAGGAGGAGATCAGCAGCTTGGAGCGGTTGCGGCGGTTGTTGCGGCCGCAGGCCAGGGTGGCGGGGTCGTTCTCCAGCGCCGTGGCCATGGCCTCGATCGGGGGGATCAGCAGCTCCGCCTGGGCGTGATCCCCATCCTTGAGGCTGCGGTAAGACAGCCCGATCAGGGCGTAGGAGCGGTGCGACTCCTGGAACACCGGATCGCCGGCCACCCCCCAGAGCAGCCGGCGCTGGCTGGCGGGGTCCTTGGGCCGGAAGCCGCGGCGGAACAGCAACCGATGCACCAGGTCGTGCCGGCCGTGGCCTTCGGCCAGGTTGTGGAGGTCGGCGAGGGCCATGGCGTCGTCATTGCGGCCGACGGCCCGGTGCACCCGGGCACCTAGCAGCAGGCTGCGCAGCGGTGCGGGCAGCCTTGGCCCGATCGGAGCGGGCAGCAACCAGCTCGCCAGCGCCCCGCTGCGCCGCTCCAGCATCAATCGCAGGGCGGCTCGCCGACTCACCGCATCCTCCGCGTCGTTTGCAGGGAGCCACGCAGGCCGGCCAGGGCATTCACCGGCAGTTCAATGAGCCGCCGGATCGTGTGCCAGTAGCCGCGATGCCACCAGGTGATCGCTGGGCCCTGGTGCGCACCGGCCGGTAACAGTTTTTCGGGCAGCCGCTCCACGCAGATCTCCGGAATGGCCAGGAAGCGGCTCCAGAACACCACCCGCCGCAGGCGGTTCAGCTCCTTGGCCACCGCCGCGGGCGGCTGCGGCAGGGAGCCGGCCTCAGCCAGCCAGTCGCCGGCGCTGGTCTGGCTATAGCGGCTGGGGGTGGCGCCGGCGTGCCAGGGGCAGTGGGCCGCCACCACCCGGTTGGCCAGTGATGTGGCCGACTTCAGGGCCTGGCTGCGGCGCAGCTCGAGGCCGGGCGTCTCGCGCTGTGACTCCCTGCCATCGCGGTGAGCGGCCCGGTAGTGGATCGAGTGCTGGATGATTCCGATGGCGGCCTCCGGCAGTTCCTCAAGCGGCAGGGGCAGCAGGCAGCCCAAGCGTGCCTTCAGGTCCTTGTCATCGAAGCCGTAGCCCCAGAGCAGTTCGTTGAAGCCGCCCACCCGCTCGATCAGAGTCCGGTCCATGATCCACTGCCCCAGCCTGCCGTGGGGCCCGCTGCCGAAGCGGCAGAGCGTCGCCCCTGTGGCCAGCGCCTCAGGGTGATCGAGCTGCTCGGGCCAGCAGTCGGCATCGAGCTTGAACAGGCAGGAGCCGCGGGCGCGCGCCAGGGCGAAGTTGTAGGCGCGGCAGAGGTTCCAGTGGCCTTCGCCGTTCACCCGCAGCAGGCGGATGCGCGGATCAGCGGGCAGATCACTGCGCCGCAGGGGGATCGCGCTGCTCCAGTCGACGATCAGATGCTCCTGGTGGTGAGGCCAGGCCGCGACCCGCTCCGCCGACTCCAGCAGGTGGGCCTGGCGGTTCATGCAGGCCGTCACGATGCTGGTCGATCTCGGCATGGGCCCGCTTCACTCCAGTCGGCTCAGATCCTGCAGCATCGCTTCGGTGCGGCCCCGGTAGGTGTGGGCCGCGGCTCCGGCAAGCCGCTCGGCTAGGGCCGGCCCTTCACCCCGCAGGGCTGCGGCGATGGCTGTGGCGAAGGCTTCTGCGGTGGGTGGGCGCAGCAGGGCCAGGCTGGCGAACGGCTGCAGGGCGTCGATGGCCGTGGCCACCACGGGCAGGCCCGCCGCCAGATACTCGAAGAATTTCATCGGAAACATCGCCTGGGTGTAGGGGGTCAGGCGCAGGGGCAACAGGCCCAGATCAAGGCCCTTCAGGTAGGCGGGCAAGGCGTTGTACGGCCTGGTGCCCAGCAGGTGCACGTTGCCCAGGGCCGCCAGTGCCGCCACATCCGTGGAGGGATCCCCTTCGCCCACCGGACCGATCAGCACAAACGACCAGTGGGGATGGCGCCGCGCCAGGGTCTCCAGCAGCGTCAGATCCAGCTTGTAGGCGCTGATGGCACCGACGAAGCCGATCCGTGGCGCTGGCAGGGCGGCCAGTTCGGCCGGCACGGCCAGGGCTGGATCCATGGCCCGGGCGAAGTGGGCGCCATCGGCCACATTCGGGTAGTGGAGGGTGGCTGGATTGAGGGCCCGCAGGTCGGCCAGCAGCTGGGGCGAGGTGACGAACACCGCATCGGCCTCGGCGCAGAGCCGCGCTTCAGCCCGGTCGATGGCGGCCGCCGGCATGTCCGGTTGGGCCTGGATCGCGTCGACGCAGTGATAGACGAGCCGTGAGTAAGGGCGGGCATCGAGCACCTCCAGGGTGCGGGGGTTGTAGGTCCAGAGCCAGTCGCGCCGCAGCCCCAGCCGGCGGCGGCAACGGGCCAGGCCCAGCCGCAGCACCTGGCGATTCAGCCAGGCGGCTACGCCGCCGCTGGCCCCCGGCAGCACCAGCGGCGACCAGACCCAGAGCCGCTCGCGCACCTGCCGCGGTGGACGCAGGCCGTGGCGCAGCCGCTGCAGCACCCGTCTCCAGTCGGAGCCACCGGCGCGCAGCGCGCGCAGGCCCAGCGACTCCACATACAGCACCCGGTGGCCCAGCTCGGCGAGGCTGCAGGCCACATGCTGCTTGTTGGTCCAGAGCGGATGGTCCCAATCGGCCGTGGCCAGGAGCGTGACATCGGCCGGCTCGGCCGGGCGCCCGCTCTCGGGCACGATCCTGACGGTCTCCATCTCGACCCTTACCCTCTATCCATGAGCAGACCCGTCCCCATCTTCATCGGTTACGACCCGCGGGAACGGGTCGCCACCAACGTGCTGATTGACAGCCTGTATCAACACAGCAGCCTGCCCTTAGCGATCACCCCGATCGTGGCCGAACAGCTGGGCGAACACCACACCCGTGCCCGCGATCCAAAGCAGAGCACGGCCTTCTCCTTCACCCGCTTCCTGGTGCCCCATCTGATGGGTTACGAGGGCTGGGCCATCTTCATGGACTGCGACATGCTCTGCCGCACGGACATCGCCGCCCTCTGGGCGTTGCGCGACGATCGTTTCGCCGTTCAGTGCGTGCAGCACGACCACGTTCCGACGGAAACCGCGAAGTTTCTGGGGGAAGTGCAGAGCGCCTATCCAAAAAAGAACTGGAGCTCGCTGATGTTGCTCAACTGCGCCCGCTGCACCGCCCTCACACCCGCCTACGTCGAAACCGCCAGCGGCCTGGAACTGCATCGCTTCCACTGGCTGGCAGGCGACCATGAGATCGGTGCGCTTCCCACCGCCTGGAACCATCTGGTGGCCGTGCAGGCCGGGCCGGAAGCTGGAGAAGGATCTGAGCAGACCGGTCCCAATCTGTTGCATTGGACCCTCGGCGGCCCCTGGTTCCGCCAGGACCGCGCCATGGGCGGTCCACTGGCGGCCGAATGGTTCGGAGCCCGCGACGACGCCATGGCCCTGTGGGACTGAGCGGAGTGCTCGGCAGCGACGCAGCGGTGGCTGGTCTCAACTGCGGGGTCTGCGAGATCCAGGCGGAGCTTGAGCCCGCTGCCGATTCGTTGCTTTACTGCGGCGGCCCCTGGTTGCTGCGGCACCATCCCCATCCCAGTCCGCTGGTGGGCTGGCTGCTGCTGGATACCCGCCGGCACGTGCCAGGCCCAGACGCTTTTGATGAGGCGGAAGCCGCCGCATTCGGGCCGATGCTGCGGCGCTGCAGCGCGCTGGTGAAGGAGCTGGCTGGCTGTGATCGGGTTTATGCCATCGCTTTCGGGGAGGGGGCGCGTCATTTTCACCTGCACCTGATCCCCCGCCATGGCGCTGATTCAGGCACCGAGAGCTGGCGGGTGGCTGATCTCTACCGGGCCGTGGTTGCTGGAGAACAGCTCCCGGCTGATCCGGTCGCCGTAGCCTCGTTCTTGTGCCAGGCCCGGGCCCGTTGTGCCTGCTGGTGAAGGCGGCCGCACCCGGCTCCGGGATGATGCACTCACTGCCCACTGGTCCGCTCGACGCCGTGGAGATTCCCGGCATTCCCGCTTCCCTCTGGCCGCTGCTGCAGCGAGCGGCCGCTGGAGATCGCCTGGCGCTGGTGGGAGGCGCCGTGCGGGATCTGCTGCTGCATACCGTGCACCGCGACCCCTGGCGGGGCGTCACCGATCTGGACCTGGTGGTGGATGGCTGCGAGGGGGCGACTCCCGATGCTGAAGGTTGTGACCCGCAGGCCGCCCAGCGGCTGGGGCAGGCCTTGGGCAGGCAGCTCGGGCCGGCCTCGCTGAAGCTTCAGGAACACGGGGCCTACGGCACGGTCGAAATGGAGCTGCAGCTGGCGGAGGGCCCACTGCTGATCGATCTGGCCACCGCCCGCCTGGAGCGCTATCCCGTGGCGGCGGAGAACCCGCTGGTGCAGGCCGGCCGGCTCGAAGACGATCTGGCCCGCCGCGACTTCAGCATCAACGCCATGGCCCTGGTGCTGACCCCCCAATCCGCTGAAGAGTTCAGGAGCGATTCCAGCGGCGATTGCGGCGGGGCAGATCTTCTGGCTGGCCCGTCGCTGGTCCTGCTCGATCCCCATGGCGGGCAGGCCGACCTGGCCCACCGGCAGCTGCGCTTCCTGCACGCCGGCAGCGTGCGCGACGACCCGACCCGCCTGATCCGGGCGGCCCGCTATGCCGCGCGTCTCGGCTTCCGCCTCGCGGCGGAGAGCCGGAGCCAGGCGCAAGTCACCCTGGTGGCCTGGCCCTGGTCGTGGTGCCAGGGCCAGGATCCCGCCCTGGCACCGGCGGCGCTCGGCACCCGCCTGCGCCGGGAGCTGGAGTTGCTGCTGGAGCGGGAGCCGTGGCAGGCCGCCCTGGCGGCGTTGCAGGATTGGGGCGCCCTGGCCCTGCTCGATGGCGGGCTCCAGGCCGACCGCCACTGGCGGCGGCGCTTGCGCTGGGCAGCTCGCTTCGGCCTTCCCCCGCTCGTGGCTCTGTTGGCCGGGGCCAACGATCCGCTGGCGTTGGCCGAGCGGCTGCAGCTTCCCCAGCGCCAACAGCACCTGCTGGCCCAGTGGTTGTTGCTGGTGGAGCGCCTGGAGCAGGCCAGCTGGCCGGGTTCCACCGGCGCCTGGTCGCCATCGCGCTGGTCGGCGCTGCTCGAGGGTGGGGGGGGCACCCCAGCGGCGGTGGCCCTGGCCCTGGCCGCCGGCAGCGGCCCCCGCCGACCCCTGCTGCGCTGGTGGCTGCGCTGGCGCCATCTGCGCGGGGACCTGACGGCGGCGGATCTGCTCGCCGCAGGGATCGCGCCTGGCCCGGAGCTGGGGGAGCGGCTGCGCCACGCGCGGGCGGAGCGGCTCGATCGCGAACGGCTTTAGGGCTCACGGCCGCGGCGATAAGCTCCGCAGCAGCAACCGGGGCCCAGCGGTGAACGAGGCGGACCTGCAGCAGGAGGCCGTGTCTCCTTGGCGCTGCCTGGTGGCGGTGCCGGCCCGGCTGGAGTCGTCGCGGCTGCCGAACAAGGTGATGGCCGACATCGGCGGCCAGCCGATGCTGCGGCGGGTGTTGGAGCGCTGCCGCCAGTCCCGACGGGCGGCAGCGGTGGTGCTCTGCACCGACAGCGACCTGTTGCGGCAGGAGGCTGAGGCCTGGGGATTCCCCGTTCTGATGACAGCGGCCTCCTGCAGCTCCGGCAGCGACCGCCTCGCGTCTGTGGTGGAGGCGCTCATGGCCCTGGCCGCAGAAGCCACCGCCGGGCCGCAGTCGGGCCCGCCCGATCCCGCCCGCACGGTGATCATCAACGTCCAGGGAGATCAGCCCTTCCTTGATCCGGCGGTGATCGATGCGATGGCGGAGGCCTTCAGCGCCACCACACCAGCCCCTGCCGTGCTCACCCCGGTGTACCGGATGGCGGCCGAGAAGGTGCACAACCCGAATGTGGTGAAAACCCTGTTGGCAGCAGACGGCCGCGCCCTCTACTTCTCCCGCTCGGCGATCCCCCACGTGCGCGGTATCGAGCCAGCCGACTGGCCCCAGCACGCCCCCTACTGGGGCCATGTGGGCATCTACGGCTATCGGGCCGATGTGCTGGCGCGCTGGGCTGGCCTGCCCGCCTCGCCGCTGGAGCAGATCGAGAAGCTTGAGCAGCTGCGTCTGATCGAGGCTGGCATCCCCGTGGGCACCTTCCCCGTTGACGGCGATTTCCTCTCGGTGGACACCGCCGAGCAGCTGGAGCAGGCCCGGGCCCTGGCCCTCAGCGCGCCGTTGGGCTGAGCCCCGCCTGCACCAGATCATGCAGCCGCAACAGGCCCACCACCATTCCCTCCTGCCCTAAAACCGGCAACACGCCGATCGGTTTGCGGCGGTTGCGCTCCATGCGCTCCAGGGCGGTAACCGCCAGCAGATCCGCCGTCACGGTGATCGGGTCGGCGGTCATCAGTGCGGTGGCCTGCAGCTCGGCCCAGGCCGTGGCCGGATGCTGCTCCAGGGCCCGGCGCAGATCGCCGTCGGTGATCAGGCCGGCCAGCCGTTCGCCCGGCCCGCTCTTGCGCACCCAGCAGGCCCCGGCGCCATCGCGGGTGAGCAGGGCGATCACGGCCTGGAGGCTGGCCGATTCGGCCACGGGGTGGAGCCGCTCGGCCGGCACCATCAGATCACCCACCGTGAGGGTGAGCTGCTTGCCGAGCGCACCGGCTGGGTGGTTCATGGCGAAGTCGGCGGGTGAGATCCCTCGCCGCTCCATCCAAACCGCCGCCAGGGCGTCACCAATCGCCATGGCCACGGCCGTGCTGGCGGTGGGGGCCAGGTTCAGTGGGCAGACCTCACGATCGACGCCGCCATCGAGCACCACTTCACAGCCGCGGGCCAGGCTTGAGTTCAACCGGCCCACCAGGGCGATCCGGCCAGTGCCCCGCCGGCGCAGGTGGGGCAGGATCTCGATCAGCTCCTGGGTTTCGCCGCTGTTGGAGAGCAGCAGAGCCACGTCTTCGGGGGCGACGACGCCCAGGTCACCGTGCAGGGCATCGAGCGGGTTGAGGTAGAGCGCCATCAGCCCGATCGAGGAGAAGGTGGCGGCGATCTTGCGCGCCACGATCCCGCTTTTGCCCACGCCGGTGATCACCAATTTGGCCCGCTGGTCGGCACAGCGCTCCAGCAGATCCAGGGCCGCATCCACCTGGCTTGCCTCCAGCCGCGTGGCCGCCGCCGCGATCGCCGCGGCTTCCTCGTTCAAGCAGCGCGTCAGTGCAGACATCCAGGCCCCACCTCCTCTGCCGCGACTGTATGGCTAAAGCGGGATGGCCAGAGCCGGAGGGCTAAAGCCTGGCCATGGCTGAGCGCACTTCCCGGTCGGCATCCTTGCGGCGCTCGTCCTGGCGCTTGTCGTGCAGCTTGCGGCCCTTGGCCAGCCCGATGGTGAGCTTGATCCACGATCCCTTGAGGTGGAGGTTGAGCGGGATCAAGGTGAGCCCCTTCTGGTCGAGGGCGATGCGCAGCTTGTCGATCTCGCGGCGGTGGGCCAGCAACTTGCGGGTGCGCAGCGGCTCGTGGTTGTAGTAGGCGCTGGCGTGGCTGTGGGGGGAGATGTGAACGTTGTGCAGCTGCAGCTCGCCGCTGCGGATCAGGCAGAAGCCATCGCGCAGGTTGGCCTTGCCGGCCCGGATTGATTTCACCTCCGTTCCCACCAGCTCCAGGCCGGTTTCGATGGTTTCGAGGATTTCGTACTGATGGCGGGCGAAGCGGTTGTCGGCCAGCAGGCGGTTGGCGGCATCCCGGGCCGCCTTGGCGGCTTTCTTGCCTCCTCCCTTGGCCATCTCCCTCACCAGCGCAGGCCTTGACCCTAAACAGCCTCCGGCCTGCCTACTGTCGGGGCCATGGCGATCGTTTCCTCCGGAGCCGGGCGCGGTGGAGTTCAGCCACCTGCCCGCCCGCCCGCCGCAGCGGCGGCGCGTTTGCTCGATCCCCGTGGCCAGCCGCTCCAGGAAGGGGAAGCCGAGGCGCCGCTGCCCAACCGGGAAGACAGTCTGCGGCCGCGGCGGCTGGCTGATTACATCGGCCAGCGGGAACTCAAAGAAGTGCTCGGCATCGCCGTGGAAGCCACCCGCAACCGCGGCGAGGCCCTCGACCACGTGCTGCTCTACGGGCCCCCTGGCCTCGGCAAAACCACCATGGCCCTGGTGATCGCCGAGGAGCTGGGGGTGCGCTGCCGCATCACCAGTGCGCCGGCCCTGGAGCGCCCCCGCGACATCGTCGGCCTGCTGATCAACCTGCAGCCCCACGAGCTGCTGTTCATCGATGAGATCCACCGGCTCAACCGGGTGGCCGAGGAGCTGCTCTATCCGGCCATGGAGGACTACCGCCTTGATCTCACCGTTGGCCGCGGCAGCACCGCCCGCACCCGCTCGGTGCCTGTGGCGCCGTTCACCCTGGTGGGAGCCACCACCAGGGCCGGCGCCTTGAGCTCACCGCTGCGTGACCGCTTCGGCCTGATCCAGCGGCTGGAGTTCTATGGTCTCGCCGATCTCCAGGCGATCGTGGAGCGGGCCGCCGGCCTGCTCAATCTGGAGCTGGACGCCGAGGCCGCCGCCGAGGTGGCCCGCCGTTGCCGCGGCACGCCGCGTATCGCCAATCGCCTGTTGCGCCGGGTGCGCGATGTGGCCAGCGTGCGCGGCCAACCCCGCATCGGGCCGGCCTTGGTGGCCGAAGCGCTCAGCCTGCATCGGGTCGACGACCGGGGCCTTGATGCCAGCGACCGGCGCCTGCTGGAGCTGCTGCTCACGGGCTATGGCGGCGGGCCGGTGGGCCTCGACACCCTGGCTGCCGGGCTTGGCGAGGATCCGATCACCCTGGAAACGGTGGTGGAACCCTATTTGTTGCAACTGGGCTTTCTGCTGCGCACCCCCCGTGGTCGGGTGGCCACGCCGGCGGCGCGCCAGCATCTCGGCTGGCCGGAGGCGGCCTGATGGGCTGGCTGCTGGCCTTGCTGCTCACCACCCAGCTGGCCTTTCCCCAGCTGTTCGATCAGGCCCTGAACGCCAGCCGCGAGGGCCGCTTCGGCGACGCACTGCCGCTCTGGGATCGGGTGCTGGAGCAGGCCCCCAACGACGCTTCGGCCTGGAGCAACCGCGGCAACGTGCAGTTGGCGCTTGGCCGCCCTGAAGCGGCTATCGCCGATCAGGCCAAAGCGATGGAGCTGGAGCCAGGCAGCCTCGATCCCCATCTCAACCGCGGCATCGCCGAGGAGGCCCTCGGCCAGTGGGAGCTGGCGGAAGCCGATTACCGCTGGGTCCTGGCCCGTGATCCCGCTGAGGCCTCCGCCCTCTACAACCTGGGCAATGTGCAGGGATCGCTGCAGCAGTGGGAAGAGGCCGGCCGTTGCTTTGAGGCGGCCGCCGCCGCCCGGCCCGGGTTCCCGATGGCCCGCTCCAGCGCCGCGCTGGCGGCCTTCCAGCAGGGTGATCTGGCCGGGGCGGAAGCGGAGTTCCGCAAGCTGATCCGTCGCTATCCGCTGTTTGCCGATGCCCGGGCAGGGCTTACTGCCCTGCTCTGGTTGCGCGGGGCCTCAGGGGAGGCGGAAAGCAACTGGGCGGCGGCCTCAGGCCTCGACCCGCGCTACCGCCAGCCAGAATGGTTAGCGGCTATTCGCCGCTGGCCTCCGAAACCCGTGAGCGCCCTTGAAGATTTTCTGAACCTGGCGAGCCGATGATTCCCGCTGCCACGTCTGCTGCCTTCCCCGCTTCTTCTGCCTCGCCAGGCTCCGCGGCGGCCCGCCTGCGGCCGGCGGAGATTCTCGAGCGCTTTGGCCTGGAGCAGGCCCTGGAGCAGGCCCTGCCGGACCTGATTGGTTTGCGCCGCCATCTCCATGCCCACCCGGAGCTGAGCGGGGCTGAATATCAGACGGCGGCCCTGGTGGCCGGGGAGTTGCGGCAGCTCGGCTGGACGGTGCGTGAGGGTGTGGGCCGGACCGGCGTGGTGGCCGAGCTGGGCCCCGTGGGGGCGCCGCTGGTGGCCTTGCGCGTGGATATGGATGCCCTGCCGGTGGAAGAGCGCACGGGTCTGGCCTTTGCCTCCTGCCAGCAGGGTCTGATGCACGCCTGCGGCCATGACCTACACACCAGCGTGGGGCTCGGGGTGGCCCGGCTGCTGGCTCCCTTTGCCGGAGAGCTCAAGGCCCGGGTGCGGCTGTTGTTTCAGCCCGCCGAGGAAATCGCCACAGGAGCCGCCTGGATGCTGGCCGATGGCGCCATGGAGGGGGTGCAAGCCCTGTTCGGCCTGCATGTGTTTCCAAGCCTGGAGGTGGGCAGCATCGGGGTGCGCAGCGGCAGCCTCACGGCCGCAGCTGGCGAGCTGGAGGTGGAGGTGCTGGGCGAAGGCGGCCATGGCGCCAGACCCCACCAGTCGATCGATGCGATCTGGATTGCGGCGCGGGTGGTGAGCGGCCTGCAGGAGGCGATCAGCCGCCGCCTCGACGCCCTTCAGCCGGTGGTGGTCAGCTTCGGGCGGATCGAGGGGGGCAAGGCCTTCAATGTGATCGCCGACCACGTGCGCCTGCTCGGAACCGTTCGCTGTCTCGACACCACCGTGCACGCCCAGCTGCCGGGCTGGATCGAAGACACCGTCCAGGCCATCTGCCGCGGCTACGGCGGTGAGGCCAAGGTGCGCTACCGCTGCATTGCACCACCCGTTCACAACGACCCCGCCCTCACGGGCCTGGTGGAAGAGGCGGCCGTGACGCTGCTTGGAGCCGAGCAGGTGATCCGGCTGGAGCAGCCCTCCCTGGGGGCGGAGGATTTCGCCGAACTGCTTCGGGCCGCTCCCGGCACGATGTTCCGTCTGGGGGTGGCCGGAGCTCAGGGATGCGCCCCGCTCCACAACGGCAGCTTCAATCCCGATGAACGCTCGCTGGCGGTGGGGGTGAAGGTGCTCGCCCTCAGCCTGCTGCTTTGGATGGAGCGGCAGGGTTGAGATCCCCTCTGCCGGCGATTCGTCCCCTGCTGGCCCTGGCGGCGCCCCTGTTGATCCTGTTGGCGATGATCAGTCTGTTGGCGCGCCACGGCAGCCAGCGTCTCCAGGCTGTTCCCGCCCTGGTGATCGGTTCTGGCCTGATGGTCACCAGTCGTCTGCGGAGGTCTCGCCGGCGCCGCAGGCTGGTGGAGGCCCTCCGTGGCCAGCCGTTGGCGTCGCCACCGCCGCACCCCAATCCACCCGTTTCCATGGGAGGGTGAAGGCATGGTTCAACCTCGATCGGATTCTGATTCTCCAGGCGATCTGGAGGCCCTGCGCCAGGCGATCCTCTCCGGCGACCCGGTTCGGGCCATGCCGGCCCTGGTGGACCTGCGGCGATTTGAGCCTGAGCAGGCCGTTCCCCTACTCCTGCTCGGCCTGGAGCAGGAGCCCTTCATCGTGCGTTCGATGAGTTGTGCTGGCCTGGGTATCAAGCGCAACGAAGAAGCCTGGCAGGTTCTGATCACGGCCCTCAGTGAGGATCAGGACGCGAACGTGCGGGCCGAAGCGGCCAATGCCCTGGCCAGTTACGGCGTCGAGCGGGCCTGGCCCTTGCTGCGCGATGCCTTCGCCCGTGATGGCGAGTGGTTGGTGCGCTGCAGCATCCTCTCCGCCCTGGCTGAGCAACCGCAGATTGATCCGGAGGCTCTGTTGGAGCTCTCGGAGATGGCGATCGCCGATGCTGACGGCACCGTGCGGGTGGGCGGCGCTGAAATCCTCTCTCGACTGGTGCGCGACTCAGCCGCGCAGGCCGCGCCGGCATCGCCGGCCTGGGCAGAAGCGGCCCGCGCGTTGTTGCGGGGTCTGCAGCAGGACGGAGACCACCGGGTGGTGGCCGCGGCCCTGAACGGACTGCAATCCTGAAATCTTGCTAGGTTTGGCCAGTCACTAGGGGTGCCGGGCCCGAGCACACTTCCCACAAGAAGAGCGCTTCACGCCCCGGCTGAGATCACACCCTCCGAACCTGATCCGGGTCATGCCGGCGCAGGGAAGTGTCCCGAATGCAACCGCAGGCCGATCGGCCCCGGTGGCGTCCGGATCCGGAGTTGTGCCCTCGCCTCCCAGCGGCCCCCGGTCCGAACGCCCCTTTTTCGAGTCGATCATGCGCAGCGCCTGGATTGAGAAGCGTCGTGGTGACGCCAACGTGTCGCAGATGCATTACGCCCGTCAGGGCGTGGTGACCGAAGAGATGGCCTTCGTGGCTAAGCGCGAGAACCTACCCGAATCACTGGTGATGGAGGAGGTGGCCCGGGGCCGCATGATCATCCCGGCCAATATCAATCACCCCAACCTGGAGCCGATGGCGATCGGCATCGCGTCGAGGTGCAAGGTGAATGCCAACATCGGCGCTTCCCCCAACGCTTCCGACCTTGATGAAGAGGTGGCCAAGCTGCGCCTGGCCGTGAAATATGGCGCCGACACGGTGATGGACCTCTCCACCGGCGGCGTCAACCTCGATGAGGTGCGCACGGCGATCATCAATGCCTCCAGCGTGCCGATCGGCACCGTGCCGGTATATCAGGCGCTCGAGAGTGTGCACGGCTCGATCGAGAAGCTCGACGCCGATGATTTCCTGCACATCATCGAGAAGCACTGCCAGCAGGGAGTTGATTACCAGACCATCCATGCCGGCCTGCTGATCGAGCACCTGCCGCTGGTGAAGGGGCGCCTCACCGGCATTGTGAGCCGCGGCGGCGGCATCCTGGCCCAGTGGATGCTGTATCACCACAAGCAGAACCCGCTGTTCACGCGCTTCGATGACATCATCGAGATCTTCAAGCGCTACGACTGCAGTTTTTCGCTGGGTGATTCGCTGCGTCCCGGCTGCCAGCACGATGCTTCTGATGCCGCCCAGTTTGCTGAGCTGAAAACCCTCGGCCAGCTCACCCGCCGCGCCTGGGAGCACGACATCCAGGTGATGGTGGAAGGTCCGGGCCACGTGCCGATGGACCAGATCGAGTTCAACGTCAAAAAGCAGATGGAGGAGTGCAGCGAAGCTCCCTTCTATGTGTTGGGTCCGCTGGTCACCGACATCGCCCCCGGCTACGACCACATCACCAGCGCCATCGGCGCGGCGCTGGCGGGCTGGCACGGCACGGCGATGCTCTGCTACGTGACCCCCAAGGAACACCTGGGCCTGCCCAACGCCGAAGACGTGCGCGAGGGCCTGATCGCCTACAAGATCGCCGCCCACGCCGCCGACCTCGCCCGCCACCGCCCGGGCGCCCGCGACCGCGACGACGAACTCAGCCGCGCCCGCTACGCTTTCGACTGGAACAAGCAGTTCGATCTCTCGCTCGATCCCGAACGCGCCCGCGAATACCACGACGAAACCCTGCCGGCCGACATCTACAAAGAAGCCGAATTCTGCTCAATGTGCGGCCCCAAGCACTGCCCGATGCAGACCAAGATCACCGATGAGGATCTGGCCGGATTGGAAGACGTGCTGAAGGCCCAGGAGCAGTCCAAAGCAGTTGCGGTTGTGTGATGTTCTAGAGGCGGGGATTCACTCCTCCCTATTGATCTGAACTTGGTGGGGTTTGGGCGGCTCTTGCTCCCTTATCCCTGCCGCTTTACTCCCCTTCAGGTAGATGAGGATGATGGATCGATAGAAGACGCATAACCGCAAAGAACAGTACGCTGCGCTTCTTCAAAACTCAACCCAGGTAGGTGCGTAAGCCTGTGTGGCCAAGATGGGGTTGGCCGAACGGCAGATATAGATACTAAAATATTCCAAACTCCTTCTTCTCGCAAGGCCCGTTGCCGGTATTCATTCACTCAAATTTATAAACTATTCGATAGCTTGACCTTGGTGCGATGTGAATCGGTAAAAATGGCTGGCGCTGACATTGTCAATTTAGCGAAGACGGTAAAGGGATTGCAACTTCGGAATCTTCTTCGGCGGCGAAAGCCGATGTGATCAGATTGCTTACACCAAGGAAGAGCCATGGGAAGAGTCGTCCTGTTGCAGCGGTAAAGAGTTCCCATTCGGTCAACGCCATGCTTGATGCCGAGATCGAGATTGTTCCCTATAACTCTGGATGGACTACTGCATTTCTTGAGGAGCGGAAACTGCTTCGCGCTGTCCTAGAGCCTTGGCTGATTGGTGAAATTGAGCATGTAGGCAGCACTGCCGTTGCTGGTATGTCAGCCAAGCCAACCATCGACATCATGGCTCCAGTGGAATCGCTCGGTCGGTCTCGTGCAGCCACCGCTGTGGCTGTGGAGGCGGGTTATGTTCACTATCCCTACAAGCTTGAGCAAATGCTCTGGTTTTGCAAGCCTTCACCCGAGCGGCGTACCCATCATCTGTATCTTGTTCCGTACAACAGCTTATTGTGGTTGGAGCGATTGGCCTTCAGAGACATCTTGCGACAAGACAAAATACTTTCTTCTGCCTACGCCAACCTGAAAGTTGAGCTGGCGAGTAGATTCAGGTCTGACCGCGAAGCCTATTCTCAGGCCAAAGCACCGTTCATTCAAGCTGTTCTTGCATCAAGATGCAGCATTGGACCGGCCTGAAACTCCAAACCAAAGGAGATCATTATTAATGAGAGAAACAGTTAGTAGTGCTGATCAAAATACAGTGAGCTCTCGCTCCTATCGCCTGCAACGCTTCCTTCGGGGCCTCCTGCTGGTTGTTGTCTTAATCGTTGCTTGCCAAACGACAACGACCCTTCATGCCCAGGAAAAGACTGGTCCGGAGCGGATTGTTGATGTCGGGGTTTCTCTCAGCCCTCCTTTCGTAATGGTTGATGACGGGCAATATTCCGGCTTGGCGATTGAGCTTTGGGAAGATATCGCAAAAGATCTGAACTTACAAAGCAACTATCGTTCTTATCAAACATTCCGGGAGCTTGTCGATGCCACAGCAGCGAGTGATATTGATATTGCAGTAACGAATCTCACGATTACCAAGGCGCGTGAAGAGCGCATCGATTTCACTCAACCATGGTTTGATGCCGGTCTGCGAATCATGGTTCGTGCTGACCAAGGCGTTGACATCAGAGCAGTGATCGCGGGGCTGATGGATTCTGGGCACTTTGGTGCTTACGCTTGGCTGGCTATTATTATACTGGGTGCAACTCTGGCGGTTACGTTGTTTGATCGGAGATTTGATCCGGATTTTCCAAAGCGTTGGCGCGATGGAATTGCCGAAAGTTTCTATACCGTGATGTCGGTGGCAACATCAGGAAAGCCTGCTCGTCGCAAGAGTTTGACTGGTTGGCTTGGACGTATTTGGGCGGCCGCGTGGCTGATGTGTGGAGTTGCCGTTCTTTCCTATATCACCGCTTCGGTTACAAGCGTTATGACAATGCTTTCCTTGAACAATCAGATCAGCAACTTAAGTGATCTTCCCGGTAAGACGATTGGGGTTTTCTCTGGAAGCACAGCAGAAGACTATGTGCGTGAAGTCGGGATGATGTTTCAAGCCTTTCCAAGCATCGAGTCCGCAGTGGCATCGTTACGAAAAAAAGATGTTGCGGCCATTGTTGCTGATGCACCTGTTCTTGAATACTATCAGCATAATAATCCTAATTCAGCTGTCGAAGTTGTGGGCCCAATATTTGAACCCGATAAATATGGATTTGCGCTTAATCCTGGTAATCCCCTCACCGAGGCTGTGACCCTCGAGCTGCTCGAAGGCAAAGAAAATGACTTGATAGAGAAACTACGCGCAGATTACTTCGGGAGATAGGCCCTGAGGGGAACCGTGGCTCCGTTTGCGGTAGAGCTTCAGAAGCACGGCCCAGCACGCCACATCATTCCAAGGCTGATCTGTGCATCAATCTACCTTTCCTAGGCCATTAGGAATCGGTCAATGGACGCAATCCTTCCTGTGGACGTAGTTGCTCAATAGCGCATGCGCCAACTTGTGATGCGCCCATCCTCCACGGTGAATAGGAAATCGGCTTGGCTGCTGTAGCCATTGCTTTGATACTGGCCTGTTGCAACAACCTCGTTTCCGCTGGCTGTGAGTTGAGCGTTCTCCACACGGCCGTTGCGTTGGATGATGTCGCTATCAAGCCAGCGAAAGAAGGCCTCTCCTGATTTCGCTGTTCCATTGCCATAGGCCTGGGAGGCGTTAGCGGCAAACAGAGAGCGAATCTTCTCCCCATCATTGGCAGCCATGGCCGCCATCAAGGAGTCAACAACACTCTTGGGATTGTTGGCCGGAGCTGTAGCGGGAGCTTGGGCCAGCTCAGATGCCGCCACTGGCCTTGGATTCTCGGCAGGTGCCTGAGAGGTTGCGCATTGCGGCAGGATGGCAAAAACCATGACAGCGGCAAACGGCGACGCCAATCCGCCGGGGTTTTTCAACCTGAGCCACTGCAAGGGAGAACGGTTCGTTCTACTTCTGATGGATACAGTAAGCCATTTCCAGCTTGAATGTATGGCCCCAAAAATGGCCCTGTTCACGAAGTTCTGCATGCTTTCTGCACGGATGGTTTAGGGAATCGGATCAACAGGGAGTAGTGAAGGGTATTCTGCTCCCTGGCTTGAGCCTCTGCTACTCCGCTGCAGTGCCAGAACTTGCAATTTAACGTGTTGTGTAGCCACCATTGGCGAAAATCGTCTGCCCGGTAATCCATCAGCCCTCGGTTGCCAGAAATCTCACAATCGGAACAATATCTTCAATCTGGGTGAGTTGGTTGCCCATCCCCTGGGATTTGTGAAAGGCCACCCGCTCAGGTGTTTCCTGACCATAGAAGAAGGGTGTATCCATCGGGCCTGGTCCGATGGCTGTCACCGAGAGGCCACGGGATGAAAATTCCTTGGCGGCCGCGCGGGTGAAGTGCTCCACCGGGGCCTTGCCGCCCGCATAGGTGGAGTAACCATCGGTAAAGGCCGCCAGGAGAGACGTCACCAGCGAGATGATTTTTCCATTGTCGTGGAGATGCTTGCCCGCTTCTTTGATAAAGAAATAGGCTGTCTTTGCATTGATATCAAACATCGAGTCAAACTCGTCTTCGCTTGTTTCCAGGATTGGCTTGCGCAACACTTTGCCTACGGTGTTAATGGCGATATCAATGCGACCAAAGCGCTCCTTTGCCTTCTCGAAGAGCAGGCTGACATTCTCTGGCTTTGTCAGATCGCCTTGGACGGCTATCGCCTCCCGGCCGAGTTCTCCAATGGCCTGCACGGTTTGCTCAGCTTCTTGTTCGGCCGATGGGCTGTGGTAGTGAACAACAAGATTGGCCCCTTTGCGGGCAAGATCGCGACTGATCAGTCCGCCAAGATTCTTGGCGCCACCGGCAACAAGCACCACTTTTTGATTCAAGTTATCGCTGGGCATGGCTGACTCCTGGAAGATTGAGGATCGCCCGCAGTGATCGCCCCTGTGGAATCGGTGGGGAGGTCTGCAGACTACAGAACCCTACCGAGTTGACGAAACTATGGGTAGTGGGTAAAATTGCAATTATATATTGCGATGAGAGCAATAAGCATGCCGAGCCTTCAGCAGCTGTTTGTCCAGGTGGTTGAAGCAGGAAGTTTCAAGCAGGCAGCAGAGCAGATGCAGATGGAGCCATCCTCGCTCAGTCGCAAGATAGCGGCCCTGGAGCAGCATCTCAACGTGCGATTGCTGCATCGTTCGACCCGCCATACCCATCCAACCGAACTTGGCCAACGTTATTATGCTGGCCTGTTTCGCTCGTTCGTTTCAGGGGGTGTTCCAGACGAAGCGCGAGGAGGCCGCATAGTTCCAGACAAAGACCACCAGGATTCCGGCTAGCTGGGCCCAGAGCCGGTCTGCTGAAACGTGGCTGTAAAAGGCCGAAGCCACACCCACGTTCGCCAGGACCGGCAAGGAGGCCACCAAGAGAAACTTCAGCAGGCCCCGCAGCAGGGCCGCTCCCTTCTGCCGTTGAAAGCGGAAGGTGAGGGCATTGTTGATCAGGTAGTTGGTGGTGGCCGCTGTGAGCACCGCCACCGGCAGGGCCTGGTCAAAACGCAACGAAACCAGGCCCATCAGGGCCTGTACGACTAGAAGTTGAATGACCACGCCTGTGGCGCCCACCAGCGCAAAGCTGATGGCACGGCGCGGAATGGCCCGCAACAACAGGGTGTGCAGGATCGAGATGCCGAGATCCCAGACGATGGCCAGATCCAGCTTCGAATCTCCGGTGATCCGGGCCTGGAAATTCAAGGGAATTTCGCTCACGTTCAGCTGCCCGTCGCTGATAGCCAGCAACTCGTAGAGGAACTTGAAACCATTCACATCCACCCGCCGCACCAAAGGAATCGTGCGCTCCGGCCTGAGGGCGAAAAAGCCACTCATGTAATCGCTCAAACGGCGATAGCGGGGCAAGCTGAAGCGGGCCATGCCATTGGCCCAGGTGGAATGGAGGGTCCGTTGGCTGCTGAGGCCAACGATGGCGGCCTCGCGATGGAAACGACTGCCGATCACCAGATCGCAGCCACTGTCGATCAGTTGGCGCACAGCCGTTTCGATTGCAGTGGGCTCATGCTGGCCGTCGCTGTCCATGACGACCACCACATCACCGGTGGAGTCGAGAATGCCCTCTTTGATCGCGCTGGCCAGCCCCCCGCGTCCCACCCTGCGGATCAGGCGAACGCAAGCCTGCTGATGGGCCAGCTCCCTGACGCGATCCGCCGTGCCATCGGCTGAATCATCATCAACAAACAGGATCTCGAGGATGAACCGTTGCTGGAGCGGCAATAGCTGATGGAGGATCCGCTCAACGTTGTCGAGTTCGTTGTAGGTGGGGAGCACGATGGACAGTCGCTCCACGCTCAGATTCCCGTGACGCCTTTGCGTTTCCCGCAACGACGCCGGGAAGAATCCTGAGGATTCCGCCCGGACGCCTTTTGCTCCAACGAGGCCACATTCAAGCCGTTGACCCTCAACGAGTTGACACTCAATGGATTGACAATCAACGACTCAACGCTCAAAGAGCCTTGGCCGTGGCGACCACGTTGGCCACGGTGAAGCCGAACTTCTCGAGGCAGACAGCGCCAGGGGCCGAGGCACCGAAGCGATCGATCGAGACGGTCGCACCGTCGAAGCCGCTGTACTTGTGCCAGCCGAAGGAGCCGGAAGCTTCCACCACCACGCGTTTACGCACGGCGGCCGGCAGCACCGACTCGCGATAAGAGGCGTCCTGCTCCTCAAACAGCTCGACGCAGGGGATCGAGACCACCCGCACTTTCCTGCCCTCGGCGCTCAGCTGCTGGGCCGCCTTGACGCAGAGATCCAGTTCGGTGCCTGAGCCGATCAGGATCAGCTCCGGTGTGCCATCGCAGTCTTCGAGGACGTAAGCCCCTTTGGCCACCTGGGCCGCTGAGCTGTTCGCCTGGTTAGCCATGGCCTGGCGGCTGAGGGCCAGCACGGTGGGGCGCTTGCGGTTGCTGATCGCCACTTCGTAAGCACCACTGGTTTCATTGCCGTCGCCGGGGCGGATCACCAGCAGGTTGGGGATCGAGCGCAGCGAGGCGAGCGTCTCAACCGGCTGGTGGGTGGGGCCGTCTTCGCCGAGGCCGATCGAATCGTGGGTGAGCACGTAGATCACCCCGAGTTCGGAGAGGGCCGAGAGGCGCATGGCGCCCACCATGTAACCGGCGAAGACCAGGAAGGTGCCGCCATAGGGGATCAAGCCACTGCCGTGGTACGCGATGCCGTTGAGGATCGCCGCCATGGCGTGCTCGCGCACACCGAAGTGCAGATAGCGGTTGGCTTCACCGCCCTTCTGGAAGCTGGCCTCTCCCTTGATGTCGGTCAGGTTGGAGTGGGTGAGGTCGGCGGAGCCGCCGATCAGCTCGGGCAGGCTGGGGGCGATCGCATTCAGGCAGTTGTAGGAGTACTGGCGGGTGGCCAGGCCCTTGTCAGCTGGGGTGAAGGACGGCAGCGTCGCTTCCCAGCCCTGGGGCAGCTCACCGCGCAGCATCCTCTCGAACTCGGCCGCTTCAGCTGGGTACTGGCTGCGGTAGGTGGCCAGGGTGGCGGTCCACTCGGCTTCGGCGGCCTGCCCGCGGCTGATTGCTTCGCGCCAGTGGTCGTAGGCCGGCTGGGGCACCTCGAAGTTGCCGTAGCTCCACTCCAGCGCCGTGCGGGTGAGCTCGGCCTCATCGGCCCCGAGTGCGGCGCCGTGCACGCCGGCGGTGTTGGCCTTGTTGGGTGAGCCGTAGCCGATCGTGGTGGTCACCTTGATCAGGCTGGGCCTGTCGGTGACGGCCTTGGCGGCTTCGATCGCCTGGGTGATGGCGGCCACGTCGTCAGCGTTGCCATCGGCCACGTGCTGCACGTGCCAGCCGTAGGCCTCGTAGCGCTTGAGCACGTCCTCGGTGAAGGACACACCGGTGTCGCCATCGATGGTGATGTGGTTGTCGTCGTAGAGGGCGATCAGCTTGCCCAGGCCCAGGTGGCCGGCCAGGGAGGCGGCCTCACTGGAGATGCCCTCCTGATGGCAGCCGTCACCCATGATCACGTAGGTGAAGTGGTCGACCAGATCGACCCCAGGCCGGTTGAACTTGGCGGCCATGTGGGCTTCGGCGATCGCCAGGCCCACCGCGTTGGCGATGCCCTGACCGAGCGGGCCGGTGGTGACCTCAACGCCCGGGGTCTCGAAGGTTTCCGGGTGGCCCGGCGTCTTGGAGCCCCACTGCCGGAATTGCTTGAGGTCTTCGAGGCCGACGCTCTTGTAGCCGGTCAGATGGAGAAGGGAATAGAGCAACATGCAGCCGTGGCCGGCTGAGAGCACGAAGCGATCACGGTTGAACCATTTCGGGTTCTCCGGGTTGTGGCTGAGCACCTTGTCCCAGAGGGCATAGGCCATCGGTGCGGCGCCCATGGGCAGCCCTGGGTGGCCGGAATTGGCCTTGTTGACCGCATCAATCGCCAGAAAGCGGATGCTGTTGATGCAGAGAGTGTCGATGGACAGGGTGTCCACGGAGGGGGCGGCGACCATGGCGATGGCAGAAGGGGTGGGGAGGGGTTCCTCTGGGGAGCGGAACGGAGGTTCAGCTCATCCGGCGGAAGGCGAGGCAAACATTGTGACCGCCGAACCCAAAGGAGTTGGAGAGCACGACATTCAATTTGAGTTCCCGTGCCTTGTTGGGAACGACATCCAGATCACAGGCCGGATCGGGATTGTGGTAATTGATCGTAGGAGGCACCAGGTTGTGCTCGATCGCCATCACGGCGGCAACGGCTTCAATGCCGCCGCTGCCGCCCAGCAGATGGCCGGTCATCGATTTGGTGGAACTCACTGGAATGGTTCTGGCGTGCTCCCCGAGGGCCGACTTGATGGCTGAGGTTTCGTTGCTGTCGTTGGCCTGGGTGCTGGTGCCGTGGGCATTCACGTAATCCACCTGTTCCGCTTCCAGCCGGGCATCGGCCAGGGCCAGCCGCATGGCTTCGGCGCCGCCGACGCCACCCGGTGAGGGCGAAGTGATGTGATGGGCATCGCAGGTCATGCCGTAGCCGACGACCTCCGCGAGGATGGTGGCGCCGCGGGAGCGGGCGTGCTCGAGGCTTTCAAGCACCACCACGCCGGCCCCTTCGCCGATCACGAAGCCATTGCGCTCCGCATCAAACGGGCGGCTGGCCGTGGCGGGATCGTCATTGCGGCAGGAGAGGGCCTTGGCACTGGCGAAACCGGCCACCCCCAGGGGGGTGATCGCCGATTCGGCTCCGCCGCAAACCATGGCATCGGCCAGGCCGAGCTGGATCAGGCGATAGGCATCGCCGATGGCGTTGGAGCCGGCGGCACAGGCGGTGGAAGCTGCCGTGCTCGGTCCCTTGGCGCCGATGGCGATGGCGGTCAGACCAGCCGCCATGTTGGGAATCATCATCGGCACGCAGAACGGGCTGACCCGATCGGGCCCCCGATCAGCCAGCACATGGGCCTGGGTTTCCATCATCAGCAGCCCACCCACGCCGGAGCCGATGGCCACGCCCACCCGCTCGGGCCGCGCCTCTTTGATCGCCAGACCCGCCTGGGCCACCGCCTGCTTGGCAGCCACCACGGCGAACTGGCAGAAGCGATCCCAGCGCTTGGCCTCTTTGCGCTCGATACTGCCGCTGGGATCAAAGTCCTTGACCTCGGCCGCCAGCCGGCAGGCATGGCGGGACGCATCAAACAGTGTGATCGGCCCGACGCCGTTACGACCCGTGCTCAACCCTTCCCAATATTGGGAAATGGTGTTGCCGATCGGTGTGACCGCGCCCAGCCCTGTGACGACGACGCGGCGGAGACCCTCCACCATCAACAACCTCAGGCCTGCTTGTCCTGGATGTACGTCACGGCATCACCAACGGTGGTGATGCCTTCGGCGGATTCATCGGGAATCTCGATGTCAAAGGCTTCTTCCAAGGCCATGACCAGCTCGACGGTGTCGAGAGAGTCGGCGCCGAGATCGTTCTGGAAATTCGATTCGGGCTTCACTTCAGCGGCGTCGACGCTGAGTTGCTCGGCAACGATCGAGCGCACTTTCTCGAAGATCGCTTCCTGTGACATGACCGATGAGTGAGAGGCCGCATCCTACGGGTCGCCCTGTCTCAGGCCTTGGCCGATATGAAAAAGGGTGACGGCCCGGCGACGGCTTGCCCAGCGGACCGTTCGCTGTGGGTACTTTGACCCCACGACGTTCGCTACCAGGCAGGGCATGTCCCATTCCGTCAAGATCTACGACACCTGCATCGGTTGCACCCAGTGCGTCCGGGCCTGCCCTCTCGATGTCCTTGAGATGGTCCCCTGGGATGGCTGCAAAGCGTCCCAGATCGCTTCGTCACCGCGCACCGAAGACTGCATCGGTTGCAAGCGCTGTGAGACAGCGTGCCCCACTGACTTCCTCAGTGTTCGCGTCTATCTCGGTGACGAGACCAGCCGCAGCATGGGCCTCTCCTACTGAGTCCGGCTCCGTCCTGCAGACCACCCGGCTTCGGCCGGGTTTTTTTTTGGTTGTGAGTTCTGCCCTTCTGCTGTCCGATTGGGTCAGGCGCCGGTCAATCCTTTAGAAACAGCCCAATTCCGGCCCATCGGCCATGTGTGGCATCGTCGCGGTGATCGGTTCCAGGGAGGCTGCCCCCCTGTTGCTCGAAGGCCTTCGTCAACTCGAGTATCGGGGCTATGACTCCGCCGGGCTCGCCACGGTCGAGGCCCTCGCGCCAGGAGGCCTCGGCAGTCCTGCCGGCGCGCTCACCTGTCTGCGGGCCGAGGGCAAGTTGGTCAACCTGCAGCTCCGCTTCGACCAGCTCGGCGCTGGCGGGCAGTGCGGCATCGGCCATACGCGCTGGGCCACCCATGGCAAGCCTGAGGAACGCAATGCCCACCCCCATCTCGATGGGGCCAAGCGGCTGGCCGTGGTCCAGAACGGCATCATCGAGAATCACCGCCAGCTGCGTGAGCAGCTGCAGGCCCGGGGTGTTGTTTTCCGCTCCGAGACCGATACGGAAGTCATTCCTCACCTGATCGCCCAGCGCCTTGGGGAGCTTGACGCCGCCGGTGGAACTGCCAGCGCCGGCCTGTTGCTCGAAGCGGTGCAGCACGTTTTACCCCTCCTGCAGGGGGCCTACGCCCTGGCTGTGGTCTGGGCCGAATGCCCTGGTGTCCTGCTGGTGGCACGGCGTCAGGCACCGTTGCTGATCGGTCTGGGTGAAGGGGAGTTCCTCTGCGCCAGTGACACCCCCGCCCTGGCCGGCTTCACCCGCACGATCCTGCCGATGGAGGACGGCGAAGTGGGCCTGCTGACGCCGCTGGGCATCGAGCTCTACAACCAGGCCGGTGAGCGGGTGCAGCGCAGCCCCAGCCTGCTGACGGGCACCGAACACGTGGCGGACAAGCGCAGCTTTCGCCACTTCATGCACAAGGAGATCCACGAGCAGGCCGAAACGGCGGCGCTCTGGGTGGCCCGTCACCTGCCGGAATCTGGCGGCGTCGCCGGGCTCCCGTCCCTGGTGGCCCTGCCCCTGGCCGATCAGGTGTTCGATCGGGTCGAGCGGATCCAGATCCTGGCCTGCGGCACCAGCCGCCATGCCGCCCTGGTGGGCGCCTACCTGCTCGAGCAGCTGGCCGGCATTCCCACCAGCGTGTTCCACGCCAGCGAGTTCCGCTATGCCCCCACTCCCCTGATGGCCCACACGCTCACGATCGGGGTCACCCAGTCAGGAGAAACGGCCGACACGCTTGCCGCTCTGCTGATGGAGCGCGATCGACGCGCCTTGATCGCTGACCCCGCTTTCGCCTCCAACCAGCTGGGCATCACCAACCGGGTCGAAAGCTCCCTTGGTCGGCTGGTGCCGCACATCCTTGATATCGGCTGCGGCATCGAGGTGGGGGTGGCCGCCACCAAGACCTTCCTGGGCCAGCTGTTGGCTTTCTACGGCCTTGCCCTCTCGTTCGCCGAGCGGCGCAGCAGCCGCAGTTCTGACGACCTGCGCGCCCTGGCGTGTGGGCTGCGGGCCCTGCCCGCCCAGATCAAGGCGCTGGTGGCCGATCACGACCGCCGCTGCGCCGAGCTGGCCCATTTGTTTGCCGATACCCAGGATGTGATTTTCCTGGGCCGTGGCATCAACTACCCCATTGCCCTGGAGGGGGCCCTCAAACTCAAGGAGATCAGCTACATCCATGCGGAGGGGTACCCAGCCGGCGAAATGAAACACGGACCGATCGCCCTGCTCGATTCCCGGGTGCCGGTGGTGTCGATCGCGATGCCCGGCAGCGTCTTCGACAAGGTGCTCTCCAATGCCCAGGAGGCCAAGGCCCGCGATGCCCAGCTGATCGGTGTGGCGCCGCCCGGACCTGACACCGAGCTGTTCGATGTCTTGCTGCCGGTGCCTGCGGTTGACGAGCTGCTCTCGCCTCTGCTGACGGTGATTCCGATGCAATTGTTGAGCTATCACATCGCGGCCCATCGCGGTCTTGATGTCGATCAGCCGCGCAACCTGGCCAAGAGCGTCACCGTGGAGTGACCGTCTTCCCCCTGTCCCCGCAGCTTTTGATGCGTCTGTTCGCGCTTCTCGCCGCGTTGATCGCCCTGCTGGCCTTCTTCGCCGCCGCTGAGTTCGCCATGATCCGGCTGCGCCCGAGCCGGGTTCAGGTGCTGGCTGCTGAAGGCCATCCCGGTGCCGCCGCGGTCGACCGGCTGCAGAAGCGTCTGCGGCGGGCCTTGCTCTCCACCCAGCTGGGGGCCGCCCTGGCCCTGGTGGCCCTGGGCTGGGCCGGCCGTGGGCTGGCCGTCCGCCTGGATCCCCAGACTGGGCGGCCCTGGATCGATGTATTGGTGTTTCTGGGTCTGGTCTGCCTGGCCACCCTGCTGGGCGGCTTGTTACCCAAAGCCTGGGTGATGCACAACCCGGAGGTGTCGGCCCTGCGCCTGGCACCGGTGCTGGAGTCGGCGAACCGCACCCTCTCGCCCCTGCTCTCGCTGCTTGAACGCCTGGCCGATGGCCTGCTGAAGCTGCTGGGGCTGCCGCGCCACTGGGACGCCCTGGTGCCGGGCCTCTCAGCCGGGGAGCTCGAAACCCTGATCGAATCCAACAGCGTGACCGGCTTGATGCCCGATGAACGCAACATTCTTGAAGGGGTGTTCTCCCTGCGCGACACACCGGTGCGCGAGGTGATGGTGCCCCGTTCCGGCATGGTCACCCTGCCGCTCGATGCCTGCTTCGCCGAGATGATGGATGCCGTCCATGCCACCCATCACGCCCGCTTTCCAGTGATCGGTGACTCCCTCGACGATGTCCGCGGCCTGCTCGATCTGCGCCGGTTGGCCGAACCAATCGCCCGGGGCCTGCTGCAGGGAACCACCCGGCTGGCCCCCTTCATCTCACCGGTGACGAGCGTGCAGGAAACGACCTCCTTGGCTGAGCTGCTGCCCCTGATCCGCAGCGGTCAGCCGCTGCTGCTGGTGGTGGATGAACATGGAGGCACCGAGGGCCTGGTCACGGTGGCCGATCTCACCGGTGAGATCGTCGGCGATGAGGACAACAGTCAGTCAGGCGTGGCCGATCTCCAGCAGATCGATGCCGACAGCTGGCTGGTGGCTGGGGATCTCGAGGTCGTCGAGCTCAACCGTCAACTGGGATTGCGCCTGCCCGAAGCCGAAGGGCACCACACCCTGGCTGGCTTCCTGCTGGAGCGCTTGCAGCACATTCCCAGCCGGGGCGAGAGCATGCGCTGGAAGGGCGATCACTTCGAGATCAGCTCCATGGATGGTCCCCGGATCGAGCGGGTGCTGATCACCCGCCGGGCTGCCGAAGAGACGGCCCACGAGCCCAATCCCTGATCATTGATAATGATCTCTTCAGGTCGAAGGATGGTCGCGTTGACGCGAGTGCTGGGGATGCGATGACCACCGTTCCGATCGAACCGGTCAAGGTGGGCGTCATCGGCATCGGCAACATGGGCTGGCACCACGCCCGCGTCCTGAGCCTGTTGCGCGATGGCGAACTGGTCGGTGTTGCCGACCTCAACGAGCGTCGCGGGCAACTGGCGGTCGAGCAGTTCGGCTGCCGCTGGTTTTCCGACTTCGAAGCCCTTCTGCCCCATGTCGAGGCGGTGTGCATCGCTGTTCCGACCCTGTTGCACCATCGGGTCGGCATGGCCTGCCTGCGGGCCGGCGTGCACGTGATGATCGAAAAGCCGATCGCCGCCAACCAGGAGGAGGCCACCGAGCTGATCCAGGCTGCCGAGGTCGCCCAGCGCCAGCTGCAGGTGGGCCACATCGAGCGCTTCAATCCCGCCTTCCGGGAGTTGCTCAAGGTGGTGGCCGATGAGGAGGTGGTGGTGCTCGAAGCACGCCGGCACAGCCCCCATGCCGATCGCGCCAACGATGTGTCGGTGGTGCTGGATCTGATGATCCATGACATCGATCTGGTGCTCGAGCTCGCCCAGGCTTCGGTGGTGCGGCTGGCGGCGGTCGGTGGTCGCAGCGCCGAGGGCCCGATCGACTACGTCAATGCCTCTCTAGGTTTCGACAACGGTGTGGTGGCCAGCCTGACGGCCAGCAAGATGGCTCACCGCAAGATCCGCAGCCTCAGCGCCCACTGCCGGGCCAGCCTGGTGGAAACCGATTTCCTCAACCGCAGCCTCCATATTCATCGCCGCACCCACGAAACGGTGTCTGCCGACCACGGCGATCTCCTCTACCGCAACGACGGCTTCATCGAAGAGGTGAGCACCACCTCGATCGAACCCCTCTATGCCGAGCTGGAGCACTTCCTGCAATGCGTGCGCGGCTGCGAGATTCCGGCGGTGAATGGCCAGCAGGCCTCCAGGGCCCTGTTGCTGGCCAACTTGATCGAGCAGGCCGTCGATCAGCCCTCGCTCTGCATGACGCTTGACGCCCCGATCTGAACGGGGCCTGATTCGATTCCCTTGGTGAGATCACGCAGGGCCAGGATCTGCCAGCGGCGGCAGCTGGCCGGTGAGGCGCGGTAGAAGCTGTCCCAGGCCTCCGCTTTGTGCAGTCCGTAGGCTTCGGCGCTGCTGTCGCCGTGGTCCTGCTGCCAACCGACGCGGACGGCGTGGCCGATCACCACGTCAAGGGCCAGGTTGTCATCGAAGCGAACCTCAGGATTGGCCCCCACGAAGGCCACCAGGGAAAGCAGGGTCTCGCAGCAGAGCCGCCGATATTCGGGAGCTTCGATCTTGCTGAGCAGATGCTCCACCAGGGCGGCGAAGTTGCGCTCACCGGGGGTTTTCTCGGAGATCAGAGGGGCGCTCTCTAGCCGATTACGGCGTTCCAGTTTGTCGCCGATCACCAGGCCGCGGCAGTGGTGGAGCAGATCCCAGACACCGGCATAGAAATCGCGGGGGACCCGTTGCAGGGCCCCGAGCCGCTGGCGGTGCTGCAGCCAGCGGGTTTCCCCGCTTGGCAGGGTTTCGAGTGCCACCGGTACGTCCCAGCGGACCCGGCCGCTGAGGTGGAGCTGTTCCTTGCGCCGCAGGGCATCGCGGGCATGGTCCACATCGGCCAGCACGGCCCGGAGGCGGCGACGGATCGCGTGCGGGGGCAGGCTGCACAGCGCTTCGAAGGCGTCGCCGGGGCTGAGGTCCTGCTCGGCGGCCAATTCACCGGTGAGCAGCAGTAGCAACTGACCCAGCTGCAGGGTGAGGCTGCCGCTGAGCAGGGCAGGTTCCAGCCGAGCCAGGCCGTCCAAGGCCAGCAGCAGCTCCTGTTGCAGCATCCATTCGCGCCCGTCTTCGCCGCTGAAGCGGCGGATCATGGCGGCGATCGTCGCGCTGCCCTGGGGCTGGGTGATCAGCGAGTCGTGGGTGTAGTTGCGGCCCACCACCAATTGTTTCTGGCGCACCAGCAGGTCGGTCATGGCATCTTCGAGCTGGGGGTGGACCAGGTCGATCAGGCCGGCGCAGCGGCGCACCACCGACCAGTCGGATTCGCCCAGGCTGCGGCGGTAGATCTCCTCCACCAGGGCCTGCAACCGCACCGGTCCTCCCTGCGATGGTCCCTGCAGGATCGCGTTCTGACCGAGGCGTCGCACCAGCTGTTCGAGCAGCTCCGCCTGCTCGCTCAAGGAGGTGCTTCCCCAGAGCCGCTCCGCCAGGTCGGCGATCGGGATCTCTTCGAGCTCCTGCTCCTGCTCGATGGTGAGCGGGTGGTGGCTGCTGCTCGGCAGCATCGGGGTGGCGGCGATCGAGGCTGCGGAGCTGCCGATCGCCTGGGCCGGTAGGTCCACCCAGCAGGCCCAGGCGCTGAGCGCTTCGAGCCGATCCAGCCGCACCGGCACCCCCTCGAGGCAGCCGCTGGCCAGGGCGTGGCCGAGGCGAAGGATGGCGTCTGGATCGCGCTGGAACGGCCCGGCCGCCACCGGGATGACCAGCAGCGGCTGGCCGGATCCGCGCCAGTGGCGCTGGAGCAGGCGCAGTTCACCGATCACGGTGTCACCGAGCTGTTCGGGGTCATCGACGAGGTAGAAGGTGCCTTCCTCCAGCACCGCCGGCAGGAAGGCGATCAGGCCGGCGCTGTCTCGGTAGACCCGGGCGGTGGCCATGGTCTCCATGCGCACAGGCGGATGGCCGCTGAGGCCGAGCTTTGCGTTGGCGCCCACCTCGGCCATGCGGGCGGCCAGATCCCGGGAGCCCGCCAGCCGCACCGGCCTGGCCCCACCAGCCCAGTCATCCTCCGTCACGCTGTCTGCGCCGCTCACCGGCAGGCCCGCCGCTTCCAGTGCTGCGGCGATCGAGGCATTGGCGGGTGCCAGGGCGACAAGCACCTGCTCGGCGCCCGGCTGGCTCGGGTGGCGACGGCCAATGGGATCGATGTCTTCGGGTTTGATCAGCCCATTGAGCAGCAGATCACCCAGCCAGGTGAGGCTCTGGGTCCAGAGCAGGGGAACGTTGGCATTGGCGATCCGCGCCTGGCTGCCGGGCTGGAGCCGTTCCGCCTCGATCGCCTCCTGCGGCACCAGGTAGAGCTCGGGAAGGAGCGGCAGGCCGTCCACTTCCAGGCTCACCGCCTCCAGCCGCCGCCGCCAGCCCCAGGCTTCCTCCCAGCGCGCTTCGCAGCAGGCTGTGACCAGCTCATAGGCGAAGAACAGCGGCCATTCGCACTCGATTGCTTCGAACTGGGCCAGTTCTTCGCGCTCGTAGTGGAGGCGATGGTGGTCTTCCACCACCGTCTGGTGGCCATCGCGACGAAAGCGTTTGTAGCCGTACCGGCCGCCGAGCTCCCGCCGGATCTTGTCCCTGGTGCGTTCGACCAGCAGGGGATCTTCCACGGCCCAGGCGGGGTAGCCGATCACCGATAGGCAGGCACTGTCCACCTCCTTGCTCGCCGACTCCCGCGGCAGCAGGGCCTGGAGGGCGCGGCGCAGGCGCATCACCGGCGGCTGGGGGATGTGCAGACAGCAGCTGCCGTCGCCGTGGGGGCCATAGAGGTCGAGCCCATCGAGGGCCTCCAGGGCCGCCTTGACCAGGCCGATCGAGCTGGCGTTGCGCTCCGGCTCGCCATGGTTGCCCTTGTCACCCCGCTCCCAGATGCCGTAATCGGCCACCCGGTAGGCCCGGGCCACGTAATACACCAGGTTCTGCAGAAAATCCCGTTCGTGGTGGCTCTGAACCACGACCAGGCCGCCCTTGGTGAGCTGGGCGAGCTGGAGCAGATAGAGCGCCGTGGCATCGAGCTGCAGATGCCCCCAGCCGTCATCGGCCACCACCGGCTCACCGCGGGACGTGTCGAATTTGGCGTGGATCGCATCGCCGCGGTTGAGGCTGTTTTTGAAGCGCTCCACCTTGTCGGCCTGGCGCAGCATCGCCACCAGCAGGCCGCGCATCAGCATCAAGACCCGCTGCTCCAGCTCAAACACCCGCTGGCTGGCTCCGTTGAGGCGGCGGTGCGCCAGCGCCAGCCCCCAGACGCATTGAATGGAGTACACGCAGTCGCGGACCCAGGCATCGCCGTAGTTGCCATGGACGGTGTTGGCGGTGCTGGCCGGCAGCAGGCCGCTGATCGGGTGTTGACGCACCAGCACGGCCCGCTCGATCTGGCCATCGAGGAGCTGAAGCATCGCCTGGGCTTCGGCATCGGCCAGAACCCTGGGCCCTTGATCGTTGCCGCTGCCTGGGTCTGCCATCCTGCCGCTGAACTCCTGGATCGATGGGTGCCGGCGCGGATGTCGCCGGTAGTCTCCGTAGATTCTCCCCTGCCGTAAACGCGGCCCTCAGCAGCGATGGCGACGGAATCGGTTCAGGCTCCGGCACCTAGAAGCCGGGTGCTGGGCGTTCCAGTGCATGTCTGCCCCGATGTGTTCGAGGCTGCCCTCGCCCTGCAAGCCAGGGGCGGCGGTCAGATCGTCACGCTCAACGCCGAGATGACAATGGCGGCGTTGGAGACCCCCCAGCTCCGCGCCGTGATCGAGGCGGCCGAGCTGGTGATCCCCGATGGGGCTGGCGTGGTCTGGGCGTTAGGCCGGCAGGGCGATCGGGTGCGCCGCAGCCCCGGCATCGAGCTGGCCCAACGTTTGCTCGGCCATGCCGCTGCTGCGCACTGGCGCGTCGCCCTTGTCGGGGCCAGCCCGGTGGTGATGGCGGCCCTGGTGGAGCGGCTGCACGCGCGCTGGCCGGGCCTGGATCTGGTGTTCAGCAGCGATGGCTACCACCAAGCGCAGGAGTGGCCAGCCATTGAGCAGGGCCTGCTGGCTGCCAGGCCCGATCTGGTGCTGGCAGCCCTCGGTGTGCCACGCCAGGAAACCTGGATCCAACGCCTGCATCGGGGCCAGCCTGGCCTGTGGATGGGGGTGGGCGGCAGTTTCGATGTCTGGGCAGGGACAAAAAAAAGAGCCCCCGCCTGGATGGGAGCTCTGCAGATCGAATGGTTGTACCGGCTCTATCAGGAACCCCACCGCTGGCGGCGGATGTTGTCCCTGCCCGCGTTTGCCTGGGCGGTGCTCCGCGGTGGCTGAGCCCTGCTGCGTTGAGCTCTGGTGATGCCTGGAGCCTGCCGTTGATTCGCGATTCAGCGGAAGCCGACGGAGGCTTGCCAGACGAAGGCCAACAGCAGGAAGAAAAGTGGAATGATCGGCAGGATGTCGACCAGCGGGCCGAAGGCCTGGTACGCCTCAGGAAGCTGGGCCAGCGTCAACACAGCCATGCCAGTGAATACTGCCATTCCTGGTGCTTAGAACAAGATCAAATCGGACGCTACCACGTGTGGGCCGCCGCAGAGCCCGGCTCCCAGGGAGCGAAATCCTCTGCAAAACAACCGTCGGCAATGGCGCGGCCCATCGCCGTGGTGAAGCGGATCAGGTGGGTGAGGTTGTGCAGGCTCAGCAGGGTGCGTCCCAGCATTTCATCGCTGCGAATCAGGTGGCTGAGGTAGGCGCGGCTGTGGCTCCTGCAGGCCAGGCAGGGGCAGCTGGCATCAAGGGGGGTGTGGTCGTGGCGAAAGCGGGCATTGCGCAGGTTCCAGCGTTCGCCCCCGACTAAGGCGGTGCCGTGGCGTCCCAGTCGGGTCGGCAGGACGCAGTCGAACAGGTCGATCCCCTGGGCCACGGCGATCGCCATTTCGCGCAGGCTGCCGATGCCCATCAGGTAGCGAGGTTTGTGCTCCGGCAGCAACGGGGTGACCTGGCGAACGATTCTGTGCATCTCCTCCACCGGTTCACCGACGCTGACCCCGCCGATCGCGATGCCCGGCAGGTCCATGGCCGCCACGGCCCTGGCGGATTGGTCCCGCAACTGGGGATAGAGACCGCCCTGGACGATGCCGAACAGGGCCTGGTCGGCACGGTTGTGGACGACCGCACAGCGCTCCAGCCAGTCCTGGGTGCGCCGGCAGGCCACGGCCACTTCGGCTTCGCTGGCCCCATAGGGAGGGCACTGGTCAAAGGCCATCACCACATCGGCCCCCAGGGCCATCTGAATCTCCATGGAGCGCTCCGGCGTCAGCGTGATCCGAGCGCCGTCGCGGGGGGAGCGGAAGACAACGCCGTGGTCGTCGATGCGATTGAGCGCCCCCAGGCTGAACACCTGATACCCGCCCGAGTCGGTGAGCAGGGGCCCGGGCCAGCCCATGAAACGGTGCAGTCCGCCGGCTTCCGCCACCACCGCTTCGCCGGGCTGGAGGTGCAGGTGATAGGTGTTGGCCAGCACCATCTGGGCGCCGGTGGTGGCTAATTGATCGGCGCTGACCCCCTTGACGGTGGCCGCGGTGCCCACCGGCATGAAGCGTGGCGTCGTGATCACGCCGTGGGGGGTGTGAAACCTGCCGCAGCGTGCCTGGGTGTGACGGCAGGAGGCGGTGCGCTCGTAATGAAAAGGAATGGCCGGAGTCGATCGACTGGCCCCTGCCCCAGGGGGTGACAAGGCTGGGTTCGCTCAACGGTGGGTTGAACTTAAGGGGTGCCCCTCACGCCTGCCCCGCCGGTGATTCCCGCTCCGCCCGTGACGCCTCCCTCTTCCGGCCGTGCACGCGCCCCTGGATGGCTGCGGGATCTTGCTGGAGCCTGGGTCTTCTACAGCGTGCTGCCGCCCTGGCCCAGGCTCCAGCCGCGCTTCGAGCGCATCGCCCGTTTTGCGCCCTGGATCGGGCTGGTGCTGGGTGGCTTGCAGGCCCTGCTCTGGGGGGGCACCGCCCTCTGGCTGCCTGCGGAGGCCCGCGTGGCCCTGGTGCTGGCCCTGGGCTTCTGGCTCAGCGGCGGCCTTCATGTCGATGGGGTGATGGACACCGCCGATGGTCTGGCTGCCGGTGAGCGCTCGCTTGAGGCGATGGACGACAGCCGGGTGGGGGCCAGTGGTGTGCTGGCCTTCACGCTGCTGCTACTGCTGCGGGCCGCCGCCCTGCTGAGCCTGGCGGCGGCCGCCTCTGCGGCAGTGGTGGCGCAGGTGTTGATCTGGTCAGCGGTCTGGGGACGGATGGCGCCGCTGCTGGCGATTGGGGCCTTCCCCTATCTGCGCCAGGACGGCACCGCTGGCTTTCATCGCCGCCACTGGCTCGGCATCGGCCGGGAGTTGCGTCCCTCGTTACTGCTGCTGGCCGCACTGGCGCTCCAGGGGGCAGGGCCGCTGGGGGCAGGCTGGTTCTGGCAGGGCTGGCTGGGGCTGCTGCCGGCGCTGCTGGTGCCGCTCTGGCTGGGCCGGCGACTGGGCGGCCACAGCGGCGACAGCTATGGGGCCTGCGTTGAGTGGACCGACAGCCTGGCCCTGCTGCTGATGGCCCTGGTGATCTCAGCGGGCTGGCTGATCTGAGGGCAGGCTGAGGCAGAAGGCATTCCCTTCGCCGGGCAGGTCCGCAGCAACGGCCTGGGGGGGCTGGATCAGCTGCAGCTCACCACCCAAGCTGCGGGCCAGCTGCCTGGCCAAGGCCAGGCCCACCCCCGTTCCCGAGAGCCCCTCCGACGTGGCGCCGCGGACCCCCCGTTCAAAGATCGCCTCTCGCTCGTTGAGGCTGATCGCCGGCCCCCCATCCCAGACCGTGAGACGGAGCTGGCCTGGCTGGCTGTCGTTCTGGCTGACTGGCTGGCTGCAGTGGAGTCCAACGGCGCTGCCTTTCGGGCTGTAGCGGAAGGCATTTTCAAGCAGATTCGCCAGGATTTCAGCCACGGCTCCGCTGTCGCCGCTCCAGTCGGGACGCCACCCGGGCCCGAACCAGTCGCGGTCCTGCAAGGACGCGGTGGCCGCGGCCCGCTGCAGCAAGGGGTCCAGGCGCTCCTGCAGAGGCTGCGCTTGCCCGGAGCTCAGCGAGGGGGGCAGCAGCAGGGGGTGGGGCTCGGCGCTCACCGAGTCCAGCTCCAGGCGGCTCCCCAGGCTGTCGATGGCGTCGACGTAACGATTCAGCTGGCGTTCTTCCTCCAGCAGGCCGTCGACGAGGGAACGGTTCTCGGGATCACGTTCCAGTCGCCGTTTCAACAGTTGGCCGAAGGTGCGCAAGGCAGCCAGCGGATTGCGGAGCTGGTGCACGAGCAACCGCAGATCCCGGTCCTGGCCCTCCAGCTGACCCTGCAGGCGCTGATTGTCGAGGTCAAAGCAGCGGGCTTCGGTCAGGCAGTGCGCCACCGCCTGGAGACGGACGCTCAGGCTCGGTGGCCAGGGAAGTTGGGCTGTTTCCACCCGCAGGGCTCCCAGCAGCAGTCGGTCCTGACGCAAGGGCAGCCAACGCCGCTCGGCGCTGGGCAGTTGCAGGCTGCGGTCCTCGTCAACGGCCGGCAGAATCCGATCGTCGCGGGGCCAGTGGCCGACGGGAATCAGGCCGGGTTTGCCATCGCCCCCTGGCAAGGCGAGGTAAACCACCAGAGAGCGAAGGTCGGGACGGTCGGAGAACTGGGCCAGCTGATGGCCGAGCAAGGTCAGGAAGCGGGCGGAGATCTCCATCGGTGACTGGGCTTGACGCTGAAACCGTGAAATTTGCGCTCGGATGTTGGGATCCAGTAAAAAAGGCGTAATATTTGAGTATCGACCAATACTTCGCACTCCGGGAGCCGGATCACCAAGCGAAGCAGAGGCGGCCTTCGTTGCATCCCCTTGCAGCTGAGGTTACAGCAGAGGCAGACACGTCCCTCTGTTGTTTGATGGCCTGTTTTCAGGCCATCGCGTCACTGTTGGCCTGGTTGCAGAGAGTCCCTTATCCGGGTGATCCTCTGTTATCTCCTCCACCCGGCAGAAAGTTGTTTGGGAGTTGGCAAGCATGCTCCTTTTGAGTGTGCCGCCGCTTTGGCTCGCCCCTGGCCCGCCATTTTCCTACCCATCCTCATCCTCCTCCCCTTTGGGAGTGGTTTCATGTCAAAGAAGCGCAAGCGGATCAGCCGCCGTCGTCTTGCCGGTCAGCGCGTGCTAGCCCACATTCCCACCCATAACCTTGAAACTGGTGAACACAAGCCGGTCACGGCCGCCCGTCGGTTCATCGCCGAATCCGGCCTGCAGCCCCCGGCCTTGCTGAATGTGCGCCGCAACGAGCACACCACGGATCGTTTTTTCTGGGGTGAAAAGGGCCTGTTCAGCGCCCAATACGCTGAGGAGAATCACTTTCTGTTCCCTTCCCTGCGGCTGATCGTGGATCAGATCGGTGAAGACGCGCTCTTTGCCGGCCTTGAGCCCACCGGCTCCGACGACTGGGAAGAAATGGAAGAGTACGAATACGCCTTCGTTTGACGCCGAAGGCCTGATGCCGAAGCAGGCCCAATCATCCTCTTGCCGGTTCATCCCGGCTCCGGGGTGATTGGGGTGGCCGATCTAAGCCTGGCTTGCTTGTTCAAGGCCACTCCTTCGCTCACGGCAATTGTTCCTTCAGGAACGTCCGCAGCATCGGAAACAGGCCGACGTCGATCGTGTGTCCACCGCTGAAGCGCAGCAGCTCGGCGCTGCCGCCCGCTGCACGCAACTGGCGCAGCACCTCTTCACTCGCTGCCACCGGCACCACCGGGTCTTGTTCGCCATGGGTGAGTAACACCCGGGCCAGCGGTGCTTGTGGGGCCCAGCCGGGGTGGGGATAGCCGCTGCAGGCGATCAGGCCGGCCAGCGGCAGGCCGCTAGCCACATCGAGGGCCATGGCCGCCCCCTGGGAAAAGCCCAGCACCACGGTGGCCTCCAGCGGAATCGACTCCGCGAGCACCAGCAGCCGCTGGCGCAGATCCATACGGGCGGGCGGCAGCCCTGGCCATTCCGGTTGCTGCAGGTCGTACCACTGCCTGCCCACCCCGTGGGGATGGGGCTCCGGAGCTCGTAAAGCCACAAGGGCCACGGCAGGCCCTCCCAGTTCTTCGCCGAGATCGAGCAGGTCGTCGGCGTCCGCGCCCCAGCCATGCAGGAGCACAAGGCGCTGTTTGGCGTCGGCGGGGCCTTGCTGCAGCTGGTCCTGGGTCATGGGGAGGGAAGCAAATGGGAGCTCTGGGTAGGTTGTGGCGATTCAGTTCGGCGATCGCCATGCCACCCACGGCCCTCCTGAGTGTGTCGGATAAGGAAGGGGTCGTGGCCCTGGCTGAAGCGCTCCACCGCAGCCACGGCTACCAGCTCCTCTCCAGCGGTGGCACCGCTTCGGTGCTGGCGGCGGCTGGCCTGCCGGTGACGCGGGTGGCCGATCACACCGGATCCGCTGAGATCCTCGGTGGGCGCGTCAAAACCCTGCACCCCCGCATCCATGGCGGCATCCTGGCCAGACGCGATGACCCGGGTCATCAGGCCGACCTGCAGGCCCAGGCCATTCCCTTGATCGACCTGGTGGTCGTGAACCTCTATCCGTTTGTGGCCACGGTGGCCGATCCGGCCGTGGACTGGGAGCAGGCGATCGAAACCATCGACATCGGCGGCCCGGCGATGCTGCGGGCCGCGGCCAAGAACCATGTCGATGTGGCCGTTCTCACCCGCCCCGAGCAGTACGGACCGTTTCTCGCCGCCCTGGCGGAGGGGCGGCTTGATCAGGCGTTCCGCCGCCAGCTGGCCCTCGAGGCCTTCCGGCACACCGCCGCCTATGACGCGGCCATCAGTGGCTGGCTCGAATCCCAGCTGGCCAGCGCGGCCGCTCCGCCCCTGCAGCTCCAGTTGCCGGCCCGGCAAACCCTGCGCTACGGCGAAAATCCCCACCAGAGCGCCGTCTGGTACAGCGCCCCGGACGCTGGCTGGGGCGCCGCCCGCCAGCTGCAGGGCAAGGAGCTCAGCACCAACAACTTGCTCGACCTCGACGCTGCCCTGGCCACCGTGCGTGAGTTCGGCTACGGCGTGCCGTTGCCTCAGGGAGGCCAGCCGGCGGCGGTGGTGGTGAAGCACACCAACCCCTGCGGTGTGGCGATCGGCGCTGACGGCATCGAGGCCCTCAGCCGGGCCCTCGATGCCGACAGGGTCTCGGCCTTCGGCGGCATCGTGGCCGTCAACAGTCCGGTGGAGCTGGAGGCCGCCCGCCTGCTCAGCGGCCTGTTTCTCGAATGCGTGGTGGCCCCGTCTTACAGCGCCGAAGCCCTGGCGCTGCTGGCGAGCAAGGCCAATCTGCGGCTGCTGGAACTGAGCGCCACCCTGATTCAGCGGGCCTCCCGCCGCCAGCTGCGCAGCGTGCTCGGTGGGGTGCTGGAGCAGGAGCTCGACGACCAATCCGCCTCCGAGGACAGCTGGCAGGTGGTCAGCCGCCGGGCGCCGAGCAGCGCCGAACGCGACGACCTGCGCTTTGCCTGGCGCCTGGTGCGCCATGTGCGCTCCAATGCGATCGCCGTGGCTCGGGGCGGGATCAGCCTGGGGATCGGTGCCGGCCAGATGAACCGGGTGGGCTCCGCCCGGCTGGCCCTGGAAGCGGCCGGTGAGCAGGCAAGGGGCGCCGTGCTCTCCAGTGATGGCTTCTTCCCCTTCGCTGATACCGCGCAGCTGGCGGCCAGCCATGGGATCACCGCGCTGATTCAGCCGGGAGGAAGCAAGCGCGACGGCGAATCGATCGCGGCCTGTGACGACCACGATCTGGCCATGATCGTCACAGGCCGCCGCCATTTCCTGCATTAAGCGGCGCAGGGGTGCGTGCCAGTTGTAACTTCGCTAGCAACGCCCCACCTCTCCATGCCAGACGCCATCGCCTTCAACCTCAACTTCCTCCATCCCTTGTTGATGTGGTCGTTGCTGGCCCTCTCGGGCTATGCCCTTTTCCTGGGCATCAAGGCGAAGAAAACCCGCACGGCCGAGCTTGAACAACGCAAGGAACTGATCAAAGGCAAGTACGCCCAGCGCCACTACGTGATCGGCAGTCTGGTGCTGGCGGTGATGGTGCTGGGCAGTTTTGGTGGCATGGCCGTCACTTACTTGAACAACGGCAAGCTGTTCGTTGGCCCCCACCTGCTGGCAGGCCTCTCGATGGTGGGCCTGATCGCCGTGGCCGCCTCCCTCTCCCCCTGGATGCAGCGCGGCAATCTGATCGCCCGTAAGGTCCACGTGGGCCTGAATATGACGGTGATGAGCCTGTTCCTCTGGCAGGCCGTCAGCGGGGTTCAGATCGTCAACAAGATCTGGGTCAATCGCTGACATTCATCAGCCGGATCAAGACTCAGCAGGATCAAGCCCTGCCTGGTGGCCACAAGCCACAACAGGCTGTCCGCGATGGCCGGCTCCGCGTTCAGAAGTGAGCCCGGCGCCTTGGCGGGCAGCTGAGGTTGTGGTTGGCGTGAAAATCTTCCTGAACCTTCCAGGTGAGTTTGCGGGAGACCTGACGCACGATCTGGCGAAGCAAATGGTCTCCACTTGACTGCACCAGGCCATCTGGGAGCAGACCGATCACGGCAGGCAGGCGAATCCAGACACTCAGGTCGAGTTCCCAGCACACCTGGGTGCCAGGCCCGTGCTCAAGCTCCAGCCGCTCAAGCTGCAACGTGGCCTTGAAATCCACGTCGTAGATCTCCTGGAGTGAGGGATCGCCATCGGCCAACGGGACGGTGACGATGCGGTAAATCCCTTCGCTCTGGGGCAGCAACTCCAGGGCGATCGTGGGTTCGACCTCAAAGCCGAAATTCCCGAAACGACCCAGGGTCAGGGCATAGCCGTTCTGGCCGATCGACAGCACCTTCATCGGGGCGGCGCAGCGGCGGAACCAGCCGTCGTGGTGGTCGAGGTAGTTGGCAACCAGCGGTGCCTCCGAGCGCATTTCCATCAGGTCGGCGAACTGGCTGCTGTAGCAGCGCACGCGCGGATCGGACCCGTCTCGTAGCCGGGCACTGGCCACGGTGGCGGATGGAATGCGGGGATGGGCGATGGACAAAAGACTCCGATTTCCCCCCTTGCCCGGCCAGGAGAGCAGATCAATGAGGGCAATCCCAATCTAGGTGTCAAAAGCCAGCCGAGTTGGCGCCGCTGTGACAGCGATCAGTTGTCGCACAGGTCCATCAGATGGCGGATGACGTCTTCAACCACCCGGTCGGGGGTGGAGGCCCCAGAGGTGATGCCCACCCGCAGCGGGCCGGCGGGCAGGAATGGGGTGACCGATTCAAGATCGCCGCCCAGGGGCATGTGCTCAATCTGGTTGCCAGGACCGATCCGCTCCGGCGTATCGATGTGAAAGGAGCGGATGCCCCGGCTGATCGCAATCTCCTGGAGGTGGGTGGTGTTCGAGGAGTTGTAACCGCCGATCACCACCATCAGATCAAGCGGTTCGTCCACCAGGGAGAACATGGCGTCCTGACGTTCCTGGGTGGCGTCGCAGATCGTATTGAAGGCGAGGAAGTGCTCGTTCAGTGCGACCGGGCCATGGCGTTGCAGCATGGTGCGCTCGAACATCCGGCCGATTTCCTCCGTTTCGCTCTTGAGCATGGTGGTCTGATTGGCCACGCCAACCCTGGAGAGGTCTCGGTCGGGGTCGAAACCGGGCGAGCAGGCTTTGGCAAAATGCTCGATGAACGCTTGGCGATTGCCCTTGCCGAGGATGTAGTCGCAGACCATCTGGGCTTCGGTCAGGCCGAGAACCACCAGATAGGTTCCGGCGAAGGAACTGGTGGCCAGGGTTTCCTCGTGCTTCACCTTGCCGTGGATGATCGAGGTGAAGGCATGTTTCTTGTGCTTCTCCACCGTGTTCCACACCTTCGACACCCAGGGACAGGTGGTGTCGACGATGTGACAGCCCCGCTCGTTGAGGAGTTGCATCTCCTGCACCGTGGCGCCGAAGGCCGGCAGGATCACCACATCACCGACGCCCACCTCTGAAAAATCCTTGACCCCATCTTCGACCTGGATGAACATCACGTTCATCTCGCGCAGATGGTCGTTCACCGAGGGGTTGTGGATGATCTCGTTGGTGATCCAGATCCGTTCGGTGGGGAAGTGACGTCGGGTTTCGTAGGCCATGGCCACGGCCCGCTCCACACCCCAGCAAAAGCCGAAGGCTTCGGCCAGTCGAATCGTGAGCCGGCCATGGCGCAGTTCGTAGCCGTTTTCACGGATGGTGGCGATCAGTTCGCTCTGATAGGCCTCCTCCAGGTTTCCGGACACCTCTTCAGCCCGACCGAAGCCGCGGCGGTTGTAGCGCTCGGAATGGTGCAGCGAGCGTTTGAAGGCGCGGGTGTCCATGGCAACGCCGTCTCAATGTCCGCTGACTCTATGGGCCAAGCCCAGCGGTTGGCGCAAAAAAAACCCACGGCCGAAGCCGTGGGTGCAAGAAGCCAAACAGGGGTGGATCCGATCAGCCCACAGAGGAGACGAAATCGGGATAAGCCTCCATGCCGTGCTCGCTGATGTCGAGGCCCTCGGTTTCTTCCGATTCGCTCACCCGGATACCTCCGGAGACCGCCGAAAGCACCGACCAGAGGATCCAGGAGGTGACAACGGCGAAGATGCCGTAGGCCAGAACTCCAACGATCTGATAGCCAAACTGGCCAAAGCCATGGCCGTAGAGCAGGCCTTTGTCCTTGTTGAACAGGCCAACAGCCAGGGTTCCCCACATGCCACAGGTGCCGTGAACGGAGAAGGCACCCACGGGATCATCGATACTCAGCGAATCGAGCATCGCCACGGAGAAGACCACCAGGCCACCACCGATGAAGCCGGCGATCCAGGCACCGGCCATGGAGAAACCATCGCAACCGGCCGTGACGCTCACCAGACCGGCAAGGATGCCGTTGATGGTCATCGTCAGGTCAGGTTTGCCGCCGCGAATCTGGGACACCAGGGTTCCGGAGATGGCACCACCGGCTGCACCGAGGGTGGTGGTGACGGCCACGTAGGGGACGGTCTGATCCATCGCCAACACCGAACCCGGGTTGAAGCCGTACCAGCCGATCCAGAGGATCAGGCAACCCAGCGTGGCAATGGCCATGCTGTGTCCAGGCAGGGCCTGGGTTTTGCCATTGACGAACTTGCCGATGCGGGGGCCGAGAATGATCGCGCCGACCAAGCCGGCCCAGGCACCAAAGGAGTGAACAATCGAGGAGCCGGCAAAGTCAATGAAGCCCATCTCACTCAGCCAGCCACCATTCCACTGCCACGATCCGGCGATGGGATAGAGCAGACCGACCAGAACCAACGAGAACACCACAAAGGCGCTGAACTTGATGCGCTCGGCAACAAGGCCAGAAACGATCGTGGCGGCGGTGGCGGCGAAGGCCACCTGGAAGAAGAAGTCAACGGTTGGAACCAGGGAGCCGTCCGTGACCATCTCCGGGGTTACCGCAGGATCAAAGAAGATGCCCTTGAAGAACAGCCAGCCGCCGATCACGGCGTTGCCGTACATGATCGAGTAGCCAACGAACCAGTAGGCCGTTGCGGCAAGTGCAAAAACAATCAGATTCTTGAGCAGGATGTTGACGGCATTCTTCTGCCGGCACATCCCGGCTTCGACCATGGCGAAGCCCGCATTCATGAAAATGACGAGGATCGCTGCGACGAAGATGAACAGGTTGTTGATCAGGAAGGCTGGTGTCAGCTCTGGCAATTCAGCGGCATGGGCCGAAAGATTGAAAACTCCAAGCCCGAAGAGGGCGAGGGGAATACAGGCCAGCCAGGTCAGGGTGCCCTGATCTTTCAGACCCTTGATGCGGCCAAACAGCAGGGATGGAGCATCGAGCAGGCTGGTGTCCTTCAGCCGCCGTGGCTTGGGCCGGCGAGGAGCATGGAGAGCAACGGTCATGGAGCGATTGATCGCAGAGGACGTCATGTGGACATTGCAACGCTGAAAAAAGCGTTCCATCGTGGCTAAAAGTGCTCGCAAGTGCCCCTTTCTCAGGTCGCATCCGCTACAGAAGTCCTGAAATCTTCGTTCAGGTTGCGATCTTGGGACCTCTCGGCAGCACCGGCGCCACCCCCAGCCAGGTCACGGCCGTGGCTTCGAAGCGGTAGCGGCAAGGCAGCACCTCCACCCCTTGGGTCAGGGCCTCGCGGAACAGCTCCCCGTAGCGGGGATCGGCGGAATCCCCGGGAGCGAATCGGCTCACATCCCAGCGGCTCAGGCATGGCACCAGCACGGCCCGCGCGGTGGGGATCAGGGCGGCCAGTTCAATCAGATGCTTCTGGCCCCGCTCGGTGACGGTGTCGGGGAAGAGGGCCAGATCCCCCTGGCTCCAGGTGGTGTTCTTCACTTCCAGATAGATCGGCCGGGGATCAGCCGCCGCCGCCGGCGGGCTCAGCAGCAGGTCGATGCGACTGCGACGGTTGGCGCCATAGGGGACCTCGGCCCTGATCGACTCGATCGGGCCCAGCCAGGGCTCGAGGCAGCCTGCCTCGATCGTGGCCCGCACCAGTCGATTCGGCAGGGCCGTATTCACCCCCACCCAGCCGGTCTCACCATCGGCGCCCACCACCTGGGCCTGCTCCCAGGTCCAGTCGAGTTTGCGTTCCGGCCGCGGGTCGTGCCGCAGCCGCACCAGGCCTCCGGGCTTGAGCACCCCGGTCATCGGCCCGGTGTTGGGGCAGTGGCAGGTCACCACCTGCCCGCCTGCCAGCTCCACATCGGCCAGAAAACGCTTGTATCGCTTCAGCAACACCCCTTCGACCAGGTTCTGGGGCCAGAGGATCTGGGTGGGCATGCTGCGAGGCCGGCAGACCATGCTGCACCGCCAGAGGGGAGAATCAGCCGGCGATGCGGCTTCGGCAGCGACTGGATGGCGAAAACCCTGAGGCGGATCGCCCTGATCGTGGCCATGGCCACCGCCTTGAGCAAGGTGGCCGGCCTGGTGCGACAGCAGGTGATCGCCGCCGCCTTCGGGGTCGGGGCCGCCTACGACGCCTACAACTACGCCTACGTGCTGCCGGGGTTTCTGTTGATCCTGCTGGGGGGGATCAACGGTCCGTTCCACAGCGCCATGGTGAGCGTGCTGGCGCGCCGTCCCCGCCAGGAAGGGGCCCACGTGCTAGCTGCGATCAACACCCTGGTGGGGGTCGGATTGCTCGGAGTCACGATCCTGCTGGTGGCCGCGGCCGATCCGTTAATCACCCTGGTGGGGCCGGGGCTCGGGGCTGATCGCCATGCCATTGCCGTTCTGCAGTTGCGCTGGATGGCACCGATGGCCCTGTTCGCGGGGTTGATCGGTCTTGGCTTCGGCGCCCTCAACGCGGCCGATGTCTTCTGGCTGCCCTCCGTCAGCCCGCTGGTCTCCAGCCTGGCGATGATCGCTGGAATCGGCCTGCTCTGGTGGCAACAGGGCGCCGCCATCAGCCTGCCCGCCACGGCGCTGCTCGGCGGGGTCGTCCTGGCCGGCACCACCACGCTCGGAGCCTTGCTGCAGTGGTTGATCCAGCTGCCGGCGCTCGCCAAGCAGGGCCTGCATCGCTTCCGGCTCGTCTGGGACTGGCACCATCCCGGCGTTCGTGAGGTGCTGCAGGTGATGGGCCCGGCCACACTCTCCTCGGGAATGCTGCAGATCAATGTGTTCACCGATCTGTTCTTCGCCTCCGGCATCGTTGGAGCCGCCGCCGGCCTCGGCTACGCCAATCTGCTGGTGCAGACCCCGCTGGGCCTGCTCTCGAACGTGCTGCTGGTGCCCCTGCTGCCGGTGTTCGCCCGGCTCACGGCTCCCGCCGACCGGCCGGCCCTGGTGGGCCGCATCCGCCAGGGCCTGATGCTTTCCAACGCCAGCATGTTGCCGCTCGGCGCCTTGATGGTGGGCCTGGCCGGCCCGATCGTCGCCCTCGTCTACGAGCGGGGGGCCTTCGACAGCCAGGCCGCCGCCCTGGTCGGTGGTCTGCTGATGGCCTACGGACTGGGGATGCCGGCCTATCTGGGGCGCGATGTGCTGGTGCGGGTGTTCTATGCCCTGGGTGATGGCGTGACGCCGTTTCGCTTTTCGATGGCCGGGATCGGTTTCAACGTGATCTTCGACTGGGTTCTCGTCGGCGGCCCGACGCCCTGGGGGCTGCAGCTGAGCGCCCTGAATTTTGGAGCTCCCGGTCTGGTGTTGGCCACCGTGGCCGTCAACCTGATCACCTGCGTCGCCCTGCTGCTGGCCCTGCGCAAGCGTCTCGGCGAGCTCCCCCTGCGCCGCTGGGCCAGCGACACGGCCCTGCTGATGGGAGCGGCGCTTGTGGCCGGTCTGGCCGCCTGGATCTTGTCGAACGGTGTGCGCTGGCCGGCCGGGCTGCCTGGCCTGCTGCTGCAGGGTGGCCTCAGCGCCGGCCTCGGCCTGGGACTGTATGGCCTGCTGGCCACCGCCGCCGGGGTGCCGGAAGCCCAGCAGCTCAGCCAACAGATCCGGCAACGGCTCAGCCGTCGTTCTTGAGCCGCACCTGCCGTTCTTCGCGCACGTGAACAGGGATCTCCAGGTGGTTGCGGCCCAGCATCACCGGACCATCAAGGGAATAGATCTTCGCCTCGATGCCGAATTCCCGAAAAGCTGTCTCCAATTCCTGGATCAGGGCCTTCTCGACCTGGGCTTCGGCATCGACCACCTTGCCGATCAGCCGCCCGCCCAGCTTGCCCATGCGCTGGCTCACCACCTCACGGGCATTGGTGACCTCGATGACCAGCATCCAGCGCCTGCGGGAGGGGCAACACTATGCGCCAGTTGGTGCGCCTGTTGGTCCCCCTGCACAACCGCTTAGGAGCAGAAGGATTCGAGGATGTCTTCGAGATCCCGCAGTTGGCCCGCCGGAATCAACCGGGCCAACGGCAAGCGGCCGGGCCCTCCGCCGATCGGCACCTGAAGGGCTTCGAGGGCCTGGCGTGCGCAGATCCCAGCGCCCTGATCGATCCGGGCGGCGCACTCGATCGCCAGCGGATCGGCCAGTCCGGCGTCCCCCAGGTAGAGGTGCCAGCCAGCGATCTGGATGTAGAGGCGGTCGGCCAGAGCCAGCGAGAGCTCTTGGAATTGGCTTGTCGTCAAACTCAAGGTTGCAGTTGCGATCCTTTCCTCAGGATGGAGCCACTGGTGCCGACTTCGCATGTAGTCGCAACACGATGAGGAGATGCATCAGCAGAGCAGCGGCCCAGGCCAGCGTCAGCCAGCCCAGGTGCTGGAAGGGATGGCGCAGCCCCTGCAGGAACCAGAGGCCGCTGTTGAAGGCGGCGAACACCCCGCCATGGACGCAGAGGTTGACGACCCGCTCGAAGTGGCGATAGGTGGGATCGGCGGGGTCGGCGGGCCCGTACCAGCGGATTGGCATGGAGGAAAGGAGCAAGGCCCCCAGACGCTGGATCCATTCTCTCCTTCTGTCGAAACGTCAGGGCAGTTGACGGATGGCACCCCCGTGCGGTGAGAATGTCGGTTCAAGCGCTTGTAGCTCAGCGGATTAGAGCATCTGACTACGGATCAGAGGGTCGGGAGTTCGAATCTCTCCAGGCGCGCTTTCAACCGTCCCCAGGGGCGGTTTTTTATTGATCAGCCACGGTTTGTTCGTCCACGGCCACGGTTGTTCGTCGTTGCTTGCGTTCGTCGTTTCTTACGATGAGCCACTAGCGCCTTGACTTGCAGCGATGACGGATTTCACCGGTGCCGCCCTGAACCAGTCCCTCGCGGCCGGCGATCCCGCCATCGCGGCCCTGATCGCCAAGGAGGGCGAGCGGCAGCAGCACCATCTCGAATTGATCGCCAGCGAGAACTTCACCTCGCGGGCGGTGATGGAGGCCCAGGGATCGGTGCTCACCAACAAGTACGCCGAAGGCTTGCCCCACAAGCGCTACTACGGCGGCTGTGAGCACGTTGACGCGATCGAGGAGCTGGCGATCGCCCGGGCCCGCCAGCTGTTCGGGGCCGCCTGGGCCAACGTGCAGCCCCACAGCGGCGCCCAGGCCAATTTCGCCGTTTTTCTGGCCCTGCTCCAGCCCGGTGACACGATCCTGGGGATGGATCTTTCGCACGGGGGCCATCTCACCCATGGCTCGCCGGTGAATGTGTCAGGCAAGTGGTTCAAGGCGGTCCACTACGGCGTTTCGCCCGACACCGAGCATTTGGATTTTGCCGTGATCCGTCAGCTGGCCCTGGAGCACCGCCCCAAGCTGATCATCTGTGGCTACTCGGCCTACCCGCGCACGATTGATTTCGCGGCCTTCCGCGCCATCGCCGACGAGGTCGGCGCCTACCTTCTGGCGGACATGGCCCACATCGCCGGCCTGGTCGCCGCTGGGGTGCACCCCAGCCCCATTCCCCATTGCCATGTGGTCACGACCACCACCCACAAGACCCTGCGTGGGCCCCGCGGCGGCTTGATCCTCACCAACGACGCCGACTTCGGCCGCCAGTTCGACAAAGCGGTGTTTCCCGGCAGCCAAGGGGGGCCGCTGGAGCATGTGGTGGCCGCCAAGGCGGTGGCCTTCGGAGAGGCGCTCCAGCCAGGCTTCCGGGCCTACAGCCAGCAGGTGGTGGCCAACGCCCAGGCCCTGGCTGAGCGGCTGATCGAGCGCGGCCTGCGGGTCGTCTCCGGTGGCACCGATAACCACCTGGTTCTGATCGATCTGCGTTCGGTCGGCCTGACCGGCAAGGTGGCTGATCTGCTGATGAGCGATGTGAACATCACCGCCAATAAAAACACCGTTCCCTTTGACCCTGAATCCCCGTTCGTGACCAGTGGCCTGCGCATTGGTAGCGCCGCCCTGACGACACGAGGTTTCGATACCGAAGCCTTCGAGGAGGTGGCCGAGGTGATTGCTGATCGCCTGCAGAAGCCCGCCGATGCCGTCGTCGAGCTGCGTTGCCGCGAGCGGGTCAAGGCCTTGTGTGACCGTTCCCCCCTCTATGGGCCGTCCAAGGTCGCCCAGATGGTCTGACCCCCATCCCTAAGCTGTCGCTCACAAGCTGATCGGTTATGACCAGCCCGGCCGATCTGTTCGGCAGTCCGCTCAAAGTGGCTGTCGTCACGTTCGGCATTGCCGCCGTGCTCACGGCCCTGATCGTTCCGCTGGTCCGGCGTCTGGGCCTGCGCTATGGCCTGATTGACACCCCCGATCCGCGCAAGCAGCACGCCGTCCCGATGGTTCGGCTCGGTGGTGTCGGCATGGTGGCCGGCTTTTCCCTGGCCCTGGCGATCACTTGGTTTCTCGGTGGCTTCGGCAGCCTGGCGCCGGCCAAGGATGAACTGATCTGGACGACCCTGGCCGGAGCTCTCTGCTTCTTTGTGATCGGCCTTGCCGACGACCTCTTCGCCCTGCCTCCCCTGCCCAGGCTGGCCGGTCAGGTGGCGGTGGCGATGGTGGTCTGGAGCGAAGGGGTGCGCATCGGCGGGATTGATCTTCCCCTCGGTCTGGTCGGCTTGCCAGGGTCGGCCCTGGTGCTGCCCGATGGGCTTAGCCTGCTGGCCACGGTGATCTGGCTGGTGGGCATCACCAATGCGATCAATTGGATCGATGGCCTCGATGGCCTGGCCGCCGGTGTGGGTGGCATCGCCGCGATCGGCTTGCTGTCGGTGAGTTTCAGCCTGCAGCAGAGCGCCGCTGGCCTGCTGGCTGCCGCCCTGGCCGGGGCTTGTTTCGGCTTCCTGCGTCACAACTTCAACCCCGCCCGCATCTTCATGGGCGATGGCGGCTCCTATTTCCTCGGGTTTGCCCTGGCGGCTATCAGCATCGTGGGCCCCGCCAAGGGGCTCACCACCGTCAGCCTGCTGTTCCCCCTGCTGATTCTTTCGCTGCCGCTGGCGGACATGTCGGCGGTGATCATGGGCCGGCTGAGTGAGGGCCACTCGCCCTTCTACCCCGACCGCCGCCATCTTCACCACCGGCTGCTGCGGGCCGGCTTCAGCCATCGCCGCACCGTTGTGCTGATTTATGCCTTCACCCAGTGGCTGGCGGCCCTGGCTCTGGTTGTGGCCGATGTGGAGATGCGCTTTCTCTGGCTGGCGATCGCCACGGCGGTGCTGATCGGGGCCTTGGTGCGCTCCCGCCAGAAACGCCTGGTGGCGGGCGTTTCCGAACGTCCATGCTCCGGTGATGCCGATGGCTGACCCCAGCTGTTCCGCTGAGTCTCCAGAAACCAGCAGTGCAGCGATCAGCAGTGCCGCGAAAGGAGCCCTTGCTGCCGAGATTCTCTGCATCGGCACCGAGCTGTTGCTCGGCACCATTCTCAACGGCAACGCCCGCTGGTTGGCCGAGGAACTGGCGGCCCAGGGCCTCCCCCACTACCGCCAGACCGTGGTGGGCGACAACCGGGAGCGGCTGATCCAGGTGGTGCGCGAGTGCGCCCAGCGCTGCAGCCTGCTGGTGTGTACCGGCGGCCTTGGCCCCACCCCCGACGACCTCACCACCGAGGCGCTGGCCGCGGCCTTCGGCGCACCGTTGCAGGAGCGGCCCGAGATCTGGGCTGACATCAGCGCCAAACTCGCGGGCCGCGGTCGCCCGGTGGCGACCAGCAATCGCAAGCAGGCGCTGTTGCCCGTCGGCGCCCAGGTGTTGCCCAATCCCACCGGTACGGCGCCGGGAATGATCTGGAGCCCCCGACCGGGCTTCACCGTGCTCACCTTCCCGGGGGTCCCCGCCGAGATGCGGGCGATGTGGAATGGCACCGCTGTGGACTGGCTGAGCGGGCAGGGCTTCGGCGGTGGGGTGTTCCAGAGCCGCCTGCTGCGCTTCTGGGGCATCGGCGAATCCAGCCTGGCCGAGCAGGTGGACGATCTGCTGGCCCTGGAGAACCCCACCGTGGCCCCCTATGCAGGTGCCGGTGAGGTGAAGCTGCGACTCACTGCCCGGGCTGACACGGCCGCGGCAGCCCGGGGCCTGCTGGTGCCGGTGGAGGCGGAGTTGCGCGAGCGCACCGGCCTGCTCTGTTTCGGCGCCGATGACGACAGCCTGGCCTCGGTGGTGCTGGAGTTACTGCGTCAACGGGGGCAGACGCTCGCTGTTGCCGAATCGTGCACCGGTGGGGGCCTCGGTGCTGCCCTGGCCGGGGTGGCAGGGGCCTCCGATGTTTTTCTTGGCGGCGTGATTTCTTACAGCAACCGCATCAAGCAGGAGCTGATGGAGGTGCCGGCGGGAACCCTGGCGGCATATGGAGCTGTGAGCGACCCAGTGGCGCTGGCGATGGCCGAAGGGGTCCGTCGCCGGCTGGGCAGTGACTGGGCCATGGCGGTGACCGGCATTGCCGGCCCTGGCGGCGGAAGTGCCGACAAGCCCGTCGGGCAGGTTCACTTCGCCGTGGCGGGCCCCGATGGCAGCGAGGCGGCTTCTGTTCGCTTCGGTGCCCGGCGCGGCCGTGCCTGGATCCAGACCCTCAGCGTTGGCGAAGCCCTCAATCAACTGCGCCTGCGCTTGGGCCGATCAAGCCGCTGATTCCCCCGTCTCGGCAGCCCAGGTGATGTGCGGGTCTCCTGCTGCGAGAGCCGGCCGGCCGTTTCGCGCCCACCCTTCGGTTTTAGGCTGCTGGGATCGGCGGAGGTCACGGTGAGTTCCGGAACGCTGTACGACAAGGTTTGGGATCTGCACCGCGTGGCTGAGCTGCCCGGCGGCGCCACCCAGCTGTTCATCGGTCTGCACCTGATCCACGAGGTGACCAGTCCCCAGGCCTTCGTGGCCCTGCGGGAGCTGGGCCTGGGAGTGCGCCACCCGGAGAGGACGGTGGCCACCGTGGATCACATCGTGCCGACTACCTCCCAGGCGCGGCCCTTCGCTGATCCCCTGGCCGAAACAATGCTGGCCACCTTGGAGAGCCACTGCGAGGAGCACGGCATCCGCCTTCACGGCATCGGCAGCGGCCGTCAGGGGATTGTGCACGTGATTGCACCGGAGCTGGGTCTCACCCAGCCAGGCATGACCGTGGCCTGTGGCGATTCCCATACCTCCACCCACGGGGCCTTCGGAGCAATCGCCTTCGGCATCGGCACCAGCCAGGTGCGTGATGTGCTGGCGGCCCAGAGCCTTTCGATCGACAAACTCAAGGTGCGTCGCATCTGGGTGGAAGGCCGGCTGCCTTTTGGTGTGTACGCCAAGGACTTGATCCTCCACATGATCCGCCAGCTCGGGGTCAAAGGTGGCGTGGGCTATGCCTATGAATTTGCTGGTCCGGCCATCGAAGCCCTCTCGATGGAGGAACGCATGACCCTCTGCAACATGGCGATTGAGGGTGGCGCCCGTTGCGGCTACGTCAATCCCGATGCCACCACCTTCGCCTACCTGCACGGCAGGCCGATGGCTCCGAGCCGGGCGAACTGGGAGCGGGCGGTGGCTTGGTGGCAAAGCCTGGCCAGCGGGCCTGAGGCCCACTTCGACGACGAGGTGCGTTTCGATGCCTCGGCCCTGGCGCCCACGGTCACCTGGGGGATCACCCCCGGCCAGGGGATCGGCATCGATGAGGCCGTGCCGACCCCCGAGCAGCTCGAACCCAACGAGCGCCCCCTGGCCGAGCAGGCTTACCTCTACATGGACCTCACCCCGGGGGCTGCGATGGCCGGTCTACCTGTGGATGTCTGCTTCATCGGCAGTTGCACCAACGGTCGGCTCAGTGATCTGCGCGCCGCTGCGGCCGTGGCCCGGGGGCGAACGGTGGCCAGCGGAATCAAGGCTTTTGTGGTGCCTGGCTCTGAGCAGGTGGCCCGCGCCGCTGAAGCCGAAGGGCTCGATCAGGTCTTCCGCGCCGCCGGGTTTGAGTGGCGCGAACCGGGCTGCTCGATGTGTCTGGCCATGAATCCGGACCGCCTCGAAGGCCGCCAGATCAGCGCCAGCTCCAGCAACCGCAACTTCAAGGGTCGCCAGGGCTCGGCCGTTGGCCGCACCCTGTTGATGAGCCCGGCGATGGTGGCGGCCGCGGCCGTTCGTGGTCACGTCACCGATGTGCGCGAGCTGCTGCTGGCGCCGCCACACCCCGAGCCAGCCCAACCGGAGCCAGCGCTTTCCTGAGTCAGTTTGTTGCCCGCACCCTGCCATCAATGACCACTTCCACTTCTCCCACCAGCTCGCGGCCCAGCTCACCCCCGCGTTCGCACGCCGCCTTCCCCTCCGGTCCGATCCGCTCGGTTCAGGGGCAGGCGGCGGTGATCAGTGGCGATGACATCGACACCGACCGCATCATTCCGGCTCGTTTCCTCAAGTGCATCAGCTTCGAGGGCCTGGGGGAACAGGCCTTTGCCGACGACCGTCTTGAGCTGGCCGGGGCCCATTCCCTTGATCGGCCTGAGCGCCGGGATGCCCGGATCCTGTTTGTGAACCGAAATTTCGGCTGCGGCTCGAGCCGGGAACATGCCCCCCAATCGCTGATGCGCTGGGGGATCCGGGCGGTGGTGGGCGAGAGCTTTGCTGAGATCTTCTTTGGCAACTGCCTGGCGCTGGGGATTCCCTGCCTGCAGGTCAGCCATGACAGCCTCGTCGACCTTCAGGACCTCTCCACCGCCGACCCCGCCCTCGACTTCCAGCTCGACCTGGTCACAGCTGTCTTGAAGGCTGCCGATCGGCACTGGCCGCTGGAGATGGCGCCCGGGCCGCGCCATCTGTTGCTCAGCGGTCAATGGGATGCCACCAGCCAGCTTGTGGCCCACGATCAGGAGCTGCGCGCTACGGCGGCGCGACTGCCTTATTTGGTCAATTTCGCCCCTAGCTGACGCGTGCTCAGAACCAGCGGCCGCGGGGCTGACCGGGAACAACCGGGCGGAAGGGCACAAAGGGTACGCCGGTGCCGTTGAAGCCGAAATCGTTCAGCCTGACCCGCACGCCGCCGATTCCCTCAAAGGGGCTATAGAACACGCTTAAGGCATAGGCGCGCCGTTGCCAGCGCAGCTCCACGAACGAGCCGGTCAGCTCGCCATAGTTTGGAGACGATGGATCCACATTCAGGCCGATCCCCCCGTTGAACAGCAACGGTCCGGCCAGTTGCTGGGTCAGGCCGACCCCCACGGTGCCCAGGTCAACGGCCTGATCGAAGCCAAATGGGCTGAGCCCATCACGCACGGCGATGCCGCCGGTGAGCGTGATCTGGGTGAAGTCGAAATAGGGTTTGCTGAAGTTCCCCAGGGTGAGGGTGGGCCCGCCGGAGAACGACAGGACGTTCTGATTGGTGCCGTCGCCGAAGTAGGCCAGATCGGCAGAGAGATTGGTGTTGAAGGTCAGGCCCGGCACGATCGGCACGGGCGAATAGCGCAGGGCGCCATCCGGGGTCAGGGGTAAGGTTTGGCCTCGCCAGATGTTGAGGGAGCTGTTGATGGCGCCGAAGGCATTGGCGCGCCAGAGCTGGGCGAAATTATCCGATTCATTGCCGTTGATGAATTCGTTGCTCTGGTAGTTGCCGACGCCGAGCCGCCAGAAATAGCTGTTCCTCAGCCGTCCCAGATTCGGCAAGACCCCCTGCTGTTCCAGGGAGCCTCCAAAGGCGGAATAGACATCCTGTTCACCGAGGGAGCCGTTCCAGATCCGAAAGCGATAGGCGGCAAACAGGCGTGCCACCGTGTCACCCAGCAGCGGTAGCTTCAACGGCCGGCTCATTTCTCCCCAGCTGCGGGTGCCGTTGGCGATGTTCTCCGGGTTGAAGCTGGAGAGATCGAGGTTGAACTCGGCGTCGAAGCCCAGTAGGGGCAGGTTGAGCTGGGCCTCCAGGCCGAACAGATCCCCCAATTGCGCGTCCTGCTCGACAGACGAGGACCCCGCCGAAGTTCCTGGCAGCGGGTAGCTGTTTGTTGTGCCCTGGACGGCACGCTCCAGCAGGAACTGGGGTTCCAGTTGCAGAGTTCCGGTCGATCCGATCCCGATTGGTCTGAGGCGGCGGCCGACGAAAAAGCCGTCGCGGTCCTCCTCGTCGAAACCGAACACCCAGCGGTTTTCCACCTCCTGTTCCTGCTGGATGCGGGTGCTGCTCGCCACGGGGACCGACAGACGATCCTCAAAAATCAGGCGGTTGCGGTTGGCGCGGATCACCGTGTCGCCGTTCTCCTCTTGGACGGCCACCACGTTCTCGGCGTCCATCCACACCTGGGCTGGGGTGAAGGGATCGTTGCTAAAGCTGACCCGGTTGGCGCGCCAGTCGGTGTTGGTCATCTGGATGCGCGGCGACTGAAAGCGCAGCCGCGTCAGGGTGCCCTGGACCAGACCCTGCTGCCTGTTGCTGCGCAGACGGCGCACCTGGGGGGGAGTGGCAGGACCGAAATTGCTGTTCTGCTCGCCCTCGGTCAGGTCGGTTCCGCCGGGTACGGAAAACTGACGGTTCAGCACCAGTCCCTCCCGGGCCTGAACGTTGCTGATGCGCTGCTCGATCGTGGCGATCGCCTCGTCCCGCTCACGTTCTTGCTGACGCAGGTTGAGGAAGGAGGGCTTCTTCGGAGCTGGTAGCGGCCCCTGGGTTGTTTCAGGGGCTTGGGACCTGGGTTCAGCCCCAGCTTCTGGAAAAAGCTTGGGCGCTCCTCCGCCCATCGCCGCTTGCTCTAGGGCCTCGGGCAGCGAGCGCGGCCGCTCCGGGGGCTCCTCCGGGCGATTCGGGCAGCCTTTGGCGGGCGGCATTGACGCTGCCGCCTGCAGGGCGGCTTTCGGGGTGGCATCTTCGCCAAAGCGGTAGCGCAGCCCCAGAAGATAGGCATTGCTGCCTTCCTTGACGCCGTTGAAGGTCCCGAAGGCACCCGAGCGATGGTGGATGCGCCCCACCACCGACCATTGCGGGGAGAAGGATCCCTCCACCTCGAAACCCAGGTAATTGAGAATCCGGGACGATCGTTCGCGGAAGGTGTCCTCAAAGTTGCTGAGGCTGGTGGTGACGCTCACGCCCTGGACAACGCCCACATTCAGCCAGGGCTGCAGCCAGGCCCGCAGGCCGATGCCTGCTGTGAACTCGCCGAAGCTCTGGGCGGCGGTCCGCTGCCCTGAGGCGTCGTTGGTGAAGCGGCTGGTGAAGCCGCTGCCTCTCTGGGCGGCGGCCCAGTGGCCGAGGGCCGTGAAATCCAGTTCAAGGGCAAACGGTCCTGCCTTGATCAGCCGCCGCTGCAGGCCTGCGCCGAGCAGCAGCTCCTCCCTGAGCTGGCCCTTGAACTTGAAGGTGTCACCGAAATTGGCGTCGAACAATTGCCCGCCCCAGAGGGTGGCCGCCCAGGGATGGGGGTGCCAATCCGGGACCGGCGGCAAAATGGTCGGGCAGGCGATCGGCTCAGGGTCCGGCAGGGGTGTGGAGACCGGCAGCTCTGGATTGAGATCCACCTCGCTGGTGCTGAGATCCAGGACCCCATAGACGTCCTCCATCTCGCCGGTCGCCTCGATCAGGCTGAAGCGCAGGCGGCTGGCCTGGAAGTACTGGTTGCCGCGCCGGAAGCGCACACTGCCGCTGGCATAAACCGTGCGGTTCGTGGTGTCGTACTCGAGGCGTTCCGCCATCAGCCGGCCACCGGCCAACACAGCTTTGACATTCCCCGTCGCGACAAAGCGCTGGATCAGCTGGTCAAAGCCCTGCTGATCGGCTGTGATCTCAAGCACCTTGGCCAGCGACTCCGGCGTGTCCACTGGTTCTGCCAGCTCGGGGCCCATTGCCGCAGGATCGGCCGATGGGCTGCCTGGCTGGTTAGCCAGCGGGCTGCTTAGGAGTGGGTTCGGCGGCTTCTGGCTGGGAGGTGCTTGCCAGGATCCACTCGGGTCAGCGCTGGTGGCAGGGTCGCCTGTTTTTGGATCCCTGAGTTCCGGATCGGTGCTCTTTTTTGGATCGCCGACCTCTCGATCGCCAACTTCTGCCTGAGCAGCTGGCGTTCCAGCGGGCAGCTGGCTGGCTGGGGTGCGTACTTCCAGGGCAGAGTCTGCATCCAGAGCAGAGCCCGCCTCCTTAATGCCAGGCAGAGGGTCAACCTGCGCGTGAGCTGTGGACCCCAACAAGCCAGCCGCACCGACCAACCCGATCGTCCAGTGGATGGGGTTGACCAGAGTCACCGCAGATTCTGAACAACGGCTGATCTTGCCACGTCAAGGAAAGGCTGAGCCGATCAATGGACCAGCTGGAGAGTGGCTAGCTAAAGAGTGGCTAGGGAGGGGGTGGCTAGCTAGTGAGTGACCAGCTGGAGTGGCTCAATCCTCAAGATCCTTGCGGCTTGGGGTGCGGGTCGGATCGCTGGCCAGGAAGCCGAACACAAAAATGCCGATGAAGAAGAAAACGACCGAATAAACGGAAATCTTGAGAGCGAGCATGGTCCGTCTGGCGGGTGACAGGGAGTGACAGGCCCCAGGTGGGCCCTGAACGACCCTTCGGCAGCGGCATCATCCTATGGGTCACCCATGGCCACCTCCGATGCCCAAGGCCCTGGAAACGACACTTCCCACCTGGATTGAAACGTTTCAGTCACGTTCAAGGCTGGATCTGCTGCCGCAATGGGAGCGCCGCACGGCTTCCGGGTGCTGGCAGAACGCCGCCGCCGACCCCTGGGGAGGGCTGCACCGGCCCGACTGGCAGGCCCGCGGCCTGTTGATCTGGCCGCGGGGCGGCCTCAGCCTGAGGCTCAGGTTGCAGCTCCACTGTCCCGAGGCCTGGCGGTTCCATCAAGCCTGCGGCGCCCGCCTGGCGCTGCGTTGGTGGGCCATTGAGGCGCAGTTGCGCGTCGATGGGCTCGCGGTGCACCGGGGCGATCTCTACGACTCCGCCTGCCGCTGGCTGCTCCCCCCCCGCTGGTGGCAGGGCGAACCGCTGGAGCTCGAACTCGAGCTGCGCAGCCCTCTCCACGATGACGGCGCCCTGATCCTCAGCCGCCTGGAGCTGGAGCCCCTGCAGCCAGCCGACCCGGAGGGTCTGTTGCTGGCTACGGGCCTGGAGCTCGAGCAGCTGCGTCAGGCCCACCGCCTTGGCGAGCCGGCCGGACGCCTGGGGGGTGGGGCGACCCTGGGCTCACGAGCTGACGCTGAGGCGCTGGCCCGCTCCACGACCCCGTCGCCGGGGACCGTTCAGGTGCTGGGCCATGCCCACCTCGATCTGGCCTGGTTGTGGCCGGTGGCCGACACCTGGCAGGCCGCCGAGCGCACCTTCCGCTCTGCCCTGGCGCTGATGCGCCGCCATCCCCAGCTCCATTTCGGCCATTCCACCCCCGCGCTCTATGCCTGGCTGGAGCAACACCGCCCGACCCTGTTCGAAGAGATTCGTGGGGCGATGCGGGCCGGACGCTGGGAACCCCTCAACGGCCCCTGGGTGGAGAGCGACTGCGTGCTGATCAGCACGGCTTCGCTGCTGCGCCAGTTTCAGGAAGGACAGGCCTACAGCCGGCGCGCCTTCCCGGAATGGACCCATGAGCTGGCCTGGTTGCCCGACAGCTTCGGCTTTGCTGCCGGCTTGCCGCCGGTGGCGGCGGCCACCGGCGTGCGCTGGTTCTGCACCCACAAGCTGGCCTGGAATGCCACCAACCCCTTTCCCCATCGACTGTTTCGCTGGCGGGGCCGCTGCGGAGCGGAGCTGCTGACCCTGGTCACCGCGCCGATCGGCAGCGATGGCGATCCGGTGGCGATCGAGCGCTACCGGCTGGAGTGGCAACAGGCCACCGGCTGTGCGGATGCCCTCTGGCTGCCAGGGGTGGGAGACCACGGCGGCGGCCCGACGGCCGAGATGCTGGAGCAATTGGCGTTGTGGCAAAACCAGCCGGTGGCGGCTGTCCAACGCCACGGCACCGTGCGGGCCTACCTGGCCGACCTGGAGCAGCACCGCGAGCAACTGCCGGTCTGGCGCGACGAGCTCTACCTGGAATTGCACCGCGGCTGTGCCACCAGTCGGCCGGATCAGAAGCGTCACAACCGCAGCCTGGAGCGTCTGCTGCGGGAGGCGGATCTGGTGGGCGCCTTGCTCTGGGCCATTCCGGTTGCAACCGCTGGCCAACCCCCTGAGTCTGCCCCGCCAGCGGACACGGTCGACTGGCGAGCGCTGCTGTTTCAGCAGTTCCACGACATTTTGCCGGGCACCGCCATCCCCGACGTGTTCGAGCAGGCCGAACCCCAGTGGCACCGCGCCCGCCGTCAGGCGCGGTGCCAGCGCGATCAGGCGCTCCTGGCCTGGCTGAGTGGCGCCGGACCGGCAGCGCCGGCAGGGCCCGGCCAGCTCTGGTGGCTCGCGTGCCTGCAAGCCCTGCCGGCGGCCTTCCGCACGGTGCGTTTGCCGAAGGGGGTTTGGTGGCAGGGTGATCAGCGCCTCCCCAGCCAGCCGACGGCGGCCGGGGGGGAGTGGGTGCAGCTCGCCAGCGCTGGTGGGGTGGCGGCGCTGGCCCTGCGTCGTCTGGTCTCTGCCGGCGCGATGACTGAGGCGTCAGCCGGAGGCACGGCGCTGGCCATGAACGGGATGGACGAGATGTTGCCCGGCGCCATCGAAGGACCCGTCACCCTGCAGCGCGCAGACGGATCAGCTGGTGCCCGTTGGCGGCTGGGCAATGGGCTGGTCCGCGCCGAACTCGGCCCCGCCGGGGTGGAGCAGCTTTGGGGTGCCGACGCCCTTCCCCAGCTTGCCAGCCCGCTCGAATGGCGCCGCTGGCGGGATCGCGGCGAATTCTGGGATGCCTGGGATCTGGCCGGGGACTACCGCGATCACCCCCTGCCCCTGAGCTGGCAGGGCGAGCTCCAGGTGGCTGAACAGGGGCCGCTCTGCTGCCGACTGGTCTGGCGCGGCCAGTGCGGCAGCAGTGCCCTGCGGCTGGATCTGCAGTTGCTGGCCGGCAGCCCCTGGCTTGAGCTGACCTTGCGGGTCGACTGGCGCCAGCGCCATGAGCTGTTGCGGCTCGAGCTGCCCCTGCAGCAGCAGGCCTTGCGCTGGGCGGCGGACACCTCTGGTGGCGTGCTGGAGCGGCCCGCCCGGGTCTGCACGCCGCGGGAGGCCAGCCGCTGGGAGGTCCCTGCCATCAGCTGGGTGGCCAGCCAGGCCGCTGACGGTGGACTGGCGGTGCTGCTCGATGGCCCCCAGGGTGTGTCGGCCGGCCCGCAGGCGCTGGGGGTGTCGTTGCTGCGCAGCCCCAGCTGGCCTGATCCTGGTGCCGATCAGGGCGTGCAACGGCTGCGGCTTGCCCTCTGCCCCTGCCCGGGTGGCTGGCGCCAGGCGGCGGTGCCGGCCGCGGCGGTGCAGTTCCGGGAGCCTCTCTGGCTGCGGCCAGCCCCGCCGGGAATGGCGGCCGGGCCGGCGGGCTGGCGGCGGATTCTTGACCTGGGCAGCCGAGCGCTGCAGCTGGTGGCCCTGCGCCCGGATCCGGAGCAGGGCGTGTTGCAACTCACAGCCCAGAACCTCTCGCCCTGTCGCCAGACCTTGGCGCTCGGCGGGAGGTGGCAGCTACTGGGGCGCCTGAATGCCGGTCAACGAAGCACTGCTGGCCGCTGGGCGTCAGCGGGGCCGGAGCGGCTCGGGCCCTGGGAGTTGGTGACCTGGCGGATTCGGGCTCAGTCGTCGTGATCGTCGAACGGGTCGGTGAGGCCCTTGGAGGGCGGACCGAAGGCCAGGTACACGCCAAAACCTGTCAGCGCCAGAAGCGCCAGCAGCACGGTGATCGCGATCGAAAGGGCGGGGGAGGTTTCTGTCACAGGTGGGGGCTGGGAGACGGGCAGGACAGGGCCGGTTGTTCCATCACAACTCTCGACCCTGGCGGCTCGGTGCAGCGGCGGGAGCTTTACAGTAACGACCCAGACACCTGTGTCAGAGAGGTTCAGCCGCCATGGCCCAACGCACTCCCTTGGGGAACCTGCTTCGCCCGCTCAATTCCGAGTACGGCAAGGTCGTGCCGGGTTGGGGGACGACCCCGGTGATGGGCATCTTCATGGTTCTGTTCCTGGTCTTTCTGCTGGTGATCCTGCAGCTGTACAACAAGTCGTTGTTGCTCGATGGGATCACGGTGAACTGGAACGGCCTCGGCTGAGCGATCTGCGCTCCTGCTCCATCGCCCTCTGGCCATGAATTTTTTCGGGATCGGTCTTCCGGAGATGGCAGTGATCGCTGCTGTCGGCTTGTTGGTGTTTGGTCCCAAACGCCTGCCGGAGCTTGGGCGCACCCTTGGGCGCACTCTTAAAGGTTTTCAGTCGGCTTCCCGGGAGTTCGAGCAGGAATTCCGCCAGGCGATCGATACCGAAACGGTCACGGCCCAACCCACCAGCCAGGCCATGGCTCAGTCCGCTGAGCCGCTCGTCTCCGAGGCTCGCGCCTCAGAAGCGGCTTCGCTGCAAGCTGCTTCCTCTGAAGCCACGTCCGCCGAAGCCGCTGTCGCCCCGCCAACGGCTTCGTCCAGTGGCCGGCCCGTTGAGCTGCCTGTGACGCCTGAAGCGGAGACCATCAGCGGTTCTGTCCCTGCTTCAGAACGGCCTGCTTCAGAACAGTCCACTTTAGAACGGTCTGCATCAGCGCAGCCTGCTTCAGAGTCTGCTTCGGCAGAATTGCCCCCTGAATCCTTGCCGGTCTCGCCGTCCTGATCGGGCCGGGCGGCTTCCTCAAGCGGCCTTGCCGAAAGGTTTGGCAATGGCGTTTGAGTATTCCGGTCGCCCTTCGGCTCGCCACCACAGCGCCGCAGCGACTGAGCTTCACCCGCATGGCCCGATGACTGCCGCTCCTGCCCCCGCTGGGGATCTCCAGTTGTTGGTGGGGTTGGGAAATCCGGGCAGCAACTATGCCAAAACTCGCCACAACGTCGGCTTCATGGCCCTGCAGCGCCTGGCCCAGGCCGAAGGCGTCAGTTTTCGGGTCAACACCAAACTGAAGGGAGAGGTCGCCGACCTGCGTCAGGGCGCTCGGCGCCTGCGCTTGCTGATGCCCACCACATTCATGAACGAAAGCGGTTGGTCGATTCGTGCCACTCTCGACTGGTTTGATCTGAAGCCCCACCAGTTGCTGGTACTCGTTGACGACATGGACCTGCCTCTGGGCCGCCTGCGGCTGCGCCGCGAGGGTGGCGCCGGCGGCCATAACGGCCTGCGCAGCACCATCGAGCAACTCGGCAGCCAGCAGTTCGCCCGACTGCGCATCGGCATCGGTGCCCCATCGCTCGATCCTGCCGTGCGCAGGGAGCGCACCGTCTCCCATGTGCTGGGCCGTTTCTCCGCCGCCGAAGGTCCTGTGGTCGATGCCGTGCTCGAGGAGGTACTGGCTGGCATCGGCCTGATTCAGCGTCTCGGCTACGAGCGGGCCGGCAACCGCCTCAACAGCTTTCAACCCAACCCCGCCTGACGGGGCGCTCCCCATCCTGTTCGCCGACCCCGTGCCGTGAGTCGCCTGCCTGCCACCACCGCCCAGCTGCGGGTGCTGCATCAGAGCTTCAGCCAGAAGCTGGTGGAGGGCGAGGTGGTGGCGGGCGGATTTCAGTGGTCGTTTCGCTGGGCCTTCGACCGCGGCGAGCTGAGTGTGGAGCCCTCGCTCGGCCGTGCCCTGATCCAGGACGCGCTGCTGCGGTTTCTGCTCAAGGCCGACTACCAGCTCGAACCAGGCAGCGATTACGCCTTTACGGTCCGGGCGAAGATCTAAGTCCAGGTTTTAGGTTCAGGTTCTAGGTCCGTGGCCCAGTGCCCCCAGCCTGTCGCCTCCAGTCTCGCGCTCAAGGCGGTGGCCCAGGGCCTGCTCCACCAACAACTGGGCGACGACGTCGTCCCAGGGCCGTGGTGGCTGGCGCAGGCCCATCGGCAGCAACCGCCTCCAGCCCCGTGCCGGGAACAGCTGCCAGTAGCGCGAACGGGCCGCCAGGGTGCTGCCCCGTTCCTCGATCAGCAGCACCGGAGCGAGGGGCGCCAGCTGCTCCAGCCAGGCCCTGCTGCCGGTGCCATTGCCCAGCAGGATCGCGCCAAGCAGGCGCTCTTGCAGCCAGGTGTCGAGCTCCCTTTTGGTGTCCTCCGGGCTGAGGATCAAGGCCACCTCGATCCGCTGGCGGTCAGGGTCGCTGCGGACCAGACCACACTTGCTCCGGCCCGGGTCGATGCCGGCAAGCGCTCCGTGCGCGGGCAGCTGGCTCATGGTCGCCGGGGCTGGGGCTGAACAGCGTCCCCACTGCTTTCTCCCCCCACACGACGCAGCTCCAGGAAGATCGGATCGGCGGTGTCGGCATTCCGCAGTGCCACCGCTTCGAGCTTGACGCTCTGACCGGCCGTTCGCTCGCTGAGCTCACGGCCGAGCTGGTTGAACAGATTCACATCGAACTGAACCCCATCGACCACGGATCCCTGGCGCTGTGCTTTGGCGAAGGAGGCCGCCAGCAGCAGGTTGAGCCGGTTGCGCACCTGATTCGGCGAGAGCTCCTCCCCCTCGAGATTGGTGGTGGCCATCACCTCACCGGCGCGCATCACCTGACGGTTCGGGCGCAGATCGGGAAAGGCCAGCACCTGGCGCTCGCCCCGCAGCACGTTGGCGGCGGAGCGGATGCTCACCACCCAGGCACCTCCCTGGCTGATCAGGCCTTCCAGTCTTTCGATATCGCCACGGGGAACGAGCAGCATCTGGCGATCGGGCGCTGTTCCCGGCAGGACCCGATCGAAGGCGGCCACGTTGGCTTGGCGCAGCAGCTCTTCGATCACGGGCTTGGCCTCCGCTCGCCGCTGGATGGCGACCTTGACGGTGGCGAGCGTCTGGCCGCTGCTGATCACCACGTCCCCGCGCCTGAAGGCGATCAGGTTCTCCTCCAGCGACTTGAGTTCGGCTTCGCCGGCGCTGATCTGCTGCCTGACCCTGGAGAGTTCTGCTTCGTTGCGGCGGATGTCCTGATCCCGGCTGGCGATGTCGCCGTTGAGCCGGTCGCGCTCGCTGATCAGTTGCTTGCGCTGATCCTGCAGGGGTTTCAGTTCGCTGCGCAGGCGCTGGGCCTGAACTTCGACGGAGGCCAGTTGCTGGCGTGCCTGCTGACGGCCCTGTTCGGCCCGGACCACCCCCCGCTGGGCCTGGCGCTGGGCCGTGGTGCTGCGTTCCAGGGCGGCTTTGCTGCTTTTTAAGGCCTCGGCGCTGCGATCAAGGGCGCTGCGGCTGTCACGCAGTTTCTGCTCCAGGCTGTCGAGTTCAAACAGCCCCACCCGCAGGCGCTCGCTGACCGCGAGCATCAGCCCCAGCGACACCGCGCTGATCAGGCTGCCGGTGAGCACCGTGATCAGTACGGCGGTTTTGCGGGGGCGCAGATTGAACAGGCTGAGCCTGGCCTTGCCAACCCGGCTGCCAAGCCGATCGCCCAGGGTGGCCAGCACGCCACCCAGCACCAGCAGAGCGAGGATCAGCAGCCAGCCGGACACGGTTCAGCTCGAGGAGCTCCAGTATCGGTGCCGCGGGTTGCGGCGCTGCTGTGGCCAGCTCAGCTGAATCGTTTCGCCAGGGCCACCGGATCGAAGACGGTGATTTTCTTGCGGTCCACCTGGACCAGGCCGGCCTGGCGGAGGTCGCCGAGCAAGCGGGTGATCGTGACGCGGGTGGAGCCGATCGCTTCGGCGATTGATTGGTGCGAGAGGCGCAGATCAATGGTGATCCCTTCGGCACCCGGCACGCCGAAGTCACGGCAGAGCACCAGCAGAAAGCTCACCAGCCGGGACGACATGTCCCGGTGGGTGAGGGTTTCGATCATCGTTTCGGTCTGGAGGATGCGCGAGGAGAGGCCCTGCAACAGCAGAAGCCCGACGCTGGCGTCCTGCTCGATCGCCCGACGCACCGAGGTGGCCGGTGCCGCGACCATCTCCACCCGGGTGAAGGCAACGGCGTGATAGAAGCGATCGGAGCGTTGGCCGGTGAGCAGCGAGAGCACCCCGAACAGGCTGTTTTCGCGCAACAACGCCACGGTGATCTCCTCACCGGATTCGTAAACCCTGGAGAGGCGAACGGCTCCGCGGCGGAGGAGATAGACCCGCTCGGCTGGATCGCCAGGGAAGAAGATTGTTTTGCCCCGCTCCACTGCCTCAAGGGTGCAGCCACTGAGGCCACGCATCACTTCAAGCAGGGTGGTGGCTCCGCTGGCCGTGGAGCCGACGCCGGTGGTCGTCAGTGCTGGGGTGGTGCTGGTGCGGCTAAATCCGCGCATTGCGCCGACCATGACGGCGAGACGAGTGAACGGAAGCTACGGATCGCCCAGGTCAGGCCACGTAGCAATCGACACTAATCCCTTGGATCCACCCAGGCTGGCAGGCATTCCCATGAGCGCAAGCCCAGGCAGTAGTACGCCTGTTTGCGCTAGGGATGGTGCCTGCCGCTTGTTTCCGGGCTCGACACCGCTACATTCGGTTTCGCGTGCCCAGCGGGGTGTTGATGACGGCCAGCCTGATCACCCCTCACCAGGAGGCCCGCCATCCGTTGCGGCCCCTGGCCCAGGTGCGCCCACCGGCCCTGCCACCCCTCCCCCCGCAGCAGGTCACAGCGGCCCGGCCCGAAGGATTGCTGCAGGTTCACACCGCGGCCTTTCGTGGCAGTTTTAGTGGTGTGTTCAGCCAGGCCCTGCGCACGGCCGGACTGGGCAGCCGGGTCCTGATCAGCCAGTTTCTCAAAGGCGGCGTCGACCAGGGCCCGGAGCGCAGTCTCTGGCTGTGCGGACGCCTCCAGTGGATGCGGCCAGCGCTGAGCAGCTGCCTGATCCATCCAGCCGCTGATCCGCTCACCGATCCGGCCGATCGGCGCGCGGTCGAGGCGGCCTGGACCTTCAGCCGCGAGCAGCTGCTCGCCGGCGCCGTCGACCTGGTAGTGCTCGACGAACTCGGCCTGGCGATCGCCCTGGGCTACCTTCCGGCCGATGACGTGGTGTCCACCCTGGAGCAACGACCAGCCCAGCTCGATGTGATCCTCACCGGGCCGTCCATGCCAGCCGACCTGATCGCGATGGCCGATCAGGTCACCCAGTTGTGCCGGGGTGCCTAGATGCTCAAGTGTGACCGCTGGATCAACGCCCAGGCCGCGGAGGGCATGATCGAACCGTTCCAGGCCAGCCTGGTGCGTCACCTCGATCCGCAAGCGGCGGGCCGGCCGGTACTGAGCTTCGGCTGCTCCTCCTACGGCTACGACCTGCGCCTTTCGGCTAACGAATTCCTGATCTTTCGGCATGTGCCGGGCACGGTGATGAACCCCAAGCGGTTCAATCCTGCCAACCTCGAACCTGCCGCGCTCCACCACGACGAGGACGGCGACTCCTTCATTCTTCCGGCCCATTCCTACGGCCTGGGTGTGGCCTTGGAGCGGCTGCGGGTGCCGCCCAACATCACCGTGATCTGCCTTGGCAAGAGCACCTATGCCCGCCTGGGGATCATCGTCAACACCACGCCGGCCGAAGCGAGCTGGGAGGGGCACCTCACCCTGGAGTTCAGTAATTCTTCCGGTGCCGACTGCCGCATCTATGCCAACGAGGGCATTTGCCAGCTGCTGTTCTTTGAAGGCGACCCCTGCGACACCACCTACAGCGATCGCCAGGGCAAATATCAAGACCAGCCCGAGCGGGTGACCCTCGCCCGAATGTGAACCCCTTGAACCCCCGGCACTGCTTGCTCAGCCAGCCCAGATCAGGGGGCTAGGCGGGCTTTGTGCAGGCGGCTTTTCTCGTACCAGGCGGCAAATTCCGGCGCCCAGGTTTCGAGATGGGGCCAGATCAGGTCGCAGAGCTGGCGAATTTCCAGCTGGGCATCGAGCTTGGCGCGCAGATCGAGAAAGTGCAGCAACGCCCGCAGGGTGAAACTGACCACGAAGTGCTGGCGGTAGTCGAAGGGGAGGATGCCCCGGGCATGTTCCTCGGCGAAGCCGGCGGCCAGCAGGTCGCGGTAACGCTCGGCGGCGGCCAGGCACAGGGCCAGGTCGACCTGCCGTTGCTCCTCGGTGTAGGCGTACTTCTTGCCCTGGCGGTCGCTGTAGCTGCCGACCGGCCGTAAATAAAACACCTCCTCGAGCTCAAGTTCGCCATTGGCGGCCCGACAGATCCGCTCGCCCGTGTAGCGCATCGACTGCACATCGAAGCTCACGCCCACCCGGTGGGTGCGGGCCTGCTGCATCACCGAGTGGGGGAACCAGCCCACGTTGAGCACGATCTGGGCATGTTCCATGGGTCCGTAGTGCCCCCGTTCCCCGGCCAGCAGCCGTTTGACGCAGATCTCACCAGCGCTGGTCTCATCGGGCCAGGCGCTGCGATCGGCAGCCACGAACCCTTCGCAATAGTCCTGGTGCATGCCGGCGTAGACGCACAGCTGCGGATTGGGGGTGGCGGCAATCAGCTCGACCCGGAAGCGGTCCATGGCGGCAAACGGTTGGTGGTGGAGTGGTGGGGGCTAGGGCGCTCAAGGGCGCTTAACCGTGGCTGCGCGGGCCCGCCAGGGGGGAGATGGTCTCCTCCAGCCTGCTGACCGTGCCGATTCCCGCCAGATCCGGCAGGGGGGTGCCATCGATCAGGGCGGTGGCGATGGTTTCGAGTTCAAGCTGGCTGCGGCCGCCGAGCGAGCGGCCGACCACCTGGCCGTCTTTGTCGAAAAACTCCAGCTGGGGGATGCCGTTGACGCCGTAGCGCTCGATCTCAGGGCTCCAACGGGGGTTGTCCACATTCAGCAGCACCAGGTCGACGGCGCCGCGATGCTCGGTTTCGATCGCTTCCATCGCCGGTGCCATCGTCCGGCACACCTCACACCAGTCGGCGTAGAACTCCAGGATCGTCGGGCGGCCATTGGCCAACGCCACCGGCAGCTCCAGGGAGCGACGAGCCATCTGCTCCAGGGGTGCCTGGGGATGCAGTCCGCCGCGCAGCTGGAACAGCAGCAGACCGAGGGCGGCGGCGATCGCCGCCAACAACACCCTCTCCCTGCGACCGAGCAGCGGCAGGGCCGGGTCACGGTTGTTCGATGCGCCCATCGCTTCGGCCAAAAGTTGGTCAGCTGGTCTGCACTCTGGCAGCGCCCCAGCTGCGGCCGGGCCAAACTGAAGATCGCACGCGGCCATTCCCGGTGAAGCACCGTCTCACCATTCATTTCCCCAGCGAGGCGGTGCACCAGCCGATCACCTATCGGCTGGCGGTCGATTACGACATCGCCGCCAAGATCCTGCGGGCCCAGATCGCACCCAACCGGAGCGGCACGATGGTTGTTGAACTCTCCGGTGACATCGACGAGCTGGCCGCCGCCGAGGAGTGGCTCGAGGGTCTGGGTCTGCAGCTGGACAGGGCCCAGGGCGAAATCCGCATCGACCGCCAACGCTGCGTTGACTGCGGCATCTGTACCAGCGTCTGCCCCAGCGGCGCCTTGAGCAGCGGCCTTCCCTCCTGGCAGCTCAACTTCGATGCCCAGCGCTGTCTGGTCTGTGAGCAGTGCATCCCCAGTTGCCCGCTCGACGCCATCGCCCTGGTGTTGGAGTCGCGATGACCCGCCCTTTCCACCCAGCTCCCAACCTGGTGAGATCGCTGCCGGTGGCCGGCCGCCCCAGGGTGGTGCCAAAGCCGTTGCCCTGGCCGTTGCGCCTGCTGAAAGCCCTGTTCAACTTCACCATGGTGCCGCTGCGGGCACCGCTGCTGCTGCTCTTGCTGGCGGTCAGTGTCTATCTCGGCATGCATTGGTCGACGCTGGATTCACCGCCTAAAACCCTGCTCTGGACCCTGGACCTCAATCACCATATTTCCTGGACGCTGGAATGTTTTCAGGCCATCCTGGTCGTCGTCGTCTGCACGATGCCATCACTGCTGATGCGCCAGCTTTCGGCACTGATGGCCGCCAGCCGGGTGATGACCCTGGTCTTGACCCTTTTTCTGGTCACCATCGCCGCCCTTTATCTGCTGCGGCTGAGTGTGCTGGCCGACATGCTGATTCTGGCCACGTCGGTGCTGTTGGCCCGGCTTGATCTGACGCGAATTCGAATTGTGCCGCCGCCTATCCCTGCCGCCATTGCCCTGAGCGCCTACGTGATGCTCGGGGTCTGGCTGGGCCGGTTTTGGCATCTTTCGGCGCAGGCTTAGGGAGCCGCGCAGCGCAGCCCATCAAACTGCTGGTAGGTCCAGAGATTGCCCAGCACCTTTTTGGTGTAATGCCGGGTCTCGGGGAAGGGAATGGCCTCCACCCACAGCTCCGGTTCCGTTTGCAGCTGGGGCTCAAGCCAGCCCTGCACGGCCCCGGGACCGGCGTTGTAACTGGCGATCGCCAGAAAGGGATTGCCCTGCCACAGGCGCAACAGTTCAGCGAGATAGCGCGCTCCCAGCGGGGCATTAATGGCTGGTTGCTGCAGCTGCTCGGTGCTCAGCGGCTTGCCTGCTAGCTCGGCGGCGGTGGCCGGCATCAGCTGCAGCAGGCCGACGGCGCCTGCTGCTGACGTCACCGCCGCGGCGAAGCGGGATTCCTGCTTGGCCACAGCCAGCAAAAACCTGGGATCGATCCCGGCCGCCTGGGCCGCCTGGGAGAACACCGTTCCGTAGCGCACGGGATGGAGTGAACGCTCCAGGTCGAGGCTGCTCGGACAGGGGGGGGCAATCCAGCGCAGGTTCGCCCGCTCCAGCTGGTCCAGCCCGGTCCAGTCATCGCCGACCCCCTGACGCAGCCGGCCCTCCAGGACCAGCAGTTCCGGGGTTGTGGGCTCGGTGTCGCCCCGCTGGTGTCGCCACATCTCCCAGGCTTCCAGGGGCTGGCCAAGCCGCCAGAGCTGATCCAGCCGAGGCTCACCACTTTGCAGCGGTTGCCAGCTCAGCGGTTCCAATGGCGCGGTTGGTTCCACGGTTGCGAGCAGGAGGCTGCGTTCCCCCTGGCCCAGCCTCACCTTGGCGCGCCAGCCGTAGTACCCCCAGGGGGAGCGCAGCAGCAGGTCCTGCCAGCGGCGGCGAGCCAGCGCGCTCTGACCCTGGCGCTGCTCGGCAAACGCAAGCCAGAACTGCTGGCGCGCGGCCTGGGGTTCCGGCAGCCCTTCGGCGGGCAGCGCGCCGAGAACCGCTGCGGCTGCCGCCCACTGCTGCTCCAGCAGCAGTGGGCGGGCCAGGTCCCACTGCAACTCCCAGCTGGCCGGATCGGCTGGCCAGCGCTTCAGCACCGACTGCCAGCCTTCGCCGCTCTCGATGGCGCGGCGGGCCTGCACCGGGGCGGTCTGCTGCAACGGGCCGGGCAAGCGGTCCAGCAGCGTCAGGCCCTCTGGCCTCTGACTGAGCAGGCGGGTCGCTTCCATGGCCGCAGAGCTGGCGGGCTGGCGCCGGCTCAGGGCCAGCAACCGCTCCGCTCCCTGGCTTTGCTGCTCCTCTTGGCCCTGGAGCAAGGTGCGGCCCAGGGCCAGCTCAGTGGCGGCCTCGCCGGGCTGGTTACCGCCGGGCTGGTTACCGAGGCAGGCCAGGGCTCCGGCGCCATCGCCCAGCTCCGCCAGGGCTCCGGCCAGCTGGCTGCGGGCCGTGGCGCTGAGGTTGGCAGCCTGGAGACGGCAGGCCTCGCCGATCTTGCCGGCCGCTCCCGGCCAGCGCGCGCCCCAACGGGCCAGGTGAAGGGCTCCCTCTAGCAGGGCGTCCGGGCTGGGGCCGGCCTCCACGGCGGCGGCTAAGGCGGCGGGATGGGCCGGGAAGCGTTGCTGCAGCAGCGCTCGCCTGCTGGGTTCCTGGCGACCGAGCGCATAGAGCGCATCGGCGGTGGCCGGAGCCGACGGGAACCGCCGCAGCAGCTGACGCCAGAGGAGTTCGGCTTCGCCGTCCTGGCCCAGGTCCGTGGCGGCCTGAGCGTCGAGTTTGAGCACCAGTGCCGCCAGAGGGTCGCTGCCCCAGGCCTGACCAGCCAGCAGGAGGCGCTGCCGGGTGGGTTCGGCCTTGGCGCCAGCCTGGAGCAGCAGGCTGGCCTCCCGTCGCCGCTGGGGATCGGGATCCCAGCGGCGACTGCGCACCAGTTGGTCCGAGGGTGTGGCGGGGGTCGGCAGGGGCCGCCGCTGCAGGGCCTGGCGGCCGAGGAAGAGCACGGCGCCGCTGCCCACGATGGTGAGGGCAAGGGTCAGCAGGCCCCGCGCTGGAGAGGCGATGGCAGGGGGTTGGGGCACGGAGAGGGACGGGAGCGGCCGAGGCCTTCCTCAGCTGCCGGCATTCTGGGGGGACAGCTTCACCGCACCATGGGCCTGTTTCCATCGCTTCCAGCCCGTTTCACCACCCTGCCCGGAGCTGCCCAGCGCCGCCGGGCCGTGGCGGTGGTCCTGACCGCTGGGCTTGTGGTGGCCCTGCGGCCGATCTGGCCGCTCCAGGCCCTGCCGGGCTGGGTGGTGGGCAGCCTGTTGCTCTGGGCCATCGCTGAATTGGTGCGCTGGGCCTGGTGGCCCCGCCGCAGCGCGTAACCTGCAGCCCAGCGATAGGTGCCCGGATGACGGAGCTGGCGTCCCTTCCCGTCGGTCCACCCCAGGGTTCCTCCACCCCCGGTTTCGGCACCGATGGCATCCGTGGCCGGGTCGGCACCCTGATCACCCCAGCGCTGGCCCTGCAGGTGGGCTACTGGTGCGGCCATGTGCTGCCGGCCAAGGGGCCCGTGCTGATCGGCATGGACTCCCGCACCAGCAGTCCGATGCTGGCTGCGGCGCTGACGGCGGGCCTGACCGCTGCGGGCCGTGAAGTGTGGAACCTCGGGCTTTGTCCTACCCCGGCGGTTCCCGGCAGCATCCGCCGCCTGGGAGCGGCCGGAGGGTTGATGGTTTCCGCCAGCCACAACCCACCGGAAGACAACGGCATCAAGTTGTTCGGCTCCTCCGGCGCCAAACTCAGCAGAGAGGTGCAGCAGGCCATCGAAGCCGGTCTGCGCGGTGAGCCTGGGGCCACCGCCACGAACGACCGGGGGGAAGATGGGGCCTACCGCTGCGGCCCGGCCCACCAACGCACCGACTTGCTGGCTGACTACAGCACCGCGTTGCTGGAGAGCGTGGCGGGAAGCCGTCTGCAGGGCTGCAAAATCGTTCTCGATCTCTGCTGGGGATCGGCCACCGCCTGTGGCGTTGAGGTGTTCCGGGCCCTGGGCGCCGACCTCCAGGTGCTGCATGGCGAGCCCGATGGACGCCGCATCAATGTGGGTTGCGGCAGCACCCACCTGGAGCCATTACGCCAGGCTGTGCTGGCGTCAGGGGCCCAGATGGGCTTTGCCTTTGATGGCGATGCCGATCGCATGCTGGCCGTCGATGGCCGCGGCCGGGTGGTGGACGGCGATCAGATTCTCTTTCTCTGGGGTGGGGCCCTGCAGGAAGCCGCCCAGCTGCCGGACAACCGCCTGGTGGCCACGGTGATGTCCAACCTCGGCTTCGAGCGGGCCTGGCAGGGCCGTGGCGGCCTACTCGATCGCACCGCCGTCGGCGACCAGCATGTCCACGCCGCCATGGAGGCCAGCGGTGCGGCCCTGGGCGGTGAACAATCCGGCCACATCCTTTCGCTGCAGCACGGCATGAGCGGCGATGGCCTGCTCACAGCCCTGCAGGTGGCCAGCCTGATCCATGGCCGGGGCGGGTCCCTGGCTGAGTGGATGGAGAGCAGTTTCCGTCCCTACCCCCAGCGGCTGGTCAATGTCATCGTCCCCGCCCTGGAACGCCGCCAGCACTGGCAGCAGAGTGAGCCATTACGCCGGGCAGTGGAGCAGGCGGAAGCCTCGATGGCCGGCTCCGGCCGGGTGCTGGTGCGGGCCAGCGGCACCGAACCACTCCTGCGTGTGATGGTCGAGGCGGCCGAGCAGGACCAGGTGGATCACTGGTCGTCCCATCTGGCGGCCCTGGCCCAGTCCGAGCTCAACCCGGCCTGATCCGCAGGCTGTTGATCGGCAGGCTGTCGGCGGCCAGCCACAGGGCTCCCTGACAGGCATCACCGCGGGCAGTCACGCTGCTGGCATCCGGCAGGACATGGCCCAGGGCGGCGGTGAAGGCGGCGGCGAAGCGGGGCAGGTGCGTCAGGGCGCCCCCGAGTCCGCAGACCTGCGCCTGCTCCATGGCCAGGGCGCGGGCGACACCGTGCACCAGGCCCGCCAGACCGAGGGCCGAGGCGTCGAGCACGGCCTGGGCTTCGGCGTCTCCCCTGGCGGCCAGAGCGTCCACCGTCGGCGCGAGCCGGGCAAAGCCTGCCGCGCCGAAGTTGGGGTCCACCGCCAGGGCCTTGATGGTCTGGGCAGAGGCTGGCTGGGCTAAGGCCTGCCAGATCGCCTGCCGCAAGGGGGATTCGCCGCGGCGTCCATCGGCCATCTCCAGGGAGAGGCTCAAGGCGTCGCGCCCGATGTCGCAGGCGGAGCCGGAGCGATCCAGCAGCCAGCCCCAGCCTCCGCAGCGGTGTTCCCGGCCGGCCGAATCCTGGCCCAAGGCGATGCTGCCGGTGCCGCTGATCACCACGATGCCGGCGCTGTTGCCCTGGAGGTCGCCATGGGCCCCGCGCAGGGCCGTGCGCTCATCGCCGGTGACCAAAACCTGGGGCAAGGGCATGGCCAGCGCGGCGGCCGCCAGGGCCCTGCCTTGTTCTTGGATGGCGGTGCCCTGCTCGATGCCGCTGGCCCCGACGGCGGCCGCTGCGAGATCGGGCTGCGTTCCGGGCCCGAGGGCCTGGCCAAGGCTGGTTGTCAGCGCCAGCGCAAAACGCTCCGGCCCCCCGCTCGCCGCCAGATGGCTGACCCCCGGACCTCTGCCCTCGGCCACGGTGAACAGGCGTCCATCGCCGCGCAGGCGGGCCAGTCGGCAGGTGGTGTGGGTCTGGCCGGCATCGAAGCCAGCCAGCAGGGGACCTGCGATCGCTCCGCTTTCAGTGGTTGCGGTCATCTGACGGGGGCAGGACGGCCAGGGTGGCCAGGCAGAGCCAAGCGGTCAGTTGAACTTCCGGCCGGAAAAAGATCGTGTCGGTGAGGCCCTGCACCCCGAGGCCGACGATGGCCGCCAGGGCCCCGATCGCCGGCAGGGCCAGGCCTGCCGGGCTGCGCAACTGGCTCAGGCCGCAGCGGACACTGCTCCAGAACAGGCCAAGTCCGGCGAGCAGCCCCGGCAGCCCCCCCTCGACGGCCAGTTCCAGGGGAATGGAATAGGCGCTGAGGGCATTGAACTTGGGCTGTTGGTAGAGGGGGTAGATCAGGTTGAAGGCGTTGTTCCCCGGGCCGATGCCCAGCCAGGGGCGGTCCTGAATCATCTGCAGGACCGCCATCCAGACGTTGATGCGGAAATTGTTGGAGCTGTCTTCCCGACCTGCCAGCAAACTCATCAGCCGCACCTGCAGCGGCTCCACCAGGGCGATCGCTACCGCCAGGGCCGCAGCTCCGAGCAGCAGCAGCAACAACGGAAACAGGCGTTGCCAGAGCACGGGCCAGTGTCCGATCCAGCGCCAGACCAGCAACAGTCCCAGGCTGCCCAGGGCTGCCACCAGGCCCAGCCAGCCTCCGCGGCTGTAGGTGAAGTAGAGGGCCGTACTGCCCAATAGCAGCGAGGTGAGCGCGAAAAGGCGGCCACCTACGCCCCGCCAACGCAGCAGGGCCACCACCGCCAGCGGCAGGATCGGCAGCAGATAGCCCGCCAGCAGGTTGGGGTTCCCCAGGGTGCTGTAGATCCGCACAGTGCCGCGGGCGACTGAATTCGGATCCGACCAGCGGGCCAGGGCAGAGGAATCGACGTAAAGCTGGCGGATGCCGATCACCGACGCCAGCAACTGACCAGCCAGCAGGGCGGCCACGATCCGGTCCCACCAAGCCGGAGAGTTCGCCAGCAACTGGCGCATCAGGGCATAGACGCCGAGGTAGCTGAGCAGCTTCAGCAGGCCCTTGGCGGCGGCGGTGGGAACCGGCGAGAAGCCTGTGGCCAGCACCGCCACCCCCAGCAGCAGCAGCAACCAGCCGCTGATCGGTCCGATCCGCCCCGCTGGCGTCCGCAGCGCCCAGAGCATCCAGAGCAGGCCGCAGGCCAGAACCAGCAGGGCCAGGCCCGCCCGGGTCAGGAACGGCAGGCCGGCCATCAAGATGCAGAGCACCAGCCCCGAGAGGCCGGCCAGCTGCCGTGACAACAAACCGGTTGGGGCGTCAGCCAGCAGGCCCTGCCAGCGCAGCAACCAGGGAACCGGCGCGGGGATCGGCGCAGGGATGGCCGGTGGAATTGGCGGGGCTGGAGCGGCGGCCGGCATCAGACGGGTTGGGAAATCGCTGCGGAAGGTGCTGGATCGGGGCCTTACGCAGCGCTGATGGCGCGATTATGGGTGGCCTCGGCAACCGCCTCCAGCCTGGCGAGGGGTCGCAACGCTGCCGTTGTGCGCTGGTAGAGCACCCGGTAGACGGGTTGGCCTTGGCTGAGCACGTGCTGCTCCCGCTCGCTGGCCACCGGCAGCGGATTGGTCGTTCGCCAGGGCCGTGGGTCAGTTCTGGGCCGATCGAAGGCGCCGCAGGCTTCGCTGAGCGCCACCATCGGCTCGATCACAGCGGCGACATCGCTCTGCAGGAACAGCTCGCCTCCCGGGGCGAGGGCGCTGGCGATGGCATGGAGAAGCGCTGGTTGCAGCACACGGCGCTTCTGGTGTTTCCGCTTGAACCAGGGATCGGGAAACTGGATCGTCACCCGTTGCAGCTGGCCGGGCGGCAGAGCGGTGAGCCAGTCCTGGAGGCTCACATTGGCGTTGCAGAACCGGAAAGCAACATTGCCGAGCCCCAGATGCTCGCGGTCGCGCTCGGCGGCGTCAACGAGGCCTCGGCGAATTTCGACTCCGAAGAAGTTCCAATCCGGCTGCTGGGGAGCCAGCGCCAGCAGGAAGCGGCCCCTGGCGCTGCCGATGTCGAGGTGAAGGGGTTGGCGCGGATGGCTGAAGAGGGCCTGTGGCGGTGGCAGGGTCCGCGGCTGCTGGTGGACGCTGCTGAGCGGATTGACGTGCTGACGCACCATCCGCTCACTCCCCCGCCGCCGCCTGGTCCGGCGGGATGTTGGGCACCAGAAAGCCCCAGCTGGCGGTGTAGCCATGCAGATAGGTGGTGCCGGCCACGGGGCCGATTTCGCCATTGCAGAAGGCGCCGGCGATGGGCAGGGCGGGGAACTGCTCATGGCAGAGCGTCACGTCGCCATCCGGCTGGCCATAGAGCCCCTGGCCCCGACCCAGGCAGGCAAACACCAGGGCGGCGAGCGGGGTGCTTTCGTGTGTGGCCTGGCGGCGCAGCAACAGGCGTAGCTCCTGGCGTGAGGCGGCGGCATCACGGAGCTGAAACTGCACCTGCTGGCCGACCCGCAGGCGCTCGGCCACGGCCACGGCGCCATTGCGGGGATCGACGCCCAGCAGGTTGCGTACAAGAAAGGCGGTGGGCTCGGGAGGGTTGCCTGGGCCTGCAAGGCTGAAACTGCTGCGACCCACGCCCAGAAACAAGGAGTGCCGGACCTGCTCCCGTTCAACGGGAGTCAGCGACTGGAGGATTCCCTGCAGGCAGTTCACCGGCGTGTTGCGTTCCTGTCCTGCACTGAGTTGCAGAACAACGTTGCGCTCGGCCTTCTCGATTTCAAAGACCGGGCCGATCGGCCGGCAGCCCTGTGCCACCACCGGGTCAATCCGCCAGCCGCCGCCGATCAAGCAGCCCACCGCACCACGCACGACCCGGTCGTTGATCAACAGCGACCCGTGGTTGGAACTGTGATGGCCAGCGATTCCACCGATCTTGTCGACGCCGGGAAAGCCGTAGTCGATGCCGCTGATCAGATCATTGATCGACTCACTGGTGGGATCGACGAACAGCAACATCGAGCGCGCGAGGGCGGGATCGGCACCGACCCAATTCACCCAGTCCTGGCTGTCGCCGTCGAGATCCGGCAGGACTTTGGTGTCGAGCTCGAACAGCTGCAGCTCGGCGCCCGGCAGACGGAGCAGGATCACGCTCAGCGCCGGTTGCTGCTCCACTTCATGGGCAGCCCCTTGGGCATCGCTGCCGACCACACCACCACCGGCGCAGCCGATCCAGTGGCATGCATTGATTTTGGCGCGCAGCAACGGCAGCAGGCGCGGCAGGTCGCTGGCATAACTGGAGGCACAAAACACCAGGGCGAGGTCTGCCGGAGACCGCCTGTCGAGGTTTTGCACCACCTCGTCGACAGCGCCCTCAATTGAGGCGTTGCGGGAAAGAGCCGTCTGGGCGGAGGCCGTTTCGTCGCTCCCTGGAAACCAGGAGGGCTTAACCCAGGACGACCCAAGCCAGGAAGATCCAAGCCAGGAAGATCCAAGCCAGGAAGGCAGTGAGAGCGGAGACATGGCTCGGACCCTACTGCCGATGCACGACTACGGATAATGGCGCTTCCCGTACCCCGTCTGTGCCAGATCCGCTCTACCGCACCCTCGTGTGGCTCGACTATCGACTGGCGGTGGTGTTCACCGTTGGCCTGCCCTTGGTGTTGCTGGTATGGGCGGCGCTGCGACGGGAGGGGGCGATGGTGCGCCTGATGACCCTCTACTGGAAGGTGGCCAGCCTGCTGGCGATCACGGTGCTGCTGCTGGTCGACGCCAGGCCGCTGGGCTACGCGCTCGGCGTGCTGGCCCAGCTGCTGATGGTGGCCTCAGTCTGGTTCTGGGTGGATCTCAACGAGGAGCTCGCCGACCTGCCGCCCTGGCGCCCCCTGCCGCTGACGGTGCGCACCTGGCGCTGGGCGCTCAGCGTGCTCGGCCTGCTGGGGGCGGCCCTGAGCGCCTCCGCCCTCAGTTGCCTGTGGGGGCAACTGGATCGTCCCGTCTGCCAGGTCTGGCTGGAGGCACCCCAGAGGCTCCATCTCCTGGTCGCCAGGGTGTTCGCCTTCGTCTTCGGGGCAGATCTCACTGCGACCCTCACGGCGTTCATCGGCTATGTGGCTCTGGTGGCCTATGCGGTGGGTCTGCTGCAGTGGCTGCTGGTGCGCTTCCCCCGGCAAGGCCGGGTGGCTGGAGAATTCTGATGACAGGCGATCTGGTTGGCCAGCTCGAAGCGATCAGCCGCGGCCGGCCGGACCGGGTGTTGAGGCTGCGGGGCACGCTGCCACTGCCAGCATCACAGGACCCAGCAGCGCAGGACCCATCGGGGCAAGAACCCTTCGAGTTGCTGATCTTCCGTGGCTTCTCGAGCAGCGTCACCCATCCCACTGCCTTCGATCCAGATCAAGCGGCCCTGCCAGCGGGGGCGGAGCTGGAGAGTGCCGACCTGCTGCAGGGGCCGCTCAACCCCCGCGATGAGCAACTGCTGGCGGGGCCTCTGATGCCGGATGCCCTGCTGGGCCCGCAAGCCTGGCTTTGAAGCTGGAGAGCCTCGAAGGTTGTTAGTGCACGAAGGTTCTCAGGGGCGAGGTAGCAGCGATTCGAGCTCGCGCAGCCTGCCCTCGAGAACTTCCATGCGCTCGAGATAGGTCAGCGCCAAGGCCATGCCCGGAGCGTTGAGGCCGAAATCGTCGCGCAAGCGGGCAGCCCGGCGGGCCTGATGCAGGGTGCGGGCCTGAAAGGTCCAGGTGGAAGCGGTTCCAAGGGGCTGGAACACACCGATCGCGACAAGCTCGATGACGTCGTCGTGAACCAGGCCGGACGCGTCGAGAAGTTCATCAAGCCCGATCGGTTGGTCGTCGTCCGTAATCAGAAGGATCTCTTCAGCCATTGCTTTGGTCTCCTTGTTGACCGTCTTGAAGATGTAACCGTGGCTGGAATGTGGAGAGTTTCGCAAGCTCTTGATAGAGCTCTCGCTCCCGATCGCTGAGCGAGGGAGGGGTGGCGATTTGAAGCACGCAGTATAGGTTCCCTGAACCTTGCTTCCGTTTCGGCAAGCCTTTGCCGGCCAGGCGCAAGGTCTGCCCACCCCGCGTTCCCGGTTTCACGTTCAACGTCAAGCGACCGTCCAGGCTGGGCACTTCGATGTCGCCGCCAAGCACGGCCTCTGATGGCGTGATCGGTACTTCCAGATAGAGATCGTGGCCGACGGCCTTGAACAGTCGATGCGGCTGCAGACGAATGGCGAGATAGAGATCACCGGCTGGCCCCTTGCCGATTCCAGCAGCGCCACGGCCCGCCACGCGCAGTCGTTCGCCGTCGATGACGCCTTTGGGGACGCGCAGACGGACTGTTTTTGAAACCCGATGCATGGTGCCATCGAGGCCTATCTCCGGTACATCGAGGTCCAAGGCGACTTCGCTGCCACGGGCCGCATCTTCAAGACTGATGGTGGTCGCCACTTCGTAGTCCTGCCCGCGCCGTGAAAAGGCGGCCTCGCCAGAGCGCCCCTGATGGGCTGAGCGGAACCCCATCTGCTCGAACAGATCGGCCAGATCAATGGTTGGATCACCGGTTGGGGCACTAGCGCCTTGAGATGCGCCGTCTTGCCAGAAGCGGCTGTCCCATTCCGGTGAGGGGCGGAAGTCCTCGCCGGGGCTGTGTCGACCCAGCTGGTCATAGGCCTCACGTTTCTCTTGGTCAGAGAGGGTCTGGTAAGCCTCATTGATTTCCTTGAACTTATGGTCTGATTCCTGATCCTTGGCAACGTCGGGATGGTATTGGCGTGCAAGCTTTCGGAACGCCTTTTTGATCTCGTCGTTGGAGGCCTCCCTCTCAACGCCAAGGGTGGAGTAGTAATCCTTGAATTTCATCAGACCAACCAGAGCGTCACTCGCTCTTGGGGAAGGCTAGGTGTGATTCCCGTCAGCTTGTTCAGGAGTAGCCGCAACAACAGCAACAGCAGCTTTCTTGCGGTGGTTACTGCGCTGGTCACTGAGAAGGTCACTGCCGAGTGCAAGGGGAGTGCAAGGGGAAATGCATGGACGCGCAAGCAAGCCAATCGCTTTGCTGGCCCCAGAACAACTGAGAAGGCCTCGCTTTTCCCAGCGCTCTTATTCAACCGCGAGGGGGGCTTGCGTCGAGAGGATGGTGTGGCAGCGGCCGCAGAGGCGACCATGCACCGTGGCGTTGAGCACGTGCGCGCTGATGTCGGTTTCGTAGTGCCAGCAGCGCTCGCACTTCTCGCCCCTGGCCCGGGCAATGCGCAGGGTGATTCCCCCTTCGCTGGCTTCTGCCAGTAGCTCGGCAAACGGTTCGGCCAGTTGATCGCGGCCTTCGCCGCTGCCAATCTCCAGCTCCGACACCAGCAGCCAATCGGCCAGGTTGTCCACATCCGCTGAGGCGCTCTGCTCAAGTTGGTCCAGGGCGGAGCGCAAGGCCGCCGCGCCTTCGCCCTGGACCAGCTCTAGCTGCAGCCTGGTTTCCAGGGAGGAGCCGATGCCGCCCTGTTCTTGCTTGGGTTTGCGGCAGGCCTCCAGTTGGCGGTTCACCTGGCTGCGCAGTCCCTGCAGGGTGCTGATCGTCGCCTGCTCGGCGGGCGTGAGCGTCCACTCGGCTGCCGATTGGGGCCAGCCGCGTTCGAACACCGAGGTCTCGCGCACGGGGTAGGGGAGGTTCTGCCAGATGTCTTCAGCCATGTGGCAGAGCACCGGGGCAATCAGTCCGGCCAGGCGCTCCACCACCAAGGCCATTACGGTCTGGCAGCTGCGGCGGCGCGGCGAATGCGCCGCGCTCACGTAGAGGCGGTCTTTGGCGATGTCGAGGTAGAAGTTGGAGAGATCCACAACGCAGAAGTTCTGCAACGCCTGGAAGAAGCGGTAGAACTCGTAGCGCTCGAAATCAGCGCTCACCTCCTCGATCAGCTCGGCGGTGCGATGCAACATCCAGCGATCGAGCAGGGGCAGCTCGGCCATCGGGACCGCTGAACCGCCCTCGCTCTGCGGCCTGGGGTCGAAATCGTGCAGATTGCCCAGCAGATAACGGGCCGTGTTGCGCACCTTGCGGCTCACATCGGCCAGCTGTTTGACGATCCCCGGCCCCAGCGGCACATCGGCGGAATAATCCACCGAACTCACCCACAGCCGCAGCACATCGGCGCCGAAGGCGGGCTCCTGTTTCTCGTTGCGGCCGCCTTCAACGATCACGGCCGGATCGACCACATTGCCCAGGGATTTGCTCATCTTGCGACCCTTCTCATCGAGGGTGAAGCCATGGGTGAGCACCCGTTTGTAGGGCGCCTGGCCGTTGACGGCCACCGACGTGAGCAGGCTGCTCTGGAACCAGCCGCGGTGCTGGTCGGAACCCTCCAGATAGAGATCGGCGGGGTAATGGAGGGGGCTCGGGTCAGCGCCTTGGCCGCCTGGGGCCGCCAGCAGGTCGTCGCCTGTCGCCTTGGCAGGGTCCAGGCCTCCCAGCACCGCCGCCCAGGAGGAGCCGGAGTCGAACCAGACATCCATGGTGTCGCTGCCCTTGCGCCATTGATCGGCCTCGCCGGCCAGCTCCGGTGGCAGCAGCTCGGCCTCGCTGCGCTCCCACCAGACGCCGGCACCGTGCTCGGCGATCAGGGCCTGGATGTGATCAAGGCTGGCGGCATTGAGCAGCACCGCCCCGTTGTCACGGTGATAGAACACGGGGATCGGCACGCCCCAGGTGCGTTGGCGGGAGATGCACCAGTCGCCCCGATCGCGCACCATCGCCTCGATCCGGTTGCGGCCGCTGGTCGGCAGCCACTCCACCGAGGCGATCGCGGCCATCGCCTCGGCGCGGAAGCCCTCCACCGAGGCAAACCACTGCTCGGTGGCGCGAAAGATGGTCGGTTTCTTGGTGCGCCAGTCGTAGGGGTAGCGGTGGGCGTAGCTCTCTTGCTTGAGCAGGGCGCCGGCCTCTTCGAGGGCGGCGATGATCGCGCCGTTGGCGTCTTTGAGCACGTTCAGCCCGGCGAACGGCCCGGCTTCCGCCGTGAGGGTGCCGCCGGCATCCACCGGGCAGAGCACCGGCAGGTTGTACTTTCTGCCGGTGTTGAAATCATCCACGCCGTGGCCGGGGGCGGTGTGGACCAGGCCGGTGCCCGCTTCGGTGGTGATGTAGTCGCCGCCGATCACCACCGGGCTGCTGCGATCCAGCAACGGATGGCGATAGGTGAGGCCTTCGAGCTGCTGTCCCTTCACGGTCAGCAGGGGTTCCAGGCGCAGCCCCAGGCTGGTTTGCAGGCTCTCCACCAGCGCCGCCGCCACGATCAGGTGCTGGCAGTTCGCCGCGGCTCCATCTGCCGCGCCATCGGTCCGACTGGCGCGGCAGATGGCGTAGTCGAGCGTGCCGTTCACGGACACCGCCAGGTTGGCCGGCAAGGTCCAGGGGGTGGTGGTCCAGATCGCCACCGCCAGGGAGGCGGGCCCCAGGGGGGCAAGCCCAGAGCGATCGCTGCTCGGGCTGATGCCAACGGCGGCCAGCGCCTTGGCCATGTCCTCTGGAGCCGCGGTCACCGGGAAGGCCACGTAGACGCTCGGGGACGTGTGGCCGTCGGGATAGTCGAGTTCGGCCTCGGCCAGGGCGGTGCGGGAGCTGGGGCTCCAGTGCACGGGCTTGAGGCCCCGGTAGATGTGGCCCGCCAGCACCATCTGCCCGAAGACGCCGATCTGGGCCGCCTCGTAGCCCCTCTGCAGGGTGAGGTAGGCGTCGTCCCAGTCGGCCCAGATCCCCCAACGCTGGAAACCGGCCTTCTGGCCTTCCACCTGCTCGAGGGCATAGGCGTGGGCCTTCTGGCGCAGGGCGATCGGGGTGAGAGCGCGGCGCTCCTCACTGCCCATGCTCTGCAGCACCTTCAGCTCGATCGGCAGGCCGTGGCAGTCCCAGCCCGGCACGAACCGCGCCCGCCGGCCCCGGAGCAGGGCGTATTTGTTGATGATGTCCTTGAGGATCTTGTTGAGGGCGTGGCCCACATGCAGGGCGCCATTGGCATAGGGCGGCCCGTCGTGGAGCGTGAACACCGGCCCGGGGTTGTCACGGCTCAAGCGTTCGTAGAGCCGCTCCTGAGCCCAGAAGGCCTGCAGCTCGGGCTCGCGGGTCTTGGCGTGGGCCCGCATGCCGAATGGAGTCTCCAGCAGGTTGAGCGTGTCCTTGTAGGAAGCCGGGCTGGCGGTCAAAGCGCCTGGATGGCAGCAACCACCGATTATCGGCCCCGGCCCTTCAAGGCGCGATTGGTGGCTCCTCGGCCTCGGGTTCGCTCTCCTCTGCAACCGGTGCAACAGCGCGTTGCAGCAGGGCGTCGATCTCAGCGAACGAGCTCACCTCAACCACGGCTGCAGGGGTGATGAGCTGCGGCTGGATGGCGGGTTCCGGTTCGTCGGCTGGTGCGGGCAGGCCATTGGCTTCGGCTGGAGTTTCGCTTGAAGGTTCAGTTGGGTTTTCGGTTGAAGGTTCCGCTGGGGTGATCGGCGCCTCGGGCCGCACCCAGCGTTTGGAGGTGGTTGCTGGGTTGGGCAGGGACCGTTGCTTCAGCCAGTCCGCCACGCCGGCGACGCGGGCCACCCCCAGGCTCAGCAGCCTGGCGGCGGCGGCCCCGAGCTGCTGCAGGCTGCTCTGCCAGCGTTCCTGGGCCCAGAAGCGCTGCTGTTCCTCGCCGCTGAGTTGGCGCCAGCGCCCCAGGCCAACCTCTGTGGAGAGTCGGCCGATCAACAGCCCGCCGCAGAGCACGGCCAACATGGGCGCTCCGCTGAGCCGTTCAGCGCTGGTGACCAGCACCAGGCCCAGCAGCAGCACCAGGGCACCCCAGAAGGCATCGCGGGGCCGGCTCAGCTCGGGCACCAACAGTGGAATCACCAGCACCACCAAGCCGGCCAGCAGGGCCAGGATTCCGCCGAGAGTGGCAAGCATGGGCTCTGGTGAGGACTGGGGCCATTCTGAGCCGCTCGATACAGTTGGACCTACGCCCACCTGGCGGAATTGGTAGACGCGCTGGTTTTAGGGTCCAGTGGCTTCGGTCGTGGGGGTTCAAGTCCCCCGGTGGGCACTTGGGGCGGAGGCCCCGTGATCGACGGGGTTACTGGCTTGCCTTGCCGGTTGCTGGGGCTTCCTCTTTGAGGTCCACCATCAGTTGCATGGTCTCGATGGAGAGTTCGCGCAGATCCACGGTCAGGGGGGCCGCACTGTTGGGGCCGAACCATTGATCAAAAATGGCCGTTTCCTTCGGTTGTCTATCTAGGAAACCCTGCATATAACGGATCAGCGCTATGTCAACAATACGTTGAAATGCCGAATCATCCTGAGGCAGCATGCAGGCGATGCCTTCTTTGGAATAAGCATCTGCTGCCACCTTGAACAAGGCTGGCTTGGGTTGACGCGCCAGCCATGAATAGAGCAGAACGCCATCATCGGCAAAGGCATCAACCTCGCCTGACCTCAAGGCCTGATAGCCGCTGTCACGGTCTTCCATCAAAACCACAATCGCCTCGGGTTGATGCTTTCGAATGGCGATTTCACTGGTCGTTCTCGGCAGCACTCCAACCCGTTTCCCCAGCAGTGATTCCGGCGAGGAAAGGCTGGAATCACTGGGCACCAACAGCTGGGTGCCCGTGATTCCGTAACTCACGGAAAAATCAACCTTGCGATCACGCTCCCAGGTGAAGCTGCTGGCATCACACACCAAGCTGACCTTGGAGGAAGCAAGCATGGGAATGCGCTCGTCTGTATCAAGTGCCTTCAATTCCAGGCGCACAGGACGCCCCAGCTCGAGCGCGAGCTCTTGACTGATGCGCTGCATCATGTCGATTGAATATCCGACCAGATCACCCTGCTTGTTCTTGTAGGCGTAGGGGAAGGCGTCTTTGCTGGTTCCTGCCGTTAGTACGCCGGTTCGGGCGATCTGCTCCATGACAGGTCCTGCCTGGGAGGGCCCTGCCGCAAAAAAGGCAGCCAGGATCCCTAACGACGAAAAAACTAGTCTAGAAATCACTAATACTAATCTGAATTAGCAGCTAAAGTACCATGGGTGCCTGCTACTGCGCGGGAACTTATCGAGTCTTCGGTTCTCCCGGCAGCCCCGAGGTTTGCTCCCACCATGTCCCCTTCCACTCTTGAGCTGGGCTCCGATGACTGGCAACGCCTGCGCGATGCGTTGCGGTATCAGGCCCGTGACCTCCATCACCGTTCCTATGCGGTTCCTGCCGATCGCCGGCAGCTTCTCTGGGAGGAGATGGATCGCTGCCTCAACCTGGCTGCTCGCATCGAAGACCTCTCCGCCAATGAACGCCCCTGAGCTCTTGGGCCCCTGAGTCTTGTCAGAACGCCTGGCTTGATGACGCGACTTGATGCACCCGCTGGTGCTCGGCATTTATCGCCCGATGTGTTCGTCATTCAAACAACAGCATTGTCTTGGCGCCACCCATCGATACCCGTCGATCCAGCTGACAACAGCCATCCATCTGACAACAGCCATCCAACACAATGGCCCTATCCGTTTTCCTCTCTCCGATGACTGACTCTCCTTCGCTCCAGCAGGATGCGCGTCCGCCTGGGGAGGGCGGCTCCCCCACCGGCCTGCTGTCGTTGCGCTGGCCCATCGCCCTGGTAGCCACAGCGGCGATTTTCTCGTTGGGGCTCGGCCGGCTGCTTCAGCAGCCAATCAAGATTGAACTGGTGATGGATGCCCCCCTGCCTGTGGCGGGCCTGGTGGATGTTGGCGGCATCAGGACGCCACTGTTGGTTGAGAAGATTCAGGCGCCAATCCGCACCGAGCCGATTGTGACCAAGCCGATCGCTGCCAACGTCACCTTGGTCGAGGGAGTGGAACTGGCTGCGCCCCTGTCTGTCACGGTGCCTCAGCTGACCAAGGACCTGGGAGTTTCGGTGCGTGGTCCGATCAATGCCACGGTGGGAGGCCGTGTCAATGCCCAGGTGGCCGGCAACGTCGAAGCCAGCGTGAACGGTGATGTGTCGGCCCTGCTGCGGGGCCAGGTTGATTCCAATGTCAACGGCAAAGTCGATGTTTCAGCCAGCGAACCCCTTCCCCTGCAGCGCATCAAGCTGGGCTTCTGATCGGGCCTCCAATCAGGCCCTTGTCGGATCCACCTCAACGCCACCACCTCAACGCCACCGCTTCACATCACTGCCGCAACGCCACCCCTTCAACGCCACTTCAATCCTATGGAACCCTGGACAACAAAACTACAGATCCTCGTAGCGGTTTTGTTGCCGCTGCTGTTGCTGGCTGTATGGCTCAACAGCAAGGGTTTCTGGAGCCCGCTCTAAACCATTCTGTCGATCTGTCGATCTGTCGATTCCGGCAGCACAACCCAAACCAATCAGGGTGACGACGTTGCAAGACAAGACAATGCAACATAAAACTGTGCAAGACAAAACTGTGCCCAATCAAACCGTGCAAGACAACGTCGCATTCCAGCCAGATTCTGAGGATGAGGTCTATGGATCATCGGATTTTTCTCTGGGTCTGCCGAAGGCTGACTTTCCGCATCGGCAGAGTGATCCTCGCCATGTTTATGAGGCTCTCCATGATGAGTTGATGTTGGATGGAAATTCGAGGCAAAATCTGGCCACCTTCTGCCAGACATGGGTGGAGCCTGAGATCCATCAACTGATGGATGAGTGCATTGACAAGAATATGGTCGATAAGGATGAATATCCACAAACGGCAGAAATTGAACGTCGCTGCCTTCTGATGCTTGCGGATCTTTGGAATGCACCAAGGGTCACCGATTCAATCGGCAGCTCCACCAGCGGCTCCAGCGAAGCAGCGATGCTGGGGGGGATGGCGATGAAGCGTCGCTGGGAAGCCAGCCGCAAACAGCTTGGGAAATCTACGGAGAAGCCCAACTTGATCACCGGTCCGGTGCAGGTGTGCTGGCATAAATTCGCCCGTTACTGGGATGTCGAGCTTCGGGAGATTCCGATGCAAGAGGGCCGCCTGATTATGACAGAGGCGGAAGTGATTGCCCGCTGCGATGAAAATACGATCGGTGTGGTGCCAACTCTTGGAGTAACCTTCACAGGAGAATATGAGCCTGTTGAGGCTGTATCGATCGCCTTGGATGCCTACCAGGCGAAGACAGGTCTTGACATCCCGATCCATGTTGATGCGGCCAGTGGCGGCTTCCTCGCCCCTTTCTGCTCCCCGGATCTTCTTTGGGACTTTCGTTTGCCAAGGGTCCGTTCGATCAATGCTTCGGGCCACAAGTTCGGCCTGGCTCCACTTGGGGCTGGCTGGATCCTATGGCGAACGGCTGAGGATTTGCCTGAGCAGATGGTCTTTTGGGTGAATTATCTCGGCGGCAACATGCGTGATATTGCGCTTAATTTTTCGCGTCCGGGCGGACAGGTGATTTGTCAGTACTACAACTTCCTGCGCTTAGGAATGGAAGGCTATCGAAAAATTCATATGGCTTGCTATGAAACAGCCCAATATCTTGCTACTGAAATCAGCAAGCTCGGACCCTTTGAGATGATTTATGGAGGTGCTCCTGATTACGGGATTCCAGCGTTGTGCTGGAGGATGAAGCCGGGGATTGAGCCTGGATTCAGTTTGTTTTCTCTGGCCGACCGCTTGCGGGTCAGGGGCTGGCAAGTGCCGGCCTACCTGCTGCCCGCCCACTGCGAAGAGCTACCGGTGCAAAGGATTCTTGTGCGTCATGGGGTCAGCCGTGACTTGGCAACCATGCTCCTAGACGACATCCGCCAAGCACTGGAATTTTTAGGACGCCACCCTGAACAAAGGCCTATCAGCGGCGATGAAGCCGGTGGCTTTCATCATTGACCTATCAGTGATTGATGTGCTGGGGGAAGCCAATTGGCCTGCGCTCGCCTTATCCCGATGTGCTCTGACGATGTCGAGCAGAAAACTGCTTGATGGGATGGCAGCCCAGAGGGGCTGCGCGACCACGGTAGACAAATCTTTACACTAGGATGGAAAAACTTAGACGAACTGACCATGGAAGCACTTTTCGGAATTGTTTACTTCACCTGCTTTGCCGTGATTGCTGGTGGGGCATTTGCTCTGATGCGCCAAAGCATTGACCAGACAGGCTTGAAATCGAAGGCCAAGACGAATAATCGCCATCCTGAAGCACCTCTTGAAGGGGAATCGGTGATGTATGTAGACCTCAGTCGGGAGCGCCTTGAGCGTCTCTATGAAAAAGCCAGCTAAGCCTTCTTTCCGTGACTTAATAGATGAAATAGCTTTTTCTTCTGAGCTACAAAGTCGGAATTATTTGACATTCATTGTTATTTTGTTGGCAAAGTTGTATTTCCTAAAGATCCACAGGATGTAGTTGCGCCTCATGTACTAATTAGTTTGAAGTGCGGTCTAATTCTGTATGTAAGATTAGGTGGTTATTTGGCAACAGCTTAATTTTTTGGCTTTTCAGGCTGCTTGATATGCAATCTGCATTTCGATTTTGATTGCGATCACTCGATCTAGATTTGTTGAAAGTTGCCAATTTTCTTTTGGCCTTTCTTGCTGTCCTGTCATATCAATTTATTGATGCCAAGCAAAATGCCAGGCCCCAAAAAATTGGGAAACCTGGCAACTTGAAAATATGCTTTAAATTCAGCCGAGACCGATCTGAGTCAGGATGCCTTGGCCGGTCAGCAATTCAGTGCCGAGGCCGATCACAAAACCAAGCATGGCAAGACGGCCATTCCAGGTTTCGGCAAATTCAACGAAGCCAAAGCGGGAGGTGGGCTCAGTCATGGGATTGAGTGGGTGGACTTCATCAACCTTAACACCACCATTGCGATCTGTGACGAATTCCCGCGCCTTTGCTTCTGCTTCCCCTGAATCAGGGTGCCTTTGGCGTGGCCTTGGCTGGCTCGACCACTGCAGGGGGTGTTCTGGGTGAGGCTGTTGTCCCGGCTGCTCCTGGGATTGGCTGGGCGTTGGCGCAGAGCGTTGCGGCCATCCGGTCCTCGCCGCCATTGGTCTTGGACTCTTCGATGGAGAGCGGCAAGCGCCACCCCTGCCAGGCCTCAGTGCCCGTCCTGCGGTTCAGCTTCAGGCTGGCGCAATGAACTGCCACGCTGCCCAGCACCGGGGGATCGCCACATTCCACGCTCGTGGAACGCACCGCTCCTTCGCTTAGGCGCCAAGCACTCCAGTCGTAACGACAGGGGCCAAAACTGCGCCAGCGCGGTGCCTTGAGCTTGCGGATCCGCTCGAGCAGCTCTTTCTCTTTTGCGCTCAGATCCTCAGCCGGTGGTTTCCCTGCTTCGACAGCAGGTTTGGCGTTCGGCTGTTCCGCTGGCTTGGGATCTTGTTCGCTCTGCAGCGTTGGCGGCGTTGTTCCCTGGGCAAGGGCATCACTGGCCCAGGGAACAACGCCAATACCAAAAGCTTGAAGTAAGCCGGTGATCAAACCGGGAACAAGCCACTTTGCGGAAATTCCCATTCCGAGAAACGCCACGAACAGATACCAAGCCTGACATGTCTGTGCCCTGTTGCCAGGGCAGCAAATTGGATCGTTTCAAGCGGGCTTGACGATCTGTTCGTTTCAGTCTTCGTCGCTTTCTTCGCTGCCGACAGGGACTAGGCGAATCTGCTTGCGCCCCAGCTTCAGTTCGAACTCATCACCGGGCTTGAGGTCGAGAAGCCCAGTGTAGGCCTTGCCGACCAGCAGATTTCCATTGCCCTGAACCGTGGCGATGTAGCTGAGTTTGCGGCCAGCTTTGAGACCAACTCCGCCACCGTTGCCATTGCCAAGGGTGACTCCCTTGGCTTCGAGCAGGGCCTCATAGAACGCGGTGAAATTGAGCCGCTCACTGCCATCCTTCTTGGAGCTCAGGTAACCGCAGCTACGCACCAGGTCAGATTTGGAAGCATCGCCAAGTTCCTTGACTTTGCTCAACAGTTCGGTGCCAGTCAGCATGATGTTTGAATTGGTTCGCTTTATCAATGTAGCAATCGATGGGCCTCTCTTCAATGGCAACCGCCAGGCTGTTTTTCGCTTTGCTGTGAAGACTCCTAGCTCGCCCAGCTTGTATCAACACTTCCGATCGGCATGGCCGCCAGGCCCATTTTTGGCGCCATTTCTTTTAAATCGTTAGTGTGAGCTTCCAGACGCGGATGGGTTGGGGTTCCCACCGCTCGATCCTCGTGATGCAGGCACTCTTCCTTGATATCAACGGAGTCCTGGTCGAGGACAGGGCTCCGATCCCCGGCGCCATTGAGGTCTTAAGCGAGGCCCGGGGCAGGGGACTGACGCTTCGCTTCGTGACCAATACGGCCACCAGGGGCCATGGCTCGATCTTGCGTGATCTGCGCGAGATGGGCTTTGCCCTCGAAGCCGCTGAGCTGTTCACGGCCCCATTGGCCGCCCGGCACTACCTGCTGCGCCATCACTTGAGACCCCATCTCCTGGTGCATCCAGCCATTGCCGTTGCCTTCGCCGATCTGGCCGGTGATCCACCGGATTGCGTTCTGCTTGGCGATGCCCGCGACGGTTTCAGTTATGGGGCCTTGAACCGGGTCTTCCAGCTCGTTCAGCAGGGCCTGCCGCTGATCGGCATCGGCCGGAATCGCTATTTCCGCGAAGGGGGCGAGCTTTTGCTCGACGCCGGCGCCTTTCTTCAGACGATCGAATGGGCCGCCGGTATTCAGGCGGTGGTGCTTGGTAAACCGTCGGCTGCCTTCTATGCCGAGCTGGTGGCGTCGACGAATTTCTCCGCCCAGCACTGCCTGATGGTGGGCGACGATCTGGAGGCGGATGTGATCGGGGCGATGGCTGCTGGCCTGGCTGGCTGCCTGGTGCAAACCGGCAAATACCAGCAGGCTGACCAGCTGCGGCTGCCCCCCCAGGCCAGCCTGATCGCCAGTGTCGCCGAGCTACCGGCCAAGTTCGCTTGGTCAAGCAGGACTTAGCTCGGAGGTTCGTTTTGCCAGCCCGCCAGGTGGGACGCGGCTGTGGAGCGAACCAGGGCCCTGGCGGCGGGCAGGGCCGGCTCCAGGTGTAGGGAGTCGAAGGGCGGCAGGCTGCGGCTGCGCAGCCAGGCACCCCAGCGAAATTCATGGAAAGGAATCAACGGCGCCGCGGCGATCCGTTTTTCTTGTTTGAGGGCCCAGACCAGGCTGCGGTAGGGGTCGTCCTGAAGATCTGCCAGGCCCGTGGGCAAGGTTTCGGGCGGAAGCGGCCCCCGACCACGGGCGTCGTGGAGGTAGAGCCAGCCCCGTTCTTTGAGCGCTTGCAGAATCTCAAGGCGATCGCTGCTCTCCAGCTGCAGAACCACATAGCCGAAGGTGGTGGCTGCGGGATCGACCGCGATCAGACCGCCCAGGCGGTGATGGCGGTCGAGCATCCAGAGATCTCCGCTGGCGCTGCGCACCAGCGGCACTGGTTTGCCGCGCAGGTAAGCGCGCCGCTCCTTGGCGCTCTGGCGAGTGAAGTCTGCCCTGCGACGCCGCACCTCGGCAAGACCAATGCAGAGCTGGGTGGGCTGCAGGGCAGAGGCCGCAACCTCAAGCAGCTCCTTGCCAGAGTCTGGCGGGGGCGGCAGGGGTTGGCAGGAAGGAAGGTGGAAAGCCATCAAGGCTGGGCGCTACAGGCCAGTGACAGAGGTTTGATCTGCCACCCGTTGGCCATGGTTGACCGCCCCATCTTCGTTGATGGGCCGAAATCTGCGACTAATGCCTAACCTCAATCTTGATATCTTCTTAACTCTCATATAATGCAATCCTTGCGGATTTCCTGCTAACTATTGATTGGATTTTGCTTCCTTGCTCTGATGACCTTCGCAACGAAGGCTCTGGTACTCAGTGTTATTACCGTTATTGGCACGGGCGCAACGGTCTCAGCCCAAAATCTGCTGAATGGCGCTGGTGCCAGCTTCCCTGCTCCCTTCTATCAGCGCGCCTTCTCAGATCTTGCCAATTCAGGCGGTCCCAAGGTGAACTACCAGTCGGTGGGTTCAGGAGCTGGAGTCCGGCAATTCATCGCTGGCACCGTTGATTTTGCCGCCACCGATGAACCGATCAGCTCGGCTGATGCTGCCAAAGTACGCCGAGGCGTTGTTCAGTTGCCTACCGTTGGCGGCACGATTGCCATTGCCTTCAACAAGCCTGGTTGCAACCTCAGGCTCACCCAGAAGCAAGTGGCGGATGTCTTCCTTGGTGTGATCACCGATTGGAAGCAACTGAATTGCTCTGCCGGAAAGATCACGGTGGTGCATCGCTCCGATGGCTCCGGTACCACCTTCGCCTTCACCAACTCCCTCTCCACCTTTTCCCCAACCTGGAAAAGCAAGGTGGGTGAGGGGAAGGCAGTCAAGTGGCCCGTTGGCGTGGGCGGCAAAGGCAACGAAGGAGTGTCCGGTGTGATCCAGAACACGCCGGGCTCGATCGGCTACCTCAACCAGGCTTTCGTGAAGGGCAAGATCAAAGCGGCGGCCGTTCAGAACAAGGCCGGTAAATTCGTGCTTCCCAACCTCAAGAGTGGGGCCGCTGCTCTCAATAACATCCAGCTCAACAGCATGCTGGCTGGGGAAGAACCCAACCCCGCCGGAGCTGACAGCTACCCGATCTCCACCCTTACCTGGGTGTTGGCCTATCGGAGTGGCAATGGTGCCAAGGCTGGCAACATCCGCAGAGCCATCAGCTATCTGCTCAGCCCAGTCGCCCAGGGCAAAGCTGACGACCTTGGCTATGTGCCCTTGCGCGGCGCCATTCTCAACAACGCCAAGAAGGCGGTGGGAAGGATCGGCTCCTGACCTGACCTGGTGGCTGGGGCCAGGCAGCCTGCCAGCGCTGCGCTGATTGTCGGGGGCCTTCGGGCCCCCTTTTTGCTCCCTCTGGTGAAGGGAGCCGGAGCCCTCCTTAGCCCATGGTTAACCAGCCGCTCATCGCCCCTTTGCCTAACGGTCTGTCTTCTTCCATACAGTCGTTGAGCGTCTTTCTACGAAGACCATGGTCACGAGTCCGTTTCGCCATACCGGTCGCAGTGATGCGATTCGAGATGTCCTTGAAACCAGTTATCGCAATCACAACTTGCTGCACATCACAGCAGGTAGCGCCGTTCCTTTGCTCAAGAATTGCATCTGGCTGGTGGTGCGGGGAATGGTGAAGCTGGAAGCCGTCACCATCCATGGCGATCCCCTGTTGCTGGGGCTGGCGGGGCCCAATGAGCCGTTCGGTGAACCGCTTACCAACGTGCTGGCCTTTGAAGCGTTCACGCTCTGCGATAGCGACATGCTCTGTTTGTCCTGTGCCGAGATTGAGCAATCGCCCCATCTCGCCATGGCGATGATGCAGGCAGTGGTCAGCCGTTATCACCAGGCGGAAACGATGTTGTCCTTGCTGGGGTTGCGCCGGGTTGAGGAGCGAATTCGCGGTTTTCTGGAGCTGCTGGCCCAGGATTACGGCCAGGTCTGCGAGCAGGGTCTGCGGCTCAACCTTCGCCTCACCCACCAGGAACTAGCGAGTGCCCTCTGCACCACCCGCGTCACGGTGACCCGGGTGCTTGGTCTACTCAAAGACGAGGGCTGGCTTCAGATGGATGGCCAACGTCACCTGGTGATCAGCCATCTGCCGAAACAGAGCTGATTTGGCAGGCAGAGCTGAAGCGGCAGATGGATCACCTAGCTTGAAGGATCAGATTGCCGACTGCATGCCGCGCCTGCTCATTGTTGATGATGACGATGGCATCCGCACCACCTTGGCGGACGTTCTGCAGCACGAAGGTTTCGATGTGGCCTGCGCTGCTGACGGACGTCAGGCGATTGAGCAATTCGATGCCAGCCAGGCCCAGGGAACGGCAAGATTCGATCTTGTTTTGCTGGATCTGATGCTTCCGGGCCTGGGCGGATTGGATGTCTGCCGCCATCTGCGCCGCTCTGATTCCTTGACACCGATTCTGATGGTGAGTGCGCGTGACACCGAAACGGACAGGGTTCTTGGCCTTGAACTTGGTGCCGACGACTATCTGATCAAACCGTTTGGCCTGCGCGAGTTAGTGGCCCGTTGCCGTGCCCTGTTGCGCCGTTCCAAACACAGTGCTGAAAAATTTCCGCTGGGCGCCGTGCTCACCCACGCGGAGCTGACGCTCTATCCCGATGAGTTCCGCGTCACGCGAAACGGTCAGACTGTGTCTCTCGCACCCAAGGAGTATCTGCTGCTTGAATTCTTCATGCAGAACCCTGGCCGGGTCTGGAACCGCAACCAGCTGATCGATCAGGTCTGGGGAACGGATTACGTCGTGGACACCAAAACGGTGGATGTCCATATCCGCTGGTTACGGGAAAAGCTTGAGGCCAATCCCTCCGCTCCGCTGCACATCCTCACCGTGCGGGGCTTCGGCTACCGCTTCGGGTGACAGCATCCCTGCCATGACAGCCGTGATCGCTGCCGGGCTGGGCCTCCTGCTTGGCCTGGGCTTTGGCCTTCGGATCGGCTTCGCCCGGGGGCGGCATCGGGCCGGCGTCGCCCGACCTGGGACCGACCTGATGCTGCGCCGGGGGCAACTGCAGCGTTGGTTGGAAGCGGCGCCGTTGGGGTGGCTGTTGCTGGATGACGACCTCCAGGTTCATTCGATCAATGCCAAGGCCGAGCGGTTGCTGAACATTCCAACCGGCCAGCTGGTGCGCGGGCAGCCCTTCCGTGAGCTGGTCCAATCAAGCGATCTGGAGGAGGCCGTGCATAGCGTGCTGCGGCACCAGCTGCCGGAGCGGCGGGAGTGGTCCCTGGGCGAGGACCCGATCGAGGTCACCTTGCTGCCGGGAGGGGATGGATCTGTGGCGCTGTGGCTGAACAGCCGCCGATCCCTGGAATCGCAGTTGGACCAACAGGGCCGCTGGGTGAGCGATGTGGCCCACGAACTCAAGACACCGCTCACCTCATTGCTGTTGCTCGGGGACAGCCTGGCGGCCCAGTCCAAGGGCCCCAACCGACAGTTGATCGAGCGCCTGCAGCGGGAACTGCAACGGCTGCAGAGCCTGGTGGGCGATCTGCTCGAACTCTCCCAGCTGGAGAACAGCCTGCCCCGTGATGAGCGGCGCTACGAGGTGCTCGATCTCGCCGAACTGGTGCAGGAGGTCTGGACGACCCTGCGCCCCCTGGCCGAGCAGCGCGGCGTACAGCTCAGCTTTCCCGAGCCACCTTCCAGCCTGCTCTGGGGGGATTCGTCCCGCCTGCACCGGGCCCTGCTCAACCTGTTGGACAACGCTGTGCGCTACAGCCCGGATCACGGTGTGGTGGAGGTGCGCTTGCTGGGTGCGAACCAGTGGTGGGAGCTGGAGATCCGCGACCACGGTTGCGGCTTCAACGACGACGACCTCGAGCGGATGTTTGAGCGCTTTTATCGCGGCGATCCCTCCCGGGTCCGCTCCCACCGGGCGGGCAGCGGCCTTGGTTTGGCGATCGTGCAGCAGATCGCGATCACCCACGCGGGACGGGTGCGCGGGCGCAACCACCCCGGCGGTGGGGCGGTGATGGAGCTGGTGCTGCCCAAGGGGATCTAGGGGCAGGGTTCGGCGGGCAGCAGGCAGCGTTCCTGCAGCTGGGCCAACCAGCTGCGCAGGCCTTCAAGCGCCTCAGGTTTGAGCTGGTAGTAGATCCAGCGGCCCCGTTGGCGGTCGCTGAGCAGGCCGGCGTCCTTGAGCACCTTGAGGTGGAACGACAACCGTGACTGGGAGAGATCCAGGTCGGTGGTGAGATCGCAGACGCAGCGCTCTCCCTGCGCCAGCGCCTGGATCACCTGCAGCCGCAGCGGATCGCCGAGGGCCTTGAGCAGCTGGCGGGCCTGGCTGTCATCGAGTTCGGTGGCAGCTGCAGTTGGGGCGGTGACTGGGGCGGGCTCAGGGATGGGAGGCAGAGGGCTGGGCTGGCTTAACCGGAGCATAATCCAATCAAGTTTGATTGATGCGAGGCTGGCTGGACGCCGTCGCGCCCCTGTCGCCAGCGGCGGCGGACACCTCCATGAAACTCGGAATCAATGGGTTTGGGCGGATCGGGCGCCTGGTTTTACGGGCCCTCTGGGGCCGGCCAGGTCTCTCGGTGGTCCACCTCAATGACCCCAAGGCCACCACCGTCAGTGCCGCCCATCTGCTGAGCTTCGACTCGGTTCATGGCCGTTGGTCCCAGCCCGTGCATCCAGCCGCTCCCGGTGACCCCGCCGGTCTCCTGATCGGGGCCGGCGGATCAGGCGGAACCGTTGGTTTCAGCGCGGAATCCGATCCCACCGCCGTGCCATGGAGGGAGGCGGGTGTGGACGTGGTGCTCGAGTGCAGTGGCCAATTCAAGACTCCAGCGGCGCTGGAGCCCTACTTCAGCCAGCTGGGCCTGCAACGGGTGATCGTTGCCTGTCCGGTGCGTGGCCTGATTGCCGGCGAGGAAGCCCTGAACGTGGTGTTCGGCATCAACCACCGGCTCTACGACCCCAGCCGCCACCGCCTGCTCACCGCGGCCTCCTGCACCACCAACTGCCTGGCCCCGCTGCTGAAGGTGGTTCATGAGTCCTTCGGGATCCGCCACGGCTCGATCACCACCCTTCACGACGTCACGGCAACCCAGCTGATGGTCGATGGCTTCGCCAGCGACCTGCGCCGGGCCCGCTCCGGCCTGCAGAGCCTGATCCCCACCACCACCGGATCGGCCCGGGCGATCGGCCTGATCTTCCCCGATCTGGCCGGCAAGCTCGACGGCCATGCCGTGCGGGTGCCTTTGCTCAACGCCTCACTCACCGATGTGGTCCTGGAGCTGGAGCAGCAGGTGAGTGCTGGCCAGGTGAATGCCGCGTTTGAGGCCGCCGCCAACGGCCCCCTGCAGGGAATCCTGGGCTACGAAACCCAGCCCCTGGTGTCCTGCGACTACGTCAATGATCCCCGCAGTGCGATCGTCGACGGTCTCTCCACCCTGGTGACCGGCGGCAGCCAGCTCAAGGTCTACGCCTGGTACGACAACGAGTGGGCCTACAGCTGCCGCCTGGCCGATCTGGCCTGCCATGTGGCCGCTGTGGAGGGGCGCTGAGCCATGGGCCGTCCCGATTTCCAGCCTCCGGCCCCAAGCCTTTCGCCGCATCATCTCTCGCCGATCGGGCAGTACGCGGTGATCACCGCGTCGTACTGGGCTTTCACGCTCACTGACGGGGCCCTGCGGATGTTGGTGGTGTTCCACTTCCACCAGCTCGGTTACTCCTCTTTGGAAATCGCCTTCCTGTTTCTGTTCTACGAATTCTTCGGCATCGTCACCAACCTCACTGGCGGCTGGCTCGGGGCCCGCTTCGGCCTGCGACTCACCCTCTGGGCCGGGCTGGTGCTGCAGATCGTGGCGCTGGTGATGCTGGTGCCGGTGTCAGCCAGCTGGCCCCGGTTGTTTTCGCTGGGTTACGTGATGGCCGCCCAGGCGATCAGCGGCATCGCCAAAGATCTCAACAAGATGAGCGCCAAGAGCGCCATCAAAACGGTGGTGCCGGAAACCCCGGAGGATCCTGGACGCGGGCAGCAGCAACTGTTCCGCTGGGTGGCGATCCTCACCGGCTCCAAGAATGCCCTCAAGGGCGTCGGTTTCTTCCTCGGCGGTCTGCTGCTCACCAGCATCGGCTTCTCCGCCGCGGTGGCGGCCATGGCTGGCGGCTTGCTGCTCACCTTGCTCGGCACCCTGGTGCTGCCCGCCGAGATCGGCCGCATGAAGCAGAAGCCGGCCTTCTTGAGCCTCTTCTCCACGAGCGCCGGCATCAACAGGTTGTCGCTGGCCCGTTTCTTTCTCTTTGGTGCCCGCGATGTCTGGTTCGTGGTGGCGTTGCCGGTGTTCCTCGGGACGACCCTGGGCTGGGCGTTCTGGGAGGTGGGCGGCTTCATGGGCCTCTGGGTGATCGGCTACGGGATCGTTCAGGCCGCCGCCCCAACCCTGCGACGGGCCTGGGGCAGCGGCGGCCCGCCGGGCCCTGCAGCAGTGCAGTTCTGGAGCGCCCTGCTCACCGCCGTTCCAGCCCTGATCGCCGTGGCGCTCTGGCGCGGGCCGACCCATCCTGGCGTGGTGATTGTGGTGGGCCTGGCAGTCTTTGCAGCCGTCTTCGCCATGAATTCCTCGATTCACAGCTACATGGTTCTGGCCTATGCCGATGCCGAATCGGTGAGCCTCAACGTGGGCTTCTATTACATGGCCAATGCGGCGGGCCGCCTGCTGGGGACCTTGCTCTCGGGGGCTGTGTTCATGGTCGGCGGGCTACAGGCCTGCCTCTGGTGCTCGGCTCTTTTGGTGGGGCTGTCCTGGTTGAGCAGCCTGCGGTTGCCTGTGCCTAGGTTTCAGCGGACCGTCAGTGCTGGCTCATCGGGCTGAAAACGGCTTGTTCTGGGTTGGCGTTCCCCCTTGGTCCCAGCCCTCTGGAAGCAAGGCACCGTCGAGTCGGGCCTGGTTCAGAGCTGCACCGCTGAGCTGGCAATCACGCAGGTCGCAGCCCCGCAGGTCCGCCTGCGCCAGGTTGGTCTGCCTGAGATCGGCGCCATAAAGGCAGGCTCCACGCAGCTGAGCTGCAGCAAGTTGGGCGCCCTTGAATACGGCATAACTGAGGTCGGCGCCTGAAAAATCGGCGCCGCCGAGATCGGTGAGCTGGTCGAGCGCGGCGCTGAAATCCGCTTCCACCAAGCCCGCCTTATGCCAGCAGCAGCCAGCGGCGACCACGCCACGCAGGCAGCAGCGATGCATCATGGCCTCACTGAAATCAGCCTGCTGCAGCCGTGAGCCGGAAAAATCCGCCCCATGCCAGCGGGAGCCCGTTGCTTGAAGGCCAAAGAGGTCGGCGCCCCAGATCAGCGCCTGGGCAAAGTTGGCCCCCTCGACCCGGCAGTGCCGCAGCGACGCTTTGCCGAGCCGGGATTCACGAAAGCAGCCCTGGCTGAGGTCGCAACCGGACAGATCCAGATTCACCCCATCGAGATCAGCCAGCCGCAGGCCCTGGAACTGACGCCGACCCTCTGCCAGGGCGAGGCGTAACTCCTGGCCTGTGCTGGGCAGCCGCGCTTGGTTGGGCTCCATTGGGTTGGCATCCACTTGCTCGGCCTCCATACAGACACTGGTCCCCAGGCTTCACGTTGCTGTCTTTTGGTGATGGGTGGGGTCTGCAGGCCCGATGTCCAGCACAACAATGGCCACACTAAATTTCAGCAACCCACAGCAAAGAGCGAAGGTCCGCCATGGCCTGCCTCGGTCCATTCAAGGTGTGGGCCACCTTGATCCTGGGCCTGGCTGCCTGCTCCCCCCCGCCGGATTCGCTCACGGTTGCTGCGGCCATCAGCCTGCGGGAGCCCCTGATCCAACTGGCTGCAGCGGCAGTGCCACCGCCCCCCCAGTTCAGCTTCGCCTCCTCAGGGGCGCTGGCCAGTCAGATCACCCAGGGAGCTCCCGTGGATGTATTCCTCTCGGCCAGCCCCCGTCAGCTCGATTGGTTGGAGACCCGCGGACTGCTGCTCAAGGGCAGCCGACGCGAGTTGCTGACCAACCGTCTGGTGCTGGTGGTGCCCGAACGGCAGCCGCTCAGCCGCTTGCGCTTCCAGGATCTGAGCCGTCCCTCGATCGCTCGGATTGCCATTGGCGATGCCACCGTGCCCGCCGGCGACTACGCCCGCGAGGCCCTGGCCTTTTTCGGGCTTGCCGCCAGGCTGGAGCCGAAGTTGATCCCGTTGGGGTCAGTGCGGGCTGTTGCCGTTGCTGTGGCCGCTGGCAACGTCGATGCCGGTCTGCTTTATGCCAGTGAGGCGCGTCTTGGTTCCGGCTTGCGGGTGGTGGATACGGCTCCGGAGGCCAGCCACCGGCCGATCCGTTATGCCGGAGCGGTCATCGCCGCCAGCCGGCAACCTGAGGCTGCCCGTGCCTACCTGGCGTCGCTCAGTAAGGCTGCTGCCACCGCGGCGTTCCAGCGCCAGGGCCTGATCCCTCTGACGCGGCCCTGAGCCCGATGCTGTTCGTTCTCCCGGCTGACCTCACCCCCCTCTGGCTCTCCCTGCGCAGCGCCACGCTCGCGGTTCTGCTGGTCGCTCCGCTCGGGGTGCTGGCGGCCCGCCGGGTGCAGCGCTGGCGCGGTTTGCGCCGCAGCCTGGCCGATTTGGTCCTGCTGGCGCCGTTGGTGTTGCCGCCCACGGTGCTGGGGTTCGTCTTGTTGCAACTGCTGGGAGGCCAGGGGCCGATCGGGATGCTGCTGGAATCGCTGGGGGTTTCGCTCGTGTTCAGCTGGCCCGCCACGGTGCTCAGCTCTGCCGTGGTGAGCTTCCCGCTGATGTACCGGGCGGCACTGGCGGCCTTCGAGCAGATCGATCCCTCCCTGCCAGAGGTGGCCCGCAGCCTCGGTGCCGATGAAAGCCAGGTGCTGTGCCGGATCCTGCTGCCGCTGGCGCTGCCGGGCCTGGTGGCCGGGGTAAGCCTCAGCTTTGCCCGGGCGCTGGGGGAGTTCGGCACCACCTTGATGCTGGCGGGCAACATCCCGGGCCGCACCCAGACCCTGCCGCTGGCGATTTTTGCTGCTGTGGATGCCGGCGATATCGGCGGGGCCTGGCGGCTGACGGCCCTGGTGCTGCTGCTCAACGCCTGCAGCCTGTTGCTGCTGGAGCGGCTTGTGGCCCCTGCTGCCAGCCGCAGGCAGGCGCCGGATACACGGAACCCTGCTGATTTCGGCGAAGCCGCTGTGGAGACGGGAATCTCCCTGGTCCACACGGTCGCCGAAGGGCCCCCGCCCGCCCAGGGCCCCTTCCAGCTGGAGGTGCGGCTGCTGCGCCCCTTGGGTGGCTTTCCCCTGCGGATCGCCTTTGGCAGCCACTGCCGCCGGCTTGCGGTGCTGGGGGCTTCGGGGGCGGGCAAGAGCCAGTTGCTGCGCTGCCTGGCGGGCCTGGAGCGTCCCGCCAGCGGGCGGATCGCCCTCAATGGCCGCACGCTGTTCGATGCGGAGGGCGGCATCGACCTGCCGTTGCGCCGGCGGCGGATCGGCCTGGTGCCGCAGCACTACGCCCTCTTCCCCCATCTGACCGTGGCCGCCAACGTGAGCTTTTCGCTGGCGTCCCTGCCCCGGGCTGAGCGGGGCAGGCGGGTGGGGCTGCAGCTGGAGCATCTGGGCCTGTCAGCCCTTGCGGAGCGCTATCCCGCCCAGCTCTCCGGAGGCCAGCAGCAGCGGGTGGCCCTGGCCCGGGCCCTGGCGAGTGAACCTGAGCTGTTGTTGCTCGATGAGCCCTTCGCCGCCCAGGATGCCTATCTGCGGCCCCAGTTGCAGCAACAGCTCGCCGACGTGCTTGCGGCCACCGGCGTGCCAGCCCTGCTGGTGACCCACGACCTGGAGGAGGCCTACCGGCTCAGCGATGAGTTGCTGGTGATCGATCACGGCCGGGTGCTGGCCCAGGGCCAGCCGCAGCAGGTGTTTGAGCAGCCCAGTGAGCTGGCGGTGGCGCGGTTGAGCGGCTGCAAGAACCTCTCACGCCTGCGGCCGCTGGCGGGGGGGCGGCTGAGCGCGCTCGATTGGGGGCTGGATCTGCCCCCTGGCCTGGAGAGCAGGGCAGGCTTCTCCCATGTGGGCATCCGCGCCACCCACCTGCGGCTCGAAGCCACGCCAGCGCCCCAAGAAGTCCTGCCACCTGATCCGGGGCCGAATCAGTTCCTGAATCAAAGATTGGATCAGAGATTGAATCAAGAGTTGAATCAGTGGCCGGTCTGGCTGTTGAAGGCCAGCGAGGGGCCTTTCCAGGTGAGCGCCTACGTGGTGCTCGAGGCCAGCCATGGTCTGCCGGGTGGGGATGAAGGGGCGGCTCCGGCGGCGCTTCATGTGAAGCTGACGCGTGCCCAGTGGCTGGAGCTGCGCGAGCAGCCCCAGCCCTGGTGGCTCACCATGCCGATCGAGCGGCTGCTGCTGCTGCGCCAGAGCCAGCCGCTTCCTGCTGGGGCCTGATCAGTTCTTGATCTTGGCCACCTCGGCCTTGGCCCGCTCCAGCACGTCGCCCTTGAGGGGCACGTAGCCCAGCTCCGCCGCCATCTGCTGTGGTCCTTCTTGCAACGACCAGTTGAGGAAGGCGCGCACCGCATCGGCCTTGGCTTCTCCGCCGTTTTCGTAGGCGAGGATCCAGGTGAAGGCGACGATCGGGAAGCTTTCGGCACCGGGAGGATTGCATTCTTCACCGCCGAGGCGCTCATCGAGGGTGACGCCGTTGAGGCCCGCCGCTCCGCTCTCCGCAGTGGCCAGCACGAACTGCCCCTCCTTGTTCTCCAACGCCGCCGGCAGGATCACGCCACGCACGAAGGCCTGGTTGACGTAGCCGATCGAACCGGGGGTGTTCTGGATCAGGCCAGCCACGCCTTCATTGCCTTTGGCGCCAACGCCGACCGGCCAGTCCACCGCCTTGCCCCGCCCCACTTTCTCTTCCCACTCCGGCGAGAAGCAGCTCAGGGAGTTGGTGAAGGCATAGGTGGTGCCGGAGCCATCGGAGCGGTGGGCCACGGTGATCGGCTTGCTGGGGCAGCCCAGCGCACTCCAGTTGGTGATCTTGCCCAGGAAGATATCGGCGAGCTGGGCCTGCGTGAGCTTGAGATTCGGGCAGTCGGGGTTGTTGTAGGCGGGAGTGACGGTGCCGCCCAGCATCGGAATCTGCAGAGCGCCCCGTTCACCGGCGGCGCCAGAGGTGAAATCTTCGCCCTTGAGTTGCTCGTCGGTGGCGCCGAAATCGACGGTGCCGGCGATGAATTGCCGGACTCCGGCGCCCGAGCCCACCGACTGATAACTGACCTGATTGCCGGTTTCCTTGGCGTAATCGGCAGACCAGCGTTGGTAGGCCGCGCTCGGGAAACTGGCGCCGGCTCCACTGATTGAGGGAAGCTTGGCGGCCGATTGGCCGCAGGCACTAATCGTGGCACCCAGGGCAAGCAGAGCGACTGGAAGCAGGGCCCGGCGCTGGGGGCTTTGTTTCAACTGCTGATTGTTGGACACGTTGGACTATTCGCGGCGCCCTATCCCTAGCCGAGATTGCTGCCATTTTCGTTATGCAGGCGTTAAGGGGGCGCAGCCTCTGCGTGGCCATTCTCAAGCGCGGGTTCTCACCTCCCGGTTGCCAGCTCGTAAGCTGAGTCGACCTTGATCGGGGAGGCGCAGCATCCAGGCGATGACACAAGCTCCGGCCTTGACGCCTGTTCAGTGCGCCCCCACAACCCGCCAGGCCGAGCTGCCCCGTTCGGTACCGCGCGAATTCCTCGGCCCACCGGCGGCTTGGAACCCAACTGTGGGCCTTTTTTTGGCCGGCTATGGACTCGCCGGGTTGACGATCTGGGGCTGGTTCGTGGGCCACTGGCCCCTGGCCGTACTGCTGGCCCTGGGCTTCCTGGCCCTGCATCTCGAGGGCACCGTCATCCATGACGCCTGCCACAACGCCGCCCACCCCAGCCGCTTCTGGAATGCGCTGATGGGGCACGGCGCTGCCATCCTGCTGGGCTTCAGCTTTCCTGTCTTCACCCGGGTGCATCTGCAGCACCATGCCCATGTCAACGATCCGAAGCGCGATCCCGATCACATCGTTTCCACCTTCGGGCCGCTCTGGCTGATCGCACCCCGGTTCTTCTATCACGAGGTTTTTTTCTTTCGCCATCGCCTCTGGCGACGCTGGGAGCTGCTGGAGTGGGGGCTGGCCAGGGGCTTGTTCGTGGCGATCGTGCTGGCGGCCGTTAAGCACGATTTTCTGCCTTTCATCTTCAACTGTTGGTTTGCTCCAGCCCTGATGGTGGGGGTCACCTTGGGCCTGTTCTTTGATTACCTCCCCCACCGTCCATTCCTGTCAAGAAGCCGTTGGCACAACGCGCGGGTCTACCCCAGCCGCTTGATGAATTGGCTGATCATGGGGCAGAACTACCATCTCGTGCACCATCTCTGGCCCTCGATTCCCTGGTTTCAGTATCAACGGGCCTATCTGGCAACCAAACCATTACTGGAAGCCAAAGGCTCACCCCAGCGTCTGGGATTGTTTGAAACGCGCCACGATGGAATTAATTTTCTCTACGACATCTTTCTGGGAATCCGCAGCCACAAGCGTGGCCGTAGTCGGCTGCGTCCGATTGCGGCATTGATGCCCACGGCACGAACCCGGCGTCACGTGCTCAACCTCCTGCATCGCACGGCCGTTACGCCGGCGCCCCGTTCGTCTTGATCGTTTCGGCCATGATCTGGGGAACACGGATGAAGTCTCCTTGCCTCTGGGGGGCCAGCTCCAGGAGCTCCTCTCGCACCGGGGTTGGGTCTACCTGATCGCTGCGGGTCACGTTCACCACTTCCACGGCCCGGGTGGTGGGGGGAACCCCGGTGGTGTCCACCTGCTCGAGATGTCCCACGTAGTCGAGGATTCGCTCCAGCTGGCTGGTGTAGGTGGTGATCGTGTCTTCGGCGAGGTCCAGCCGGGCCAACACAGCCACCTTGCGCACGTCATCCGCTGTGATCCTGCCCATCGCCGTGATCTCCCTGAATGGGGCTGAACCTAGCGGCAGGGCGGCGGCAGGGCGGCAGGATCAACCTGAGGTCGCGCCCCTTACCCCGAGGCGATGTCTTCGCTCAGGAAGGCTTCGAGATCCTTGGCCAGGGCGCTGGCGGCCTGCTCCAGGAACAGGGCGCCGTGGGCGGCGCTGGCCAGGTAGGGGTCAGAGCCCATGCGTCCATCGGGATGGCGCCGCCGGAAATCCTCCGGCCCATGGATTGGCCCGGCCGCAGCAGGCTCTGGCAGCGGCCGCTGCTTGGCGACCAGGCTCGGTTCGAGATGGAGGGTGAGGGCAATTTCACTCGGGGTGGCGTGGTGGCCCTCCCGATCGCCATACAGCTCCCTGGCCTGCCGCATCACCGGTCCGGCCAGAAACCAGTTAGCCAGCTTGCAGCGCAGCCCTGGAGCCGCGGCCAGACCCCGTGCCGCGGCCGTGCCGTAGGCCTCGGCGAACGCCGCCCGGCAGGTGGCGATGTTGCCGCCGTGGCCGTTGATCACGAAGATCCGCTCAAAGCCATGCCGGGCCAGGGAGAGCACCACGTCATGGAGCACCGCGAGCAGCGTGGTGGGCTGAAGGCTGATCGTGCCGGCAAAACCGAGGTGGTGCTCCGCCATGCCGAAGGGTTGGGGTGGTGTCACCAGCACACCGGTGCGGCGCCCCACCTCCAGGGCGACGGCATCGGCGGTCAGGGCATCGGTGCCGATCGCTCCGGTGGGGCCGTGCTGCTCGGTGGAGCCCAGGGGCACGATCACGGCTTTGCAGGTCGTGAGATAACTCTCCACCTCAGGCCAGCTGCGCAGCTGCAGCCGGATGGCCTCCACATGCTCCACCGGACCTGGGCAACCCTGGGCTGTGGTCATGGCGGCGTCAGGAATGGTTCGTTGCATCTTCCCTAGGATTGGGGCGGTCCGGGGTCGATCCGGGCGGGCCTGCAGCCGAGGACGTCGGAATGCTTGTACGCAAGCTGGATCAGTTCCGCAAAGAGAAACGCCCGATCTGGGTGTTCTTGCGCGATCAACAGCGCTGGATCGAGCAAGCACTCGTCGTGGAGATCGAAGGGGACTTGGTCACCTTCCGCTATGACGCCGAGGAAGACGATGAATCGCACAGCTGGGAGGAGAGCGTCCGCCTGCGATCCATTGGTGCGGTCAGCACCCGGCTGGCCTTCTTCAACCGCAGCACCCAGGCCGACGAACTGGCCACCGCCGACGACTGCCCGGAATCCGAGCAGTTGCGCCATTAGGAGCAGCTATGGATTCAGTTGCGGTTTCTGAGAGGGCGTTGGCGTGGCTCAGTGGGCGATGGCTCAGTGGGCGGTGCCGTTGCCGTCGTAGGCGTCGGTGTCGTAGTAGCCGCCACGGGTAGCGAAATAAAGCGTGGTCAGGCAGAACAAACCGCTTCCCAGCAGCAACACAGTGCCGAGGTTGAAGCTGGAAAGAGCGCTGGACATGGGAATGCTTGCTCAAAAGTCGTTAGGGCCAGGCTAGGTCGCCGCCGCATTCGAGCGGGAGATCGTCAATTGCCCGTCCAGTCGCTCTTACGTTGGCCATGGATCATGGCTTGGCCCCCTGCGTGAATGTGGTGATCGAGCGCTGGAGTCACCGGCACGTTCTGGATCTGGCCGCCTTTTCCCAGGCCGATTACACCACGGTGCTGGAGCTGGCCCAACGCTTTCGATCCCTGCCGACCAGTGGTCCCCGCCGCTTGCCGGCCCTGCAGGGCAAGCTTGTCACCAGCCTCTTCTTTGAACCGAGTACCCGGACCCGCAGCAGTTTCGAGCTGGCTGCCCGGCGGCTTTCGGCCGATGTCCAGAGCTTCTCGCCCGGCTCCAGTTCCCTCTCCAAGGGCGAGAGCCTGCTCGATACGGCCCGCACCTACGTGGCGATGGGAGCTGATGTGCTGGTGGTGCGCCACCGCTGCGCCGGTGTTCCCGAAAACCTGGCGCGCCAACTTGATCGCAGCGGTGAGCGGGTGGCGGTGCTCAATGGGGGCGATGGCTTGCACAGCCACCCGAGCCAGGGATTGCTCGATCTGTTCACCCTGGCGCGTCAGTTCGCGCCTGAGGCCCCCACGCCGCAGGCCCTGGCCGGCAAGCGGATCGCGATCATCGGTGATGTGCTCCACTCGCGGGTGGCCCGCTCCAATCTCTGGGCTCTGAGCGCCTGCGGTGCCGATGTGGTGTTGTGTGGCCCGCCCACCCTCCTGCCTGATTGCTTTGCTGATTTCGTGGCGGCGCCCCCACCTGGCCAGCGCCACGATCCGGTGCTGAAGCGAGGAGCCATCAGCGTGGTGCGCAGCCTCGAGGAGGCCCTGCCAGGGGCTGATGCGGTGATGGCCCTGCGGCTGCAGAAGGAGCGGATGCGTGAAAACCTGCTCACCAGCCTGGAGAGTTATCACCGCCGCTACGGACTCAGCCACCGGCGCCTGGCTCTCTGCGGCCAGGGCGTGCCAGTGCTCCACCCCGGGCCGGTGAACCGTGGGGTGGAAATGAGCGGGGAGTTGCTCGATGACTCAGCTTTTTCTCTGGTGGACGAGCAGGTACGCAACGGCATTCCGATCCGCATGGCCCTGCTCTATCTGATGGCAGCAGCGGAAGTCCCCCTCCCCTGAGCTCTCCGTGCTGGCTCAGAGCAGTTTGAAACCTTCCATCAGCAGCCCGTAGAGCCAGCCAACCCTGGCGGCATCGATGAGTTGGAGGTTGAGTTTGTCGCCGGCTTGCTGTTGCAGCCGCCGCCGGGAGCGCACGCTCACTTCGATTGGCACGACACAGGCCAGGGCCGCCAGCGGATCGAGGTAGTTGACGGCACCGGTGAGCATGCCAATCGCGCCACCGAAGAAAAAACCACCCAACAGCAGGATCAGCTGCAGCGAGAAGCGGCGCCACGGGTTGGCGGCCCAGGTCTGCAGCCGCTGGCTGAACAGCCCCACCTGGCGATGCAGGCGCGTTTGCTGGTAACGGCTCACGGCATGGGGGGGCAGGCCTTCTGGTTGGCGATCCCCATCACCCGACCCAGCAACCTGCCGAACCTTGTTTACACCATTTCTGGAGTGACGCCATGGCCCTGGCGCCATCCATAGGTGATTTCAATCAAAACCTGCCCGCGACCAATCTTTGACAGCCGGGACTCAGCAAGAGACCCGGTTCAGCTGTCGCTTTCCTTGCTCTTGCGGGAGCCCTTGCCCTCAAGGAGTTCGAGCAGGGCTTCCATCTGGGCCATCACGCCGCGGACTTCGCCAGCTTCAGGCAGCAAACCGTCCTCCATGACGCCTTGGTGCATCTCGCGCAACTCCTGGCGGATGTAGCGAAGGTGACTCACCACCTGTTCTCGCTTTGATTGCGACATGGAGCAGGCGTCTGATGGCTCACTCCCTTTTACCCGATCGCCGGTTCAGCAGCCATTCTGCCGATGCGCAAGAAGCCGCTGGTCTTATCCGAATTTGGCTTTGGCCTGCTCGTAAAAGTCGAGATCGATGCTGGATCGCTTTGATTCCGCCGCCATCGCTTCGATCTTGCGTCGCACCGCCGGCCGCACAAAAAAAGGTACTTCTTTGAGTTTTGCTTCTGCTGCTGGCGTCCAATCCATCAATCCAGTTGCGAAATTGAGAATCCAGTTGCGAAGTGGAGAATAGGGGACTCGAACCCCTGACCTCTGCGGTGCGATCGCAGCGCTCTACCAGCTGAGCTAAATCCCCCTGGCTGGAAAGCTATCACCGTTGCCCAGGCGGCCGTTCGATCTTCCGATGCGATGGAATAAGAGCTCGTTCCTCGTTCATCACCTTGGGCGAGTCCACCGCACCCGACTCCATGCCTTCCGACTCCACGCTTCCCGACTCCCAGGCGGGCCAACCATCGTCTGAGTCGATCACCCTGGAGCGGCTGGCGGCCTTCGATGAGGCTGCCACCGCCGAGCTGGCTCAGCGGCTCGATGACGATGACTATCCATCCCCGTTTGCTGGCCTGCAGGACTGGCATCTGATGAGGGCGCTGGCGATTCACCGGCCCGAACTGGCCCGCCCCTACGTCCACCTGGTCGACCAGGAACCCTTTGATGAGGAGTAAGGGCAAGGGCCTTGATGGCCTTGATCGCCTTGCCGATCCCCTGGCGGGGCGCCGCATTCTTGTGGGGATCAGCGGCAGCATCGCCGCCGTCAAGTTGCCCCTGGTGGTCAGCGCCCTGGCCAAACGGGGTGCCCTGGTGCGCTGTCTGTTGACGCCGAGCGCCGCTGCCCTGGTGAGCCCCCTGGCGCTCGCCAGCCTCAGCCGCCACGCCTGCTTCCTCGACGCAGACCAGTGGAGCCATCGGGCCCCCCGCCCCCTGCACATCGAGCTGGCCGAGTGGGCCGAGCTGGTGTTGGTGGCGCCGCTCAGTGCCAGCAGCCTGGCCCGCTGGGTGCAGGGGCTGGCCGACACCCTGCTGGCCAGCACCTTGCTCGCCTGCGAAGCGCCGGTGCTGGCGGCCGCTGCGATGAACACCGCGATGTGGCGCGCGGCCCCTGTGAGGCGCAACTGGAAGCAGCTCAAAGGGTTCGAGCGGGTGCTCTCCCTGGAGCCGGAGGCAGGATTGCTGGCCTGCGACCGCCAGGGCGATGGCCGCATGGCGGAGCCGGCGTTGCTGTTACTGGGGCTGGAATCCCTTCAGCTCTGGGGTTGGCGGCGCGACTGGCTGGGCAGACGGCTGCTGGTGACGGCCGGCCCCACCCAGGAATTTCTCGATCCGGCCCGCTGTCTCACCAACCCAAGCAGCGGTCTGATGGGGGTGATGCTGGCCCAGGCCGCCCGCTTGCGCGGTGCCCAGGTGGAACTGATCCACGGGCCGCTTCGCCTGGATCCGGCCCTGCTTGATGGGCTGATCTGCCACCCGATCGAGAATGGCGCCGAGCTGCAGGAGGCCCTGAGGCGGCGGCAGCCCGAGATGGACGCCATCGCCATGGCGGCGGCTGTGGCCGATCACCGGGCCATCACGCCCCTGGCCCACAAGGGCGAAAAGCAAAACTGGAGCACCAGCCTGGAGGGGAGATGGCAGGAGGTGCCCGACCTCCTGGCCGAACTGGTGCAGCGCCGGCCGGCCGGCCAGAAGCTGCTGGGCTTTGCGGCCCAGTCAGGGGACGTGTTGCCCCAAGCCGTCGCCAAATTTGCCCGCAAGGGCTGCGATCTGCTGTTCGCCAATCCGATCGATCAGGCCGGTGCCGGCTTCGGCGCGGCAACCAACCAGGGCTGGCTGTTGGGCCCGGGCGAGCAGTGCACGGCCGTGGCGCCTGCCAGCAAGCTGGCCGTGGCCCATGGGCTGCTCACGGCCCTAGGCGCCCTGCTCGAACCTGTTGTTCCGCCTGGAAAGGCCGCCGCAGCAGCGGCTCCATCCACGGGTTGTTGAGAGCCGCTACAGGGTGCCAGCAGCAACGATTTCCATCGGTAGGATCGCCAGTGGCGCACCCTGCCTAAGGGTTTTTCACCCTGCCCGTTCGGCTTCTCCCCATGCGTTTCCGACCCCTGCTTGCCCTTGCGCTGGCGCTCTGCCTCACCGTCGTCACAGCGTGCGGCGGCGGTGCCAAAGCCGTCGAACGGGCCAACGTCACCTATGACGACATTGTCAATACCGGCAAGGCGAACGACTGCCCGACCCTGCCTGATTCGGCCCGTGGCTCGATCCCCCTGGATAGCTCGATCCGCTACCAGCTCCGCGATCTCTGCCTCCACCCCTCCGAGGTGTTCGTCAAGGGCGAACCGGCGAACAAGCGCCAGGAGGCCCAGTTCGTGCAGGGCAAGATCCTCACCCGTTTCACCTCCAGCCTTGATCAGGTGTACGGAGACCTGACGATCTCCGGCGACAAGCTCAGCTTCAAGGAACTCGGTGGCATCGATTTCCAACCGATCACTGTGCTGCTGCCCGGTGGTGAGGAGGTGCCGTTCAGCTTCTCCAGCAAGGAACTGTTGGCTACGGCCGAGGGCTCGTCGATCAGCACCAGCACTGACTTCGAGGGCAGCTACCGCGCCCCCAGCTACCGCACCAGTAACTTCCTCGATCCCAAGGGTCGGGGCCTGACCACCGGTTACAGCAGCGCAGTCGGCCTGGTTCCCGCCGGTGACGACGAGGATCTCAATACCGAGAACATCAAGCAGTACGTCGAGGGCGTCGGCAACATGAACCTCTCGATCACCAAGGTGGACAGCGCCACCGGTGAGTTCGCTGGGGTGTTCACCGCGATCCAGCCCTCCGACACCGACATGGGCGGCAAGCTTGCCGTCGATGTCAAAATCACCGGCCAGCTCTTCGGGCGCCTTGAGGAGGCCTGATCGCCTAGCTCCCTTCTTTTCCGTCCCTAGGTTTGGAAGGGATCGATTTCGTCGATGAAAAAGAAGGGACTCACGATGTGGGCCCCTTCGCCCGTTAACATTCCTTTACCTTTTCTTCAGGAGCTCGCAGGGTGAACAATCGCTGGCGCAATGCTGGGCTTTACGTGCTCTTGGCCATCGTCGTGATCGCAATCGGCACGGCCTTCCTCGACCGGCCCGATCCGGCCAACGCCCCACGCAACCTGCGCTACAGCGACTTCATCGAGGCCGTTCAGGACAAACAGATCGCCAGGGTCTTGATTTCCCCCGATCGGGGTACCGCCCAAGTGGTTGAAAACGATGGCAACCGGGCCGTCGTCAACCTGGCTCCCGACAAGGATCTGCTGAAGCTGCTCTCTGACAACAACGTCGATATCGCCGTTCAACCAAGCCGTCAGCCGGCGGCTTGGCAGCAGGCCATCGGCAGCCTGCTCTTCCCGCTGCTCCTGCTCGGTGGGCTCTTCTTCCTGTTGCGTCGCGCCCAGGGAGGCGGCGGCAATCCGGCGATGAGCTTCGGCAAGAGCAAGGCCCGGGTTCAGATGGAGCCCCAGACCCAGGTCACCTTTGGTGATGTGGCCGGCATTGAGGGCGCCAAGCTCGAACTCACTGAGGTCGTTGATTTCCTCAAGAACCCCGATCGCTTCACAGCTGTTGGGGCCAAGATTCCCAAAGGTGTGTTGTTGGTCGGTCCTCCAGGCACCGGCAAAACTCTCCTGGCCAAAGCCGTCGCCGGTGAGGCAGGGGTTCCTTTCTTCTCGATTTCCGGTTCCGAGTTCGTTGAAATGTTCGTCGGTGTCGGCGCCAGCCGCGTCCGTGATCTCTTCGAGCAGGCCAAGAAAAATGCGCCCTGCATCGTCTTCATCGACGAAATCGATGCTGTCGGCCGCCAGCGCGGCGCTGGTCTCGGTGGTGGTAACGACGAGCGGGAGCAGACCCTCAACCAACTCCTTACCGAGATGGATGGTTTCGAGGGCAACAACGGCATCATCATCGTCGCGGCTACAAACCGTCCCGATGTGCTCGACTCGGCCCTGTTGCGCCCAGGCCGTTTCGACCGCCAAGTGGTGGTCGACAGGCCCGATTACAGCGGGCGGCTGCAAATTCTTAAGGTCCATGCCCGTGGCAAGACCCTGGCCAAGGATGTCGATCTCGATCGGGTCGCCCGCCGCACTCCTGGATACACCGGCGCTGATCTTGCCAACTTGCTGAACGAGGCGGCGATCCTGGCGGCCCGCCGTCAGCTCACCGAAGTGGCGATGGATGAGGTCAACGACGCCATTGAGCGGGTGATGGCTGGTCCTGAGAAGAAGGACCGGGTGATGAGCGAAAAGCGCAAGCGTCTTGTCGCCTACCACGAATCAGGCCATGCCTTGGTTGGTGCCCTGATGCCCGATTACGACCCTGTTCAGAAAATCAGCATCATTCCCCGCGGTCAGGCTGGCGGTCTCACCTTCTTCACCCCCAGTGAGGAGCGTATGGAGTCAGGCCTTTATTCCCGTGCTTACCTGCAGAACCAGATGGCCGTCGCCCTTGGCGGTCGGGTTGCCGAGGAGATTGTCTACGGCGAGGACGAAGTCACCACGGGTGCTTCCAACGACCTTCAACAGGTGGCCCGCGTGGCTCGTCAGATGGTGACCCGCTTCGGCATGAGCGACCGTCTTGGCCCCGTTGCCCTTGGCCGTTCTCAGGGAGGCATGTTCCTCGGACGTGACATCGCCTCCGACCGTGACTTCTCTGAGGAGACCGCCGCTGCCATTGACGATGAGGTCAGCATCTTGGTTGATGAGGCCTACCTCCGCGCCAAGTCGGTCTTGGTCAACAACCGCCTGGTGCTCGATGAGCTCGCTGGCTTGCTTGTGGAGAAAGAAACCGTGGACGCCGAAGAGCTGCAAGAGCTCCTGATCCGCAGCGATGTCCGGGTTGCTGAATACGTCTGAATCAGGCGAGCTGCTTGTTGGACTCTGGGCACTGCCGCTCCTTGCGGTCCTGCCCCCGGTTCGTGCTGACAGGGCCTTTCGCCAGTTTTGTGCCGCTGCCGCCCCTGGCCTAGCCAGATATTTTTTATGCCGCGCGGGGAGAGACGGATCTGCCGCCGTATTCTTTCGGCCCTTCCGCTCAGCAGCTCCAGCAGCGCCAACACCCCACGCACGCACTTCGCCGGCTTCTGGCAGGAGTCCGTTCTCCATCACGCCATGGTGCATCTCACGCAGTTCCTGGCGGATGTAGCGGAGGTGGCTCACCACCTGTTCACGCTTGGACTGCGATATGAAACGGGCTGGGCGACGATTCCCTTTAACAGCACGGCTTGACAGGAGCAGGTTCGCCCAACAACAGTTGATAATCTGCTCTTGTTTTGAGGCTGTCTAGCCTGCCATGTCCCTTCGTCGATCTTCACACCACTGGCTGCTGCGCCGGGCAGCCCGGCCGCTGGGCCTCGGCCTGCTTGCGGGCGGGGTGGTGCTGGGGGCTCAGGGTGCTGCTCAGGCGCTGCAGTATGTATTCACGGATGCGAATGGCGATGCATCCGCAGGGCTGACGTTGGATTTTCAGTCCCCCTTTAACACTAGAAATGCAACTGGCTCGATTACGGGCGGATTTTTTCTCAACGCCGATAACACTTTAACCATACTCGACCCGATTATCATTACAGCAACGCCCAATACCGGTTTTAATGGGACCGTAAACAACACCTTCGGAATTGGAGGTGACGCTTATTATAATTCTACTACAAATAGCCTGATTTTCGGGGCATTGTCAGGAGATTGTGTTCAGGGTAATTCTTCTAATCCCTGCCTGGCCATTAGGGTTCCTGGTGGCCAGCTTGATAATCCAACTGCCGGTGAGCAAATCAGTCTGCCTACGGGCGGGGACAGCCTCGGAAGCTATTTCGACACTGACAACGCTGGGTCTGTTTTTTTTCAGATTGACTTCCGGTTCAGGGATCTTACACTCACCAATCAAGGACAACTGCGCCAGATCCCCTCTGCCCTTTCAGCCCTGGCGCTCCTGCCCCTCGCCGGCCTGAAGCGCTACCGCCGCCGCGTTCAGCGCCTCAACCAGGACTGCGGTGAATCTGAATCTGGCAACGAGCTGGGCTGATCGCTGCAGGCTTACTGATCGCTGCAGGCTTAGAACGTTCGCTGGCCTCGCTCAACTGGTTGATGGTCGAATTACCCGGCGCGTCGGCTACACCAGACACACCCGATAAATCAGGTATACAGCGATCAGGCCAGAGTTAGTTCATGGCTCCCTTGATGAGACTGACACAGGCTGGAAGTTGGGTGCTCTTGGTGACTCTGTCGTTGACCCATCTCAGAACGATCACCTGGCAGGTGGAGGGTAAGCGAACGAACTGCAGGTCCTGCTGAACGAACTGGGCCTTTTGCCCCTTATCGCGGTGGCATGGCCTCAGGCTCCGTTTGCCCTTTCGGCTGCGCCTGGTCCCGGCGCACCCATTGCCTAGGCAGCGGTGGAGTCGCTGGAAAAGTCCCGCTGAGCCAGGTGGTGCGGCACGGTGGTATGAGGCCCAGGAGCAGGTCCTGATCGTTGGACTGGAGCTTGTCCACTATGGCCGGGAGTCCGAATTTCTGACGCCAGCGCTCCAGGCCCATATTCTTGGAACGCTTGTGCGGTGTTTCATCGGGTTACAAGTTAAATCCCGTGCCTGATAAGCTCGCCACGGTTTTAAGCTGTTGATGTTATCGAGCTGCTGTAGCTCCTGATCCGCTGAGCCGTGAAGGTTGCCGAGTACGTCTGAGGAGTTGATCGGGTCCTTGCACCAGCAGCCACTCCTGCTGGTGCTGAGGCCCCGAGCACCCATCGATGCCGCTCCCATGCTGGAGCGCCTTCATGCGCTTGGCCTGCAGCACGTGGAGATCGCCTGGCGCTCCTCATCCGGCTGGTCGGGGCAGTGCCGTGAGCTGATCGCATCGTTTCCCGCCCTGTGGTTCGGAGCCGCCTCGATCGGCAGCAGCGAAGCGGTTCTCGCTGCGAAAGAAGCCGGCTTTCGTTATGCGCTGGCGCCGATTCTTGAGCCTGCCTTGCTCCGCCAGGCGAACGCACTGGGTATCACCCTGGTCCCAGGAGTGATGACCCCGACGGAGATTCACCAGGCCAAGGCTCTTGGATGCCGACTGGTGAAGCTGTTTCCGGCGGCGGCGTTGGGAGCCTCCTACTGGGCAGGGTTGCGGGAGCCCCTGGGCGGTACGCTGCCGTTCTGCATCGCTGCTGGCGGCCTGCTTGCCGCGGATGTGCGGCCGTGGTTGGATGCGGGAGTGGATGCCATCGCCCTCGGGGCCGGACGTCAGGGCTGGTCAGAGGAGTTCTGCGGCGGTCTGGCTCAGGTTTTGGAGGATTTGCCCAGGCCTCGATAGCGGCGCCGAGCCTTCAGCAGAGTCCCCAATACCAGGCCCGGAGCCAGCAGCGGCAGAGGTGCAGGCACGGGAATGCCGACTCCAAAAGCGGCGGCATCAAGAAAGTTGCCGAATGAGGCGGGACCCGTTGAGGATACCGCTGTCCAACCGAACCGGATGTCATTCCCTAAGGCCACGAGGCCGCCACCTTGATAGAAGCCCCAGGCGCTATTGCCTGTTGTGAATTCCTGTGAGAAGAGTGTGGTGTCATCCGAGCTGTTAAAAATGTTGTCAAATCCGAGATCGACGATCGTCAGACTTACGGTGTCATCACCATTGCGTCCCCGGTGGGCAAATTGAAATCCAACAACGGCGTTCGCTGGGATCCCACTGGCCACCTGAAATAGTTCACCAAAATTGTTGGCGTTGATTTCGGCGAATTGCTCTCCACTGAAGGCTGGCACACCTTGAAAGCCAGAGTCCCAGAGTTCAATTCGACCATCCGTCGCCGTGGTTTGCCACCCCGGCACGTCTGATTGATCAATGATCGTGAAAGATGGTGGGTCACCTGCTGGGGTGAAGTCAGGCAGTTCGAAATCCCCATTCACCAGGCTGCCAATCGCCTTGGCGGGCTCAGGCTGTGCTGCAACGCTCAACGCAGCCAAGGCGGCAGTGAGGAATAAAGCAGCGGCCTTGAGGTGCATGGTGCAGAGCTAAAGATAGTAATTTTACTCATCAGCTCCCCCGAACTCGGGCTTCAGCCCTTTCCTCACCAGAGGCTGCACTGACCCTGCTGGCGCAGCAGGTGGTCGGCCAAGACCAAAGCCACCATGGCCTCCACCATCGGCACTGCTCGCGGCAGCACGCAGGGGTCGTGACGACCCTTGGCAGCCAGGGTGGTGGCCGCTCCAGTGGCGTCGATGGTTTGTTGTTCCTTGCGGATCGTGGCGGTGGGCTTGAAGGCCACCCGCAAAACGATCTCCTCGCCATTGCTGATCCCCCCTTGTATCCCACCGGAGTTGTTGGTGGCCGTGCGCAGGCTTCCGTCGCCGGTAGGCAGGAAGGCATCGTTGTGCTCGCTCCCTTTCAGCAGGGTGCCACTGAAGCCGGAGCCGATCTCGAATCCCTTGGTGGCCGGCAACGACATCACCGCCTTGGCCAGATCAGCCTCCAGCTTGTCGAAGACAGGCATGCCCAGGCCCATAGGCGGACGCCGCACCAGACATTCGATCACGCCGCCGCAGGAATCTCCGTCGCGGCCGATCGCCTCAATGCGCTCGATCATCCGCTCGGCAACGGCCTGATCAGGGCAGCGCACCATGGTGGCTTCCACCGCTTCGAGCGTCACCAGGGTTGGATCGATGGCCGCTTCAATCGTGTGGATGCGCTTTACCCAGGCGATCACTTCGCTGCCATGGGTGTGGGCGAGCAGTTGCTTGGCGATCGCCCCGGCGGCCACCCGGCCGATCGTTTCGCGCGCTGAGGACCGTCCGCCGCCGCTGCGGGCCTGGATGCCGTACTTCGTCTGGTACGTGGCATCGGCATGGGAGGGGCGGAAGGCCACCGCCATGTCGCTGTAATCGCCGGGACGTTGATCCTTGTTGCGCACCAGCATCGCAATAGGCGTTCCCAGGGTCACCCCATCGAGCAGGCCGCTGAGGATCTCGACCCGGTCGTCCTCCTTGCGGGGCGTGGTGATCTTGCTTTGGCCCGGTTTGCGGCGATCCAGTTCCGCCTGAATGGCCGCCAGATCCAGTTGGAGCCGTGGCGGGCAACCATCGACGATCACCCCAACGCCACCCCCGTGGGATTCGCCGAAGGTGCTGACACGAAAGAGCTGGCCATAACTGCTTCCCATGGCCTAGTGCCGTTGGCAGGAGCCTACAAAAAAGCCCCCCTCGCAGTGAGGGGGGCTTGAGGTGAAAGGCATGGCTGGAGCCAACAGGGTTGACTCCGCTGCGATCAGCCGATGGAAGGCGTGATCAAAGCCACAGGGGTGGCTTCTGCAGA